>Ga0105238_10007722_pt1 | contig 10753 bp, 10 predicted proteins | sample KBSC34metaG_FD_81526 | JGI IMG/M metagenome (GOLD analysis project Ga0105238, IMG submission 81526) | Corn rhizosphere microbial communities from Kellogg Biological Station, Michigan, USA - KBS C3-4 metaG | ecosystem: Host-associated > Plants > Roots > Rhizosphere > Soil | place: Michigan, USA...
ACTTTTGTTTTTTTTCAGGCATTAATTTGCCGAACACCTTGAGATAAAATAGGATTTTATGGAAAATTATTAACCACATGGAGGTTTATTATGAGTAAAAAGATTAAGCATGAGGATAAGACCCAACATGCAGAAAAAACAAACACAGTAGAAGACATAAAAACAGATGAGCAGGCGATACAAGAAAAAAAAGCAATAAGATCCCAGTCATATACCAGCTCTGTGTTTTTAGCGGCCAATACTATAGGCAGGTTACATGGTAACCTTGATTTAATAACAACACTTGAGCAGCTAATAGATAGTGTCACAAAAGTAAAGAATGACAACACTAATGAGCTAGAACATATGTTAGTGCTGCAAGCTAAGACCTTAGATTATGTATTTTATGAGTTTTTGAAAAACACAAGTGACCTCAATATGATTGATCATCTTGATGTTTTTACGAACATTGCCTTCAGAGCCCAGAATCAGTGCAGAAAGACCTTGCTTGCTCTGGCTCAAATAAAAAACCCTCGTCAACCTACATTTATTAAACAGCAGAATAATGCTATTAACCAGCAGGTTAACAATACTATGAAACCTGAATCAACAAATTCAGAAAATTCTAAAAAAATTGCAAACGAATTATTAAGCGAGGTAAAACATGAGACATTGGACTACAGAGGAACGTCAGAAACAATCGGAATTAATCAGAAAATGGCAGCCGTGGAAATCAGCAGGGGTGAAAACCCCTGAAGGTAAAGCTATAAGCAAGATGAACGCCTATAAACATGGGGCACGCGGCGCGGATATTCGTAACTTGGCGCATTCCCTTGCCGAATGGAAAAGAAATCTAAGTAAGATTTTAAATCCCATTTAGAAAACTACTTAAAATCAATATATTGTGTATTAATAATGTAATAACTATTGAATTAATTGCATCACTGACTTAATATTCGCCATCCAAGCAAATGAATATATAAGCTTGGTAGAAGCCTCTATACATAAGCTTTTCAATTTTAATTAAAACTTCAAGAATTACTCTATAAAAACTCATCAAATAATAATAAACACGGACTTGTCATAGAAGAAAACCTCTACTGGGATATGTTTATCTAAAATTATTAAAATGAGAACAATTAATGAAAAAATTAATACCTTTAATTATCTTTTCAGGGTTTGCTACCCATGCATTTTCATATGGACAAACAACTGTATTATGCCCTGAGGCGGTAATTTGTGATTCGGAAGATCCAAAAAGCTGCCATTTATCAAATAACCCTTACGATTTATGGGATAAACCTAAATTAATATCTTCTACTACTGCCATTAAAGGAAATTATCCTCTCGAATTTGTTAGTGCAAATACCTCTAACGAAAATGACCCTAATAACCTTAAAAGAAACGTGCATTGCTCATATGTAAATGGTAGATGGGAAACTAATCGCGCCTTTCTTGTTAGTATGAAATATGAGGATTCAAATATTTTTAATAAATTAGTTAAAGAATCTTCTGAATGGAATGATGGCGGGTATTGCTATTCAAAAGACAACCAGGCGAACAGTCCAGTAAACCCTACTCTATGTCCACTTGTCCAAGCCCCAGGTATCTCTATATTTGATGATACCAACATTAAACTATTTTATAAGAATCCAAATTCTTACTTTGAACCTAATTATATTGCAAGTAAAAGGCTCGCCTTTGATCAGTTATATAATGCATGTGGTGCAACATCAACCTGTATAATAGATATAGGGCGCTGTGATGCTGAAAATGAAAACTGCTTTTCTTATGGTTCTGTTTACTTAGATATATCTGCGAAAAATATAGTTAAAATAAGCCAAATTAACAGCTTCAAGGTTCCTGAAAACCCATATATCTTTAAGCAAAAACCATCCTTCAATATGATTTATAGCGAAGAAATCAAAAATTGAGAGCCATAATAAGTGCCTAGCAAAAAAGCGTTAATGGATTATGTATATTAAGTTAGGGAGGTTAGTTGAAAATATTATTTACGGTGAAATATGAATATACCCAGTTGTCTTGTCTCAGCCTTTTTTATAAGTCTTATGTTGTTCAATTCTTCAAGTATGGGTGCAATCAATAACATATATTGTCCACAAATAATAACCTGCCAAAGTTATGCGGCAGATTCTTGTAGAGTAGCTGAGCAGTCGAAGGATTCCATTTATTTTGGCAAACTAAAGGCCTTAGTTGCAGTGGCTCCCAAGAATTATATTTTTCGATTGGCTCGTTCTTCATTTCATTCCTTCTACACAGAAGGATATTGTGAATATGGGGATCAATCAAATCCTGTTCTTCGTTTAGATATAAAACCTTCTGCAAACATAGAAACCAGTATTGAACCTGCTGATATAGTTAATTGGGTTATTTCAGGTAGGGGAGAAGCCGTATGTTACTCATCTTCAACAAAAGCATGTCCTTTAAAAAATCGGCTTGGTTTTGTTATTTATAATGTCAATCTGTCAAATGGCATAACAGCAATAAGTAATGGAATTAACTTAGTAAATATTAATAACTATAGAGGGAATGATTTAATTGGCATTTCTCAATATGTAGCAATAACAGACGAAGATGCTTTATTAGCTTGTGGGAATGTCTCCGAATGTTCTATAGAGATTAATTCTGGGAAATCTCTAAGATACGGTTCAATAACCATTGATATGTCCACAATGAAAATATTGAAAATAGACAATGTCTTTCCTTCAAAAATTCAAATTAGAAAAGTGGAACCGTTTAATAGTATCGAAATTATGTATCAAGATTCAGCTTGATTTAACTCAAAAGTACTCCAAGGAGACTGCAAAAAGGAACGTTTATAGGAACGTTTTTAAGTATCAACGTGGGTTTTATGTTTTGAGAATCGCTACAACCAGCATCATCACTACTGCCGCTGGGGTGAATCGAACACCCGACCTCCTGATTACGAATCGAACCATATATCTTCTTCATGGGAATTCATCGTAAATCATCCTGCTACACTCATTTGGCCATTACCCTCATTCCATGAGGGTTTTTGTTACATTTACTGCTTCATAAGACTTTATCGTTCCTCACCAATTGCCAGGGCTTGAGAGGAACGTTTAGAGGAACGTTTTCTAAACTAATACAGCCAACCCTTTGGCTGCAACTAAATTTAAAAGCTTCAGAGATGTTCCTCTGGGGCGCTTCCCGCCTTGGTTCCACTGTCTAACTGTAGATGATATGGTATTCAGGTACATGGCAAATACAGCTTGGCTTACATGCGCCGATAAGCGCAACATCTTAATTTGGTGGGGAGTTAGCTCTTTTGCTGGCAGTATTGATGTTCAAAAAAAATAAAGACTAATCTACTATAATACGATTTGTGGCTCAATTTAATTACACCATATGGATATTATAATGAAGAAATTATTCTTTTTTTTAATATTTTCTATTAGTTTTTATATGGTGGTCTCATGCTCAAATAATTCTAAAACACAAATATCGTGTGAATTAAAAGATGGGACTGGTCTTGATTTTCATTATAAAAAAATTTATTTACTTGATTTAAATAAATCTGAAGTCCTTGACGTAACTTCCACAAAAATTGTCACAGGAAATCTAACAGTTAAAGAAAATATTTATCAAATTTATTTTCCAGGTGATAAGGATCATTTTGCGTCGCTTGAGAAAATTAATAGATATACTGGACAGATTACTATCGAAATAGGTAAAGTTTTTAATTCTAAAACTATTAACTATACTGATGTTGGTGTATGTACGTTTAAATCGAACAAACCATTGTTTTAAATGAAATCTAACAAGCTTAAGGGTCAGGAATCTCCAATTAGATCCATGTAATCCCTAATGCGCTTAACATTATTTACATTCGTGTGCTGAGGGCTGTCGCCCATTAATTCTAAAAATTTAGAACTTACCCTAGTAATCTTTCCTAAGGCATTTAAGGCATCTTCCTTTCCTTTGTGACTCTTAGTCGACCATCTATGAAAATATTTAATTCGCAATTGATGGACTTCATTTAATGCTACTTTATCATCATTATCTATTACAGCACCTTTCAAAAGCCATCTTATACGCACAGGCTGCATTAACTCATTAGAAATATAAATTGCATGCTTATCCTTTGTATTTCGAATATGTTCGGAGTCCTTCTCCCCCATTGTATCAATAACATCGTTAAGAATATCCTTACTCGTAATGCACAAATAATTTGCGAGCATTTCCCCATGAAGTGCACTTAACTCTATACACGCTAAATATTCCCCGAAAGAATAACATCTCTTTGCTGATGCCAAGGTGTTAATAAGTTGTGTGTGAATATTTTCCTGGACCGATCCTGCTCTAATATGTGTTATTTTTTCACAGGACTCTATATATCGCTTTAATAATGCAAGATAAAGCTCCTCCGGTTTAAGGTTAAAGAACGAACAAAGCCACTCTCTGTCATTACTAAATGATTCATCGCAGAGATCTAAAATTTGGTTAATATATTCTTCCTTAAGAGGAATTCCCAAGACATTAAATTTCAAATTAATGGCCATATTTCTCCGCACTATCGATTATTAATACATTTTAATAATTATTTTATCTTCATTATAGCAAGCATATCCTTGACGAATTGGAACTAAGAGTGATCTTAATTAAATCTAGTTGCTCCCATTATATAGAATAGAAAAAAAATAAAAGTTTTTAGGACTTCACTTTCTGCACTTCCTACACTAAAATGCCCTCTCAATAAGAAAAAAGTTTGTTTTTAAGATACATACCATTCACTACCAGTTATAAAGCTAGGAATTACAAATGTTGTGGACTGATCGAGACATTAAAAGTATCAAGCCTAAAGTAGGCCAAGTTAGATCTTATGATATGCGTGAAAAAAGCAGCAAAGGCTTCGGTTTAACTGTTTTCCCTTCTGGTGAAAAAAGTTTTATTTATTTTTATACCTTCCAAGGCCGTAAACGACGCATGACTTTAGGTAAATACCCTCATTGCTCTCTTGCAAATGCAAGATCATTGCATAGGGAAGCTTTAGCAATGCTGGGGAACGGCAAAGATCCTGCTGCCGAGAAACAAAAGAAAAAAATTAACATCCGTGACGCATCTACAATTAATGGCCTAATTGAGGAGTACTTAGAGAAATGGGCAAAGCCTAATAAGCGCTCATGGGAAGAAGACGAGCGATCTTTGAATAAGGACATTTGCCCACTATGGGGCAAACGCAAGGTTAATGAAATCACACGGCGCGATGTAGTCCTTCTTCTAGATGGTATCAAAGAGCGTGGATCCCCAATACAAGCAAATCGTGTTCTTTCCTGTATCAGTAAAATGTTCAACTTTGCAATTGAAAGAGATATTGTTTCTGTTAATCCCAGTGCTGGTGTTAGGCGTGTTGTCAAAGAAAACCGCCGTGACCGGGTCTTATCTGAAGAAGAAATTCGTATTCTATGGCTAGGATTGGAAGAAACGATAGAACAGGAAAATCCCCAACATACCATCCACATGTCGGCGCAAACTAAATTAGTCCTTAAGCTCCAATTGGCAACTGCACAAAGAAAAGGAGAAGTTATTGCCGCTGAATGGGAAGAATTTGATCTGACTACTAAATGGTGGACTATCCCGGGATCCAAAGCAAAAAATAAACAAGCTCACCGCGTACCCTTATCTGAATTGGCTTTATCTTTATTAGGTGAGATCAAGAAACTAAGCAGGGATTCTAGATTTTTATTTCCAGCGAAACTAAAAGACATCCACATTGGAGCCACTTCTGTTGATCATGCTGTACGTCGTAGCACTTTTTCTGGAGTAAAACCGTTTGTACCCCATGACCTTCGAAGAACAGCCGCATCCTATATGACCTCTATGGGCATCCAGCGCTTAACCGTCAGTAAGATTCTTAACCATTCTGAAAGCAGTGTCACAGCGATTTATGACCGTCATAGCTATGACAATGAGAAACTTCATGCACTAGCGTCATGGGCAAGCAAATTAAACGAAATTATTCATGGCACAGTTATCAACTTAAAAAGCAAAGATTAACAAGGTCTTGCCAAGCCTAGGGTCATGACCGAATAGCGATTACCTCAGTAGCGTGACTTGGCAATCTATCATTGAGGTCGTCTTAGGAACTAGTTATGGATAATGTATTCAGTTGGGAAAAAATCTGTTCAAGTGAAAATGCCGCCCTTTTAGAAAGCCTCTTAGATAAAAAGGTTGTGCCTTATAATGAGCTCATTGAACTATTTTTTCCAAACGACGCCAAAAAGTTTGATGGTTATTCTTTCTTACTTAATTTAATACGCCCCTGGGAATGGCTTGAATCCATATGGAACACCGTGATTGGTAATATACTTGCATTTAAGTTACTTAAATTGCCTTTATCTTGCTTTAACGAAGCGTATTTTTATTTGTGCTTCTGCTCGATGGTGCAGCATTACTATATTCCTAATTTTGGCGAGGTAAATCCACAAGTTTATACTGATAAAATATTAGCGCTGATGATTCGTGAAGGATTAGTACCGACTGAGATTTGCCGATTACCCAGATTAGACAAGGATATTATAGGCTTCTCACCAATCCACGATTATTACGAAACTATTTTGGATTACAATACAGCCACCACCGAAGAAATAGTTAACCATATAATCAATTGCGTTCCTGACCCTATCCCGCTGACATACTCAGAAGCAATCAAACGCTTAGAGAAAAACGAATGCCCAACATCACTCATAGCCCTTTATGCCAAACAAGGTAAACACTTTGTTTATATACAAGCAGCTCAAGATTCAATCAGTAACTGCTGCCAAGCAAAACAATTCGCAAAACAAAGTATTGATTACTATCGCGTTCCTAATTGCGGAAATCCTAGTTATATGAAGCGTTACCGAGGTTTAGAGCGATTAACACAAAGTACAGTTGAGGCTCTGTTCGAAGGAAAGGTTATTAGTATAAAAACTAACACCATACAAGGGCTGAAAGTCCAAGCTACTGACATTGAAACCAAATACCATATTGAGCGATATATAAAATCATGCATTCAAGTCGACAAGTACGGAGGCAATAAATTGTTAAACGCTTTTCAAGTGATGGCCACGCTCCATCTAGAAAAGGATATCGATGCTTTAATTTTTGATTATCATGCCACTAAGACCAGTCCACCTGACTCTCCTTCGCCAGACATTGAGGCACAGCCAATAGAGAGAGTCACAACACCTCCGCAAGGTAATAGCACTTATGTAACGCCCAAAAAAGCATCCAAACAAAAAAGACGTCGCTCAAAAAAACATCCCTTATTCCAAACGTATGTAAAAACGCATGCAAGTGCCGGGAGCATTGGTGACTATATTAAAATGATGCAAGATGAGCAATTTATTTTCAATAGCAAAGCAGACTACCTCACAAAAGCCAATGAGGATAATTGTGATAACACTCAGGATTGTATTAAACGCGTTGCCTTGGTATGCGGAACCAGCAAATTCGGGAAGGAAAAATACGACATTTACTATAAACCCGTACAAAATGATGGCAAGTCTCTAGGGAGAGCTAAATCAATCCCAGTACGAACAGCGGAAACCTATTTTACGTGAATCATACGCGAATCATCCGTGAGTCACGCGTTTATACGTTTTTATACGTGTTTAAGAGGCACTTATTCTTAAGGATACCTATAAATTTACGTACCTTATGCTTTTGTTGTTAGTCTTAATGAGTACGGACGCGACTGTATAAGCATCCGAATCGACTACTCACCTAGGAGAAAAAATGACCAGCACAATAACTACTATCTTGCGCTTCCAAGATTTACAAAAACTATTCAAGGTTTCACGTTCATCATTAGACCGGTGGGAAGCAAAAAACGCTTTTCCCAAACGCATAAATATAGGCGAAAACAGTGTGGGTTGGAGAAGCGATGAGATACAAAAATGGCTGCAAGATCGACCAAATGCAACTCAAATGGAGACAAAATAATGAATACTTCAGATAAAAGGCCATCGTTTGCGGCGATGGCCAGCACAAAGAAAGATAATTGCTTATATCACTCAAGTGAATGTTACCTTCGAGATCTTAAGCGAGATTACGCAAAACGCCTAGATAATATTAACTATATTAAATCAACTAATGATTTATCGGCCAAAGTCAGTGCCTTATCTGACTCCCTAAGTACAAGAGGGGGTAACTTATGATTACCTCCCCTTCCACGGCAGAACAGATGTTCCATGACTTCCTCGCATCCAACGGACACCCATTGGATGCGAGCATTAATTATGATGCGAGTAAGTTTCATTGTTTTCCATGTCCACATGGTGGAAAAACAGATGCCAGGTATAAATTCCATTCTAATGGCATCCCCTCAGGCTATTTTAAATGTTGGCATTGTGGTATCGAAGATGATTTTTGCTCCAAACAAAAACAGGATGTCTCTGAAGAAGACTGGCAATCCCATGTTGAACGTTTAGCAGAAATTAAGCTTCAAGAAGAGGCTATAACAAAGAAACAACATGCAAAATGTGCTGCTTTAGCCCAAACAGTATATACAATAGCGAATGAATCCAGTGCTGTTGATCACGGGTACCTTGCCAAGAAAAAGGTTCAAAACTACGGCCTTAGGGTCATAACCCATGAAAATGAATGCACACAAGAAGCAAAATGCTATCTAGGGACTTTGCTAGTCCCTTGTTACAACCAGAATTTTGAACTTGTTAATCTAGAACGCATTTATTTCGATAACGTCAAAAATAAATATCAAAAGAGACCCTTAACTGGTGCCCAACGTAACTGTGCTTTTTATATGCTGGGTGCAGTTAAAGAAGATACCAGTATCATTTTAATTGCAGAAGGCTATAGTACCGCTGCGACTGTTTTCGAAGCTCTGGGGCATCCAACTGTCATAGCCTTTAATTGCGGCAACATCAAACCCGTAGCCAAAATACTGCGAGAAAAATATCCTGATATTCAACTCTTGATTACAGCTGATCATGATCGTTGGGCAGACGACCCATTGCACCGTCACAGCGGCGAAAAAGCAGCCAAAAAAGCTTGTTCTGAAGTTAGCAATGTAATTTATGTATTACCTGATTTTAGCTTGTTGGGAATGCCAGATGAGAAGCTAGCTAAATTAGATCCTCCACCTACTGACTTTAATGACCTCTTTACATCCTTATTAGATAAGGACGTATCAAAGGGGGATGCCTTAGCGGAGGTAGCTCAACAGATAATACCTAAGCCTATCCCACATGCAGAGATATTGGGAAAGCTTATCGATAAAATTACGACCATTGATTTCAGGGAAAAAGCCAGGCTCGATGATGAAGAAAAGCTTAAAAATAATCATTATCAAATAATAGTGGTGGAGTCCTTATTAGAGCTCGCTCAAGCCAACAGCTGGGGTATCTGCAAGCACTTAGATTTTGTTTATTTATTCAATGGCACTTACTGGAACTTGCTTAATGAGGACGTGCTTAAGCGCTTCCTTGGTGACATTGCTTTAAAAATGGGGGTTGAGGAATATAAAGCTAAGTATTTTAATTTTAGAGATAATTTATACAAGCAATTTGCTGCCTTAGCACATTTGCCAAAACCTGAGAAACTAGAAAACAGCATTTGTATAAATCTAAAGAATGGCACTTTCGAGTTTCAACAAAACGGAAGCATTCGCTTAAGAGAGTTTGACCGAAATGATTTCTTAACCTATCAGCTTCCATTTGAATATAGCCTAGAAGCCGAAGCGCCATTATTTCATCAATACTTAAAGCGAGTACTTCCTGAAGAAAAATTGCATGATATCCTAGCCGAATATTTAGGCTATGTCTTCGTTCATTCGAATACATTAAAACTTGAAAAAACCCTACTCCTATATGGATCCGGGGCTAATGGGAAATCTGTTTTTTATGAGGTCGTTAAGAGCTTACTTGGTGAAATTAATATCTCTGCCCATTCGTTGCAAAGTCTAACCGATAATACTGGATATTATCGTGCCATGATTGCCAATAAGCTGGTTAACTATGCTAGTGAGATAAATGACAAGCTTGAAACTTCTGTTTTTAAACAACTAGTAAGTGGAGAGCCTGTAGAGGCAAGGCTACCTTATGGTAAACCCTTTACTATTACAAAATACGCCAAATTAATATTCAACTGCAATGAACTGCCCAAGGATGTTGAACAAACAGAAGCCTATTTTAGGCGTTTTCTGATAATTCCTTTTGAGGTGACCATTCCAGAGGCTGAGCAGGATAAACAGCTCTCACAAAAAATTGTTTCTAGTGAGTTGTCTGGTGTTTTTAACTGGGTTTTAGATGGCTTAAAGCGATTGCTGAAACAAAAGAACTTCACAGAATGCACAGCTATTCAAAGAATGCGCCAGCAATATGAGCAAGAATCAGATAGCGTTAAAACATTCCTGAATGATAAAGGCTACCTGTCCGATCTCACAAGCTACATTCCAATTAAGCATCTTTATGACGAATATAAGACGTTTTGCTTGGATGATGGCTTCAGACCCGTCAACAAAACAAACTTTATCAAAAGGGTGGAGTCTAGCCGGGTTGAGGTCAAGCGAATGAATATTGGGATGGTTGCTTATATAACCAAACATTCAGGCTACAAGGATTTCGGCTAAAAAAGTGTAGCAAGTGTAAAATATGAAGTTCCAAAAACTTTTGTTTTTTTTCAGGCATTAATTTGCCGAACACCTTGAGATAAAATAGGATTTTATGGAAAATTATTAACCACATGGAGGTTTATTATGAGTAAAAAGATTAAGCATGAGGATAAGACC
>Ga0105238_10007724_pt1 | contig 10752 bp, 7 predicted proteins | sample KBSC34metaG_FD_81526 | JGI IMG/M metagenome (GOLD analysis project Ga0105238, IMG submission 81526) | Corn rhizosphere microbial communities from Kellogg Biological Station, Michigan, USA - KBS C3-4 metaG | ecosystem: Host-associated > Plants > Roots > Rhizosphere > Soil | place: Michigan, USA...
AGCTGATACGCCACCCTCATCCGCCCTCCGGGCACCTTCTCCCGCCAGCGGGAGAAGGGAAGGCCAGAATCGTGACCGCTGCGCTGCGGCGCCGTATGCCCTGGAACCGCATTCTCTGCAATACTTGCCCGGATTTGCGTGCCTCGGGCACGATTCGCCAGCAGGCTCTTCAGAGGGAATCCTTGTGACCAGCAGCTCCAGCCCCAGCAGCCCCAGCAGCCCCAACGCCGAACCGCGCACCGAATTGACCGTACGCGGGGTCATCCTCGGCATCATCATCACGATCGTGTTCACGGCGGCCAACGTGTTCTTCGGACTGAAGGCCGGCCTGACGTTCGCGACCTCGATTCCCGCCGCGGTCATTTCAATGGCACTGCTGCGCAGCTTCAAGGACTCGACGATCCAGGAAAACAACATCGTGCAGACCGTGGCGTCGGCCGCAGGCACCTTGTCCGGCATCATTTTCGTGCTGCCCGGCATGGTCATGATCGGCTGGTGGACCGGCTTTCCGTTCTGGACGTCGTTCCTGATCTGCGGGCTCGGCGGAATCCTGGGCGTGATGTATTCGATTCCGCTGCGTCGCGCGCTGGTGACGAATTCCGACCTGCCGTATCCGGAAGGCGTGGCCTGCGCCGAAGTGCTCAAGGTCGGCAGTGGCGCCGATGTGTCCGCGTCGGGTGTCGCGGAAAGCCGCGCGGGCCTGCTCGCCGTGATCTGGGGTTCGATCGCGTCCGGCGCATTTGCGATCATGGTGGCAACGCGCGTGTTCGCCAGCGACGTGGTGCAATCGTTCCGCTTCGGCGGCGAGAAGGGTCCGGTCAGCGGCTACGATTTCAACCTGTCGATGGCGCTGTTCGCGGTCGGTCACCTGATCGGCCTGTGGGTTGGCGTGGCGATGCTGGTCGGCGCCTGCATCGGTTGGGTGTTCGGCGTGCCGTACTTCTCCTCGATCGCCGGCGTCGCCGGCGACGCGGCGAAAGTCGCGCACGACATCTGGAACACGAAGATCCGCTTTGTCGGCGCAGGGACGATCGGCGTGGCGGCGATATGGACATTGCTCAAGCTGGTCCAACCCGTTGCCAGTGGGCTGGCGTCATCGTTTGCCGCGTCGCGCGCGCGCAAGTCGGGCCAGGCGGGTCTGATGCCGCGCACCGAGCAGGACATTCCGATCGGCACGGTCGGCATCATCATGCTGGTGTGTTTCGTGCCGATTGCCTGGCTGCTCGCCAGTTTCAGTTCGGCCAGCGGGCTTGGCGCGCAGATGTGGACCTTGGCCATCGGCGGCCTGGTGTATTGCGTGGTGATGAGCTTCTTCGTTTCGGCGGTGACCGGTTACATGGCCGGCCTGATCGGTGCGTCGAACAGTCCGTTGTCCGGTGTCGGCATTCTGGTGGTGATTGGTGCGGCCTTGCTGCTGGTGCTCGGTGTCAAGCCGCATGTCGCGCCGGAACTGGAAAAGGCGCTGGTGGCCTATTCGTTGTTCGTCACCGCGATCGTGTTCGCGGTGGCGACAATCGCCAACAACAACCTGCAGGATCTCAAGACCGGGCAACTCGTCGACGCCACGCCGTCGAAGCAGCAGTGGGCGCTGGTGATCGGTGTCATTGCCGGCGCCGCGATCATTCCGCCGGTGCTCGACCTGCTCAATCAGGCGTACGGGTTCGCCGGCGCGGCGCGTCCCGACCAGATGCATCCGCTGCCGGCGCCGCAGGCGGGACTGATTTCCGCGCTGGCGCAAGGCGTGATCCAGAACAACATCGATTGGAGCCTGATCATCATCGGCGGAATCATCGGTGCCGTGCTGATCGTGATCGACCTGGTGCTGCGCAAGACCACCAAGTCCGCGCATCTCGCGCCGCTCGCCGTGGGCCTGGGCATCTACCTGCCGACGCAGAGCACGTTGATGGTAGTCGTCGGCGCGTTTGCCGGCTGGTATTACGACCGGCGTGCCGAGCGCAGCGCGAAGCCTGAGGCGACCAAGCAGCTTGGCGTGTTGCTCGCGTCCGGCATGATCGTCGGCGAAGGCCTGATCGGCGTGATCATCGCGGCGATCGTGGCGTTCTCCGGCAAGGACTTTCCGCTGGCCCTGGTCGGCGACGCATTCGCCGAACACTACTCGCTGGTGATCGGCGGTGCCGCGTTCGTGCTGGTGGCGCTTGCGCTGTATCGGTGGATCGAAGGCCTCGCGCGCAAAGCGATCGTCTGAGCGCACACCAGAAAATCTTGTATCGGGAGATTCGTATGAAATCCGTGCTTGTCCTGACCACGGCGTTGTTCGCCGTGCACGCTGCTGCCGCCATCGCCGACCAGCCGCCGCTTGCGCCAAATCCGCCAAAGGCATTGACCCAGCCGGCCGCCGCGCCGCCGGCAGGCGAAACGCCGGCCACGCGCAAACCTCCGAAAGCGTTGCGCGAACCCGCGCAGAAGCCGGCGCCGGCAGCCGCGGCGCCGAAGATTGCCGGATCGCATCCGTTCGATGTGCGCGACCTGGTGATGCTCGATCGGGTCAGCGATCCGCAGGTGTCGCCGGACGGCAAGTGGGTCGCTTACCAGCTGCGCGAAACCGACTACGCCGCGAACAAGGGCAATACCGGGCTGTGGCTGCTGTCGCTGGCCGACAAGGACGCCAAGCCGCGCGAACTGGCCAAGCTTGCATCGAGTCCGCGCTGGTCGCCGGACAGTCAATATGTATACTTTTTAGCAAAGTTAAAAGGCGCCACGGTCAGCCAGGTGCTGCGCAAGAAAGCCGACGCCACGGTCGACGCCGCGCCTGAACCTGTCGCGCCGTATTCGGTCGACGTCAACAACTTCAAGCTCTCGCCGGACGGCAAGCGCATCCTGCTGTCGCTGGACGTGTTGCCCGAGTGTGCGCAGGAGCTGTGCACGAAGAAGCCGCGCGCCAGCGAGGCCGACATCGACCCGAATGCGAAGGCCAGCGGCAAGCTCTACGACCGCCTGTTCATTCGTCACTGGGATTCGTGGTCGGAAGGCTTGCGCTCGCAGCTGTTCATTGCCGACATCGACATCGCCAAGGCCAGCGCTTCCGTAGTGCCGCGCCCGCGCCTGCTGAGCAAGGACATCGATGGCGATGTGCCATCGAAACCGTTCGGTGACGAAGGGGAGTACGCGTTTTCGCCGGACGGCAAGACCGTGTATTTCTCCGTGCGCGTTGCCGGCAAGACCGAGCCGTGGTCGACCAACTTCGACATCTACGCGGTGTCCGCCGACGGTTCCGGCGAAGCACGCAACCTGACCGCGTCGAACCCCGCGTGGGATACCGCGCCGCTGCCTTCGGCCGATGGCAAGACGCTGTACTACCTGGCGATGAAACGGCCCGGTTTCGAAGCGGATCGCTTCGGCATCATGGCGCTGGATCTGGCCAGCGGAAAATCGCATGAGATCGATCCGCAGTGGGATCGTTCCGCCGGTGGCCTGACGCTGTCGAAGAACGGCAAGACGCTGTACACGGCCAGCGACGACAACGGCGATCATGCCGTATTCGCGATCGACATTGCCAGTGGCAAGGCGACGCGCTTGAGCGGCGCCGGCCAGGTCGAAGGCTTCAGTGTCGGTGGCGATCGCATCGTTGCCGCATCGAGCACGCTCAAGGCGCCGGCGGATCTGTTCCGCCTCGACGAAGGCAAGGCGGTGCAGCTCACGCACTTCAACGCCGAGCGTCTCGCCGCCGCGAAAATGGGCGACTTCGAATTCTTCACCTTCAAGGGCGCCGGCGGCGATACCGTGCAGGGCTACGTCGTCAAGCCGGTCGGCTACAAGGAAGGCGACAAGTATCCGGTCGCGTTCATCATCCACGGCGGCCCGCAGGGTTCGATGACGAACGAGTTCCACTATCGCTGGAATCCGCAGACCTACGCCGGTCGCGGCTTCGCGGTGGTGACGATCAATTTCCACGGCTCGACCGGTTATGGCCAGGCGTTTACCGACGCGATCTCCGGCGACTGGGGCGGCAAGCCGCTCGAGGACTTGAAGAAGGGCTGGGCGGCCGCTCTGGAAAAGTATACTTTTCTCGACGGCAACCGCGCCTGTGCGCTTGGCGCGTCGTACGGCGGCTACATGGTCTACTGGATCGCCGGCAACTGGAACCAGCCGTGGAAATGCCTGATCGACCACGACGGCGTGTTCGACAACCGCATGATGGGCTACGAGACCGAGGAGCTGTGGTTCTCCGAATGGGAGAACAAGGGCACGGTGTGGGAGCATCCGGAAAACTACGAGAAGTTCAACCCGCTCAACTACGTCAAGAACTGGCGCGTGCCGATGCTGGTGATCCACAGCGCGAACGATTTCCGCATTCCGCTCGACCAGGGCATCGCCGCCTTCACCGCGCTGCAGCGCCGCGGCATTCCGAGCGAGTTCCTCACCTTCCCGGACGAAAACCACTGGGTGCTGAAACCGCAGAACAGCGTGCAGTGGCACGACGCGGTGAATGCGTGGCTGGCGAAGTGGACGGCTAAATAGTTGGTGGGCCGTGCTGCTCTTTCGAAGTGGCACGGCTTCGTCCGCGGCAAATGATCGCGCATCTCTCTGAGGCGTTCAGGATATGAGGACAGGCTTGTATACAAAGGTTTTGCTGCAATTCATGTCCTCTGTGGTGATGGCTGCGTTGCTTGCAGTGAAAGCGGTCGCTTCCGAAAATTCAGTCCCGGTCTACCAGTTGGCGGCAGGAAATGCAGTGGGCGGCGGATTTTCTTCCCGCTCGGTGAGCATCGGTGCGCAGCCTGGTTCGTTTTGGACGATCGTCTATTTCGGAGGATCCAAGTTCAATATTCGAGCCGTGGACGGTGCTGGTGGAACGCTTTCGCCGATCAACCTGCACGGCGCAACGTACTCGCAACCGACGGCGAGCGAACTGGATATCTTGGCGGTACTCGAACCTACCGAATGCGGCTGCGGAGGCTATTTGGCTTTTTCCAGCAGTAGCCCCACCGTCGAGTTCAGCATCACGGTGGACGGCGAGCCAGCGATGATCAGCTACTACGCGCCAGCAGGTCAGACATGGGCCAATCCGGATGGTCTTGGGTTTGGCTTGAGTCTCGAATCGACACCGACATCATTGCCGATTCTGTTCGATAAAATTTTCTCCGACGGTTTCGATGCGATGTAGTTGGCGCTGGAGCCGCCTGCTACTCCCCATGCAATGATTTTCAAACCAGGAAATTTACAACCTAATACTTGCGCCCGATCTGAAACTGAGCGAACCTAGGTCTTGCGTAGCAGTACCGCTACGGCTCAGGGGTGAAATTCCGATTCGTTGCCGAGGCAGCGGAGCGGTTGGTTTCGTTCATTCAGATGGGGAGTCAGCAGCATGAAACGATGGACATTGGCCGCACTCAGCGCGGCCGTGGTCGCGGTAGCGGCAATCGGCGGCGTGGCATTGCATCGAGGTGGTTCGCTCGACCTCGGTGAGCGCGGCGAGCACGAAGGCATGCGGCCGGCGTCGCTTGAAGGTCGCGTGCCGAGTCTGCCCGCGCCGAGCACCGGCATGATCACCCCGCATGTGGTGCTTTTCCGCAGCTTGCCGGTAGCCAAGCCGGCGCCCGCGCAAGCGCAGCGTCCCGGCAAGCAGACTGGCAGCGAGGACGAACAGCGTGAGCGCTCGCAGATTTCCGAGGCCGAAGCCGATGCGCGTCGCGCCAAGGCGATGCAGCAGCCAGTTCGCGCCGCGCACATCCAGCAGCTGCGCGAAGTCTCCGCAAAGCAACACGCTGCGAGCATCCAGGGCGGTGCGTCGTCGACCGACGTGCTCAATGTGCTCGCCGGTTTCGACGGTCCCGACATCAGTCAGTGCTGCGGCAACAGCGCCTCGGTGCCGCCGGACACGCATATGGCGGCGGGCCTGAATCACGTGATTGCCACGGTCAACACGGCAATCGGTATCTATACCAAGCAGGGCGCGTTGTTGAATGGCCCGGTGCTGTCCGACGATTTCTTCAACACTGCCAACTGCAACGGCAGCTTCGATCCCTCGGTCGAATACGACGAAGGTGCGGACCGCTGGATCATCAACTACGACGCATCGCCGAACAATTGCATCGCGGTCAGTCAGACCGGTGATCCGACGGGCCTGTGGAACGTGTATTCGTTCAACACCGGCGTGAATCCGGCGACGGACCTGTTCGACTATCCGCACATCGGTGTCGGCGACCAGGCGATCTACGTCGGCGCGAACATCTTCATCGGCGCAAGTGGTTTTGCCGGCCGCGTATGGGCATTGAACAAGACACAGATGTACGCCGGACTGCCGCTGACCGCGCCGATCCCGCACGATCTTCTCGATGGCGGTAACGCCGATGGCACGCCGACACCGATGGTGCTGCACGGGACGCCGTCCGCGCCCGGCACGGTATTCATCGTTACCGACGATGTGAACTTCAGCGGCGACACGTTCGGCATCTGGCGCTGGCCGGATCCGACCGGCGTGACCGGGCCGATTCTGGTCGGCAATGCTGATCTCGCTGCGGCGACCGGTGTCACCGCGAACTTTCCGATTGACCAGGTGCAATTGGGGACAGCCATCGCCATTCAGGCGAACGACGTGCGCACACTCGATGCGGAATGGCGCAACGGTTATCTGTGGCTGACGCACCAGATGTCGTGCAACGTCGGCGCGGGCCCGCAGGGTTGCGCGCGCTGGGCGCAAGTCGATCCGAGCAACGCCGGTGTGGTGCAGGCCGGAGTGATCAGCATCTTCGGCAAGTTCATCTCGTTCCCGAATCTCGCGGTCGATGCGAACGACAACATGGCGCTGGGCTTTACCGTGATGGGACCGAGCAAGCGGCCGAGCGTCTATATCGCGGCGCGTTCCGCGCTCGATCCGCCGGGCACGCTGCGCGATGCGGTGGAAGTGCGCAAGGGCGACACGATCTATGCGGCGTTCGACGGCAGTCCGGGCCGCTGGGGCGACTACAGCGGCATGGCGGCCGATCCTGACGGCGCGCATTTCTGGTACCTCGGCGAATACTCCAAGGGCGGCCTGCCGTCGCCGTACGTGCCGAACAATTTCGGCAACTGGGGTACGTTCATCCAGGAAGTCGGTTTTGGCGTGCAGGACGAAATATTTGCCAGCAACTTCGATCCGCTCACCGCGTCGTTCGAAGTGCATACCCTTGCCAATCTCGAGGAAAGCGACGCCTCGCCGGGCGTAACGGTGCAATCCGGCGCGCCAGTGGCGTTGCGCTACGTGGTGATCAACACCGGGCAGCAGCGCCTGCACAACGTGCTGGTGACCGATGCGGCGCTCGGCGTCATCACCTGTCCGACCAATGTGCTGGATGCGGGCGCCGATATGGTCTGCGATGTTGCTGGCGGCGCGGTGACGGACGGCCAGCACGCCAACACGGCTACGTTCACTGCGACTGCGGCAGACGGCACGGCGCTGAGTTCGAACAACCCGGCCAACTACTTCGGCCTGAATGTGCTGGCGGGCACGAAGTGCTCGACTTCGGCCGGCACGAATTGTCCCGGCGCGATCGTCGACAATGGCACCATGACTTCGACATTCACGGTTGCCGGTTGCGGCACCATCGACGACGTCAACCTCGGCGTGTCGATCGACCATACCTACGTCGGCGATCTGCTGATCACGCTGAAGAGTCCGAACAACACGTCCATCCGCATGGTCAATTCGCCGGTCAACGGCAACGACAATTGTTCCGGCAACAATTTGCGCGTGCGGCTCGACGACGCGTCGACCAACGGCAACGTCGATGCGCAGTGCAGTGCGAGCGATCCGGCCATTTTCGGCCTGTACAAGCCGAGCGTCGCGCTGAGCGGTTTCAATGGCGGCACCGGCAACGGCACCTGGACGCTCACCGTGAAGGATGTGTTCGCGCAGGATACCGGCACGCTCAACGACTGGGCGCTGCAGCTGACCTGCCACTGATCCGGAACTACACGCTACACTTCACGGGAGCGGCAACGCTCCCGTTTTTTTTTTCTAGAGGTGTGACCGTGGCGAACCTGGAAAAGATTTCCGAGGCGCTATGCTTCGGCGGCGTGCAGGGTTTCTACCGGCATCAATCGTTGGAGTGTGCCGGCCCGATGCGCTTTGCCGTGTTCCAGCCGCCGCAGGCGCAGCACGGCAAGGTGCCGGTGCTGTACTTCCTGTCGGGATTGACCTGCACCGAGGAAAACTTCACGGTCAAGGCCGGCGCGCAGCGCGTGGCGGCGGAGCTCGGCCTGATGCTGGTCGTGCCAGATACGAGTCCGTGCAACACCGGCATTCCGGGCGAGGCGGACGAAGAGGAATTCGGCGCGGGCGCCGGCTTCTATGTCGATGCGACGCAGGCGCCGTGGTCGCGAAATTTCCGCATGTACAGCTATGTGTCGAAGGAACTGCCGCGGCTGGTCGCCGAGAATTTTCCGGCCGACATGCAGCGCGAAAGCATCTTTGGTCATTCGATGGGCGGGCACGGCGCGATGACAATCGCGTTGAAGGATCCGCAACGCTTCCGTTCGCTGTCGGCGCTGGCGCCAATCTGCGCGCCGATGCGTGCGCAGTGGTCGCAGCGCGCATTCGAGCGCTATCTCGGTCCGGACCGTGAGACCTGGAAACCCTACGACGCCAGCGAACTGGTGCTGCAGCAGCGCTTTCCCGCCACGATCCTGATCGACCAGGGCGATGCCGACACGCACCTGGGTGGCCTGCGTCCGGATCTTTTCGAGATCGCCTGCAAGCAGGGCGGCCAGGCGCTGGACTTGCGCATGCGCGCGGGCTACGGTCACAATTATTTCTTCGTGTCGACGTTTGTGGAAGACCATCTGCGCCATCACGCCGCTGCATTGAACGCCTGAGGAATGCCGCATGAAAACCCGTGCCGCCGTTGCCGTCGAAGCCGGCAAGCCGCTCGTCATCGAAGAAGTGGATCTGGCCGCGCCGAAAGCCGGCGAAGTGCTGGTGCGCATCGTCGCCACCGGCGTGTGTCATACCGACGCATTCACCTTGTCCGGCGCCGATCCGGAAGGATTGTTTCCGGCGATCCTCGGTCACGAAGGCGGCGGCATTGTCGAGGAAGTCGGTCCCGGCGTGACCAGCGTCAAGCCGGGCGATCACGTCATTCCGCTGTACACGCCGGAATGTGGAAAATGCAAATTCTGTACTTCCGGCCGCACCAACCTGTGCCAGGCGATCCGCGCCACGCAGGGCAAGGGCCTGATGCCGGACGGCACCTCGCGTTTCTCGCTGAAAGGCAAGACCGTGCTGCACTACATGGGCACGAGCACGTTTTCCGAATACACCGTGCTGCCGGAAATCTCGCTGGCGAAAATCAATCCGAAAGCGCCGCTGGACAAGGTCTGCCTGCTCGGCTGCGGCATCACCACCGGCATTGGCGCGGTGCTCAACACGGCGAAAGTCTGGCCCGGCGCGAACGTCGCGGTGTTCGGTCTCGGCGGCATCGGCTTGTCGGTGGTGCAGGGCGCGGTGATGGCGAAAGCCAACCGCATCCTGGTCGTCGACACGAACCCGGCGAAGTTCGAAATGGCGCGCGCACTGGGCGCGACCGATTGCATCAATCCGAAGGACTACGACAAACCGATCCAGCAGGTGATCGTCGACATGACCGACGGCGGCGCGGACTTTTCGTTCGAGTGCATCGGCAACGTCAACGTCATGCGCTCGGCGTTGGAGTGCTGCCACAAGGGTTGGGGCGAGTCGATCATCATCGGCGTCGCAGGCTCCGGCCAGGAGATCGCCACGCGGCCGTTCCAGCTGGTCACGGGCCGGGTCTGGCGCGGCACGGCGTTCGGCGGCGTCAAGGGCCGCTCGCAACTGCCTGGCTACGTCGAGCGTTATCTGGCCGGCGAAATCAAGATCGATGAGATGGTCAGCGCCGTGCTGCCGCTGGAAAAAATCAACGAAGCCTTCGATCTGATGCACCAGGGCAAGGTGATCCGCTCGGTGATCGCTTACTAGGAAGCTTTGAAAATGCCGTCATTCCCGCTTGCGCGGGAATGACGGATTGCCTGGGGTGTCGGAAAACGCAACAAGGTGCGCGTGTGTTTCTGTCGCGCGAGTGTTCGCAACGACGTGGAGGGATTAGTCATGACAGTCGCGATTCATCCGTCAGTAGACAAGGGCATCAAGCCCGCCGCCAAGGATTTCGCCGGCGGCACGCTGCAATGCCGCTGCAAGGACAAGCCCGTCAAGGTCAAGGTTGCCACGCAGTCGGCGCACAACCACGCCTGTGGCTGCACCAAGTGCTGGAAACCCGACGGCGCGGTGTTTTCCGTGGTCGCAGTGGCGCCACGCGACAAGGTCAGCGTGACCGAGAACGGCGACAAGCTGGCCGTGGTCGACGCCAAGGCGACGATCCAGCGGCACGCCTGCAAGGGTTGTGGCGTGCACATGTACGGCCGCATCGAGAACGACAAGCATCCGTTCTACGGACTCGATTTCATCCACACCGAACTGTCGCCGGAGAGCGGTTGGGCGGCGCCGGGTTTCGCCGCGTTTGTTTCCTCGATCATCGAATCGGGCTTCGATCCGAACCGCATGGGCGAAGTGCGTTCACGGCTGAAGGAAATCGGGCTGGAGCCTTACGACTGCCTGAATCCGCCGCTGATGGATTTCATTGCCACGCATTTGGCGAAGGCATCGGGTGCGTTGAAGGCGTAAAGCTTCTGGTGTTTCGGTGCACCGCATGATCCGTTCGCCCTGAGGTATCGACTGCGCGCGCCAGGAGCGCGCGCGAACAGCGGAGCTGGCCCGCAAGGGCGAGCGCCAGGATGGCG
>Ga0105238_10007729_pt1 | contig 10751 bp, 8 predicted proteins | sample KBSC34metaG_FD_81526 | JGI IMG/M metagenome (GOLD analysis project Ga0105238, IMG submission 81526) | Corn rhizosphere microbial communities from Kellogg Biological Station, Michigan, USA - KBS C3-4 metaG | ecosystem: Host-associated > Plants > Roots > Rhizosphere > Soil | place: Michigan, USA...
GCGCCTCGACGTCGGGCGGCTCCAGCGGCGAGTCCGCCGCGAAGAGCTCCGGCGACGGCGGCAAGTCGTCGTCGTCCGGAGCGGGCGGCAAGTCATCGTCCAAGAAGAAGGAATCGTCCGCAAAAAAAACTGAGCCCCGCGCCGCCTGAGCCAAGCGCGCCGCGCCGCGGGGAAAAGACTGAACGAACCGAACCTCAAGAAGGAGCAAGTGACCATGAAGATCCGTCCTCTTTACGACCGCATTCTCGTCAAGCGTCTCGAGGAGCAGAACAAGACCGCTGGCGGCCTCTACATCCCGGACACGGCCAAGGAAAAGCCCATGGAGGCCGCCGTGGTGGCCGTCGGTAACGGCAAGATCCAGGAGGATGGATCGCTCCGCAAGCTCGAGGTCAAGGCGGGCGACAAGATCCTGTTCAGCAAGTACTCGGGAAACGAGATCAAGATCGACGGCGTCGAGCACTTGATCCTTCGCGAGGACGACATCCTCGCGATCATCGACTAGGGAACCCTCGAAGGGCTCCCTGGCCCTCCTGCGCGGGCTTCAACGGCGAAGCCCGTCTGCGCCCGGACCCGATCTGATTTTTTAACGAACAACAACTGACTGGAGATTCGAACATGGCAGCGAAGGAAATCGTCTTTTCTCAGAGCGCGCGGGCGAGCATCGCCAACGGGCTCAACATTCTGGCGAACACCGTGAAGGTGACGTTGGGGCCGCGCGGCCGGAACGTCATCATCGAGAAGTCCTGGGGCACCCCGACCGTCACCAAGGACGGCGTCACGGTGGCCAAGGAGATCGAGCTCGAGGACAAGCTCGCCAACATGGGCGCCCAGATGGTCAAGGAGGTCGCCTCCAAGACCTCCGACATCGCGGGTGACGGCACCACCACCGCGACCGTGCTGGCGCAGGCCATCTACACCGAGGGCTCCAAGCTGGTGGCCGCCGGGCACAACCCGATGGATATCAAGCGCGGCGTCGACGCGGCCGTGGCCAGGATCGTCGAGAATCTGAAGGACCAGTCGAAGCCGACCAAGGGCAAGACCGAGATCGCCCAGGTCGGGACCATCAGCGCCAACGGCGAGGCGGTCATCGGCGAAATCCTCTCCGAGGCCATGGAGAAGGTCGGCAAGGAAGGGGTCATCACCGTCGAGGAAGCCAAGTCGATGGAGACCACGCTGGATGTGGTCGAGGGCATGCAGTTCGACCGCGGCTACCTTTCGCCGTACTTCGTGACCGACGCCGAGCGCATGGAGGCGGTGCTCGAGGACTGCCTGATCCTCATCCACGAGAAGAAGCTCTCGAGCATGAAGGACCTGCTGCCGCTGCTCGAGCAGGTGGCCAAGGCCAACAAGCCGTTCCTCATCATCGCCGAGGACATCGAGGGCGAGGCGCTGGCGACGCTGGTCGTCAACAAGTTGCGCGGCACGCTGCACGTGTGCGCCGTCAAGGCCCCTGGCTTCGGTGATCGCCGCAAGGAGATGCTCACCGACATCGCCGTCCTGACGGGCGGTCTGGCGGTGACCGAGGATCGCGGCATCAAGCTGGAGGGCATCACCCTCAAGGATCTCGGCCGCGCCAAGCGGATCACCATCGACAAGGACAACACCACCATCGTCGAGGGCGTCGGCAAGAAGGCCGACATCGAGGCGCGGGTCAAGCAGATCCGCGTCCAGATCGAGGACACCACCTCGGACTACGATCGCGAGAAGCTGCAGGAGCGCCTGGCCAAGCTGGTGGGCGGCGTGGCGGTCATCAAGGTCGGCGCCGCGACCGAGTCCGAGATGAAGGAGAAGAAGGCCCGCGTCGAGGACGCGCTCCACGCGACCCGCGCGGCCGTCGAGGAGGGCATCGTCCCGGGCGGCGGCGTCGCGCTCATCCGCGCGCTGTCGTCGCTGGACAGCCTGAAGTTCGACGATGACCGGCAATACGGCGTCAACATCATCCGCCGCGCGGCGGAGTAGCCGCTCCGCCAGATCTCGGCGAACGCCGGGGTCGACGGGTCGATCGTCGTGGACAAGGTCAAGGGCGGCAAGGGCGCCTTCGGCTTCAACGCGGCCACCGAGGAGTACGAGGACCTGGTGAAGGCCGGCGTCATCGACCCGACCAAGGTCGTTCGGGCGGCGCTTCAGAATGCGGCGTCGGTCGCGTCGCTGATGCTGACCACCGAGGCGCTGGTCGCGGAGCGCCCGAAGAAGAAGGCCCCGGCGGCCGGAGCCGGTGGCGGGCACGGCCACGGCGGCGGCGGCGGCGACGAGGACTTCTAGGGGCATCGGCGAAGTCGGGAACGGGGCGCGATAGCGCCCCTGGACCCGGGCCTCGTCGAGCAATAATATAATATCAAAAGGGGCGGGGGACCAAGGTCCTTCCGCCCCTTTTCATTTGGTCGCGTGGCATCGTGGGGGAATGAGGTAGGCTTGGCGCCATGCGCAGCATCGAGTCGTCTCGTTTGCGGTTGTTCGCGACTTTGGCGCTCGGATTGGTGATGGGGGTCGGCGCCTGTAGCAGCGGACAGGTCCTCACGCAGGGGGAGATTGGGCGCCGGGGCGCGCGGTCCTTCGCGGCGCCACCCACGACGGTCTATTACGCGTGCGTCGGTGCGCTGCTGGCCAACGGTTACGAGATCGAGCGGGATGACATCGAGCAAGGGGTCATCGTCACGCGGCCCCGCGCCGTCACGGGCGGCGGGCCGGTGACCGCGCGCGCCTACCGCCTCACGGTCGAGCCGGATGACCACGGCGGCAGCCGGGTGGTCGCGTCGCCCATGATCTATTCGGGCCGGCACGACGTCTCGAACCGCGAGCTCTGGAACGTGGACGGGCCGCGCGGTGAGCACCAGCTCTGGACGGAGCTGTTCGGCGACGTCGATTCGGCGCTGGCGCATCCAGCTCCCGACCCGAGCCAGCGCGAGCAGCTGGCCAAGGTGGCCGTGCCGGCGACCGATCCGGCGGCGGCGAAGATGTTGAGCCCCGAGTCGGGGCTGCGCCCGGCCACGCTGGCTCCGGCCGCTCGGCCCGCCAACGGTGCGGGCTCCGATTCGGGCAGTTCGGGCAAGTGAGCCCGGCCTGAGGTCGAAGCGGACCGACGCCGCATTCGACGCGCGGTCCCGGGATTGGGTTCGGCAAACGGCGCGCTCGTGCCGTATCCTCGTGCCGTGAACGGGCTCGTGCTGTGCAACCTGGGGACCCCCGACGATCCCTCGCCCGGCGCCGTCCGCCGCTACCTGCGTGAGTTTCTGGCCGATCCGCGCGTCCTGGACATCAACGCGATCGGGCGCTGGCTGCTGTTGAACCTGATCATCCTGCCGACCCGCCCGAAGAAGAGCGCGGCCGCCTATCAGAAGATCTGGGGCGAGCGCGGCTCGCCGCTCTTGTGGCATAGCCAAGATCTGGTGGCGGCCGTGCGCCAGAGGCTGGGGGCCGGATGGGCGGTCGAGCTGGCCATGCGCTATCAGAAGCCTTCCATCGCGTCGGCGATGGAGGCCCTGCGCGCGGCGGGCGTGGATCGCATCGTGTTCTTTCCGCTCTATCCGCAGTACTCGGCGTCCTCGACCGGCTCGTCGATCGACGAGGCCTTTCGGGTGGCCAGCCTTCCCTGGGTCACGCCGACCCTGTCGTTCGTCGAGCCGTTCTACGACGACCCCGGCTTCATCCGCGCGTTCGCGGACCGCGGCGCGCCCATCCTGTCCTCCGAGAAGCCGGATCACGTCCTGTTCAGCTTTCACGGGCTCCCCGAGCGACACATGCACAAGGCCGATGACACCGGACGACACTGTCTGGCGTCGGCGGGCTGTTGTGACGCCATTGGGCCCGCCAACCGCCACTGCTATCGGGCGCAGTGCTTCGCGACGGCGCGCGCCCTGGCGGCGCGCCTGGGCCTGCCGGCGGAGACCTGGAGCATCAGCTTCCAGTCCCGCCTCGGACGCACGCCCTGGATTCGCCCGCACACCGATCGCGTCTTGCCCGAGCTGGTGGCGCAGGGGAAAAAGCGCGTCGTCGTATTCTGTCCGGCGTTCGTCGCCGACTGTCTGGAGACGCTGGAGGAGATCGGCATCCGGGCCAAGCGCGATTTCCTGTCCGCGGGAGGCGAGAGCTTGACGCTGGTGCCTTCGTTGAACGCGACGCCCGCCTGGGTCGACGCCGTGGTGGGATTGGTGCGGCGGCAAGCCGAGCGCTTCGGCGTGGTCGAACCGCCGAGCGCAGTCGCGCCGGCTCGCGGCGCGGCGAGCGGCCACGGCTGATAACATGTCTTACGAATGAGTGATCGCCGCCCGAGGACCTGACGTGTCGCGCATCAGCGACGAACAGATGGCGGCTCGCGCGGCCGAGCTGGTGTTGCAGCGGATCGACGCGCGCGATCTAGCCCTGCCGGCGTTGCCGGCGGTCGCGGCGCGCTGCCTGGAGATCCTGGCGCGGAGGGACTTCTCGATCAGCGAGCTCGCGCGTGCGATCGAGGCGGATCCGTTGCTGGCGGCGCGCGTGCTTCGGCTGGCCAACAGCGCGGCCCGGGCCACGCTCGAGCCCGCCCGCTCGGTCCTGCAGGCGGTCACGCGGCTGGGCGCGGGCGAGATGCGGTCGTTCGTCATCGAGGCGGCTGCCCGGCCGATCTTCGAGTCGCACGATCGCGCCATTGGCGATCTGGGGCGCGCGCTGTGGTCGCATTCGGTGGCGGTCGCCTTGCTGGCCCGGGCGGTCGTCCGGCGCGCCGGTGGATCGCAGCCGGAGGCGGCTTACCTGGCCGGCCTCCTCCATGACGTCGGTAAGCCGGTGATGGCGTCGATGCTGCTCGAGGCCGAGCGGCGCTTGTTCAAGGTGAAGACGCGAAGCTGGCTCTTCCCTGCGACGTGGATCGGCCTCATCGCGCGGACTCACCGGACGGTCGGGATCGCCCTCAGCCAGGCCTGGCGCTTGCCTGAGCTGGTGGTCCACGCCGTCGCAGATTCGCACGCCTACGACCGCCGTGAGGCGTCCGCGGCTGCCAACGCGGTCTGTTTCGCCAACGCCCTGGCGAAGGTGGCGGGCCTGTACGCGGGCGAGGTGGATGGGGCGGCCATCGAAGCGCTGGTCGGCGAAGGCCGCCAGCTGTTCTCGCTCGGCGAGCAGGACGTGAAGTCGCTGACGAACGGGCTCGCCGACCGCGTGGCCGAGCGCCTGGCCTGAAGGGCGGCCCGGGCGAGCGGCGCGAGCGCCCCGGTGGCGGCGACGAGACACCCGAGCAGGATCCCGGCGCCGAGCGTGATCGTGAGCGCGTCGGGCGAAAGCAGCGGGCGCGCGCGCAGGGCCTGCACGAGCGTCGTGGCCACGAGGCCCAGGTAACCGACCCCCGCGATCACGCTCAGCCGGCTCGCCGCCGCGGAGGGCAGCCCCCGTGTCTCGCCGGAACGCCGCCGCCGCCGGCTGAGCCACCAACCGGCGAGCGGGAGAACCTGCAGGCCGTGCAGGCCCATGAAGTGCGGGACGCGGAGATCGCCGCCTTCGATGCTCCAGTGCGTGACGGGGAGGCCGGGGCCGCCGTCGGGAACGCCGACCGCGTGCGCGCCCACGATGGGTGTCGGTCGTTCCGCCTGGAGCGTGGTGAGCTGGGCGGGGGTGGGCCGCGGCATCAGGAACGCGATGACGCTCCCGAACAGCATGGCCAAGAACCCCAGGCGGATCCCCCAGCCGAGCGCCCGATCGGCCACGCGCCGCCGGAACGCGATCACGGCCAGGTAGGCGACCGCTCCCGTGAAGACGGTGATGGCGAGGCCCATGATCTGGAACACCACGCCGTTGAATCGGGTGGAGTAGTTGAAGTGGCTGGTGACGCCGCGTAGCGCCTGCCCGTCGATGATGAGCAGCTCGAGGCTGGCGGTGGCGATGAGGGTCCAGATTGCCCCGCGCATCCCGCGGGTGGCGGGCCCCAGGTGACGGAGCAGCGCCGCCAGCGTGAGCAGGGCGAGCGCGACCGACGCGGCGAACTTCGCCGGTTTCAACCACAGGGGCGCCCCGGTCAGCTCGCGGGGATCGAGGATCATCGATCCCAGGTTGACGGCAAGCAGGGCCGCGCCGCCGAGCCCGGCCCAGGCCAGCGGCCGGCTGCCATCGAGGAGGAGACGGAAGCCTCGCCGCAAGCCTGGCCGGAAGCGGGCCACGACACCGGAGCGCGCGGCGAGATATGCGCCGAGCCCGAGCGGCCCAAGCAGCAGCGTCGCCAGCAACAGCGCCGACAGCAGCGGCGCCGGCCAGGGGCGTTCGCGCGCGTCCAGGTAGATCCAGCGCGCGACGAAGAGGTCGAATGCCAGAAAATGAGCCCAGGCCGCGGTCGCGCCGAGGGGACTTCCCAGCAGTGCAGCGACGGGGGACAGCTCCGGCCGGGCGACCGTGGGTAAGACCAGGCCCAGCGCGGGCAGGACCAGCGCCACATAAATGGCTGCCGCCGGCAGAACGATGAGGGGCGAGCGCACCAGGCGGTCGGTCCAGCGCGTCCGCGGCGCCAAGATCAAGCTCAGCCAGAAGGGCATCACCGAAAGATTCGAGATCGAAAACCAGGTGGAAAGGCTCATGGAATGGCTCCTCGGCAGTAGGGTGACTCGAATGATGACAGTGTAAACATCCGATGTTGTCGATGTCAACATGATTGTTGCTACTGTCAACATTTGCTAGCCTGTGGTCCGTGACATCGACGATCCGGGTGGCGCGCAAGAAGGCCGACAGCTATCAGCACGGCGACCTGCGCGAGGCGCTCATCCAGGCGGGGCTCAAGCTCCTCTCGACGGGAGATCCGGCGGCGCTGACCCTCCGGGCGGCGGCCCAGCTGGCGGGGGTGAGCCACGCCGCGCCCTACCGGCATTTCCGCGACAAGCAAGCTCTGGTGGCGGCCATCGCCGAGCGCGGCTTCCGGCAGCTCACCGCGGCCATGGGCGAGGAGCTGGCGCGCTGCCCGTCGGTTCGAGCCCGCGACCGCCTCATCGCCCTGGGCATGGGGTACGTGCGGTTCGCGACCAGCCAGCCGGCGTCGCTGCGCGTGATCTTCGGCGGGGTCCTGGGCGCCGACGAGGTCCCCGCGGAGCTCACCGCCGCCGGAGACGAGGCGTACCAGATGCTGCGTCAGGAGATCGCGGCCGGGATCGGCAAGGGAGAGCTTCGCGGGGGCGAGCCGGACCAGCTCGCGCTGGCGAGTTGGTCCCTGGTCCATGGTCTGTCGACGCTGATCATCAACGGAGCGATCCCCGCCCCGGCCAGCGCGGCGGCGGAGCGCGACCTGGTGCGAGGGATGGTCGGCTTGCTGGGCGTGGGCCTCTACGCTGACTGACCACCGATCCCGCGTGGCCGGTTCCGCTATTTCAAGAACGGGGCGCTAGTGGTAAGGCGGGGCGCTGACCGAGGAGGAACGATGTCCGAGCCCCCAGCTTCGTCGCCCGCGCACGCTGTTCCCGCTCTTTCCTTCTGGAATCCGGACCTCGACATCGAGACGCGCGTCGATGATCTCGTCGGGCGCCTGACCCTGGCCGAGAAGGCGGCGCAGATGCTTCACGAGGCGCCGGCCATCCCCCGGCTCGGCGTCCCCGCCTATAACTGGTGGAACGAAGGCCTTCACGGCGTCGCCAGGGCGGGGGTGGCGACGGTGTTTCCTCAGGCGATCGGGCTCGCCGCGATGTGGAACGACCGCCGCCTGCACGAGGTGGCGGTCGCGATCTCGGACGAGACCCGCGCCAAGCACCACGAGTACCTGCGCCACGACGACCACGGGCTTTACAAGGGCCTGACGGTGTGGGCGCCGAACATCAACATCTTCCGCGATCCGCGCTGGGGGCGCGGGCACGAGACGTACGGCGAGTGCCCCTACCTGACGGCGCGCCTGGGCGTGGCCTTCTGCCGCGGCCTGCAGGGCGACGATCCCCGCTATTTGAAGACGGTGGCGACGCCCAAGCATTACGCCGTGCACAGCGGCCCGGAGCACCTGCGCCACGGCTTCGACGCCATCGTCAGCCAGAAGGATCTGCGCGAGACGTACCTACCAGCGTTCCAGGCTTGCATCACCGAGGCGAAGGCTCACAGCATCATGTCGGCCTACAACCGTACGAACGGCGAGCCGTGCTCGGCCAGCCCCACCCTGCTCGGTCGCATCCTGCGAGGGGAGTGGGGCTTCGGCGGCTTCGTGGTCAGCGATTGCTGGGCCATCCGCGACATCCACGACAACCACAAGGTCACGCGTACGTTCGAAGAATCGGCGGCCCTCGCCGTGAAGGCCGGCTGCGATCTCAACTGCGGCTGCACCTACGAGCACATCCCGGGCGCGATCGCCGAGGGGCTGCTCTCCGAGGTGGACGTCGACGTCTGCCTGCGGCGCCTGTTCCGGGCGCGCATGATGCTGGGCATGTTCGATCCGCCGGAGCGGGTGCCTTACGCGGCCATCCCCTACGAGGTGAACGACAGCGCTCCGCACCGGAAGCTGGCCCGCGCCGTCGCCCGCGAGTCGATGGTGCTCTTGAAGAACGCTGGCGCAACCTTGCCTCTGCGGCGCGATCTGAAGAACATCGCCGTGATCGGACCGAACGCGTACAACCACCACGTGCTGGTCGGCAACTATTTCGGCCAGCCGTCCCAGGCGGTGACGCCCCTCGACGGGATTCGCGCGGCCGTCGCCACGACCACGCGAGTCTGGTTCGCCGAGGGCTGCCAGCACCGCGGCTTGAAGACCGACGGGCTCGGGCGGAACGGAAACCTGTCCGAGGCCCTGAGCGCGGCCGAGCGCGCCGACGCGGTCGTCTTGTGCCTGGGGTTGTCGGCCGACATCGAAGGCGAGGAGGTCGACACCAGCAACCCCAATTCGGCCGGCGACAAGGCCGACCTGGCGCTCCCCGGGCTGCAGCACCGCCTGCTGGAGATGATCGCCGCGCTGGGCAAGCCGATGGTGTTGGTCGTGATCGCCGGCAGCCCGCTGGAGCTCGGCTGGGCGCACGACAGCCCGCAGGTGGGCGCCATCGTGCAGGCGTGGTACCCGGGCGCGGAGGCGGGCCATGCGCTGGCGGACATCCTGTTCGGAGACGTGAGCCCGGCGGGCCGGCTGCCAGTCACGTTTCCGCGCCTCGGGACCGACGTGCCGCCGTTCGAGAGCTACGCGATGAAAGGACGCACCTACCGCTACCTGGAGAAGGCGCCCCTCTATCCCTTTGGCTACGGCCTCTCGTACACGCGCTTCGAGTACGGCGAGGCGTCCGTGTCGGCGGCCCGCACGCCGGCGGGCGAGATCGTGCGCGTCACCGCCGTCGTGAAGAACGTCGGGACTCGGCCGAGTGACGAGGTCGCGCAGCTCTACCTCACCGACCTGGAAGCGTCGTGCACCGTGCCGCACCACAGCCTGCGCGGCTTTGCTCGCGTACACCTCGCTCCCGGCGAATACCGGCAGCTGGCGTTCGACCTGGGCCCGCGCGATCTGGCGCTGGTCGACGACCGCGGCCGCCGCGTCCTCGAGCCGGGGCGTTTCCGGGCGAGCGTGGGCGGCAGCCAACCGGACGCGCGCAGCCGCGATCTCCTGGGCACGAGCCCGGTCCAGGTGGAGTTCGAGATCGTGGGCGAGCGCCTGGACCTCGGCTTCTGAGGTTCCGAGCGCTCGGAACCCTGCGACCTATTCGCGGTACTCGAAGAACATGCGCGAGCGCGGGTTGGTGGGTGTGCGCTCGCCCGGCGGGGGGCTGTCGTCCTCGACGACGTAGGCTTTGAACGAGACGATGCGATCCTCGGGGCGGCCCGTCCGTTCGTGATACCGCAGCATCCATTCCTTGAACGCCTGGTGGTACTCGGGGATCCACGGGATGCGCAGCGCCCACTCGACGAAAAGCGGGCTCTGATCGAGGCGCGGCGGGATGACCTGGCCAGGAAAGGGGTGGGGAGGGCTGGCCGCTTCGTTGAATGGATCGACGTGACGGCCGCCGAGGGTCACGGCGTCGATGGCCAGGTTCATGTCGCTGCGCGGAGCCTCGGGAGCGAACATCGACCACCGCTGATACATCTGCAGGTACGACGCCGCCTGGTCGAGCCACGGCGGACCGTGCCAGCTGCGCGAGTTGTCGGCCACCAGCCCTACGAGGGCCAGTCCCACGAAGGCGAGCAGCGCCAGCCGGCGCGCTCCCTTCAGGCCGCCCGCCAGCGCGCTGAGGATCGGGACCTCGGGATCCGTGGGAGGCGGTTCGCGCCGCGGCGTCCGGGCGGCGATCGCGTCGAGCGCGCGTCCGGTGGTGGCCGCCAGCGCCCCGAGCGGCGTCCTGGCCCGCAACCAGGCCCACCGGCGGATCCACCAGCGCTCGAACGCGGCGGCGTCGTCGCTGCGCAGAAGAAAGGGGAGAAAGGCCATCATCGCCGGGGTGAACATCTGCAGGTCGATGAACACGACGAAGCCCAGGTGCAGCGTGGCCGCCAGGACCTGGGCCGCGCGCCGGGTGGCCTTCAGAGCGAGCGGTGAGATCAGGAGAAACGGCAACGTCCACTCGATGGCGAGCGTGGTCCAGGTGAGGACGCGCGAGATCCCCGGAGTGATCCAGCCGCGGACCCACAGGCCCACCAGTGTCACGATGGTGTCCTGGTGCAACGTGTAGTGCACCGCAGATCCCTCTCGCCAAGTGACGCCGTTCTTGTGGACCGCGTTCAGCAAGTAGATGAAGAAGAGCTGCCCGAGCACCACGGCGATGGCGGGCGTCGTGAGCTGCTGTCCCGCGTGGGCCGCCTCGCGACCGACACCGGCCGCGCTTGGGGCCGCGCCACTCGCGGCGGCGGCCCGA
>Ga0105238_10007730_pt1 | contig 10750 bp, 5 predicted proteins | sample KBSC34metaG_FD_81526 | JGI IMG/M metagenome (GOLD analysis project Ga0105238, IMG submission 81526) | Corn rhizosphere microbial communities from Kellogg Biological Station, Michigan, USA - KBS C3-4 metaG | ecosystem: Host-associated > Plants > Roots > Rhizosphere > Soil | place: Michigan, USA...
CCCTCGGCCTTGAGGTCGCTGCGCGCCGACTCCAGCGCCGCCCGAACCGCCTGTAGCTCGGAGAGCCGCGCGACCATCGGGACCATGATGCTGCAGCGTCCGTGCGGCGCGGCGCGCAGAATGGCGCGAAGCTGGGTGCGCAGGAGTTGCGGGCGGCGCAGCAGCAAGCGCACGCCGCGCACGCCCAGCGCCGGATTGTCCTCATGGGTCTCCGGCAGGTAGGCCACGGGCTTGTCGCCGCCGATGTCCAGGAGGCGGATCACCAGCGGGCGGCCCGCGAGGGCCTCGGCGATCGCCTTGTAGCGCCCGGCTTGCTCGTCCTCGTCCGGCGGGGTCTCGCGTTCGAGGAACAGGAACTCGGTGCGCAGCAGGCCCGAGCCCTCCGCGCCCCCGGCGGCGGCGGCCTCGGCGTCGGCCAGGGAGCCCAGGTTGGCCAGCACCGGCAAGGGCGCGCCGTCGGCTAGCCGCGACGGGTCGCGCGCGGCGGCGCGGGCGGCCTCGCGGCGTTCGGTCCGCTGGGCGAGCCGGCCTTGCGCCGCCTCCAGGGCCCGGGCGTCCGGCGCGGCCTGCACGGTCGCCGCGTCGGCGTCGAGGATCAGGGTCGCGCCCTCAGGCACGGCGTCGAGCGCGGCGCCCAGGGCCACCACCGCGGGCAGGCCCATGGCGGCGGCCAGGATGGCCACGTGCGAGGTCGGCCCGCCGCCGCCGACGCAGAGGCCCGCGAGCCGGCCGGCAGGAATGGCCATGAGCTGCGAGGGCAGGAGTTCGTCGGCGATGAGGATGGCGCCGGCCGGCAGCTCCGGCTCCTGCGCCGTCTCGCCCAGGAGCACGGTCAGGACGCGGCGCTCCAGGTCAATGAGGTCGTCCACGCGCTCGGCCATGCGGCGGTCGGCCAGACTGCGCAGGGCGTCGACGTAGCCGCCGACCGCGGCCTTCCAGGCGAAGCCCGCGCTCTTGCCTTCGCCGATCCGGCGGTCGGCCTCGCCCAGCAGGGTCGGGTCGTCGAGGAACGCGCGGTGAGCGTCGAGGATGGCGCGCCGCGGGCCAAGCTGTTCGCGGCCTGCGGCGTCGGCGATCTGGCGGGCGACCTCAGCCAGGGCGGCGGTAAGGGCCGCGCGCTCGTGGGCGACGCCCTGGCCGGGCTCCGGGACCGCCAGCTCGGCCCGCGCGCGGCGCGCGGCGACCCCGATCGCCAGGCCCGGGGCGGCGGTGACGCCTCGCAGCAGGCCGTCGGCGGGCGCAGACGCGGGGATCGGCGTCGCGGGCGCGGCCGTCGCGGGCGCTTGGGCTTGGGCTTCGCCCATGCCGCTCTCGATGAGGCCCGCGATGGCGGCGAGCGCGTCTTCCGCTTCGGGGCCGGAAGCGGTGAGGGTGGCCGTGTCGCCGTGGCCCAGGCCGAGCGTCATCAGGGCGACCGGGCTGCGGGCGCTGGCCTCGCGTCCCGCCCAGGCGACGGTGACCTCCGCGCGATAGCCGGAGGCGCAATGGGCGACGCGCGCGGCGGGCCGCGCGTGCAGCCCGTGGGCGAGGGGCACGACGACGGTGCGCCGAATGGTGGCGCCGGCCGGCGTGGCGGCCTTGCCTACGGCGTCCAGTCCGGGCCGCAGCGTCAGGACCGTATCGCTCGCCGTCACGAGCCCGTCCGCATGGCGACCGACGATGGCGTGTCCTGCCGGCTGGGTGATGACCATGGGCGACACCAGGCTCTTGGCGCTGCGCGCCAGCCGGTCGAGATCGAAGCGGATCAGCGGATCGCCGGCCTTGACCGCCTGGCCCGCGGCCACCAGCGGCTCGAAGCCCTCGCCGGCCAGGGTGACGGTGTCGAGGCCCAGGTGCAGCAGGATCTCCACGTCGCCCGCCGTCCGGAGGCTTAGCGCGTGGCGCGCCGCGTGCAGGCTCGAGACCGTGGCGTCGCAGGGCGCGCGCAGCAGGCCCTCTGTCGGGTCGATGGCGATCCCGTCGCCCAGCATGGCCTGGGCGAACACCGGATCGGGGACCTCAGGGAGGCTGCAGGCCCAGCCGTCGAGCGGCGCAAGGAGGACGAGGTCAGCGGCCATGCGAGGCGGGCGTGTCCACCGCGCCCGGCGGCGCGAGCTGCACCCAGTCGAGGGCCAGCACCGGGTCGAAGCCGCGCGAGGTGAAGGTGAAGCAGAGGTCGTGGCGGCCGTTGCGCGCCGGCAGCGGCAGGCTGAGCGTCGCGCGTGCGCCGACCGGTCCCGCGGGCAGTGACGCCACGGCGATCGGGTCGGACAGGCAGTTGTCCTGGCGGACTTCCAGCTCGCCGGCCGGTCCGCGCGGCGGATGCAGGATGACGCTATTGTGGCCCGCGTCGAACCCGAAGTTGAACGGCAGGCGCGCAAACGTGAGGCTCACGCGCGAAACGCCTGTGAGCTCGGCGTTCGGATAGAGCCAGCAGGCGTCCTGAGGGTTGACCATGTAGGTCCGGGTCTCGCCGGCCGGACCACGAGGGCCCTCGAGGTTGAGCGTCAGCTTCTGATTGCAGAGCCGCAGCTGGTGGCTGCCGCGCCGGCGGATCGAGGCCGCATCGAGCTGCGCCTCGGCGATGGGACCCAGCCGCGCGCCGTCCAGGAAGGCGGCGGCGCGCACCCGGGCCGGAAGCGCCGCGCTGAAGGCGCCGTCGTAGCGCCGCGCCGCTGGCGTCGGCTCCGCGCCGTCGGTGGTGTAGCGGATCTCGCCGACCGCCGACTGGGCGGTCAGGCTGACGCTGGCCCCGGCCGCGTCTGGGGACGCGTCGATGACGACATTCAGGGCGGCAGGATTGGCCTTCAGGCCCAGCGCGGCGTAGCGGCCGAACTGCGCGGGCAGGCGGCGCATGAAGTCCGTCCAGTCGCGCCGCTCGGGCGCCGACCAGGCCACCTCGGCCACGGCCGCCGCGCGGGGGAAGGCCATGGCCTGGAACTGGTCGAAGGTGCGGATGTGCTCGGTCCAGACATTGCCCTGCAGGCCCAGCAGGTGGCCGGCGGCTTCCGGCGGCAAGGTCGCGGGAAGCGGGTTGAAGCTGTAGACGTCGCGCAGGGTGATCATCACGCCGCGGCCCAGCGGATCGTGCGGGTCGTTGCTCTGGCCGTTGTCGAAGTAGAGCCAGGGCGCGGGCGCGAGCACGGCGTCATGCCCCTTCGCCGCCGCGGCCACGGCGCCGTCGATCCCGTGCCAGGACATGACGGTCGCATCGGCAGGCAACGCGCCGCCCAGGATCTCGTCCCAGCCGACCAGGCGACGGCCATGGGCCTCCAGGAAGCCGGCGATGCGGCGCGTGAGGTCGGCCTGCAGCGCCGCGGGATCGGTCTGGCCGAGCGCGCGCAGCCGCGCCTGGGCGTCCGGCGTATCGTTCCAGCGCTCATGCGCCACCTCGTCGCCGCCCACGTGGATATAGCGGCCGGGGAATAGCGCCATCACCTCGGTCAGCACGTCCTCGAGGAAGGCCACGCTCTCTTCGTTGCCGCTGTAGATGTAGGGAAAGCCGCCCCACTGGCTCTGGGCTTCGCGTGGCGGCGGCGCGCCGGCCCCGAGCCGCGGATAGGCCAACAGGGCCGAGACCGCGTGCCCCGGCATCTCGATCTCCGGCACGATGCTGACGTGCCGCGCCGCGGCATAGGCGACCACCTCGCGGACCTGCTCCTGGGTATAGAAGCCGCCGTAAGGAACTGGCCCCTTGCGGCCGCGCACGGCGTCGGGAGAGCCCGCAGGCGGGAGGCGCCAGGCGCCGACCTCGGTCAGCCGCGGGTACTTGCGGATCTGCAGGCGCCAGCCCTGGTCGTCCACCAGGTGCCAGTGCAGGACGTTCAGCTTGTGCAGCGACATCCAGTCGATGAGCTGCTCGATCTCGGTCGCAGACTGGAAGTGGCGCGCGGAGTCGACCATCAGCCCGCGCCAGGCGAACTGCGGCCGGTCCTCGATCCGCACTGGCGCGAGCGTGGCCGGACCGCGCCTGCCGTCGGCGGTCAGGAGCTGCCAGAGCGTGACCGCGCCATAGTAGAGGCCCGCGTCGCCGGTGGCGGCGATCCGCGCCTGACCGGCGGTGACGTCCAGCACGTAGCCTTCCGGCGGCAGGCCCGGGCGGCGCAGGAGCACGATGGCGGGGCCGCCGGCCGAGGGCGGATCGGCCGCCGTGACCTTCAGACTTAGACCGCGCGTCCGCAGCGCCAGGGCGGCGAGTTGCTCGGCTGTCCGTCGCGCGCCCGCGTCCCCGCGGGGTGTGAAGATCGTCTCACCCTCGGCGATCGCGACCGGCGCGGAATCGGGCGCCGCGCTAACGGAAAGCGGGGCCGGGATGACGTTGACGGCCGGGCCGACGGCGGCGGCGGGCGCGCCGGCCAGCAGCGCGGCGGCGAGCACGATCCAGGCGCACGCCCCGCCGCTAGCCACGGCCGCCTTGGCCCTGCCGTCGCTGGTCTTCGCCACGGGACGCCGAGACTGCGTCCTCACCGCCGATCCAGGTGTCGAGCACCTGGATGTCGTCGTCGACCAGCACCAGGTCGGCGCGGTAGCCGGGCGCGATCCGGCCCATGTCCGCGCCCAGGCCCAGGAACTCCGCCGGGTTGCGGCTGGCCATCCGCGAAGCCTCGGCCAGGTCCAGCCCCAGCAGCCGCACGGCGTTGCGCACCGCGCTCGCCATGTCGAGGTCGGAGCCGGCGAGCGTGCCGTGCTCGTCGACGCAGACCCCGTCCTTCACGGTGATGGTCTTGCCCTGCAGGACGAAGGAGCCGGCGTCGGAGCCTACCGACGGCATGGCGTCGGTGACCAGCACGATGCGGTCATGCGGCTTGCAGCGCAGGGCGATGCGCAGCACCACCGGGTCCACGTGGCGGCCGTCGACGATCACGCCGCACCAGCTGCCGCGGTCGTCCAGCGCCGCGCCGACGACGCCGGGCTCGCGGCTGGTCAGCGGCGACATGGCGTTGAACAGGTGGGTGAAGCCCGAGAGGCCATGGTCCAGGGCCGCGCGGACCGCGGGGTATGCGGCGTTGGAGTGTCCGGCGGAGACCACCACGCCGGCGGCGACCAGCCGGGCGATCATCTCCGGAGTCGTCGTCTCCGGCGCCAGGGTGACGACCGTGCGGCCGGCCTTCAGCGAGGTCAGAAGTTCGAACGCCGCTTCGTCGATCCGCCGAAGCTTGCTCAGCTCGTGGATGCCCTTGCGCTTCGGGTTGAGGAAGGGGCCCTCGATATGCACGCCCAGCACGCCGGGGATCTTCCTCGCCAGGGCGTCGTGGGTCGCCGCGATCGCGGCGGAGACGGCGGGCAGGTCGTCGCTGATCAGGGTGGGCAGGAAGCCGGTGGTGCCGAAACGGCGGTGCGCCCGGCCGATCGTGGCGATGGTCTCGGCGGTCGGGTCGCCGTTGAAGAGGGCGCCGCCGCCGCCGTTCACCTGGATGTCGATGAAGCCGGGTAGCAGGATCGCGCCTTTGAGGTCGCGCGTCGCGGCGCCGGCGGCGGCTTGCCCCGCCGGCCCTACGGCGGCGATCCGGCCGTCCGTCAGCCGCACCGCGAGCCCGCTCTCCAGGCCGCGGTCGGTCATCACCCTGCCGTTGACGAGCGCCAGGTCCATCAGGTGGTTTCTGTGATCTTCGAAAGGTGCGGCGGCCGGTCGGGATCATAGCCGCGCGCCACCGCGAGGCCGCAGGCCATGCGGTAAAAGCCCTGCACGAAGGCGATCGGCTCCAGCGCCGGATGGGCGGCGGGCGCGGGGAGGCGGCAGACGCCGGCCTGGTCGCGGCCGCCCACCTGCAGCACCTCGGCGCCCTGCGCGATACAGGCGGCGACGGCGGCCTCTACGCCGGCCTGGGTCTCGTCGGCTTGCACGAAGGCCAGGATGGGGAAGCCCGGACCCACCAGCGCCATCGGACCGTGGCGGACCTCCGCGGCGCTGAACGCCTCCGCATGCAGGCCGCAGGTCTCCTTGAACTTCAGCGCCGCTTCCTGGGCGACGCCGAAGCCGGGGCCGCGGCCCAGCACATAGAGGCCGCGCGCGCTGGTCAGCCGCGCCTCGGCCTGCGGCCACGGCCGGCTCCACGCCTCGGTCAGAAGGTCGGGCAGGTTGTCCAGGGCGGCGAGCAGTTCCGCGTCTTCGAGCCAATAGCCCACCAGTTGCGCGGCGGCGGTCAGGGCGCAGATGTAGGATTTTGTCGCCGCGACGCTGAGTTCCGGCCCCGCGTGCAGCGGCAGAACCAGTTCGGCCTGGGCCGCGAGCGGCGAGGCCTCGTCGTTGACGAGAGCAACGACCGTCGCACCGGCCGCGGCCGCGGCCTGCGCGGCGGAGAGCAGGTCGGGGCTGCGGCCCGACTGGGAGATCACGATGCAGAGCATCCCCTCCATGTCCGGCGCGGCATCATAGACCGAACTCACTGACGGCGGCGCGGAGGCGGTCATCACCCCGAGCCGTGTCTCGACCAGATAGCGGAGATAGGTTGCGGCGTGGTCCGAGCTGCCGCGGCCGAAGGTGACGACGGCGCGCGGGGGTTGGCTGCGCAGCCGCGCGGCCAGGGCTTCGATGGCGGGGCGGTTCAACGCGAGCTGGACGCCCACCTGAGCCGGCGCCTCGGCGGCTTCGCGGAACATGGCGGTGGCCTCGGCGGCCAGGCCGGCGCGGCTCGCGGGACGAGGCGGAGGTTCACGCAAGAGATTCAATCCCGCGCTCAAGTCAGGAGGCCGAGGTGTTGAGTTCGGCCACGAAGTCGTAGGCGTCCCCACGGTAGTAGGACTTGGTGACCTCCACGGGGCGGCCGTCCTTCAGGAAGCTGCGACGCTCGATCAAGAGGCCCGGCGCGCCGTCGTCGATGCCCAGGAGCTTCGCCCGCTCGCCGGTGAACAGGATCGCCCGAAGCCGCTGCAGCGCGCGGACCGGGCGCACCGAATGCTGGCCCAGCGCCTCGTATAACGACTCGCCCACCGCCGCCTCGCTGGGCAGGCAGAAGCCTGGCACCGTCGAATATTCCAGAGCCATCGGCTCGCCGTCGGCGTAGCGGATGCGGTTGAAGCGGTAGACGCGGCTTCCCGGGCTGAGCCCCAGGGTCAGGGCTTCCTCGGGCGTCACCTGGCCGGCCGACCGGCTCAGCCAGACGCTCTCCGGCCGGCGGCCCCGCGAGATCATGTCTTCGGAGAACGAGGACAGCTTGGAGAAGCTCTTCTCCACCCGCGTCTCGCCGCGGGCGGCGACGAAGGTGCCGGCGCCCTGACGGCGGGTCAGCATGCCTTCGCCCACCAGGGCGTCCAGCGCCTTGCGCACGGTGATGCGCGAGATCCCGAACTCCTCGGCCAGTTCGCGCTCCGGCGGCAGCGCCTCCTCGGCGGCCAGCCGGTTGTCCTCGATGGCGTCGCGCAGGGCGTGCTTCAGCTGCTGGTACAGCGGGGCGCGGTTCTGCTCATCGAGGCTGCCGACGAGTTGGGAGAACGACGCCACGGTTGAAGTCCTCTTGCTGGGCCCCCGCGGGGCTTCGACGCTATCCACTTTGTGCCACACTATAAGACCACTTGCATATCAATATCTGATTGGTCTGTTAAAGGAATGGTTTTGGGCTTGCAATCTCGTGTTGGTTGATGACAGTTACGCGAATGGGAGGGTCGTGGTTCGCTGATTGGCCGCATCAAGCCGCCGGATTGGTACTGAACTGGGCCTAGGGATGGCATCGCTCTCGGGCGATCCGATTCGGGGAGAAAAGCGATGGATGTCCGTAGGCGTATCCTAGTCGGGTCGGTCAGTGCGGCCACCCTGGTCATGGTCGGCGCAGCCCCGGCGATGGCCGCCGACGCCCCGGCCGTGAGCGAGCTGGTCGTCACCGGCATGCGCGAATCGCTGGAGAAGGCGATCGAGATCAAGCGCGCCAGCGACAACCACGTCGAAGCCATCTCCGCCGACGACATCGGCAAGCTGCCCGACAAGAACGTCGCCGACGCCCTGCAGCGCATCCCGGGCGTGAACACCACCTCCGCGGCGAGCGGTGAGGGCGGCTTCGACGAGAACGACCGCGTCAGCGTGCGCGGCACCTCGCCCAGCCTGACCCAGGTGACCATCGACGGGCACAGCGTCTCCACCGGCGACTGGTTCATCCTCGATCAGTTCTCCACCGTCGGCCGCAGCGTCAGCTTCACCTTGCTGCCGTCGGAAATCGTCTCGACGACCCTGGTCTACAAGACCCAGGACGCGACGATCCTGGAGGGCGGCGTCTCCGGCGCCATCGATATCGTCACCCGCCGGCCGCTGGACTTCGCACAGCCCGTGACCCTGCAGTTCTCCGGGCAGGGCGCCTACAACACGCTCACCAAGTCGACCAAGCCGCAGGTCAGCGGCCTGGTGTCGTGGCACAACGCAGACAGCACCTTCGGCGTGCTGCTGCAGGGCTTCTCCGAGGAGCGGAGCGTCCAGCGCTACGGTCAGGAGACCCTCGGCTACACCCAGATCACCAGCGCCATGCCGACCGGTGCGGCGAACCCGTCGCTGGTCGGCGTCTGGGCGCCCACCCTGATCGGCTCGACCCTCTTCCAGCAGGAGCGCAAGCGCCAGGGCGGCGACATCGCCGTCCAGTGGCGGCCGAACGACAAGGTGGAGCTGCGGTTCAGCGGCTTCTACTCGAAGCTCAACGCCACCAACCACAACGACAACTACATGTACTGGGGCTCCAACGAGCTCAACAACAATGCGCCCACCAGCTTCACGGTGAAGGACAACACCCTGGTGGCGGCCAACTTCCCGCTGATCGGGCCGGCCGGCACGCCGGTCAACGGCCTCGTCGTGGACAACATCGTGCGGCCCGACGCCAGCGGCACCAGCTACTACTTCAACCTCGACGGCGACTTCCACGTCAGCGACAAGCTGACCGTCAGGGGCCAGGTCGGCTACACCCACGGGGTCGGCGACACCCCGACCGAGCCCGCCTACGAGGTGGATGGCGCCACCGCGATCTCCTACGCCCCGTCCGGCAACGGCTGGGCGGTCACGCCGGCCAACATCAACCCGCAGAGCCCGGCGGGTCTGGCCAACGACTGGGCCTGGAACGAGACCTTCAAGTCGGTGGACAAGGAGACGTACGGCAAGCTGGACGCGACCTACGACATCGACCGCGGGGCCTTCAAGAACGTGCTGTTCGGCGTCCGCTACGCCGACCACCAGCGCAAGGTCGATGGCTGGGACCGCGGCTGCTCACTGGGCGCCGACGGCCAGTGCTGGACCCTGCCGCCGCAGCCCTTCTCGGCGACCAATCCGACGCGCTACCCGAGCGGCTTCAACTCCGGCGCGCTGGGTATCCCGGGCCTCTTGATCCCCATCGCCGGCAATCCCGACACCATCGTCAGCATCCTGGACGGCATCAAGGACGGGGTACACGGCCCGATCTCCTCGATCGTGCAGCCGCAGAACTACTACTGGCCAGGCGCCTTCAAGGTCACCGAGCATGATTTCGCCGGCTATCTGATGGGCCGCTTCGGCGGCGAGGGCTGGCGTGGCAACGTCGGGGTGCGGGTCGTCCGGACCGAGGAGAACGCCTTCGTCAACGTCTCCGACCCCGCGGGCACGCATGCCGGCGACATCACCTCGTCGGCGTACGGGCCGTACTACATCGCCAACGTCAGCCACACCTACACCGACGTCCTGCCGAGCGTGAACCTGACGTTCGACCTTTCCGACAAGCTGTTCCTGCGCGCATCGGCCGCCGAGACCATGTCGCGGCCGGACTTCAGCGCGCTTGGCGGCACGGTGTCGCTCACCGACACGACCCTAACCGGCAACGGCGGCAACCCGAACCTGCGGCCCATCAAGGCGGCGGTCTATGACGCGGCGCTGGAATACTACTACGCCCCAGCCTCGATCGCGGCGGTCAGCGTCTTCTACCAGGACCTGTCGTCCTACGTGTCCTTCGGCGTGGCGCCGGCGACCTACTTCAGCCAGTTCTACAACGCCTTCAAGACCTACCAGGTCTCCTCGCCGATCAACACCAGCGGCGAGGTCAAGGGGGTCGAGGTGCAGGTCCAGCAGTCGCTGCCCTACAACTTCGGCTTCCAGGCCAACGTCACCTACGTCGATAGCCACGACGCCGACGGCAATCCGCTGGTCGGTACGTCGAAGTGGACCGCCAACGTCGTCGGCTATTACGAAAAGGACTGGCTGAGCGCACGCCTGGCCTACACCTATCGCTCGCACTTCTTCGTCGGCCTCGACCGCAGCGCCGCCGAGAACCAGGACAACTACGGCTCCCTGGACGGCTCGCTGAACATCAACATCAACAAGAACATCGCGCTGACGCTGGACGCGCTGAACATCACCAACAACAAGCTGAAGTACTACGCGCTGAACAAGAGCCAGCCGCGCGCCGTCTACGACAACGGCTCGCAGATCTTCTTCGGCATCCGCCTGCGCTACTAGATCCCCAACCCGGATCCTCCCTCCGGGCCAGACCTAAGGCGGAGCGGCTTGCCGCTCCGCCTTTTCCTTGTGCGGATCAGTCGATCCGGTAGCCGAACCGCGCCACCCAGGGCGCCAGCACCGGCAGGACCGGCGCGAGGCGATCCTTGTAGATCCGCCAGCGGTCCAGGCCTTTGCGGTTCAGGCCGGCGCGGACCTGCGGCGCGCTGGGCGTTCGCACGCTGCGCCGCTGCGCCGTCGCGGCGATGTCCGCCATGGCCGGGTCAGGCGAAAGGCCCAGGAAACCGCAAATCTCCCCCAGTGTGGCGTCGAAATCCTCGACCAGGGCCTCATGGCGGATGTCGAACCAGGCCAGCCGCAGGCGGCTGCGGTAGA
>Ga0105238_10007732_pt1 | contig 10750 bp, 11 predicted proteins | sample KBSC34metaG_FD_81526 | JGI IMG/M metagenome (GOLD analysis project Ga0105238, IMG submission 81526) | Corn rhizosphere microbial communities from Kellogg Biological Station, Michigan, USA - KBS C3-4 metaG | ecosystem: Host-associated > Plants > Roots > Rhizosphere > Soil | place: Michigan, USA...
AATCCAGTACAAATGATAGACGGAAGTAGAGGGCTGTCGTATTCAAGGTGCTCAAAGGTGCGAGCAATTTGTAGTGGAGGTAGCTCTGATAACCGGCTTGAGATAGCCTGGGGGCGTTTTAGGTGGGGAGAGGATTAGGCGTACAACCAATTCGCGCGCAGGGAGGATTCTCTGGGAATGGTACATATTTACATAACCTTGCCCTGACATTAGTTCTGAGCTAAATTTGTCTACGACCTGGGGTGCATGTTTGCTCACAGGTTTCTCTCCCAGGCTTACTCGCTCGTCAACGATAATAAAAAAGAACATAAAGTTCGTTTCCGAACAAAGCCAGACAAACTCAACACCAAAACACTTTTGAAAAATGCCTGGAGACTTTGAACACGTCGGTGGAATCTCACACGTGGAAGAAATCCCTCCGTCGGTGGAAAAGTCTACTTCAGACGACGTGCCCCCGCTGCCGGACTTGACGGAGCCAAAGTTCGTGCTCGTGCATACGGAGACCAACGCGTCGGGAGGGTTGGACGTCGTCGTGCCCTGGCTGCCGGAAAGATTCTTCCGTTCCGGCGAGAAGCGGGATCCCACCATCGTCGCAGAAGAGAAGTGGAAAAGGGCGCTCACCCAGACGAGCAGGCGTGCCTTTCGCGTCTTGAGCGCAGCCATGGTGGCGAACTACTACCTTTCCAAGGACCCCACCCTCGCCATGGCATCCATTGGCGCTCAGGTGCAACAGCTCTGCTTCCCGGTCTTCACGGCGTACACTTTCGGAGAATTCATCGCCCCGTTTGGTGTCGTCATGTACGTATTGGCTAAGCTGAAAGTTCTCTCCTAATATAAAGGACAGCATGAAGCAGCAGGAACTGTACGCAATCATTACGGCTCTTCCGGGAAGGGAGGACGTCGTTTCTGTTCACCTGCTTGACATTTTGAACCACAGAGATGCCCGGCGGGTGGTGAATGAAAGGATCGAAGCGAGTAACGCCAGCGTAACGACCCCTTTTGAGGCCTTCCTCATTGAGGCGTGTCTCTTGGGCAATCTATCAAAGGACAAGAGGCGGGAACTCCTGGAGGCGTTCCTCCGCGCGGGTGCAGACGCACGACGTGGTAAAAAAGCTGTCCGTGAATTCAGCAATGTGATGGCCGGCTATGGGTATCCTAGCATGGCGGATCCGGCGCGCGAACTACTCCGCATGCTGGACGGAGCCACTTCGTTACGCTTCAACCCGGTCGTCCGGGCAAGGTATTTCGGCAGCATGGGCAACCTGGATCTGCAGCAGATGATCAATGGGCACAATGAGCCCGGGATGTCGAGGTCTTACACTGCATGAGTGTCTACGGAACGTTCTTATCGTATCTGTTGAAGCAGAAGCCTAAGTATAAGATCTTTACAAATTATAACGCACGGCATCTCTAACTATGTTGAAGTAACCATGTCATTCAAGCTTTTGAAAACGCATGGGAAGGCCGCAATCCTCGGGATCCAACAATCTTACCAACTCCGTTTGCATTTTGATTTTCGATCCGTCTTTCATCATGAAAAGGAAGTCCCACGAGTCCTCCTCATGTGACTGATACCCATACTTCATGGTAAGGGACACGTTTTGCACATCATCGAGTCTATTATCATACGCAAAAGTCCTGTCCCACATATGGAACAAGACATGAAATACAGCGGTAGTTAGAGCTAAATCTAAGTCTTACACTACTCGCCTAGCTAAAAGCTTACTGCAAGCCCCAAATGGGACAAGGCCCCGAAAGGCAAACGGTATGGTGGTTTCATCACAGATCAAAGACCCTCCCCATCGCTCCACGCACCATTCCCGTTCCCGCTAATGCTATGGTAAGGGTGTCGCTAATGGACTCCCATTTGAGGGGGTAAAGTGTCCCACTTGTAAAAGAAAGGTTCCGGTCTCTGGCCCCCATGTGTGTTCATGAAGAGGAAGATGGCTAGAATGTTCATGGCGGCATTGTAATCTCGGCTCATGACCCTCCCACCACAGACATCCCGACAAACTCTAAGAGACCACCACCGTTGCTTCCCTCCAAAGAAACCCTCACAGAGGTGACACACTTTGCTGGTGTTGTATTCGCCAATGAGTCGGAGTTGTGAAGCTCGACGTTTCAGTTGTTTGCGTAACTGTTTGACGGGTCCAGCGGCGTGACCACGGCTGTTGTGAGAAAACATGGCGGCTCCGAGAGCAACCACGCAACCTTGGAATGGGGAAAGCAGGATGTCCCACGCTTTCTGAGTCCGGATGTAGCTGTTGGAGCGCGAACGGCGGTGGCGAGGTCGGAAGTAATGGCCGAGGATGAGAGTGAGGTTGGGAAGTAGAATGAGGAGGTAATCGTCAAAAGTGGACAGGGAAGAGGTTTTGTAGGTCTCTTTCGACAGATCGTCCATGGCCTCTGAAACGGTCTTTGCTCTTCGGAGCCACCTCTCCCTTTTCTTCCTGGCTTCCGTGAATCCGCAGAGTTTGTAGTAATGACGCAGCCTGACCCTGTAACTCTTCCCACAATTGTTGACCGCGTAAATGGGGTCTCGGCGACCGGGATCAATCCCCCACACGGGAGTGTTTTCTTGGAGCAAAACGGGGCGAAAAAAGCGGTCAAGACCAGGAGGGTCGGGTGGAGGGTTGGAGGAAGGTTTGGTTTTGCGTTTCTTCCTACTTGTCGCGCCTTCGTCCCCGTCGTCAGATGACCGTTTCCTCTTCTTGGCCGGTGTTGTGGTTGTTTTCATTTCGAGAAAATCATCATCCTCGTCATCAGAGCTGTCCAACAAGTCCCCCACATCACAAACATCGTCCTCCTCTTCCTCCTCATCTTCACCGTCCCCCTCCCCTTTCTGGTCGGATCCGCCTCCGACCGGCACCAAAAACCGTTTTTTGACCGACGCTTTGTAGGAAACCCCATCAGTGTAGACCGCCCCACAGAATCTCCTTTGTCCTCCCGATGTGGTGTCCACCTTTTCCGTTTTGAAAGTTCTGCTCCACCAAGTGCTGCTTTCGACTTTGAATGCCTCCGGAGATGTGGGTTTCTCGACTCCGTCCCAACCGGCCAGGCTCCACAAGTCATAGAGGGCCTGATCGGTGTTGATGATGATGTTCTTCGGCGTGAAATCGTACTTCGGTAGGATGGTGAACGGGGTGAGATCGACGGGATGACGGGGGTACAACGGGCGTTTGGTGTTCGGTGAGAGAGCTTCGTAACGACGTAGGATGGCATAATGGATGGGGATCCACTCGTGGAACAGGCGTTTGGCGTTGACAAAAGACTGGTGGTAGCGCCGGGTCTGTGGGTCCTTCTCGTCAATAAACAGCGCTCTACCCTGGAGAACGTTTTGACGGACATCCTGCATGGCAGAGACAATCGCGCCGAGGATGAAGGTGGTGTAGTGAGGATCGAGAAATTTCTCAAAGTGTTCCCGAAGAGACGTTTCATCCAACTGACCCCTCCCCTGGAGACAATAGATGACAGCGGAAACCACCTTTGCCCGGGACTTGGCCCGTTGCTTGGCGTTCGCCGAGGTTGGAATGGGTACCTTGTGGAACATCTCCACACCGAGAAGTTTTCGGAGCCGGGGAATGATCTGGTAGATGGTATAGGTTTGGCAGTTCGCGATGTATTGTTTCACAGCCGCGGTGAGCAGATGTCCCTTCAGGCTGTAAACGTAAAAAGTGGTCAAACATCACAATCCTGGAGAAGGGGTGAGATTTCACAAACTTACCGCCCATCCACCCAATCCATACCCGGGGGCCGCATGATGTCATATTCGTCCCGAGAATCCAATATCTCTTGCTGTGTCCCAGAATCCGATCTGGGCTCGTTCGGACGGCCCATCGCCCGCTGAACGGAAGCAAAACACCTCCTAACGAAGTTGTCGTTTTGTTGAAAAGCGGGAAGCACATCTCCAGCCTCCAACCGTTTCAACACAACACGGGCGAAGACCGCGTTCCCTTCCACCAACCACTGGGTCATAGTCCTGACCGTCGATTGGATGATCAGCTCCAGTTGGACAGCACGGAGGAAACGCCGCTTTCCCATCACAACGGTGACCCTTTTGAAAGCCTGCTTCATTGGTGGTGCTGAACCTTCTTCCCGGTCCTCCCCGTCCTCCATCTTGTCGCATTGTTGGGATTTCTCCACCTTGGATGCGAAGGACAGGGTAGCGGCCCGTCTCGGTATCCGGAAAGGGCATCTCGGTGTGGTGGGGCGACTGTGGTTGTGGGGAAGATAGAGACCGCTCCTCCGACAGTGCTTACAGATCTGATAGGTTTGCTCCTCCTCATCTGTGCCCTCTTCCGCTTTGTTAATCCTGGGTTCACCGGACGTGGATTTGGTTTTGCGTTTGTTGGACTGCTTAGGTCTTCGATGTTTGGTGGGTATAGAGTACTGTTTATTGGAGTTTTTCGAGGCGGGGTTGGAGGTTTCGAGCTGTGTTGTTGATGGTTGATCATGTTCTGGTAAGGGTGGAGTCCCGTCGAGTTCCATGGGATCATCTGAAAAAGACAATGAGCGTACTGACGTCGAAATCCCGACTGACAAGTAAATTCATGCCCCACCTGACAGTTCAACAGCCAAACGACGAGCAAAATCCTCATCCAGTTTCATTTGTTCAGCAGGTGTGGATGTGGTGGACGACACCAACGAGGAACCCGGGTGGTTGGGTGGAGGAACCCATTTCCCTTTCTTGTGCCGTTGCACGCACTCGATGGAAAAGCAATGCCCCCACGGTTTCCCATGGGAGCATTTCATGGTGAGAGGCTTTCAGGTAGCCTTCGCGCCGGGGCAAGGGGATGGGTTTGTCTCAGATGGTGAAAAGCGGGTGGAAGAAAGATTAAGAGGGTGGTTGGGACGGGCGCCCCTTTTATAGACCCAAATGGGTGGCTTGGTCGTGCTGCGGTGTGGCGTTGCTTCGCTGGAATGAAGGAAAAGTCACTATGACTCAGCGAAGCCATAGCAGGCAGTGCTCATGAATCCTTTTTTGGAACAAAGTGTTTGTCACATGGTACCATGGATCAAACCGGATCCGTCTCCCCAATCCAAGAAAGTTCTTGATGATTTTCCCCTTCTGTGGGACTGACATTATCGTTTTCATTTATCATATCTTTTGTTTCTCAAGGATGGGACACGAGTTTTGCATACGACAATAAAGATTGACTCTGTAATTCGCCGGCTCGTATCGCTCATATACCGATTTGATGATAGTTCATGAGGCATGTATCCGTGAGCATACATGCAACGTAGAGGAAGTGTCTGCAACTCTGTGGCCGAGGCTAGAAATTCGGCGAGCGGTTTCATGTTTTCTTGTGACTGGTAGACACGATGGAGCGCTTATGGTTCCTTTTATTGTCGTCTGCAAAAATGATGTCGCAGGTGGCGCATCGTTTTTTGACCACGTGAGTAGATCATAGTTCATCATCAGGGCGCCGTCCGGAGGGTGTGTTCCGCCTCCTCGCTCTCCGACAGTTGGGCATTGGATTTCTTCGGTACATATGCTAAGGAGTCATGGTTTCACGGTTCGAACAGCTTCCCCCGGAGCTGCAACACATGGTCGCGAATCGGCTGCTCTTCTCTGACGTCATGGAGATCTGTCAAACCAGCAAACGAATCAGGGGAGACCGATGTCGCGACTTGCTGGCGGTTTGGTTGAAACAGCACGTGCCGGGTGCATTCGAAACGGACAGCCCTTACAAGGACAGCGCTTCCCCAACCGAATGGATCAAGATTTACACCGAGGGGCAGCTACAACCGGTGATCGACACGCTTGTTTACGTTCAGAATGCCCTTGCTGGAGTTCGCGTCGCCCCCCTTAACCCTGTCAGTCGACCGAATTTGACCCGTTTGATCAACGCTTGGAGCACTAAGGTAATACACCTCGACCGCTTACCGGTCAGAGCGGCGTCAAATTACACCGCCCTTTGGAATAGTCTGCAGATGTTGCGGACGCTGATTGGCGACGTAGCGAAAGGTGCATTCAGGAAGGAGGAGCAGGCTTTGCTGATCACACAATTCATCGTCGTTTGTTCAAAGTCCAGGCTGCTGCGCGACCTGGTGGGGTACACTGACGAGCGGTGGCGGAACCTGATCTTGAAGTGTAGATACCAGGACGGAGCAAGCTTTCGTTTCGTCAGGGCTCCGATTTTTGATGTGCAGTTTGTGCTAAACCTTCTGCGGCCCCAGCCGTTCAACGCCGAAGACTTGTCGCTTGAGGTAGATAGCGATGAGTACAACTGGCTCCTGGTCAACCGCCTCATCACTTTATCGTGGGACAGTCTCCTGAGGCAACTTTCTAAAGTGGCCAGGATCGGCGAGGGGCGCCTGCTCAAGGCCCTGAAGACGAGGCTGATCTCCGAGCCGGGTACAGCGGCTTTGGAGACAGGAATTGCACGGTCCCGACCATGGCCGGCCCTTCGCCGCATGCTTCTGGAGGCGAAAGATGCTGTGGACCGAAAGGAGGCAGAATTGAGGGCGGGGTTGTCTGCCGGCAACCTGGATAGAAGGATCAGTTTGCGCACAGCTGCAACCAAGATCTCCCAAAAGGCGACATCCCTGCTGGAAGAGCAGTTGGGACGCACAGCTAGCTTTGCAGAGAAGCAGCGGTTTATCCAGTCGGTGATGATTAACGCCGTGCGATCTTACAGAGGCACAGGGCAACAAGATGACCCACAGGCAGACTTTGAGGCCCACGTGATGAGGACGATGGCGGTAACCCCGGTCTCTCCGCCGCCTCAAATGGCCAGACCAACGCCGTCGGGATTCGCGGCTGCCGTCCCTCTGCTGACTGCCATCCCGCTACCGCCGCAACCTACTAGAGTTACCAGCGGCTTCCTCAATGGTCTCTCTGACAAACGGCTCTCAGAGCTTCCAGACGAGCTCATCCGCTCGTTTACGCTGGCGCAGCTAGACTTCTTGCGAGCGAAAGTCGAAGCGACCCTGTCAAGGGTGACTCAAGACGCTGAAGCCAGACGTCGCAGCGCCAGCAAAATAAGTGGTCTGCAGAGGGTCCGGAACACGGTGGCGGGATTGCTTCAACGCGCACAGAGCGCTGGTCCCAGCGGATCACAACCATAGGTTGTAGGATCCGCACTGGTTGCTACCGCGATGTACCATTGAACATGCGTGCGTTCTCCTCAAAGCTTGCGGTTAACGAGTCCCTGAGGTTTTCGATTTCTTCGCGGGGTCTATGTAGAGGGTATCCTGGGACGGGTTTGTCGTAACACTTGACGAGGTCGCCAAGCCAGTGGATGATGGCGTAATTCATGTCCTGGAAATGCATCCCTTTGAGGTAGGTTGCAGCGAGCTCCATACAGCCGATGACAAGTCCGCAAAGATCGTTCTTTACGATGAATTGGGGTATCAGACCTGACTGGGCATCGGGCGCGGGAAGTGTGAACTTCCTCCAACTACCGAGGATGAATGCGTGCAAGCGGTTTACAAGATCTATCTGGATCAGACCATCTGGGTTAGGGACTTCTTTGCAAAGTTGCGTTAGTGTAAAGCTCATGTTGGTGTCTTTGCAAAGGGACCACCCTGTGTTATTTACTTCCAGATCCTATTTCACTTCGAGATCTTATATAACGTTCCTTGGGTTCATATCCCGACCGGCCGGGTCATCGATTTGGCAGCCATACTATAAAACCAGAAGGAAGTGCCATTGTCCCGTCAGGTATCCACTATGTCTTCTGGTGGTGGCGTTTTTGACCCACGCTGGTTTCGACCCGGTTGGTGCCACCGTCACAAGATGTTGTGCAGTGAGCTTTCACCGAATGAGAAATGGCGAAAGTTTTGCCGTGCTGTCAAGTGGGAGGCACCAAAGAGAGCGTACCGCCTCGTCCCTCGCTTTCGTTCCTGTCAGTATCGAGAGTCACCCGCAGATTTCCTCATTGAGCAGCGGGCCCTTGATTGCATCAAATTTATTGGCGAGAGGAAGCGTCTCCACCGGCAGCTACTTACGACTCCTAATTACCTCTCCCGGACTCTGCCGTATGAGCTCCTCGAACCGATAGCAAGAGCGATGACACGCGTGCTCCGTCCTGCGTCACTTGGAAGTGACTGGCGCCCGGTGGTCAAACATGATAAGCGCGCACTCATCTCGGCTCTGGGGCTTCAAAAAGTTTTGATTCGCAACGCGCGTGAGAGAAAGATGAAAGAAGTCGCTTGGCGGCTAGAAAGGCGGTTTAGGGGACAGGGGTTCTAGTCAACCAACCTGTCCGCCGGCCCATTTGTGTTAGAGTTGATCGTGCGCGTCGTCTGTTATTCCGACATCCCTGATGGTGATGCGGGCTACCCAAAATTGAACGTCCTCCAAATGATCGAAAAGTCTTTTGTTTCGCCCGTCAACCCCTGTTCCGAAAGTCAGAGCTAACCAAAAACGAACCTAATGACTAGTGAAAAGAGCGGTATTACAGAGTTGACCAAACCTTATGACAACCCAATAGGCCCAATGCGCCGCGGGGATACAAAACTAATCGAACTAACCAAATCCTCAGACCTAGTTTGTCTGAAAAAGTCTCTTTTTTCACGACCAGGATTTTGGAGTGCAGATGTTTTCCTCAGGATCCAGGTCAGAGAAACTGATAAGTTTGATTAGTTTTGTGTGACCATGCCCATTTGGTCCATAAGGTTTTTTATAAGGTGTCCTTACAGTGTTGATTTGTTTTATTGGGTGGTCATTAGGTCCTTTGCTTCGCCGTACAGACCCAATTGAAAAACCCTTTGACCTCTGTCGAAATTTCACCTTTCGTTTCTGGATCAGAGCAGTTCCCATCCTTTAACTCCCACAAAAGGTCTGCCCTCAAAGGTCGTGATCTGGTACTTGACATCATGCTTGGCGAAGGCTTCCTTCAATGGCTGACTTTTCATGGCCTTTTTCAGCGGCCACTTGTTGTAAGCGGCGAAGAGGTCCGTCCATAGAAGATAGCTCCCCTCGCTCCTACGCATCTTTTCTTCGATGAAGTCTTTGACAACATCCATCGACTCCCGGTACTTCTCCGTTGCAGCCTTAACCGCTGGAGGATCCTGGAGGATGCTCGTCGCTTTGAAACGACGAAGGTATTCGGTGAGGATGCTAAGCAGGGCGCCGGTGCACCTGGAAAGTTTCTCTCCAAGCTTGGGATCCTTCTGACGCTCGTGTGGTCGCACGGGCTGATCCACAAAACACGTCGGGAAGAAGACGACTTTTAGCCGTCTCCACGCCGCCCATGTATTTTCGTCAAGCGTCGGGATGTCGTTGCAGACGATGATGCACGTGAAAAACGGCTTCCACTTCTTCTGCTTCTCGTGGATCCCGCGAGCGGAAATTGTGTCCTCGCCGGTAAAGAGCTTCATGACGTTGACTTGGATGACCTCTGTTGAAGCTCCTTCCGAGAAGACGGCGACTCGGGCCTTTTGTAGCGAAGACAAGGCTTCGTTCGCCTGATTGGCATCTTCCCTTTTGCGAGTAAGAAGAGCGGCAGGTGCGGTTCCGAAATGCTCCCCAAGCGCCTCAGAGAGGAAATTCACCAATTTACTCTTCCCGTTCGCCCCGGCACCGGTGAAAACCCAGAAGTACTGCATAGAGGTGTCGGTGCTCAGACAGAGACTTAACACCGTCAAAAGGTAGTCCCGAGTCTCGATGTCTGGTTGGATCGCCGTCATGAACTCCATGACGTACGCGCACTCGGCCGACTGCATGTCCAAAGGCTGGTAAGGGAAGGAGAGCTGGATGGAAAGGAGGTCTTCCGGCCGCCCCTCGGTAAAATCGAACGTCTTCAAGTCCAAGACGCCGTTCGTGAACACCAATTTGTCCGCCGTGTCAAGGCGCTCCATGAAGGCAGGACGGTGCCTGTGGAATTGGATGATCGCGTCGTCCAGGATGCGCTTCCGCCTGTAACCGTCGCCAATCTGTTCGATGATGCGCCGGATGGCGCGCGCCTTCTTCTTCGTGTCCTCAGTCTGGACGCTGTCCCTCTCGTAGAACTGAAGCGCGCGGCGGAAGTGCTTCAAGAACTTGTCCTCTGAGCCGAGGAAGTTCTTCAGGTCGAGCTCCGCCTTGTCCACCCAGTGATGATCCATGTATTGAAACCACATCCCCTCCGTTCCCTTGGCTCCAGCTTTTGCACAGTGAAAAGTGTCCTTAAAGAGGTGAAATACTAGCTCGGAAAGGCTCGCATCCGTTCCTTGGAGGGCCCGTATGAAGCACGCGTTCAACGTGTCGTCCTCCAAGATGCGCAGACCATCTTCTTCATAGGCGGACAAAGGGATGGGATCGTCAGACGGTGCAGCGTAGTTGTTGTTGACCACGACGGATAGGTTCTGATGGACGTTCAACTGGTTGAGGACCGCGAAGATCTTCGGATGATCTTTCTGCTCCGCGGGTATCGGGCCTGTCGTCGGCCATTCCTTGCCGCAGCGGGTGCACCGGAGGCGAAGTCCCCCCAACGTGTGCTCCGCCACTGTCGCGTCTTCTTTGCACCACTGACAGGTTTCCAAGGGCAGTTCGGTGACGAACCGGGGTCCCCGACCGTCTTCTTCTCCCGCACACTTCCATGGCGAAAGCGCGTTCCTATCGTACCGTCTGAAGTTATCCACGATGCTGGTTTTGCACTCTTCCTTGGCCTCCCTAATGGCTGTTTGGTCTTCACTCTGCGCAATGATTTGAGAATGGAAGAGGTCGCGGATGCTCTGCGGTAGTTGCTGCAACGGGATGTGAGGTTGGTCACCTTTAGTCTTGCATTCCTCGTCGGGGCACTTGTAACGTGCCCCCCTTTCG
>Ga0105238_10007737_pt1 | contig 10748 bp, 8 predicted proteins | sample KBSC34metaG_FD_81526 | JGI IMG/M metagenome (GOLD analysis project Ga0105238, IMG submission 81526) | Corn rhizosphere microbial communities from Kellogg Biological Station, Michigan, USA - KBS C3-4 metaG | ecosystem: Host-associated > Plants > Roots > Rhizosphere > Soil | place: Michigan, USA...
CGCCCACACCTATGTCGACGCTCAAATGCTCGACGCCGGCCGTGCGCATGTAGCTCCCGAGATAGCGCTTGACCTGCTCGCAAAGCAGCGCGTCGCGCTCGCACCCCTTGTCGAGCGCGTCCGACACGGTCGCCGCGGCGATCGGTCGTTTCAAAACGGGCACATCGGCGAGGATCAGAAGCCGCTCGATCGCGCGCTCGATTTCCGGCGATTGATGCAGGGGCAGGTAAGGGCTCACGCCGCGCGCGGCGGCGTTCGTTGCGACGAGCGCGCAACAGGCCAGAACGATGCGTCCCGCAACCATCCGGTATCCTTGGGCCCGATTCCTCTGAGGCGCGACGTTGCGGTCCGCCGGGCGAGCTCAAATTGCAGCGTGAATGATAGCCGCTAGGCCGTCGGCACGCGATTCGCTGCTGTTCGTCCACGGCACGCTGCGCGCGTTCGTCGCGACGGCCGGCGGAAACCGGTTGCGTCGAGCCCGCAGCGGCGCACGGACGGAATCGCGTCGTCTATAATGCCGCCCTTGAGCGCCCGTCGGCGCGAGAGTGGCGGAATTGGTAGACGCGCTGGACTTAGAATCCAGTGGGGCAACCCGTGGGAGTTCGAGTCTCCCCTTTCGCACCATCTCCGGCCGGGCGAAAACGAAAACGATGGTGGACTAACGTGGCAGCTGCGAAGGGCTTTGAAGTCTCGGTCGAATCGTCGGCCGGTTTGGAGCGCAAGCTCAAGATTCGCGTGCCGAGCGCCGATATCGAACGCGAGATCGCGTCGCGTCTCGCGAAAGTCGGCAAGACTGCGAAGCTCAAGGGCTTTCGGCCGGGCAAGATTCCCGAGAAAGTCGTGCGGAAGTACTACGGCGGGCAAGTGCGCGACGAGGTGCTCTCGGACGTGATCCGCTCGAGCTACTCGCAAGCCATCGCCGAGCAGAAGCTGAATCCGGCCGGCGGCCCTCGAATCGAGGCGGTCCCGGGCGAGACTCCGGCCGATCAAGAGCATTTCACCTATCGAGCGACGTTCGAGGTCTATCCCGAGATCGAGCTGCAGCCGCTCGAGCAGCTCGCGCTCGAGGTGCCGCGAGTCGGTCTCGAGGACGCCGACGTCGTGGCGATGATCGAGAAGCTGCGCACGCAGCGCGCCACCTGGCGCCCGGCCGAGCGCGCGGCGGCCGCCGGCGATCGCGCGGTCGTCGACTTCGAGGGCAAGATCGACGGAGAGCTGTTCCCCGGCGGCAGCGGCAAAGACGTGGGCATCGTGCTCGGCAGCGGGCAAGTGCTCGCCGAGTTCGACCGGGCGCTGCACGGGGCGTCGGCGGGCGAGACGCGGACGGCGGCGGTTGCGTTCCCGGACAACTATCCGACCACGAACCTGGCCGGCAAGAACGCGGAGTTCGTGATCAACATCAAACGCGTCGAGGAGCAAGTGCTGCCGGAGCTCGACGACGCGTTCGCAGCGAGCTTTGGCGTGTCCTCGGGCAAGGTCGAGGACCTCGGCGCCGAGGTGCGCAAGAACATGCAGCGCGAGCTCGCCGAGCGTCTGAGCCGCGAGACCAAGGCCCGCGTGTTCGATGCGTTGATCAAGGCGAACTCGATCAGCATTCCGCGCGCACTCGTCGAGCAGGACATCGATGCGCTGCAGCAGGGAGCGATGCGTGAGCTTGGAGTCACCGATCCCGCTCAGGCCCCTGCGCGGGAGCGCTTTTCGTCGCTCGCGCAGCGTCGCGTGACGGTCGGCCTGCTGATCCAAGAGCTCGTACGGCAAAACAAGATCCGGCTCGACGCCGCGCGGGTCGAGCAGCGCGTGCAAGAGCTCGCGGCGCCGTACGAGAAGCCAGCCGAGGCGGCGCAGTTCTACCGCGCCGACCGTGGCATGATGACGCAGATCGAGACCGGCGTTCTCGAGGACCAGGTGGTCGACTTCCTGCTCGCGCGTGCGAAGACGAGCGATCAGCCGTTGACGTTCCAGCAATTCATGGGCGCCTGAGCGCTCGAGCGCGAGACAAGGAGAGGGCGGTGGACGAAAGAGCGTTGAATCTGGTGCCGATGGTCGTCGAGCAGACCGCGCGCGGCGAACGGGCTTATGACATCTACTCGCGGTTGCTCAAGGACCGCCTGATATTCATCGTCGGCGGCATCGATGACCACGTCGCGAACCTCGTCGTGGCGCAATTGCTGTTTCTCGAGTCGGAGAACCCCGATAAGGACGTACACCTATATATAAACTCCCCCGGCGGCATCGTGACGGCCGGGCTCTCGATCTACGACACGATGCAGTTCATCAAGCCCGACGTGAGCACGATCTGTATCGGCCAAGCCGCGAGCATGGGGTCCCTGTTGCTCGCCGGCGGCACCAAAGGCAAGCGGTTTTGTCTACCTCACTCGCGAATCATGATCCATCAGCCGAGCGGCGGCTTTCAGGGCCAGGCATCGGACATCGACATCCATGCCCGCGAGGTGCTCAAGCTGCGGCAACGCCTGAACGAGATTATGGCGAAGCACACCGGCCAGACGGTCGAGCGGGTTGAAAGGGACAGCGACCGTGACAACTTCATGGACGCTGAGGCAGCGGTTGAGTACGGGCTCATCGATACCGTGCTCGACAAGCGCATGGGCTCGTCCCCCAAAGGTTGAGAACTCCATCACCTAAGTGGCTGCCGCTAGACGAGATACTAGGGCCGCGTGCCTTTGCAGACGCTAGGAACTGGTGCTATAACGCGAAGCATGCGCCGAGCGCTTGGGCGTAATATAGGACGTGTATGAGCGACGATTCTCGCAGCAAAGGGGACGACGGCAAGCTGCTGTACTGTTCGTTCTGCGGCAAGAGTCAGCACGAGGTGCGCAAGCTCATTGCCGGCCCCTCCGTGTTCATTTGCGACGAATGCGTCGAGCTCTGCAACGACATCATTCGCGAGGAGCTCGACGAGCGCGCCGAGCGCGGCCGCGACAAGCTCCCGAAGCCCGCCGAGATCAAGGCCGTTCTCGACGAGTACGTGATCGGCCAGCAGACCGCGAAGAAAGTGCTCGCGGTGGCGGTCTACAACCACTACAAGCGCCTCGAGACCCGGGCGCGGGACAAGGGCAAGCAGGACATCGAGCTCGCGAAGAGCAACATCCTCTTGATCGGTCCGACCGGATGCGGCAAGACGCTGCTTGCCGAGACGCTCGCGCGGCTCTTGAACGTGCCGTTCACGATCGCCGATGCGACGACGCTCACGGAGGCCGGCTACGTCGGCGAGGACGTCGAGAACATCATCCAGAAGCTGCTCCAGAAGTGCGAGTACGACGTCGAGAAGGCGCAGACCGGGATCGTCTACATCGACGAGATCGACAAGATCTCGCGCAAGTCCGACAACCCGTCGATCACGCGCGACGTGTCGGGCGAGGGCGTGCAGCAGGCGCTCCTGAAGCTCATCGAGGGCACGATCGCCTCGGTGCCGCCGCAGGGCGGCCGCAAGCACCCGCAGCAGGAGTTCCTCCAGGTCGACACGTCGAACATCCTGTTCATCTGCGGCGGGGCATTCTCGGGCCTCGACAAGATCATCCTGAACCGCTCGCGCAAGAGCGGCATCGGCTTCGTCGCCGAGGTCCGCGCGCCCGACGGCGGCGAGCACATCAACGATCTGCTCGGCGAGGTCGAGCCCGAGGATCTGATCAAATACGGCCTGATCCCCGAGTTCGTCGGCCGCTTGCCGGTCGTCGCGACGCTCGAGGAGCTCGACGAGGAAGCGTTGATCGAGATCCTCACCGAGCCGCGCAACGCTTTGACCAAGCAGTATCAAAAGCTCTTCGACATGGAAGGCGTCGAGCTCGAGTTTCGCGAAGATGCCTTGCGCGCCGTCGCGCGCAAGGCGATGCAGCGCAAAACCGGCGCGCGCGGCCTGCGCACCATTCTCGAGAATGTGCTGCTCGATACGATGTACGACCTTCCGTCGATGGCGAACGCGACCAAAGTCGTCGTCGACGACGCCGTGGTCACGGGCGAGACGAAGCCGTACGTCATCTACGAGACGGACGAGCCAGCGGCGGTGGGAGACGAACGTCGCTGAGCGTCGATGGCCTGCCGAGCTGGCGGGCTCGCAACCACAAGTCGATCGGAGCGGGTGCTCCGATGCGGACGCCGGTCGTCACGAAGCAAAGCGCTGGCCTCCGGCGCGCGCCGTGGGCGCGTAGCCTCTGGACGCCGGATTCTTAGGACCCAATCATGCAAACCGACACCACAGAGAAGTCCGCCGCGAAGCGATTGCCGATACTGCCGCTACGCGACGTCGTCGTGTATCCGCACACGGTGATCCCGCTGTTCGTCGGCCGCGAGCGCTCGGTCACGGCGCTCGATCGAGCCATGGCCGCCGGCAGAGAGATCTTGCTCGTCGCGCAGACGCAGCCCGATATCGACGACCCGAGCCCGAAGGACATCTACGAGATCGCGACGCTCGCGACGATCCTCCAGCTGCTGAAGCTGCCGGACGGCACGGTGAAGGTGCTCGTCGAAGGCATTCGCCGCGCCCGCCTGCGCAACCTCGAGGTCGGCGAGTGCTTCACCGCGGAGGCCGAGGAGCTGCCGGAGGGGTCCGATTACGACCCGCGCGAGATGGACGTGCTCACGCGCTCCGTGATGTCGCGCTTCGATCAGTACGTGAAGCTCAACAAGAAGATCCCGCCCGAGATCCTCACGTCGCTGTCGGGCATCGATTCGCCGGGACGCCTCGCCGACACCGTCGCGGGCCAGATGGCGCTGAAGCTGTCCGAGAAGCAGAAGGTGCTCGAGATCGCGGAGGTTCGGCCGCGCTTGGAGCACGTGCTCGGGCTGATCGACGCCGAGATCGACATGCTGCGCATCGAGAAGCGGATCCGCGGCCGCGTGAAGCAGCAGATGGAGAAGAGCCAGCGCGAGTACTACCTGAATGAGCAAATGAAGGCCATTCAGAAGGAGCTCGGCGAGATGGAGGATGCGCCGAACGAGCTCGCGGAGCTCGAGCAGCGCATCAAGGCCGCCGGCATGCCGAAGGAAGCCAAGGAGAAGGCAACCTCGGAGCTCAACAAGCTCAAGCTGATGTCGCCGATGTCGGCCGAGGCCACCGTCGTCCGCAACTACATCGACTGGCTAGTGAAGGTGCCTTGGCGCAAGCGCACGAAAGTCCACCGCAACCTGGCCGACGCCGAGCGCGTGCTCGAAGAGGACCACTACGGTCTCGAGAAGGTCAAGGAGCGCATCCTCGAGTACCTCGCGGTTCAGCAGCGCGTGAAGGCGCTCAAGGGTCCGATCCTGTGTCTCGTCGGTCCTCCGGGCGTCGGCAAGACGTCGCTCGGTCAGAGCATCGCGCGCGCGACGAATCGCAAGTTCGTCCGCATGTCGCTCGGCGGCGTCCGCGACGAGGCGGAGATTCGCGGTCACCGGCGCACGTATATCGGCTCGATGCCGGGCAAGATCGTGCAGAACCTCGGCAAGGTCAAAGTCAGGAACCCGCTGTTTCTGCTCGACGAAGTCGACAAGATGTCGATGGATTTCCGCGGCGACCCGTCGTCGGCGCTGCTCGAGGTGCTCGACCCCGAGCAGAACTCGACGTTCAACGATCACTACCTCGAGGTCGATTTCGATCTGTCCGAGGTGATGTTCGTGTGCACGGCGAACAGTCTGAACATCCCCGCGCCGCTGCTCGACCGCATGGAGGTGATCCGGCTGCCGGGCTATACGGAGGACGAGAAGCTCAATATCGCGCGCCGCTATCTGATACCGAAGCAGATGCGCCAGAACGGGCTCAAGGAAGCCGAGCTCAAGATTTCCGACTCGGCGATCTTGGACATCATCCGTTACTACACGCGCGAGGCCGGCGTCCGGAACCTCGAGCGCGAGGCGGCGAATATCTGCCGCAAGGTCGTGAAGCAGATGCTGCTCAAGCCGCGCAAGGCAACCGTGCGCGTCGACCACGGCAATCTGTCGAAGTTTCTCGGCGTCCGCCGGTTCCGGTACGGCCGCGCGGAGGAGAACGATCAGGTCGGCCAGGTCACGGGGCTCGCATGGACGGAAGTCGGCGGCGAGCTGCTCACGATCGAGGCTGCGATCGTGCCGGGCAAGGGCAAGCTGATCCACACCGGCCAACTCGGCGACGTGATGCAGGAGTCGATTCAAGCCGCGATGACGGTCGTTCGGAGTCGCGCCGCGGTGCTCGGTCTCGACGAGGGATTCCATGTCAAGTCCGACGTGCACATCCACGTTCCGGAGGGCGCGACGCCGAAGGACGGACCGTCCGCGGGCATCGGGATGTGCGCGGCTCTCGTCTCAGCGCTCACCAAAATTCCCGCGCGCTCGAGCGTCGCGATGACGGGTGAGATCACGCTGCGCGGAGAAGTGTTGCCAATCGGTGGCTTGAAGGAGAAGTTGCTCGCCGCGCACAGAGGCGGGATCGAAACCGTGTTGATCCCCGCGGACAACGAAAAGGACTTGGCCGAAATACCGAAGAACATCAAAGACAAGTTGAACATTGTTCCGGTCAAGTGGATCGACGAGGTTTTCGAGTTGGCGTTACAGCAGACTCCGCGACCGACGCGTAGTGAAGTCGTGGTGACTCCGGAAAGAGACACGAGCGTCAGCGACGAGGAAACGAGCGAAGCAACTCTGGCGCACTGAGCGTCGCGCGTTCAGTTGACACAAGAAAATCTGCCTTGGTATAAGGTTGCGCAGTTTCGAAGGCGCGGCCTAACTTTCGAAACAAGCTACGAGGGCAGACGCAACTCTTGCGTCTGGGGATCAACGTACTTCTAAAGCAATTTTGCGCAAGGACTCGAATGAACAAAGCGGAACTCGTCGATGCAGTGGCAAGTGCAGCCAACCTGTCGAAAGCGGATGCCGGACGCGCAGTCGATGCGGTCGTCAATAGCATCACTGCTTCGCTGAAGAAGGGGCAGCAGGTCGCCGTGGTGGGATTCGGCACGTTCGGTGTCAAGCACCGGGCAGCCCGCGCCGGTCGGAATCCACGCACCGGTGAGACGATCAAGATCGCCGCGAGCAACGTGCCCGGGTTCAAAGCTGGGAAGGCATTGAAGGATGCCGTAAACTAACCGGCTCTGTCCCCAGGGTGCTTAGCTCAGCTGGGAGAGCGTCGCCCTTACAAGGCGAAGGTCGGGGGTTCGATCCCCTCAGCACCCACCAGGAATTGAGCCGGAGTGGTAGTTCAGCTGGTTAGAATACCGGCCTGTCACGCCGGGGGTCGCGGGTTCGAGTCCCGTCCACTCCGCCAGATAACTGAGATCTAAGGACAGATTTGTTTCCGGCCGGTGCGCTCGACGCACCGGGCGGATAGCAAACTGTCCTTTGATCGTTTTGGGCGGTGGAGCTCGATCATGCTGCAACGAATCCACGACTCGTCGGCTCGCTGGGTAGCAGTGATCCTGCTCGGCCTGGTCAGCATCGGCTTCATCTTTTGGCGCGCCGATTTCAGTAACGGCCGCACTGCGACGTTCGCCGCGAAAGTCAATGGCGAGAATCTCTCGCTACAGGAGTTCGATCGCGAGGTCCAATCGCGCCAGAATCGCTATCAGCAGCAATATCGAACCGAGCTCAGCGAAGACATGCGTCGCGAATTGCGGCGCGCCGTCGTCGAGGACATGGTTCGCGAGGCGGTTCTCAAGCAGCGCGTCGAGGAGCAGGGTTATCGCGTTTCCAACCAACGCGTCGTCGACACGATAAAGTCGATCTCGGCGTTCCAGGTGGAAGGCCAGTTCTCGAAGGCGATCTACGACAATTTGCTCGCGACTCAGGGGCTTTCGCCGGCGCGATTCGAGGCTGCGCAGCGTGACGAGCTCGAAGTGCGCGACCTTCAGGAAGGCATCTTCGAGTCGACGTTTCTGACGCCGGCCGAGTTTCGCCGCTACATCGAGCTCTTCAATCAGCGCCGCGAGATCGGTTACGGGTTGTTCAGCGTCGACGCGTTCCTCGGCAAGGTCACGATCGACGAGGCGGCGATCTCCACCCACTACCAGAGCAACCAGGCCCGATACCAGACGACCGAGACGGTCGACCTCTAATACGTCGAGCTCTCGCTCGCCGACATCGCGTCGTCGATCGACGTCAGCGACGACGCGCTGCGCAAGGCTTACGACGAGGACCGCGATCGGTTTCAGACGACCGAGGAGCGGCACGCGCGCCACATCTTGATCGCGATCGACAAGGGCGACGAGGAGGCGGCGCGCGCAAAGGCGGCGGCGGTCGCCGAACGGCTGCGCAAGGGTGAGGACTTCGCGAAGGTCGCGGCCGAAGTATCCGCCGATGCCGGCACGAAGGCCCAGGGCGGCGACCTCGGCTGGATGACGCCACGTGATGCGCCGTTCGAGAACGCGCTATTCGCGATGCAAGCCGGCGCGATCAGCGACCCGGTGCGCAGCGATTTCGGCTTTCACGTGATCAAGCTCGACGAGATCCGGCCGGCCACGGTGCGCCCGTTCGAGGAGGTCCGCGACGAGCTCGCGGGCGACCTGCGCACGCAACGAGCCGAGAAGCTGTTCTACGACCGGGCGAATCAGCTCGCCGACCGTTCGTTCGATGCGTACAACCAGCTCGCGACGGTCGCGAGCGAGCTCAAGCTCCCGCTCAAGACGCTCGCCAATTTTCCGCGCACGGGCGATCCCGCGGCATTCGACAACAGCGCTCCGGTGGTGCAAGCGGCATTCGACGAGCAGAACGTGGACAGCGGCCGCAACAGCTCGCTCATCGAGCTCTCGGACGACCACGTCCTCGTGCTGCGCGTGACCGCGCACCATGTGCCGACGGTCAAGCCGCTCGAGCAGGTGCACGATCAGATTCGCGATGATCTCAAGCGTGCGCGCGCCGAGGAGCTTGCGGAGCAGGCTTCACAGGCGTTCCTGGCTGCGATCCAGGCCCCGAACGCCGATCCCGCGGCGCTCGCCGTGCAGCAGAACGGCTCCTGGAACGCGCCGGCCTGGATCGAGCGCACGAACGCGACCGTGCCGACCGAGGTGCTCGCGGCCGCGTTCGGGTTGCCGAAGCCGGCGCAGGGCCAGGTGACGCGCGAGCACGTTGCGTTGGCCAACGGAAGCCACGCGGTCCTCGCGTTGTCGAACGTGCAGGCTGGAACGCCCGACTCCATCCCTCAAGGCGAACGCGACCAGCGTCAGCGCCAGCTCGCCGACCAGTCCGCGAACTCCGAGCTTACGGGCTACGTGGGGACGCTGCGCGAGCAGGCGACGGTGCGGATTCCGCAAGACGTCATCGAGCCGCAGCAATACTGACGAGCGGTCCCCACGGAGCGGGGGTGCAGCGTTTTTCGGCTCGGAACGACGCCGACGGCGTCAACCAGCGGTCGTCGGCTTCTTGTCGGCGTCGTCGGGCAACGCGATGCCGACGATGTTGTAACCCGAGTCGACGTAAATCACTTGGCCCGTGATGCCGGCCGCGAGGTCGGAGCACAGGAATGCGGCCGCGTTGCCGACGTCGTCGATCGTCACGTTGCGCTTCAACGGCGCGGTTGCACCGACGTGCGCGATGCTCTGCCGGATTCCTTTGATGCCGGACGCCGCCAGCGTGCGAATCGGACCGGCCGAGATCGCGTTGATCCGGATGCCGCTCGCGCCGAGATCGATCGCGAGAAAGCGGACGTTCGCCTCGAGGCTCGCCTTCGCGAGGCCCATCACGTTGTAGTTCGGCAGCGTGCGAACCGCGCCTAGGTAGCTCAACGTGAGCAGCGCACCCGCCCGGCCGCGCATCAGCGGCTCGGACTTCCTCGCAAGCGCGGCGAGACTGTAGCTCGATATGTCGTGCGCGATCCGGAAGCCTTCGCGACTCACAGCGTCGATGTAGCGGCCGTCGAGCTGATCGGCCGGCGCGAACGCGAGCGAGTGGACGAGGATGTCGAATCCGTCCCAGCGTTTCGTCAAGCCCGCGAAGAACGCGTCGATCTGCGCGTCGTCGGCGACGTCGAGCGGCAACGTGAAATCGCTGCCGAGCTGGCCGGCCATTTCGTCGACACGGCTGCGCAGCTTCTCGGTCTGGTAGCTCAGCGCAAGCTCGGCGCCCTCGCGCCGCATCGCTTGTGCGATTCCCCACGCGATCGAGCGGTTGCTCGCGAGGCCGATCACGACGGCGCGTTTGCCCGCGAGGAATCCCATCAGACGCGCTCCAGCGCCATCAACCGCTTTGCTCGGTGACGTCGACGAACATCTTCAGCCGCTGGCCGGGCTTGATGATCTTCTCCGCGGCGACGCCGTTCCACTCGCGCAAATCGGGCACGGTGACCCTGAACCGCCGCGCGATGGAGTAGAGCGAGTCGCCGGGGCGCACGACGTAGGTGACCTGGCGAACCAACGCGCTCTTGAGCGCATTCAGCTCGGTCGTCCCCGAGCTCGCGCTCGCCGCTCGCGTCGTCGACGCCGGAATCGCGTCGACGCGTGCGGTCGCGGACGGAGCCGACGAAGCCTGGGCCTTCGTAGCGGCCGGGGTCGGCGCGGAGCTTTGCGTTTTCGCGGCTGCCGTCGCCTCCGTCGAGCTCGGCGTCGTGGCTGCAGGCTCCTTCGTCCAGACCACGAGCTCGCGGCCGACGCTCAGGGTGTCGCCGGGCGCCATCGAGTTCCAGCTCGCGAGCTTGCTCATGTCGACGCCGTATTCGCGCGAGATCGACCAAAGTGTCTCCCCGGGCTGGACCTCGTGCTCGCGGCGTTGACCGCTGCGCGCCACCGACTGCGCGCGCGCGGCACGCGCGTCGGCACTCAGCCCGTAGCCGCTCGCGTTCGCTTTGGCGGCCG
>Ga0105238_10007739_pt1 | contig 10745 bp, 8 predicted proteins | sample KBSC34metaG_FD_81526 | JGI IMG/M metagenome (GOLD analysis project Ga0105238, IMG submission 81526) | Corn rhizosphere microbial communities from Kellogg Biological Station, Michigan, USA - KBS C3-4 metaG | ecosystem: Host-associated > Plants > Roots > Rhizosphere > Soil | place: Michigan, USA...
CGCCCTGTTCGATCTAGCCATCTCCTGCCACCTTCGCGCCTTCTTGCTCAGACTGCCACCCACGATATTTCGTGGCCACGAAACCCGATGTCCCCCAAACCACGAACCGTCGTGGCCATGGCGAGCATCTCTTTCGGCGCTGAATCGTTAACTCGCTCTAATTCAAACACATAGCTCTTGCTGAAGTCGATCGCGGGATTGGTGCGCTGAGTGCTTTAGCCATGGTGTCTTCGGAGGAACAAGCAGTGCTCAAGATTTCGGTGACGAATCAATCGAGCGAGGCCACGAACTTTCAGTTGGAGGGCAAGCTGGTGGGCCCATGGGTCGAGGAACTTCGGCGCCTCAGCGATGCCGCTTTGATGACGAGCGAAGCGGTGAGCCTGGATCTTGAGAAGGTATGGTTCGTGGATTCCCAGGGGATTGTCCTGCTGAGAGACCTGGCGAAAAGACATGTCGCCCAGATCAATTGTTCGCAGTTCATAAGTCAGCAACTGAAGGAGACGGCCTATGACGAGTGCAATGGCTGAGAACATGGTGATACAGATCGGCACGACGGTCGCAGATGATACACAGCTCGCGTCCCTGCCGCAGCGGAACGTGCTTGAGCAGGTTCTCATACAGCGGGTGCAAGCCGGTGATGCCGAAGCCTTCTATCAATTGGTCCGGCCATACGAGCGCGCGGTGTTTATTGCCGCCGTAGCGATCGTGAAAAACGATGCTGACGCTGAAGAGGTGGTGCAGGAGGCGATCCTGAAAGCCTTCAAGGCCCTGGGACGTTTTCGCCAGGAGGCCAAGTTCAGCACGTGGCTGATCCAGATCGCGATCAATGAAGCGAAAATGCGGCTGCGCAAGGACAGGCGGCATTTGTACGAATCGATCGAGCAGGGACAGCAAAGTGACGATGGCGATTACATCCCAAAGGATTTCGCGGACTGGCGGGAAATTCCCTCACAGGCTCTGGAGCGCCGCGAGCTTCGTGATGCCCTCACCAGGGCCCTGGTATCTCTCCCCGAGAAATACCGCGAGATACTGGTTCTGCGCGATGTAAACCACCTCAGCATCACGGAAACCGCGCAGATCCTCGGCCTCTCGGAAGCGAACGTCAAGACGAGGCTCTCACGAGCCCGTCTTCAGATGCGCGATGCACTAGCCTCCGGCCTGGGCGGGCTGCGGAGTGGCAGAGGCTGTGAAAAAGTGCACACGTCCTGAAGAACGTATCGCCCGCATCGCAGGCCAGGGCGCCGGGACACCACGGGAACGTGCATGGATAATCATGTCGAATCATGTGGGCAAAACAGGGGCAGTTAGGAATCCCACCCCGCTCTCCGGAGGAGAGAGGGCCGGGCGTGGGTACAGATCACTTTGTGCTCCTTCCCCGAATTTGGCAGCTGCGTCACAACTTTTCTGCCTATGACGCGGCCTACATCGTGCTGGCCGAAAAACCGGCGCTCCCCTGGTCACGCGGGACACACGACTGGCTTCTGCCTCGGGCCATGCGGCGCCGATTGAGCTGTTTTGAACCGGCGGTGATGGGCTCTTCCGCAATCAACGGGTGAGTGGACCACACAGAGTTCATCCTTGACTGTTATGTCCAACTATTCCGATGGTGACGAAACCCACGCATTCGCAAACGACGCGATTAGGTGGGGCACCCGGCGTTATGCCGGGTCCCCTGCTTGCCACGTTTGAGCGCCAGAACCGAACAAAGCTCGGAAGCAAATTATGCGATTGAAACACATACGTGCGCGTGGTAGCCTCCGGTCGCGGGGTGGAGGAAAGTTTTGTTGTCCCGACCCCAAATCGTCCGGCACCTTCCGTTCGCAGTCATAGTCTCGCTCGCTCTAACGTTCTCGCCCACGCGGTCGTTCGCACAAGGTTGAATGCCGATACGTTTCAACCTGCCCGGTCTGGGCAGGAACATCGGTCCTCTCAAAGCACATCAGTGGCAGCTCGATGTGGCCTACCGGTACTTACATACCGACCAGTTCTATGTCGGTTCGGAGATCAATGACAGGGCCGGTCCCTTTGGCACAGGGCCGGATATCACAATTCATTCCTGGGAATTTACGCTGAACTATGGTCTTACCAATCGGGTCAACCTGGCGTTAAGGTTTCCCATCATGGCGGGCACAGTATCACGGTTGTACGCCGATTTGAATCGTCATCGCAACTCGGCCACCGGGTTGGGTGACATCAGTGCGATCGGAACAATATGGGTCTGGGACCCCAGTAAGCACCCTAGAGGGAATCTTGCTCTCGGATTCGGTGTGAAAACTCCGAGCGGAGACAACGCGGTCAGCGGCAGTTCCTTTCCGGCTAGCGGCCCTCCGACTCGGGCGCCTGTGGACCAACCCATCCAGCTCGGCGATGGCGGATGGGGACTTATTCTTCAGACGCAGGCGTATCGTACAATTTCCGGCAGCACCTCAGGATATGTGAATGCGTCTTACCTCCTGAGCCCAAAGGAGACGACGGATGTGACCTCACCGATTCCTGGTCGGAGGTGGGGCGCGCCAGATGTCTATTCTGCCCGGCTCGGAGTCGCCTATGCTCTGCTTGCGGAGAAGGGGCTCTCATTAAGCCTGGGACCCCGGATTGACGGCATTCCCCTCCGGGACCTGATCGGCGGCAACGGCGGTGACATTCGCAGACCGGGTTACACTCTCTTTATCGATCCGGGCGTGACATTTACCCACGGCCGCCACACTTTCTGGGTAAACACGCCGGTTCGTATCTATCAGGACTTCAAGCGCAGCCTGGCCGACATCGAAGACAACAGACTGGGTGGTGGAGACTTGGCAAAGTACCTGGTTCTTACCGGCTACAGCATTCGATTTTGAAGCTAGTCTCAGACGACGAGGTCGGTCCGGATTTCAGAAGGAGCCAGCCAAGGGGTTTTTCTACTTCAAATTGAGTTTGGCTAAAATCTCCTGAAACCGAGGGTCTCTCCGCAGCGGGTCCAGGCGCGGTTCTACGGCCAGGACGACCATCGCCCAATCGCGGTTCTCATAGGCCCGTTGCATGTACCTCATAGCTGTTTCTTCGTCGTTGAGTGCGATGTGAATTACGGCCAAGTTGTAGGCCGGCACAAAAGCTGTCACAGACCTCTCTTCTAAACGGCGGAGAATCTGGCGGGCCTCTGTTCGCCGGCCCGCGACGGCGAGACTATATGCCATTTCTGTCAGCCCGAGCGTACTGTCGGGCATTGCTGCGAGTAATTTCTCCGACGCCGCAATGGCTTCTCTGTGCATTCCCTTCTGGGAATAAACTCGCCCCAGCCAAAATTGAGTCCTGGCGTAGTTGGGATCTAACTGCATCGCTTTTTGACCCTGCTCAACCGCTAGATCATAGTTGCGGGCGTAGTACAGAGTTCGAACTACTTCCGCATTATTAGGCAGAGATAAGGGATCCAGCCGCATGGCCTCGTTTATTTGTTGCCATGCTTCGTAGTGACGTCCGACTGTGCCAAGATGAGCGGCATAGATGCGGTGCGCCATCGAGTAACTGGGATTCAGGGCAATTGCTCGTTTTAACTCATTCTCGGCGTCAAACCAGTTCCATTCCGATCGACCCAGCGCCACGGCGAGCGAAGCGTGCGATTCCGCCAGATTGCCGCCCAAAGACACGGCCCGGCGCGCCGCTTCGAGACCTTTAGGGTTACCATCACTTGTCGGCATGGAATCCGTCACCACTAGAAAATGATAAGAGTCGGCTAGTCCAGAATAGGCTTCTGCGAAGTTCGGGTCGCGCTCGATAGCTTTCTCAAAGTAGGTAATCGCTTTCCGGTAGCCTTCCGGCGTAAATTGGTTCCAGAAGTACCGACCGCGCAGATAGGCTTCATTTGCCTCGGCGTCAAGAGGATGCGAGTTGGTACGGCCTCTGTAAGCCGGGCTCAGCTTTACCTCGATCTGTTCCGCCACCGCCTGGGCCACCTCTTCCTGCAAATCAATGGAATGACTGATGTGCCGGTCGTAGCTATGTGTCCACAAGTGTACCTGGTCATGCACCCTGATGAGCTGCACGCTGATCCGTACCTGATCCCCATCGCGCCGGACGCTGCTTTCGAGGACATAGCCGACGCCCAATTCGCTTCCAATCTGTTGCACGCTCTTCGAGCTGTGCTTGTAGGTCATGGTCGTGGTGCGCGCGATTACGCCAAGCTGGTCGGGGCTTAATGCTCCTAGTTGAGCAATCATTTCTTCGGTCAGCCCGTCACTGAAATAGTCCTGACTCGGGTCCCCGCTTAGGTTCTGAAAGGGAAGGACCGCCAACATGACGTATCCCAAACCAGGAGGCGGACCAGCGCGGATGCGCCGCCAGCCGAGAAAGGCGACTAGCGCAAGTGCCAGTGCAAAACAGCCGACGAGGATTGTGACGAGAAATCGTGGCCGAGCTTTCGATTCTTCCTCGATATTGCCAGGAATAGAGACAGGCTTAGCTAGCGGCGTGCCTTCCGCCGGCTGATACTCAGCCTCGGCCGGCGGCTCATCCCCAGTAACTTGCCCGATGAAACGGTAGCCCTTTTTGGGCACGGTCTCGATGAACCATGGCGTCGCGGCGGAGTCGCCCAGCGCCTCGCGCAGGCGGTTGATGGCATTGTTAAGACCGTGGTCGAAGTCAACGAACGTATCGGCTGGCCAAAGCTTCTGGTGAATCTCCTGGCGTGTGACCAGTTCCCCAGGTTGTTCCAGAAGCATGACGAGAATCTGAAAGGGCTGATCTTGAAGCCTGACCTTGAGGCCCTGCTTACGCAACTCGCCCGCTCGCATATCCGCTTCGAAGGTTCCGAATCGCAAAATCCGCCATGCGGATGTACTCATGCCAAGCTCCGTGTGGTCGAGTGTACTCCTCGAGCGGTGCGTAAAAGTTTAAGAACCGCGGGACAACGGCCGACAACTCCCTCTGATCGAGCGACTTAGCCGATGACATCCGATGGACAAAAGCGTGGGTGCCACGGGATTGCGTGTTTTACCGCATTGCGCAAAAACGATCCTCATGAATCGCGAATGTGAGTAAAAGCAAACACACTAAACCCAGAATTTCGAACTGCAGCTTGGGATTCCCATGTCGCTGCCAGAAATGCGAATACCAAGCTTGGGCCAAGAAACAAGAGGGCACAAATCTACTTAGGAGTTACATATGAAAGCAATTTCGCTCCGTTTCTCCACTCTGATCGCGGCTTTGGCAATTGGCTTAACGCAGTTAGCCTTGGCTTCGAATCCGGTTATCGACTGGAATCAAATCGCCCTGACTACGGCGCTGACGACCCCCGGGACGCAGATATATCTCACCTACGTTAATCTCGCCATGTACGACGCGGTAAACGCAATAGACCGGCGATATCAGCAGTACGGGCCCGAATTCCACGGCCCCAGAGATGCTTCAAAGGAAGCAGCCGCGATTTCGGCAGCTTACCAAACCTTGCTGAACTACTTTCCCGGCCAGGCAGCGGCCCTGCAAGCCCAATACGACGCTGCGATTGCCGGCATCCCCGATGGCCAAGCGAAGGCCAGCGGCCTTGCGGTCGGGCAAATTGCAGCCGCGAGAATCGTGGCTTTGCGAACCGGCGATGGAAGGGGTGCCAACGTTCCCTATACGTACCCCACCTCTCCTGAACCTGGAGTCTGGATCCCCACTCCGCCAGCTTTTGTGCCGCCGGCAACGCCATGGGTAGCGCAGATGGTTCCTTTCACCATGCAGAGCGCTTCCCAGTTCCTGCCGGTGAACGGTCCGCCAGATTTGGGGAGCCAGCAATGGGCCCGCGAGTTTAATGAGGTCAAACTACTGGGAGCGGCAAACAGCAGCGTACGGACAGCTGCACAAACAGAAATCGCCTTGTTCTGGACGGCGAATCCAGTGGCCACCTTTTTCGGCGCCTTCGGGCAGTTGGCGATCGATCGCCACCTCAGCCTCTCAAAATCCGCTAGATTGCTTGCTATGCTATCGGTCGCCTTCACGGATGGAGGCATCGGTTGTTGGAACGCCAAGTATCACTTCAGCTTCTGGCGTCCAGTAACTGCAATTCCAAACGCCGACATAGACGGGAATCCGGGGACTGAAGCTGATTCCACCTGGCTCCCGCTGGCATCAACCCCGCCCCATCCGGAATTCCCTGCTGCTCATGGGTGTGCTACCGGCGCGATCGCCAAGACGTTGGAGAATTTCTTTGGCACGCCTAATGTGAAATTCTCTGTAAACAGCGCTGTTACCCATACGACTCACACGTACTACAACGTCGGCCAATTGGAAACGGAGGCCTACTGGGCGCGCATTTACGCCGGGTTTCACTATCGGCACTCGCTAGACGAGGGATTCCAGCTCGGGCACCGGGTGGCGAAACAACTCAATCAAAACTTTTTTCAACCTCGTCACCCAGATGAACACTGAGGTCTTCCGAAGTACTGTGTCCGGTACACTCCGCTCAATCCCATTTGAATCGGCGAGGTTTGAAAAGCTTCGCCGATTCTCCTCGATCGTCTCACGAGTGGGCGCCACCGGAGCCGATCTGGTCTCAAGGCATCGCGGCGCACACAGAGCAGCTAACCCAACTGCCGACGATCAGTACCGAGAAGTGTGTTTGTGTTGACCAATTCGATCAACTCCAGGTTTTGTCGGCTGCTCGGAGACGATTTCGGCAGCCTAAAAATTTGTTGTTACATCAGAATCTTCGGGATCACGGTCAAGACCGAACCTTGAGTGGAAGCATCAGAGTCAAGGTGGGCTGGCGCGCCGGCATTAGCTGGAAGCAAATTGAGCGAAAGCCGTGTCTGGGGCAGCCGATAAACAGGATTTACGGGAACTTATACCCGGGCTTGAGTTCGCAGCGATACACTTTCGTCTGATCTCGATTCACCCGCGCATTGCAGTCGGCCCAGCTCAGGTAAAGATTCGGACCAAAGGGGAAGGTGATGGTCTCGCCATTGATCTCGGCTTGAACGCTGACGCCTTCCGCCGAGCCGGGCACGGTAAAGTTCAGCGCCTGGCCGAACTTGACGGGATGCGATGTCCGCACCATGTCGCTGACCATGGGCCGAAACACTTCAGCTTCCAGCAGGAACGTGGCCGTGTCCGACCAGTTGAGGGCCGTGACTTTCACTTCGCGTCCACCCTGCAGGAAATCTTCGGATTCGATCTTGGTAAAAGGACAGGGCCCGGCAATGCACGAGGTTCGCGCATTGCGGAATTCGTTGCCTTCCCCGGCGTCCAGCGACGCCCCGCCAATGGCAGCCTTCCATTGCCCGTCGGGCGAACAGGGCGGCTGTTTCCGGCAAGGCACGTTGCCGGTATTCACCACTTCGAAGGTCTTGACCGCACTGCCCACGTTGACGGTATTGGTAGTCTTGATCGAATAGCGGGCCAGTACATTCGATACCGCAATCATGGGACGATTCGCGGGCTTGACTTCCTGCGGCAGGGGTACCATGTGGGCCACGTATAACTTGTCGCCCACGAATTCCTTGAGGTCCAGCGGTTGGTAGTCTGTGTGCCGAAAGCGGAGCATCACCGCCCGGCCGATCCAGAACCGTGTGCGCAACGTGACTGTGAAAAAACCGGAGGCATCCGACTTTCCCTCGCCAATCACCGAGTCGTTGGAGAGCGCCTGGATTTCAACGTCGGCCAGGGGCAGTTCCTTGGTGGGATCGGCGTCCTGCCTGATCACGGCGCCCCGCAGCGTCATGGGCCGGGTGTGGGGATGGGTCAGCAGTATCGCGGTGACGATCAGGCCCGCAACGATCATGGTTGCAGTCCACATGATCAGCCTGCGTTTTCCGGTCATCCCGCTACCTTCATTGGCATATTCTACGATGCCCGCCTGCAGACCAGATTTTTAGTCTCGCCCCATCTTTCGTCAAGGTCTTTAGGTTCAGGAGGTGTAACCATTCCTGTTACCCTAGTTTGCCCTCCCCCATCGTTCCCCGGGGCAGGATCGTTTAGATTTGTGAAGTGCATGAGAGGGAGTTTGGCCCCATAGTCCGTTCCCGCCGCGAGTTTCTCAGACAGATGGCTGGCCTGGGAATCTGCCTGCCCGGCGTGCCTTGGGGATTTGCTTCTTTTATGTCGCCCGCGCCGGAGCAGCGCGCCCGCCCGGCGCCGCCACCGGTCAAAACTTACCTTACGCAGGAAGACGACCAGTTCCTGGACGAACTCGAGCAAACCATTTTTTGCTACTTCTGGGAGCAGGCCAATCCTCTGACCGGCCTGGTCAAAGACCGGTGCAATGCCCGCAAAGCCACCACCGATAACGCCGTGGTGGCCAGCATCGCGGCCACCGGATTTGGCCTGTCGGCGCTCTGCATCGGAGAAAAACGCGGATTCCTGTCCTTGAACGAGGCCCGGAACCGCGTACTCAACTCCTTGCGTTTTCTGTGGAAGACGCTGCCCCACCATCGCGGATTTTTCTATCACTTTGCCAACGTCAACACCGGCGAAAGACTCTGGGACTCGGAAATCTCTTCGGTGGACACGGCCATACTGCTGTGCGGCATCCTGTGCTGCCGCCAGCACTTTGAGAATTCTGAAATCCGCGATCTGGCGCGTGCGATTTTTGACCGGGTGGACTGGACCTGGCTCTCGGAAGACACCACGCTTCTGCCCCATGGCTGGCTGCCTGAAGTCGGGTTCCTGCCCTATCGCTGGGACTACTACAGCGAACTGATGATGATGTATCTGCTGGGCATGGGCTCGTCCTCCCACCCCCTGAAACCGGAAACCTGGGATGCCTGGAAGCGAAACATTTTCGAGTATGACGGACTGCGTTACATCGGTTCGTTCGCGCCCCTGTTCGTCCACCAGTATTCCCAGGCCTGGTTCGATTTCCGCGGCAAGCGCGATCGTTATGCGGATTACTTTCAGAACTCCGCTATCGCCACGGACGTGCATCGCCGCTTCTGCGTTGAATTGGGCAAGCAGTTTCCTGACTACAGCGATGACCTGTGGGGCATCACCGCGTCGGATTCGGACAAAGGCTACGTGGTTTGGGGTGGGCCTCCGGCCATGGGTCCCATCGATGGCTCCGTGGTTCCCAGCGCGGCTGGCGGTTCCCTGCCCTTCCTGCCGCAGCCGGTCATGCGCGTGCTTCGCAATATCAGGAACCGCTACCCGAACGCCTGGAGCACGTACGGATTCGTAAACGCTTTCAACCCGCTGAAAAACTGGTATGACAGCGACGTGGTCGCCATCGACACCGGAATCACCCTGCTGATGGCAGAGAACGCTCGTACCGGATTTGTCTGGAATACCTTCATGAAGAATCCGGAAGCGGCTCGAGGCATGCAACGCGCCGGCTTCAAGACCTACCAGGCTCCGGGAAGTCAAAAGAACGGACCGCCGGCCAGCGCCGGCAGTCCGGGCAATGCAGTTGTGGGCTCTCCGACCGTCTAGAAGTTTGGTTTCGTCGCCACGTGTTCGGTGGTCGTCGAAGAGTCAGCTGGGGTGGTTGCAGCGACCGAGGAACCTGGAGCCTTGGTCTCTGGAAGCTGGGTTTCCGGAGTCTGGGGCATTGGAGTCTGGGGCATTGGAGTCTGGGTCACCAGAGTCTGGGTTTCCGGCAACACACCGGGCTGAAGTTTCAACGTGGCCAGGATCTTTTCCAGCTTGCCAAAAACCTGTTCACGATCGACGGGGGTAATTTCTTCCACATTGACGTCGCCATCGGTCGCTATTCCCAGGGCAAATTCATAACAGTCCCCTGAGTTGAACACGTGATAGTACCTGGCCTCAGGCTGCTTCATCGTGGCGCTGGAGTTCTCCACCTCGCGGAACTCTATGGTGCCAATCTTCACGTCATCGACCTTTACTGGTGACGAAGCTTCCGTTCCCATGCCCGGCTCGGGAAGCGCAAATTGAGCGCACGCTTCAGAGGTCATGCCCGGATTCACGCTGACTGTGACCAGGCCGGATTTGAAATCCGTGCCAGGATAGGAGTTGCCAGGCATCTCCACGGTTGCCAGCATCACTCCGCCGGGATTGACAAAATTCATCTGCGCCGCCGATTGCACAGCTTTACCCGTCTTCAGCCGATAGCTTCGCGGGAAACGGAAAGAGAGACCATACTCCCGGTTGACATAGGAGAGAGTAGCCGCCCGATGCTTCCTGATTTTTGCTTTCGCCTGCACCGGCGCGGTAGCTGGGGCCGGTGTGGCGACGGCCGGAGCTGAAACCGGCGCCGCGGGTTGAGCGGGTTGCTTTTCCGCTACCGGCTTGCTGCTTGAGCAGCTGCCGATCACGATGACGGCGGCAAACATGGCGAGCGCCCCCAGCGCTCCCACGGTCTGGTTCTTGATCGATTCGCCTTCTGGTTCTGCAGCCGGCTTCTGCTGCGGGTTGTTGGACGGCCTGCCGGACAAGTTGAGTTGCGTCATATATTCCTCCTGGGTCGCTGCCCGCCAGGGGAGATCGCACGAGGACAGCCATCACGGAAGTCATTGACTGACTGTGGGTTACGGGCGGCCAGATCTTCGCAGAACGTGGACTGTAAGGCACAGTGTGGGTGGAAACCCACGTTGGAGCTGCGAACTTCGGATGACTCCTCATTTTGAGCGATGGTTTGTCACGATGGTTTGTCATCTTGAGCGGAGGAAAGGAACTCGCTTGGCGAGTGCCTTCCAGAAGTCGAAAGACCTGCTTTGTCTGCATCACGCGGACGTCGGCAACTCCATGTGCCGGCAGAAAAGAGGTTTCTCGGCTCCGCTTGATTGCATAACGACGTTGGCCCGGTCGCGAGTAGATTGGTAGGGGATGAACCA
>Ga0105238_10007742_pt1 | contig 10743 bp, 2 predicted proteins | sample KBSC34metaG_FD_81526 | JGI IMG/M metagenome (GOLD analysis project Ga0105238, IMG submission 81526) | Corn rhizosphere microbial communities from Kellogg Biological Station, Michigan, USA - KBS C3-4 metaG | ecosystem: Host-associated > Plants > Roots > Rhizosphere > Soil | place: Michigan, USA...
GAGCAATGTCGGCGGGTCGGCCGACGCGACGCTGGTCTACGACATCCAGCAGGCGCTCAGCGTCTGGTCGCAATACATCATCGGCATGGGCACGCTGGTTGTCGCCCTCAACATCCAGAACACCACGCAGGGCCGAGAGTCCGGCGGCCCGACCTCGAGCGCACAGGTCGGCACCAACGGCGGACTGACGGTGTGGGAGTCGTCGGCCGAGTATGAGCTGACCACCGGCAACCACGTCAGCGGCACCACGAGCGACATCACGATCTCGATCGACCCCGGTTATTTCCAGTATCTCGATCTGGCTGCGGGCCTGACCTATGCGAGCCAGGTTCCGTCGAACCTGTACAATCCGATCGTCGTGTTCCTGCACGAGCTGATGCATGGCTTCGGCATGACCGGATACTACGACCAGACCGGGACGCTGGCCGGAGCCTATGAGTCGAATTTCGACCGATTGATTTCGAAGACCGGGTCCGGCGTGTTCTTCACCGGCGCCAATGCGGTCGCCGCCTATGGCGGCGCGGTGCCGCTGACCTCGAACAGCTCGTCCGGCGAGAACTACTATCACTTCGGCAATCAGCAATCGGATCGCTCGCGCACGCCTGCGACCGTGCAGGATCCGCTGACCGACGATCTGATGAACGGGATCGTGTTCTTCTATGACTACCAGTACCCGATCTCGAATCTCGATCTCGCCGTCCTGAAGGACCTCGGTTACAGCATCCGCACCGTGCCGGTCGTTGCCGCACACAATGTGACCGCGACGCGCAACCAGAGCTTCAACGCGGCATCCTTGTTCAGCGTGTCGATGGCGAGCGGCGATTCCATCACCGCTTATCAATTTTGGGACTCCGCCGGCAATCCGACCGGCGGGCACTGGGTCGTCGGCGGCTCGAATGCGCCGATCGGTCAGGCGATCGACGTGACGCCGGCGCAGCTCGCGAGCGCGACCTTCGTCAGCGGCTCGTCAGGCTCCGATCATCTGTGGGTGCGCGCCAGCGACGGCGTGTACTGGAGCGCGTGGCAGGATTTTTACGTCAACACGCCGGTCGACCACGCGCCTGTTGTTACGATGGCTGCGTTCAATGTCAGCGCCGGCCACGGCCAGACGTTTGCCGCGGGCAGCCTGTTCAGCGTGAGCGATGCCGATGGCGACACCATCACGGCCTACCAGTTCTGGGATTCGACGGCCGACGCGGCGAGCGGTTACTGGGTGGTCGGCGGCGCACAGCAGGCCGCGGGCCAGGCCATCAACGTCACACCGGCGCAGCTGACGACCGCGAGCTTCCATAGCGGCTCGGGCTCCGATCACCTGTGGGTCAACGCCTTCGATGGAATCCTGTGGAGCGGGTGGCAGGAGTTTTACGTCAACGCGCCGGTCGACAATGCACCGGTGGTGACCCCGCTCGCGGCGCATATCAGTGCGACGCGCGGCCAGAGTCTTGCGATGGCAAACCTCGTCAGCGTCACCGACGCCGACCATGATGCGATCACGGCCTACCAGTTCTGGGATTCGACGCCTGATGCGGCGAGCGGCTATTGGGTGGTCGGCGGCGCGCAGCAGCCTGCCGGGCAGGCCATCAACGTGACGCCGGCACAGTTTTCGAGCGCAACCTTCCAGAGCGGTTCAGGCTCGGATGATGTGTGGATGCGCGCCAGCGACGGCACGATGTGGGGCGCGTGGCGGGAGTTTTTCGTCGACGCGCCGATCGATCGCGCGCCGGTGGTGACGCCGGCAGCACACAATATCAGTGCGACGCATGGCCAGAGCTTCACGATGGCCGGCCTGGTGAGCGTCAGCGATGCCGATCACGATGCGATCACGGCCTACCAGTTCTGGGATTCGACGTCCGACCCGGCGAGTGGCTATTGGGTCGTCGGCGGCGCGCAACAGCCCGCGGGCCAGGCGATCAATGTGACAGCGGCGCAGTTTTCGAGCGCAACATTCCAGACCGGTTCAGGCTCGGATGATCTGTGGATGCGCGCCAGTGACGGAATCGCGTGGGGCGCCTGGCAGGAGTTTTTTGTCACCGCGCCACTCGACCAGGCGCCGGTCGTCAGCGGCAGCAACACCGGTCTCGTCTTCAACACCAGCATCGCGGCATCGAGCCTGTTCAGCGCCGTCGATGCCGATCACGACACGATCAGCCAGTACGAATTGTGGGATTCGGCGAATGCTGCATCGAGCGCGCATTTCGTCGTCGGCAGCACAGCGCAGCCGGCCGGGCAGGGCATTTTTCTCAGCACCTCGCAGTTCAACCAGACGAGCTTCGTTGCGTCGTCGTCGGCGGCGACCGACCGGCTGTGGGCGCGCGCCTATGACGGGAGCCTGTGGGGCGACTGGACCGCGATCAACGTGACGAGCCACGCCTGACGCGCGCCGCGCTCACGCCTGGGCGTAAGGCCTGATCTCTTCGGGATGATCGTCGACAAAGGCGACGATGCGCCGGCGCTTTTCCTTGCCGCGGACGGACGGTGATGCGTTAGGCCCGGCGCGCAGCACGGATGGCACCTGCGCCGTCACGCGCGCGTAGATCGAGCGCCAGCGCATCGCGACGGCTGGGGCGCTGATGTCGAGCTCGGCGGCAATGTCGTTATCGGTCTGATGATCGAGCGAGCTTTCCAGCACCTGCTGCTCGGGCCGCGTAAAGCCGCAGCGCGGCGGGCGGTACATGAACAGCGGGCCGATCGCAGCTCCAGGCATGGATTGTTCGAAATCATTCCTGTTGGCCTCGAACACGACGTGCTCGCCGCGCAGCCGTCCACCGCCTGATTGCAGCGGCGTGCCGGCAGCGATGCGGCCGCGCTCGCGAAATCCGCCGGCGACGAACGCATCGGCTCGGTCGGCGGTCGTCTCTTTCAGGATGCGAAACAGGTTGTAGCCGCGATGCACGGTCAGGAAGCTGCGCTGGCTCGCCATCAACAGCGCGCGCGTGTCCGGCGCCTGCGGATCGCTCGAGCGTTGCAGCCACAGCAGCGGAAAGGCGGTCAGCCCGTCGCCGGCATTGGCGCGCGCGATGTCGTCGTGGTCGAGAAACGGTCCCTTGCCGCCGTCGCGCCTGGCCTCGTCGAGCAGGGCGAGTTCGAAATGCGGAGAAGGCGAATCGAGGTAGCGCGCTGCGCGCTCGTTGCTGAGGAAGCCCGTTAACCCGAGCGCTGCGACAGCCTGACGCAGGCTCTTTGCGCCGCTCCTGTCCTCGACGACGGCGCCGCGCAGGATGTCCTGCGCGATCAACCGTCTCAGCAGCTTCGCCAGACCATCCGCAAGCTCGCGCGGGACCGGGAAGTCACGCGCGATCCACGCCGCGGCAGCCGTAGCATCGCTCGGCCTGATCGCACGGGTCTGTGTGATGTAATGCGTGACGCCTGCAGCGTCGTCCGGGGCTGGCAATTAACGACCATCAAAAAATGATGTTGAGGCAATGAAGGCGGCACGGGATGCTAGCGGGCGGCAGGGGAGATTTCAACCGAGGGACGAAGAATTGCGAAAGCAAGCGACTCGTGTCGCATATAAGTAGTCAGCTCGCTCAAGGGTACTTCTCGTTTGCGCTCAACAGCGGGTTGCTGCGTTACCTCTCGGTCAAGCTACCCGTTTCAGCATCGATTTCGCAAAAAGTGAATTCGTAACATGACTACGTATACGCCGTCGGCGAACGAGATCGAAATTTCGGGATTGCCGAAATTCCTTTCGGGCGGACAGAACTGGGCTGGGGTTCAGGTTTATGTGCCGCTGCAGGTATCTGACCCGTCCCAATTCTACGTAAAGGATCTCAACGGCAACCTGCTCAAGGTTGACCTGGCCACCGCGGCGCAGCTCTATGCGACCACCGTCGCGATCCGAGATCTGAATTATCTCTACGGTCCGGGCCGTGCCGACGAATACCCTGCCTGGCAGTGGCAGCCCGTACTGGATCAGGTTCGCACAGATGCTCTGAATGAGAATCTGTTGAACATGATCGAGGGCTTTGGTGAGCTGGTTCCGACGTTACTTCCTATGGCGTCGGGATTGGCGGTCCCTGGTGTCGACGTCTTCGCTGCTGCGGGAATCATCCAAAGCGTGCTGTCAACGACACTTTCCGTCGCTGAGGCGAGCTATACCACGAACGTCGAACTGGGTCTGGCAACGAGCTATCTAAGGGATGCAAGTCGCATACTGACCAACGCGGAGAAGGAGTACAGCAGGTACATCTTCGGCTACATGACGGTCCCCGGCAGCGGTATTACCAGTAACCCTGACGAGCCTATCGAATACAACACCGTCTACGAAACGTACTACAACACGATTCTCAGCATCGACGTTGGGCAAGCGGCCAGCAAAGAGCTTGGCACGCTGGTCGGCTCGACCACCGATGACCTTCTGCATCTCGCCAGATCCGCATTCAATATGGTTGCGAGTTTCGTTGGTGGGAAAATCTGGCCCGATCAGGAAGCTGCGCTGGTCGACCAAATGGTCGGTACGGGTGAACTCATCTATGACGTTGCTACTTCAAAGACTCCCGCCGAGTTTGCCGCCAGTTTGCAAAGTGTAGTCAATGCCGCCGAAAGCGCGGCGAAAACATCGTCGCCGTTCACTGCGGCCAACATCGCAGCATTTCAGAACAAGCTGGTAAACTCGGTCGCCGTGACGCAGGGTCAGGTCCTCGGCTCGACGCCTTCAGGACGCCCTGTCGTTAGCGCAAAATCCACGGGCGCGATAACGGTCGACGGCCATCTGTCCCTGACATCCTTGTTCACGCCCTCGATCACACCTTCCGGGACCAGTGACGCCCTCGATCATTTCACCCTGGTCAATCTGTCACCGGGGTCGGGCAAATTCGTAATCAATGGCATCGTCCATACTGAGGCGCAGGTCTTCAACGTCACACAGGCGATGCTCAAGACTGCATACTTCACCTCGTCCCAGGCCGGGACCGATCAAATAAAGCTGATCGCCTACGATACGGCCGGCAACAGCTCCGGTGCCACGACAACAATAACGGTCAGCGCGGCGTCCTCGCCGCCGCCAGCGTCTACCGCTTCCAATCTGAAGGTGATTTCGGCGTCGCTTGCATTGTCCAGCCTCACGGCTGGAGGCGGCGGGACCGTCGCGTTCTCGGTCAAGAACCAGAGTGCGAGCGCGGCGCCGAATACGGCGCAGTCGCAACTCTATCTCTCGACGAATGCGACGCTGGATTCGTCGGACCTGTTGATCTCACCAGGCTCGATCTCCGATGCCGGCCTTGCCGCGGGCGCGACCCAGGCCGAGCAGCTGCCGTTCACGCTTCCCAGCAACAGCGCGGGCTCGTTCTACCTGATCGCCTTTGCCGGCGATCCAAATCAGGTCTCCAACGGTGGCGCGGCAGGCAACACCTACGCCATTCCAGTGACTATCGCTGCGACCTCTCCGGCGCCGCAGGTGACGATCACGTCGCCTTCAGCGCCGTCGGGTGCGAATCCGCTGTCGATTGTGACCAATACGGGCGTTACCACGCGAGTCGGCAGCGAGCCCGGAATATCGTCCAGCGCGTTGCGCGCCGTTGATTCGCAATATTCCAACGGCTCAAGTCTGCGCTACACGATCGTGACGGCACCATCCCACGGTGTACTCATCGATCGCTTCTTCACGACGTCGACCTTCACCCAGGCGGACATTGACAACGGCCTGGTGGACTATGTCCAGGACGGCAGTTCGGTCTCAAGCGACAGCTTCAGTTTCTACGTGTCCGATCCGGCCGGATACAAGACCACCGTCCAGACATTCACCATCAACATCCTGCCGTCGATCACGCCGCCGCCACCGGTGACGCCCAATGTTACGCTGCGGCTCGCCAACGACACCGGGATCCCGTTGTTCGGCTCGCCGATTGCCTTCAACACGTCCGATGCGACGTTGACCGGGACCGCCAACGCCGGCGCGACCGTCAGCCTGCTCGATGGATCGAATTCGCTCGGGACCGCGGTCGCCGACGCCAATGGCAACTGGACGTTCTCGCCGAGCGGGCTGTCGCAGGGCGGGCACTACATCACCGCGAGCGTCACGATCTCGGGGCAGACGGCCTACAATTATCTGTCGTTCGGCTACGACACGGTGGCACCGCCGGCCGCAAGCACGCCGGCACTCGCGCTCGGCGGCAGCGTTGCGACCTCGGCGACACCGACTTTCAGCGGCACCAGTGAGGCCAGTGACGAGATCCTGCTGCTCGAGGGCAATTCGATCGTCGGCAGCGGCATGGCCACGCCCGGCGGCACGTGGACCATTGCTACCAGCGTGGCGCTCACGCCCGGCTATCACACGATCAGCACCCAGGCGATCGACCCGGCCGGCAACCTCGGACCGGTATCTGCCGGTGTGACGATCCAGGTCGTGACGCCGCCGCCCGGCCAGGTCACGCTGAACGACACCGCGATGATCAACGCTCATGCAATGAGCGTCGTGGGCACCATTCACGATTCCTATACCGGGGTCATCACCGAGTATGGCTCGGCGAGTTATGGCGGCTACCAGCTCACCAATCAAAGCCGTTCGGGCTTTTCTTTTGTCACCTGGAACCAGGCGTGGACGGTGACGCATCAGGTGAATACCGACGAGTATTACGACGGCCAGAATGTCCTGATCGTGCCGACCGACGGTATCGTTGCGCCTGGAGTTGCTTCCGGGTTCAATCCAGTGCCATCGGCCGTCGCCGACACCATCGATTTGCGACGCGCGGACGGAGCGGCTTTTTCGCTGGTGTCGATCGACATCGGTCCGACCGGCAATTACCCGACGTCGGCGATCTTTACCGGCACCACCGCCGGTGGTGAGACCATCGTTCAGACCATCGAGCTCATTCTTGCCCAGAACAGTACGATTCAGCCGGTCGCGCTGACCGGCTTTGGCGATGTCATCGATGTCAAATTTACCGAACGCTACAGCGGCAATGGCGATCCCACGAGCGTTCAGTTCGACAATATCGTCGTAGGCAATCCGACGGTTCCGCAGAGCCCGACGGGGGCGCCGTTCACGGCAGCGATGACGCTCGACGATGCGTCGATCGTTGCCGCCGGCCAGGTGACGCTGAAGTCGTCCGACATCAATGTCGGCCGCAACATGACCTACCGGAACTATGGGCCGATCGCGGCGAACGGCTTCACGATCAGCAATCTTGATCGCACCGACTTTGCCTTTACGTCGATCGACTCCAATTTCGCATCGGTCAACCACTATTTCTATGACGGCCCCGACGTGTTCAGCGTTCCTTTCGGGAGTTCGGGGAATCCGTCGCGCGTTCTGATTCAGCGGCCGGACGGTGTCGCCTTCGGCATCACGTCGATCGCACTCGACTCGACATTTGCAACCGGTGACGGCTCGACCATGTCGGTGACGTTTACCGGCACCACTCCGGCCGGCAATGTCGTCACGCAAACGTTTCAACTGGACAACGCGCAGGGCCTGCAGACCTTCCAGTTCAATTCCAGTTTCGGCAACCTGAAATCGTTGCAGTTTGCCGGAACGGCAGGCCTGCTGTTCAACAGCATGACGCTGGTCCCGACGGTCGCGCCGAGCGTCGCGGTCGGCAGCATGGACAATGCGAGCCGCGGCCAGGCGATTGCACTGAGCAGTCTCGTCGCGCCGCTCGATCCGAGCAGTGTCGGCTTTTCGCAGCTCAAGTTGTGGCATTCGGTCGGCCCGGCCGATGGCAGCCGGTTTGTCGTCAACGGCGCGCCACAGACCGCCGGCCATGAGATCAATGTGGTGGCGGCGGATATTGCCAACACGGTGTTCAACGTCGGTTCGGGTGGCACCGACCACCTCTGGGCGGCGCTGCAGCAGAATGACGGCACGCTGACGCCATGGCAGGACTTCACCGTCACATCGCCGCTGGACAATGCGCCGGTCGTTAGCGCGCCCGACTTTAATGCGACCCATAACCAGAGCGTCGCGGCGACCAGCCTGTTCAGTGTCACCGACGCCGATGGCGACACCATCACCGCGTACCAGTTCTGGGACGGAATGGCCGACCCCTCGAGCGGGCACTGGGTGGTCGGCGGTCTCGCGCAATCGGCTGGTCAGGCCATTGACGTGACACCGGCGCAACTTGCGGCAGCAACGTTCCAGAGCGGATCGGGTCCGGATCATCTATGGGTCCGCGCTTATGATGGGTCGATGTGGAGTGGCTGGCAGGGCTTCTTCGTCAACGCGCCTGTCGATCAGACCCCCATCGTGACGGCAACGGATCGCAGCGCCAGTCATAATCAGAGTTTCAACGCAGCGAGCCTGTTCAGCGTCAGCGATGGCGACGGCGATGCGATCACCACTTACGGCTTCTGGGACGCCGGGGCCGGCGGCGGCCATTTTGTGCTGAACGGCGTGGCGCTCGGCACGAGTCAGGAGATCGACGTCAGCGCGGCGCAGCTGTCGCTGGTGACGTATCAGAGCGGCTCCGGCCCTGACACACTGTGGGTGCGGGCCAATGACGGCACCATGTGGGGGAACTGGTCGACGTCCTTCAAGGTGACGGCGCCGATCGACAGCGTGCCGGTCGTGACGGTCTCGAACATGACCCTGGCAAGGGGCAACACCAATCCGCTGGCGTCGAGCCTGTTCAGCGTGAGCGATGCCGACAGCGATGCGATCACGACCTACGCGTTCTGGGACACGGGCAACGGTGGCGGCCACTTTGTGCTCAACGGCGTGCCGCAGGCGACCGGCCGCGAGATTGACGTCAGCGCGGCGCAGCTGGCGCAGCTGACGTATCAGAGCGGTTCCGCGCCGGATACGCTGTGGGTGAAGGCCAATGACGGCATCCTGTGGGGGAATTGGTCATCGGCTTTCACCGTGTCGCCTCCCATCAATCAGGTGCCCGTCGTGACGGCGGCGGATCGCAGCGCTGGTCATAATCAGAGCTTCAACGCAGCGAGCCTGTTCAGCGTCAGCGACGGCGATGGCGATGCGATCACGACTTACGGCTTCTGGGACACCGGCGCAGGCGGCGGGCACTTCGTGCTGAATGGCGTGACGCAGGGCGCAAGTCAGGAGATCGACGTCACTGCGGCGCAGCTGTCGCTGCTCACTTATCAGAGCGGCTCCGGCCCCGACACGCTGTGGGTGCGGGCCAATGACGGCATCATGTGGGGGAATTGGTCGACGTCATTCCGCGTGACTGCGCCGCTCGATCATGCACCGGTTGCGACGGGCGTGAACACGACGCTGGCGAACGGCAGTACAGCGGCGGCATCGAGCCTGTTCAGCGTCAGCGATGCCGACGGCGATACGATCACGACCTACGCGTTCTGGGACACCGGCAACGGTGGTGGCCATTTCGTACTGAATGGCGTGCCGCAGACGGCCAACCACGAGATCGATGTCAGCGCGGCACAGCTGGCGCAGCTGACCTACCAGGGCGGCAGCGCCGCGGATACGCTGTGGGTCAAGGCCAATGACGGCATGCTGTGGGGCAATTGGTCGTCCGCCTTCACCGTGTCACCGCCGTCCAACCATGCTCCCGTGGTGAGCGCTGCAAATGTCGTTACCGCGCTCGGCGAGACGCTGCTGGCCTCGAACCTGTTCAGCGCTGTTGATGCGGACCACGATGCGATCACGCAGTATGATTTCTGGAACACGGGCGCCGGTGGCGGCCGCTTTGTGCTCAACGGCGTGATGCAACAGACCAATGCCGACATCGTGGTGACCGCAGCGCAACTCGCGCAGCTGTCCTATCAGAGCGGCAGCGGAGCCGACACGTTGTGGGTGCGAGCCAGTGACAGCCTGCAACCGGGCAACTGGTCGGCGGGCTTCACGGTGACGGCGCAGGCCGACAGCGCCTCGATCAAGCTGAACGATGCCGCGATGTTTGCGGCCGGCACGCTGAATCTCGTGAACACTTTCAACGCCGCCAACGGCGGCGGCACGCTCAGCTACTATGGCCCGGTCACCTCGAACGGGTTCACGCTGACGAACATCAATCGCAACGATTTTTCGCTGATATCGCCGGATGCGACCTACGCAGCGACGTTCGGCTATTTCTACGACGGAGCGCACATTCTCGAAGTGCCGGCCGGCGGAAGCGCGAGCATCGACACGATCCGGATCCAGGCGCAGGACAGTTCATCGTTTTCGATCCAGAAGATCGATCTCGACACGATCTTCGCGACCACCCCCGCGCAGACCGCGACATTCACCGGGACCAGATCGGATAACAGCACGATCACGCAAACCTTCACTCTCGACAATGTCGCGGGCCTGCAGACATTCCAGTTCGGGGCCGGGTTCACCAACCTGAAGTCGCTCGATTTCTCGCCGTCGATGAACGAGTACTTCGACAACCTGACACTGACCCACCTCAGCAATACGATTGCGGTCGGCGCGGTGTTCGAGATTGGATCGGCGACAGCGCGCGCCATGACATTCGCAGGTTCGAGCGGGACATTGAGGCTCGACAACTCAGCCGGTTTCTCAGGCACGGTCGCCGGCAAGGCCGGCAGCGACGCGATCGATTTCGGCGATGTCAACTTCGCCAGCGTCCATGCGCCGACATTTTCCGGGACGAGTTCGAGCGGAACGCTCTCGGTGACCGACGGGACCCACAGCGCCGCAATCACGCTGCTCGGCAATTATCTGTCTTCGACGTTCACGACGTCGAGCGACGGACGCGGTGGTACGCTGGTCGTCTGATCCGGCGGCCGTCAGTTGCGTTGACTGCCCGAACGGATCGCCCTCAGCTCGCCTCGGCCAGCAGCGACAGCTGCCGCGGCTTCTCATCCGACTGGGTCTGGTCGGTCAGC
>Ga0105238_10007743_pt1 | contig 10743 bp, 9 predicted proteins | sample KBSC34metaG_FD_81526 | JGI IMG/M metagenome (GOLD analysis project Ga0105238, IMG submission 81526) | Corn rhizosphere microbial communities from Kellogg Biological Station, Michigan, USA - KBS C3-4 metaG | ecosystem: Host-associated > Plants > Roots > Rhizosphere > Soil | place: Michigan, USA...
AGAATAAAGCCGGCCACCAGCGCCATGTTGAGCCACGCCAGCCGGCTGGCCCGCCAGTGGTCGTCCGGCGCGAGGTCCGCCACCAGCGCAGACGAGACCGGCATCACGGCCGCCGCCCAGAGGCCGCTCAAGAACTGCTCTGCATAGACCGCAGGCAGGCCTGACGGACTGGCGAACACCGCCATGGTGATCGCGAACCCCGCCATCCCCAGGAGCAGAACCGCGCGCCGCCCCGTGCGATCCGAAAGCGCGCCCCAGGCCGGCGCGGCGGCGCCGAGCGCCAGGGTGAACAGGGCTCCCAAGAGACCGGCGTGCAGCGCAACTTTCGCGGCGCCGCTCGGCGATACCGCCACAATGAGCGACGGCAGCAGCGGCATGTTCAGACCGAAGCTCACCGAGATCACGAAGGTCGCCGCGACCAGCGCCAAGACGACGCGCGATCTCATCGCGGTCGGCGCGACATCCTGATATGCGGCCACTTGGCCCTAGACCACGAACAGGGGGGCGAACCCGCCGCCCGGGGTCCGAAGGTTGGTCGCCTGCCCCTGGTAGAGACGCGCCGCCGAGAGCAAGACCTCGCCATCATAGGTGTAGAGCCGAACGTCCAGCTTCCGCGTCTCCGGCCGCCCGTCGATCGCGACCTGCCGTTCGCTCGGCGGCGAATAGGCCTGGGCCACATAGTCGGCGGCGAGGATTTCGGCCCACACGCGCGTGGTCAGCTTCTCGCCGCGATAGACGCCTTTGCTGGCGTGTCCGCGTGTCGGCTTGAAGAACCATCGTTTGCGTTCACGCCAGAGGTCGTCGGCGTTTTCCGGCGTCACACGGACTGTGCTGGGCACGGCTTTCAGGGCCTCGAGCGCCGCGGCGGTGACGCCCCAGGCGGTCAGCGTCGGCAGGTCCGAGAACAGGATAAGGTCGCGCTTGTCGGCATAGAGCGCATGCAGGTGCGGGTTCGGTGTGACGACGACGGCGCCTTCCGAGTAGGCGCGTCGCAACTCGGCGTGTCGCGGCTCCTCGAAGGTGAAGTCGACCAGGCGGTTATAGACGAGGTCGATCGGCGCGCCGGCGGCGGACAGGACGCCGTCGCGATAGGCCAGATCGGCCGGGTCCAGGATCAGCACCTCGCCGCCACCCGCAGCCAGCACCCGCTGGGCGATCAGGAATTCAGGATAGAGATGCTGTTCGGCCGGCGCGTCGTCGACGATCGCAATGCGGCGAGGCGCGCCGGCATGACGCTGGCCCAACCACTCCCGGGCGAACATGTCGCGGGCCGCCCCGGCGAACGCTTCGGCTTCTCCCGGCGCCAGGCCGATGACGGCGTCGCCACAGCAGACGCGCTGCGCCTGTCCGGCAAGTGCGTTCAGGAATGCGCCGCCGGCGTTGGTGTTCACCTCGATCAAGCGGGGTCCGTCCGCCGCGAGATGGAAGTCGTAGCCCATGAGGGCTCCGCGCGGGCCGAAGTCGCGCCGTGCGATCTCCGGCGCCCAGGCGAGAGCTGCCTCTTGATATGATGGGTTGCGAACCACCTCCTCGATCGCCGCGACGACGGCCCGGAGCTCCAACACCTCGCCGGCCGACAGGAAGACCGGGGTGCGGGAGAATAGGTGTGGCCGGGCCTCCAGCATCGGGGCCGCGAGATCACCGAGAGTCTCGCCGAGCGCGTCCAAAAGCGCGGCTTCATCCAGCGTCCGGCAAAAGCAGCCCGCATTGAGCCGCCCGGCCCTCGTGGCGGCCTCGGACGAATTGTCTTCGCAGCCAGGGCTCACCTGGGCGTCTCCAAGGGGGGCTGGCCGGCGAACCGGGCGAGGGCCATCGCCTCTCGTGTGTGGATGGCGATCATCCGTTCCTCGTCGGTCGGAACGACCCAGACGGCGACGCGGCTTCCCGCCGCGCTGATCCTGGCCTCGCCCCGCCGATTGGCTTCGTCGTCGAGTTGCACGCCAAGCCACGCCAGGCGCTCGCAGATGGCCGCCCGGACCTCCGGGCAGTTCTCGCCGATGCCCGCGGTGAAGGCGACGCCGTCCAGTCCGCCGAGGGCGCCGGCAAGGGCCGCCGCCTCACGCGCAACCCGAAACACGAAGAGCTCGACGGCCTCGCGAGCCGCCGCCTCGTGGCTCTGGAGCAGCACCCGCATGTCCGCGCTCAGGCCGGAGACGCCCAGGAGACCGGATTTCTCGTAGAGCAGGTCGCTCAGTTGCGCCCCGTCCAGTCCCTGCACCTGCTGCAGATAGAGGATCACGCCTGGGTCCAGGGATCCGCAGCGGGTTCCCATCAGCAATCCATCGAGCGGGGTCGCGCCCATCGTCGTGTCGATGCTGCGTCCGCCAAGCAGGGCGCAGAGACTCGCTCCCGACCCGAGGTGGGCGGCGATGACCCTCCCATCGGCGACGGAGGGGTCCAACTCCCGCAGGCGGCCTGCGACGTATTCGTATGAGAGGCCGTGGAAGCCGAACCGCCGGAGTCCCTGGGCCTCGAAAGCGCGCGGCAGGCCGAGCCGGTCCACCACCGGATCGTGTCCGTGATGGAAGGCGGTGTCGAAGGCGAGCGCCTGAGGCAGGTTCGGGCGCGCCTCGCCGATCGCCAAGGCGAGGCTGAGCGAGGACGCCTGGTGAAGCGGAGCCAAGGGCGCCAGCGCCTGCAAGGCTTGCGCGATTTCCGGCGTGAAGAGGACCGGCGTCCGGAACCGTGTCCCACCATGCACGATGCGATGCCCGATCGCGTCGATGGACACACCAATCTGGCGCTCGATCCAGTTCAACAGGTCGAGAGCGGCTGCCTCATCGATCAACGCCGTGGGCGGCGCCGGAAGAGGGGCGCCCTTGTCATCCCAAGCCTCGAACACCGGATCGCCTGCGCCATGGCCGAGCCGCGCCCGGAGCGCGAGCTTGGGAGCGGAACCTTGTGCGTCGAAAACCGCCAGCTTGGTCGATGACGAGCCGGCGTTCACGGCTAGCAGGTGTCGGGCGTCCTTGCGGCGGCTCATCAGGCGATCTTTGTGCTCGTGACACCTCGCCGGCGACCGCGGCGGGCACGTGGTCGTAGAGACGCGCTCCTCCTGCAAGCCTTACGGACGCGCCCCGGCAGCGGCAGGCCGGCGTAATGTCACCCGCGTCCCTGCGTCCATCCCCTGCATCCGGCAACAGCGATTTCAAGCTGGCGCCGGCTTGACCAGCAAGGAGCGTGGCCGTGGCCGACCTTCCCACTTCAAGAGGCCTGCTCCGCGGGCTCACCATCGCAGCGTTCGGCGCGGCGCTGGCCTACCTCTTCTTCGGCGAGCACCGAGTGCACCTGCTCGGCTACCTTCCGTTCGCCTTCCTGCTCGCCTGCCCCCTCCTGCACATGACGATGCATGGCGGTCACGGCGGCCACGCGGGCCACGGCGACAAGGCTGGTCCTTCCCAGACGGACGCGCCTCAGGCGCCGCCGCCCCATCAGCACCAGTCCTGAGGATCATCCCATGCAGGAGCCACAAGCCTACGGCCTTTGGTCGCTCGTCGTCCTGAACTCGGTCCTGTTCATCTTCTTTGCGTTCAGCTTCTTCAAGCCGAGGACGGCCCGAGACTGGCGCTCGTTCGGCGCCTTCAGCGCCTTCCTCGTCGCGCTCTTCACCGAGATGTACGGCTTTCCGCTGACTATCTACGTGCTCTCGGGCTGGCTGCAGAGCCGATACCCGAACGTGAACTGGTTCAGCCACGATTCCGGCCACCTGCTGGAGATGATGTTCGGCTGGAAGGCGAACCCGCACTTCGGCCCGTTCCACATCATCAGCGCCCTCTTCATCGGCGGCGGCTTCTGGCTGATCTCGGCCGGCTGGACCGTCCTCTATCGGGCCCAGCGGGAGGGTCGGCTGGCGACGACGGGAGCGTACAGGTCCGTGCGCCATCCGCAGTACGACGGCTTCGTGCTGGTGATGTTCGGCTTCCTCCTGGAGTGGCCGACGATCCTCACCGTCGCGATGTTCCCGTTCCTGGTCTTCATGTACTGGCGCCTGTCGATGAACGAGGAGAAGGAGGCCCTGGCGACCTTCGGCGAGCAGTACGCGGCCTATAAGCGTGCGACGCCCGCCTTCATCCCGCGGCTCGGGCGTCGAGACCGGTCATCGGATCCGGCCCTGGGCCATTCCTGACCTCGTCCTCCGCCTCCAGCCCGGCTGAGCTCCATGCGCACCATCACCGTCGATGTATCGGGCTTCCGGACCCCGCTCGATCCGCTCGTCATCGAGAAGCACCTGCGGGCCCTCAAGGGGGTCCGCGGCGCCACCGCCAACTTCGCGTCTGCCTCGGCCAGCGTCGACTACGACGAGACTGCGGTCAGCGCGGGCGACCTGGAGCAGGCCGTGCGCGACTGCGGCTTCCACTGCCGCGGCGAGCTTGTCCCGCAGCACGTCTGCGGGATGACCGGTGAGACGGTCTCGCATGGGCCGCCTGCGCACGCACACCATCGCGAGGCGAAGCCCGGCGCCGACGCTCATGTCGGCCACGACGACATGGCTGACATGGGGCACGGCGCAGGCATGGACATGCGCGCGATGGCCCGGGACATGCGCAACCGGTTCCTGGTCGCCCTGGTCTTCACGATCCCGATCTTCTTCCTCGCCCCGATGGGCATGGAGGCGCTGCGGGTGGCGCCGCCGTTCGGTCTGCCGCTGAAGCCGGTGCTCTTCGTCCTGGCGAGCGCCGCCATCCTCTACCCGGGCTGGACGTTCTTCGTGGCCGCGGTGCGCGCCTTGCGAAAGCGCGTCTTCAACATGGCCGTGCTGGTTCTCCTGAGCGTCGGCACTGGCTACCTGTTCAGCGTCGGAGCGACCTTCTTCTTCGAGGGCGAGCAGTTCTACGAAGCTTCGGCCCTGTTGCTGGTCTTCATCCTGCTTGGCCACTGGCTGGAGATGCGCGCCCGCGCGGGCGCTTCGGAAGCCATCCGCCGCCTGATGGACCTCGCGCCGCCGACCGCTAGGGTGCTGCGCGACGGCGTGGAGATGGACCTGCCGACGTCGGAAGTCGTTGCTGGCGACTTGGTGCTCGTGCGGCCTGGCGGCAAGATTCCCGTGGATGGCGCAATCGAAGACGGCGCCTCCGAGATCGACGAGTCGATGCTGACCGGCGAGTCCCTGCCCGTCTCCAAGACGGTGGGCGACACCGTGATCGGCGGCTCGATCAACAAGAGCGGCGCCTTCCGCTATCGCGCGACCAAGGTGGGCGTCGATACGGCCCTCGCCCAGATCGTCAAGCTGGTGCAGGAAGCCCAGAACTCCAAGGCCCCGGCGCAGCTGTTGGCCGACCACGCTTCGCAATGGCTTGTGCTGGCGGCCATCGCAGTCGGGCTCGCGACCTTCATCATCTGGTTCTGGGTGATCGGCCAGACGCTGCTCTTCGCGCTCACCCTCACCATCACCGTCTTCGTCATCGCCTGCCCGGACGCCCTGGGCCTCGCCACGCCTATGGCGATCATGGTTGGCACCGGTTTGGGCGCGGCGAACGGCATTCTGATCAAGGACGCCGCGGCGCTCGAGGAGGCGGTGAAGCTCGACGTCATCGTCTTCGACAAGACCGGCACCCTCACCACGGGCGAGCCCAAGGTCGTGCAGGTCACGCCCGCCGCCGGCATCGATGAAGCGGATCTCGTGGCCACAGCGGCGGCCCTGGAGCACGGCTCCGAACACCACATCGCCAAGGCGGTGCTGGCGCGCGCCGTGGGCCTGCCGGTCCCCCCGGCCAGCAACTTCCAATCCTTCGGCGGCAAAGGACTCAAGGGCGAGGTGGCGGGCCATCAGGTGCTCTCCGGCAACCACATGCTGATGGCCGACAACGGGGTGGATCTCGCTGAACTCGCCGCCGAATCCGAGCGTCTGCAGGGTGCGGGCCGCACCGTCGTTCACATCGCCCGCGACGGCCGGGTGATCGGCATCATCGCCGTCGCCGACGCCGCGCGGCCCACTGCGAAGGCCACGATCCGTCGCCTCCAGGAGCTGGGCGTGAAGGTGGCGATGATCACCGGCGACAACCTGGGCACCGCCAAGCGCATCGCGGCGGAACTCGGCATCGACATCGTGCTCGCCGAGGTGCTACCCGGCGACAAGGCCGCCAAGGTCAAGGAACTGCAGGCGCAGGGGAACAAGGTCGGCATGGTCGGCGACGGCGTGAATGACGCCCCAGCCTTGACCCAGGCCGACGTCGGCTTCGCCATCGGCGCCGGCGCCGACGTGGCGATCGAAAGCGCCGACGTGGTGCTGATGCGCAGCGACCCCGCCGACGTGGTCAAGGCGATCGAGCTGTCCCGAGCCACCCTGCGCAAGATGCACCAGAACCTCTGGTGGGCGGTCGGCTACAACGTCATCGCGTTCCCGCTCGCGGCCGGTGTCCTCTACCCGATCACCCTCAGCCCCGAGGTCGCGGCGATGGCGATGTCCGGGAGCTCGGCCTTGGTGGCGATCAACGCGCTTCTGCTGAAACGCACCCGGCTCGGCGCGAAGATGGGCCTGGCTATGCGAGGAAACCGCTACCAGGCCGCGGCCTAGCGCCGGCGTAAGGTTTGGCGCCGGCGCGCGTCTAGTCTGTGCAGGCCGCTGGCAGCGGTCCCCCACAGGAGGAGACGCCGTGTCGACCACCGTCGATCAGTCCCGTCAGCCAGCCGTCGCGCATCGCGGCGGTGTCGCGATAGTTCCGCTGGGCCTGTCGCTCTCCATCTTCATGGCGGCGAGCTTCCTACTCTGCGCGCTGGGCGGATTCCTGCCGGGCCTCGAGAACCTCCACTTCCTCGCCGCTCTCTATCCAAGCCTGGATTGGACGAGCCCCGCCCTGATCGTCGCCGGCGCGGCCTGGGCCTTCGCCTTCGGCTGGTACGTCGCTGTGTTCTGCGGCCTGCTCTACAACACCTTCTCTGGCCGCCGGAGCTGAGCGACCGCGCGCCGGGAAAGCTGGCGGCCGGCGTGGACATCCCGCTCGGGAGATCGCCATCGCGGGCGCGCGACGTCGGCTGGGCGAACATCTCCACGCCCTCGGTGTCGACCAGCCCACCCGCATCCAGGCCGTGATCCACCCCGGGGTCGGCTGACCTCTGGGGTCTGTTCCTGCGTAGCGAGACCGACGCACCGCGCGCCAACGACACGTCCATCGGCGTCGGCTGCGCGCCCTTGAGCCCGCTGGAGCAGCTGATCATTGCCGTGGACGCCGCCGTCGCCGCCCGCGCGCGATGGGGCGGCAGGCCCGCGTGGGTCGAAGACACCAAGGTCATGGGGTCCGGCTTGGCGCGGACGCCTTTATGGGCGGGCGAGGTGGAGTTCTATTGAGACTTCTGCTGGAGCGCAAACCTTCCAATGAGGTCAATGCAGAATTCGATAACCTTCCAACGGCTGGAATACTGTAAGGTACTTTCTCCACAAAATAGATCTTAGCGGGACCAGGGCATCTATTGATCAAACGCAAGGAAAACGGGTCCGACCGGGCTCAACTTGGGCGCAGTCCAAGTGGGATGAGCGCCAATGACTCTGACAGCCCCCGCCGAATTCGACACGGCTTCCCCCGTTGCGCCACCGATCCGCATTGTCTGGGGTGAGGCTCGGCCTGAAGATGTGCTGCGGCTTGTCGAAGCGCGACTGCGCGCGGGCCGGCCTGGCCACCTGCGCTTCCTGCGCAGCCGACTGCGCTCGCGAGAAGATGCGGAGGACGTCCTGCAGGAATTCGCCCTGAAAGCCATTCAGGGCGCGGACCGGCTGACGGACCTGAGCAAGGTGGAGGCCTGGCTCTCCATCACACTTCGCAACGCCCTTTTTGACCGCTATCGCCGCAATGCCGGTCGCGCCCGGTTGCAAGACTGCGCTCGGGCTGAGCCGGCCTATGGGCCGGAAGAGCCCGAGGAACTCGACCGGCCCCTGGACTGCCTCACCCACGCCATCGACGACCTGAAGCCGGAGGCGGCGGCGTTGCTGCGTCGGGCCGAGCTGGAAGAAACGCCCCTCAAGGCCATCGCCGACGCCATGGCGATCACCGCCAACAACGCTGGCGTCCGCGTGCATCGCGCCCGCGAAGCGCTCCGCCAGGCGATGAAGACCCGGTGCGCCGCCTGCGCCACGCCCTGCGCGCTCGCCGCCCGCTTCATCGACCTCATGGCCGCCTGAGTCGGGACTCAGGCCTGAAGCGCCCCCGCCAGAAGGCCCGCGAGCGGAATGCCGTTGCTCGGATGGGTGACCGCGTCGGTGGAGACGATACGCTCGGCCAGACCCGACAGCTCGGCGAAGGCGTCGTCGGCAAAGAGCGCGTGGACCACAACGCAGACCGGTGACCGCAATCCCCGCCCGGTCAGCCCGCGGGCCGTCTCGATCAAGGTCCGGCCCGAGGAGGCGATGTCGTCGATCAGCACCGGTCGCCGGCCAACCCATGCGCCGAGGTCTGGGATGGCGATCTCGACGTCGCGGTCGCCGCGGCGCTCTTTCCGAAGCACGACGTAAGGCGCCCCCGCCCGATCGGCGACGTCGGACACCCATTGTTCGCTCTCGATGTCGGGCCCGACGATCAGCGGCCGTTCGACGTTGGCGGCGATCCAGTCGGCGAGCAGAGGCGCCGCATGCAGGGTGACGGCGGGGATCGTGTAGATCTCTGAGAGCGCCTTGTGGCGATGCAGGTGCGGATCGACCGTGATCAGCCGGTCGACCTCTCGCGACAGCAGGTCGGCGAAGTGGGTCGAGGTCACCGCTTCACCGGAGTGGAAGCGCTTGTCCTGGCGCATGTAGGCCAGGTAGGGCGCCACCAGGGTGAGGCGCGACGCGCCGAGCTCGCGCAGCGTGCGCGCGGCGAACACCAGGCGCAGGAACTGCTCGTCCGGCTTGGCGAGAGAGCAGACCAGAATGATCTCGCGTCCCGCAACGAGGGACCCGATCCGCACGTAGGCTTCCCCATCCGGGAACCGGCGCGTTTCGAGGATACCCATCTCTGCGCCCAGACGGGCGGCGAGGTCGCGGCCCTGCTGTCCCGACCCGGGCATGGCGAAGATGAATGGGCCCGCAGTCACGCCTGGACCTCCATCAGGTCAGGGTGGCCGGCGGCGTACTCGAGCGCATAGGCGAGCTCCCCCTCGGACTCCGCGTGCAGGGTGAGCAGCGGCTGTCCGGCGCCGACGTCGTCGCCCAGACGCGCCTCGAGCGTCAGCCCGGCCGCCTTGCGCTCCGGCGCCCCGGCAAGCTTGGCCAAGGTGGCGATCTGGCGGTTGTTGATGTGGACGACGCGACCGGATCGACGCGCCAGGATCGGCGACTGAAGGGGCGCGGTGGGCGGCGCCCTCAACCCGCCTTGGGCTTCGCAGATCGCCTGGAACTTGGCCCAGGCCCGGCCGTCAGCGAGGGTCGCCTCGGCGAGGGTCACCCCCTCCCCAGGCGCGGCCGCACCGGCGAGCTCGAGCCCTGCGCCGGCCAGGAGGCACGCTCGCGTGCGCAGGTCCTGCGGCGCTTCGGGAGCGTTCCGCAGGACGGCGAGAACGTCCCGCGCTTCCAGCGCCGGCCCGATGCCGCGACCAACCGGCTGGCTCCCGTCGGTGATGACGCACCGGGTCCTGACGCCGAAATGGGCGGCGACGGCGGAGAGGCGCTCGGCCAACTCCCGTCCCGCTGCCTCGGAGCGCACCTTCGCCGTGGGCCCAACCGGAAGATCGAGCACGACGTGATTCGAGCCCGCGGCGATCTTCTTGGAGAGCACCGAGGCCACCAGCTGGCCCTCGGTATCGACGTCCAGCACCCGCTCGACCCGAATGAAGATGTCGTCGGCAGGGCTGAGGTTCACGGCCCCGCCCCAGACGACGCAACCGCCCTCCGCCTCAACGACCCGGCGCATGGCCGCAAGGTCGAGCTCCACGGGCGCCAGCGTCTCCATGGTGTCGGCGGTGCCAGCCGGTGACGTGATGGCCCGCGACGAGGTCTTCGGACACGTGAGGCCACAGGCGGTCAGGATCGCGACCACGATGGGTGTCGTACGGTTGCCGGGCAGCCCGCCGACACAATGCTTGTCGACGACCATGTCCGCCTTCCAACTCAAGCGATCACCCACGTCGACCATGGCCTTGGTCAGGGAGACGGTTTCGCTTTCGTCGAGCGGGAACGCCGAAGACGCCGTCAGGAATGCGGCGAGGTGCACGTCGGTGTACCGCCCGGCCGCGACGTCGCGCACGATCGCCTCGATCGCAGGGCTGTCCAGGCGCGAGCCGTAGATCCGCCGCCGCACGCTCGACATCGATTCCAGCGCCGGCGCGTGGCGCACCAGGATTGGCGCGCCCGGCGCCACGCCGAGCAGCCGCCAGGCTTCCTCGGAGAGCGCCACCTCGTCCAGCTCGATGAGGTCGTCCAGCTGATAGAGAGTGGCGTAGATCTCGCGATCGCCGGCCGTAAGCAGGACCTGGGAACGGGCGGACAGCCCCTCGGAGCGGCACACGTGGCAGTCGCGCCGCATCAGCACGATCGATTCGTGCTGGGCGAAGAGGCCCAGCCGTCGCGCCCGCAGCTGGTGCGCGCCGTCGGACGAATGCGGATCCAGGCTCACAGGGTGTGCGGCTCCATCATCTGCGGGACAATGCAATCCCAGCCGAGCTTGTCCTGGATCTTCAGGCGAAGGGCGTCCGAGGCATTGGGCTCGCCGTGGATGATAAAGGTCTTCTTGGGCGGCCGCCGGAAGCCGGACAGCCAGCGGAGGAGGTCGTGGTGGTCGGCGTGCGGGGAGCGCATCTGCAGGTTCTGGACCTCGGCGTTGATCGGAATCCACTGGC
>Ga0105238_10007744_pt1 | contig 10742 bp, 10 predicted proteins | sample KBSC34metaG_FD_81526 | JGI IMG/M metagenome (GOLD analysis project Ga0105238, IMG submission 81526) | Corn rhizosphere microbial communities from Kellogg Biological Station, Michigan, USA - KBS C3-4 metaG | ecosystem: Host-associated > Plants > Roots > Rhizosphere > Soil | place: Michigan, USA...
CATCCTGCTCGGCACGGTGGTGCTGCTGTTCATCAGCGATCGCGCCGTCGGGCTGCACCGCATGGCCGGAACCGCGGACTGAAATGCATGAACGCCGAACACGGACACTCCATTTTGCATCCCGTCTCGCATCGCGATTGTCCTCGAGATCTTGCCGGCTACCGCGGCAAGCCGCCGAACCCGCAGTGGCCGAACGGCGCGCGCGTCGCGCTCTCGCTGGTGGTCAATTTCGAGGAAGGCTCGGAGTTCTCGGTCTCGGAAGGCGACCCGGTGAACGAGGCGATCTACGAGGTGGTGCACCGCCTCGAGGGGCCGGACCCGTGCATCGACAGCCATTTCGAGTACGGCACCCGCGCCGCCTGGTGGCGCATCATGGATCTGTTCGACGCGCATGGCGTGAACGTCACGGTCAGCGCGTGCGGGCGCGCGGTCGAGCGCTCGCCTGAATTGGCGCGTGATGCGGTCGCGCGCGGCCATGAAGTCTCGGCGCATGGCTGGCGCTGGGAGAGCCACGCCGGCATGGACGAGGCGACCGAGAAGCTCGCGATTGCGCGCACGGTCGCGGCGATCGCACGCGCGACCGGGCAGCGTCCAGTCGGCTGGCATACGCGCTCGGCGACGTCGGCGAACACGCGAAGGCTTCTCGTCGAGGAAGGAGGCTTTCTCTACGACAGCGACGCCTACAACGACGATCTGCCCTACGACGTGCAGGTCGGCGGCAAGCGCCATCTGGTTTTGCCGTACGCGTTCGACACCAACGACATGCAGTTCTACAACGCCTCGCGTTTTCGCGGCGCGGACTTCGCCGACTACGTCATCGACGCGTTCGACTGGCTCGCGCGCGAGGGCGAGACCGCGCCGAAGATGATGTCGATCGGTCTGCATTTGCGCATGATCGGCCGGCCGGGCCGCATCGGCGCGCTCGACCGCATTCTCGCGCATGCGACGAAGAGCGCGACGGCATGGATCGCGTCGCGCGCCGCGATCGCCCGGCACTGGCGCGCAGTGTTTCCGGATGGCGCTTGAGCAGGTGCCGCGAGCGCGGCGCTGGTTACTGTGCCCTCTCCCGATAGCCCGTCGAAGACGGGCGTAAACGCCCTGATGTGGGAGAGGGCTTCGCAGGTGCACCAACAATCTCGAGTGGGTGAGGGGTACCCCTCACCCAGCCGCGTCCGTTGAAATTCGGAGTAGCCTTCTCCCACAAGGGGTCCCACAAGAGGAGAGGGCGCATATGCGACCGTCGCGGTTCGCGGCGTCAGCCCTCAATCCATCGCCAGCACGCCGGTCGACTTGAAGATATTGCGGATGCGATTCGAATAGTCGTGGAAGCGCGGCGGCAACTGGTCGAGCCGGCGCGGACGCGGCAGGTCGATGTCGATGATCTCGACGATGCGGCCTGGCCGCGGACCCATCACCACCACGCGGTCGGCGAGCAGCACGGCTTCCGGGATGCTGTGCGTGATGTGCAGCGCGGTCTTGCGGCTCTCCATCCAGAGCCGCTGGATGTCCATCGAGATCTGCTCGCGCGTCAGCGCGTCGAGCGCGCCGAACGGCTCGTCCATCAGCAGCATCGTCGGCCCGTGCACCAGCGCGCGGCAGATCGAGACGCGCTGGCGCATGCCGCCGGAGAGCTCGTATGGCTTCTTGTTCTCGAAGCCCTCGAGCCCGGTCGCCTTGAGCAGGCCGCGCGCGACCGGTTCAAACTTTGAACGATCCATATGGCGGATGTCGATCTGCAGCATGACGTTCTCGAGCACGTCACGCCAATCGAGCATGATGGCTTCCTGGAACACGATGCCGACATCGGTCTGCGGCTTCTCGACGCGCTGACCCGCGACCGTGATGCTGCCCGCCGTGTAGGGCGCGAGCCCGGCGACCATCTTCAGGATCGTGGTCTTGCCGCAGCCGCTCGGGCCGACGATCGCGACGAACTCGGATTGGCGGATGTCGAGATTGATGTCGGCACAGGCCTCGGTCGGACCGCTCTTGGTCAGATAGGTCTTGCCGACATTGGTCAGCCGGATGAGGGGTTCGGTCACGATGCTTCGCTCCGGCACCGTAGGGCGGGCAAAGGCGCAGGCCGGAAGCACCGACCCTTCCATGCGCACCGACGCAGCGCCGTGCCCGCCGCGTCGCATCGTGTAGTGGTGGGCACGGCGCGCAAGTGCGCGCCCATAGCGCGTCGCAGACGCGCGTAAACGCGCTTACGGCCCACCCTACAAGAGATCGAGTTCATCCGCGTGGCGGTCAATTCGTCGACGCGTACGGCGCCTGCGCCAGGTAGTCGTTGGTGTAGTACCGCGCCATGTCCTTCTCGGGCGGCATCTTGGCGAACTTCTCGAGCAGATCCTGGCTCTCCTGCCAGTCTTCCTTGGCGGACCAGAACAGCGGCTTGCCCTCGGTGTGCTTGGTGTGGATGATCGTCATCGTGCCGTTGATCTCGAGCAGCGCGATCTCCTTGTTGAACGCCTTCGCGTGCTTGAGGAAGATGTCGGCCGCCTCGTCGCGGTTCTTGTCGGCGTACTCCCAGCCGCGCTGCGAGGCGCGCAGGAAGCGCTTGAGCTGGTCCTGGTGCTTGGCGTCCTTGAGCCAGTCATTGTTGACGATGATCGCGCTCGACAGCGTGGTGATGCCGGCCATGTCGTAGAGCCGGGTCCAGCCCATCTTCACGCCGGTCTGCAGCTGCATGCGCGGGCCCTGGTCCATGAAATAGCCGAGCAGCGAGTCGGCCTGCTTGCTGAGCACGGCCTGCTCCTTGGCCTGCGGATTCTGAACCGTGATCAGCTGCACGTCGCTCAGCTGCATGTTCAGCTTGCCGAGGAACGCCGTGAAGATCGCAAGGCTCGCGTCGCCCGCCGTGATCGCGATGCGGCTGCCTTTGATCTCCTCGATCTTCGTGGGCCTCGGATTGTCCGCGCGGTAGATGAACGACATCGGGCTCTGCTGCAGGGTGACGCCGACCGCCTTGATCGGCATGCCGGCGCCGACGCCGCGCATCATGGTGGCGGCGTCCACATAGGCGACCGGGTTGGTCGCATTGGCGACAAGCTGCGCCACCGTGGTCGAGCCGCTGCCCTCGAGGATTTCGACGTCGAGCCCCTCGGCCTTGTAGAAGCCCTTGTCGAGCGCGACGAAGAATGGCGCATGCTCGCCGTAGAGCGTCCAGTTCAGCCGGAATTGAAGCTTGTCTTGAGCCTGCGCGGCTCCGCCGAAACTCGCCGCCAGCAGCGCGGCAGCAAACATCATCCTGATGCGTGTCATGTTGTGTTCTCCCGGTTCATTTCATTGTTTGTGTCGTTCGCTACATCGTTCCGGATTCTTCGCGTACGCGATGCGTCACGTGCCAGGGGATCAGCACCCCCTCGAGCAGCTCGACCGCGTAGTAGAAGACGAGCCCGATGATGGTCAGCGCCACGATCGTGGCGAACATCAGTGCGGTCTGCATGTTGGAGTTCGTCACCAGCAACAGATAGCCGAGCCCCTTGTCGGCGCCGACGAATTCGCCCACCACCGTGCCGGCGATCGCGAGCGTGGCGGCGACTTTGAGGCCGCTGAACAAATAAGGCAGGCTGGTCGGCAGACGAAAGCGTGCGAACACCTGCAGCCGGCTCGCGCCCATCGAGCGCGCGAGGTCCGCCATCTCGACCGACATCGAGCGCAAGCCCACCGCGGCGTCGATCACGATCGGGAAGAACGAGATCAGGAACGCAACCAGGATCTTCGGCGTCGCGCCGACCCCGAACCAGACCAGGAACAAAGGCGCGATCGCGACCTTCGGCACGATCTGGAAGAACAGCATCGTCGGCATGACGAATTCGTTGAAGCGGCGCGACGAGGTGATGGCGATCGCAAGCGGGATCGCGATCGCGACCGCGAGCGCATAGCCGGCGATCATCTCGTAGATCGTGACCCAGCTGTGCCGCATCAGGTCGGGAAATTCGGCGACGAACGTGCTCGCGATCGCGACCGGCGTGGGCAGCAGATAGGGCGGCACCTTCCAGAGCGTGACGAAGAGCTGCCAGGCAAGCAGAAACGCCAGGATGCCGGCAAGCGGGGTGAGCTTCCGGAGGAAGCCGGCGCCAAGAGCGCCCGACGCACCGACCTTTGTCGTCTCGCTCGCGAGCGACATTCTTCCTCCCGCAACTTCGCCGCTCTGCGGCAGCGTGAACACGATTGTAACCAGCCGGTTACTACGAGGCGAGCGGAAAAATTGCGGCCTTGCGCCGCGCGGTGCTACAGCGCGGCGAGCTCGGACATGCCGTCCTCGAAGCGCACCTGCGGCTGCCAGCGCAGCTCCGCACGCAGGCGCGCGGAATCGGCGGTGATGTGCCGCACGTCTCCCAGACGATAATGGCCGGTCACCTGAGGTTGCGGGCCGCGCAACGCGGTTGCGAGCGCGCGGGCCATGTCGCCGACCGTGCGCGGCGTTCCCGAGCCCACGTTGAACGCGCGTACGCCATCGACGTGCTGCTCGCAGGCCGCAACCGTTGCGGCCGCGACGTCGCGCACGTGCACGAAGTCGCGCCGCTGTCCGCCGTCCTCGAAGACCTTCGGCGCCTCGCCGCTTCGCAGCGCCGAGGTGAAGATCGCGGCGACGCCCGCATAAGGCGTGTCGCGCGGCATACCGGGGCCATAGACGTTGTGATAGCGCAGCGCCGCGACCGAGCCGCCGGTCGCGCGCGCCCAGCTCGCGGCGTAGAACTCCTGCGCCACCTTGCTGCTCGCATAGGCGTTGCGCGGATCGAGTGCGACGTCCTCGCCGACCAGCGCGGTCTCGAGCGGCGCGCCGCACTGCGGGCAGGGCGGCTCGTACTGCCCGGACTTCAGCGCCGTTTCGAGGCGCGGCGCCGGCCGCACTGCGCCGTGCCGGCTGCAGTGGCCGACGCCCTCGCCGTAAACCACCATCGAGCTCGCAAGCGCCAGCCGCTTCACGCCCGCGCGTGCCATGGCGGCGAGCAGCGTGGCGGTGCCGGCGTCGTTCGAGGACGCGTAGTCCGGCAGGTCCTGCACGTCGACGCCGAGGCCGACCTTGGCGGCGAGATGCAGCACCGCATCGACACGGCTCAGCGCGCGATCGAGCGCGTCCGTGTCGCGAACGTCGGCTTGTTGAAACGTCACACCCGGCGGCGGAGTCCACCCGCCGCGATGCACGTCGGCACGCAATGAGTCGAGGACATCGACATCATGCCCGCGCTGCATCAATTCCCGCAGGACGTGCTGACCGATGAAGCCGGCGCCGCCGGTGAGCAGAACCTTCACCGCGCCACCGCGATGCGGATCGTCTCGCCGGCCGGCAGCGCCGTGGCGCCGCCCGCATAGGCTGGGGCGGCGGCGAAATCCTGCGGCGAAAAGTCGAGCGCCGAGACCTGCCGGCCCTGGATGGCGACCTTTTCGAGCGGCACCGCAACGGTCTTGCGGCCCCAGTCGACCGGCGCCCAGCCGAGCCAGCCGCGGTACGGGACCACCAGAAGGATCTTGCCCTCGGCGGTGCGCACGACCTCGCGGATATAGCCGTAGGTCGAGCGCTGCGGGTCGAGCAGCGGCAAGCCGATGAGGAAGCCGACCGTCACGGGCTGGGGATAGCGCCGGGCGAATTTCTGCTCGGGCGAAAGGTTCTGGTTCTGCGGCAGCGCGCTCGAATCTTCCGGCGTGGCCGCAAAAGCGTTTCCGATTGGCGTCGCCACAAAAAGCGCGGCCAGCCCGAGTGCGGAAAGTGATCGAACGAATCGCGAGCGCGCCATCGTGTCCAACTCCTGAATTTTTCACACGATCACGTGTGTTGTTTGTGAGGCCCGGTTAAAGTCGTATCCGCGTCGAGATTGCAGGGCGACACTCATCATGACCGACATAACGATCAACTCAACAGTTCGTCAGCCGCGGCGGCTCCATCCTCTCGCTTTGCGGATCATGCACTGGGTCAACGCGCTCGCCATGATCCTCATGATCCTGAGCGGCTGGGCGATCTACAACGATAGCGTCATCTTCGGCTGGCTGCACATCCCGCACTGGATCACGATCGGCGCCGGCCCGGAAGGCGCGCTGCAGTGGCATTACTTTGCCATGTGGATCCTGATGATCAACGGGCTTTGCTATCTGGTCTACGGCTTTGCCACCGGGCGCTTCCGCCGCAAGCTGCTGCCGATCTACCCGCGCGATGTGATCGCGACGGTGCGCGATGCGATGCGCTTCCGACTCGGCCATGACGACATCACGCACTACAACGCCGTGCAAAAGCTGCTCTATGTCGGCGTGATCGCGGTGATCATCGTGCAAGTCATATCCGGCTTCGCGGTCTGGAAGCCGGTGCAGCTCTCCGAGCTGGCGGTGCTGTTCGGCAGTTTCCAGGGCGCGCGCCTGGTACATTTCATCGGCATGGCGCTGATCGTCGGCTTCCTGGTGGTGCACGTGATGCTCGCAGTGACCGTCCCGAAGACCATCGGTGCGATGCTGACCGGCGGTCCGGTGGTCGACGACGACAGCAACGACAAGCATTGAGGAGGCGGAAATGCACAAAGCCCCATCGCGCTCGCTCTTCCGCCCCAAAAACGGCGTCGACCAGAGCGTGCTCCAAGAGCACAAGGCGCTGGTCGACGACATCAACCGCCGCAAGATCCTGCGCGGCGCGGTCAGCCTCGGCGCGCTGACGATGCTCACCGGGTGCGACGTTACGCGCTCGGACGCGGTGCAATCGGTGCTCAAGCGCGTCTCGCAGTTCAACGACCGGGTCCAGGCCGCGCTGTTCCGGCCGGATCATCTGGCGCCGACCTTCTCGGAAGCCGAGGTGGTGAAGCCGCCGCGCTTCAACGCCTATTACGACATCGAGGACATCGTGCCGATCGACGTCGCGAAGTGGAAGCTCGAGCTTGCGGGAAAGATCGAGAATAAAAAGTCATGGACCGCGCAGGAGATCTACGCGCTCCCCGAGCAGGAATGGATCATCCGCCACGTCTGCGTCGAAGGCTGGGACTATATCGGCCAATGGTCGGGCGTGAACTTCCGCCTGTTCCTCGAGCGCATCGGCGCCGACCTGACGGCGAAATACGTCTCGTTCAAATGCGCGGACGACTATTACGGCTCGATCGACATGGCGACCGCGCTGCACCCGCAGACGATTCTGGCGACCAAATACGCCAGGGAGCCGATCACCGATCCGTTCGGCTTCCCGCTGCGGCTGCGCACAGCCACCAAGCTCGGCTTCAAGAATCCGAAATGGATCACCGCGATCGAAGTGACGAATGAGTATCGCGGCGGCTACTGGGAAGACCGCGGCTTCAACTGGTTCGCCGGGATCTGAGGCGCGGGCCCCGTAGGGTGGGCACGGGCGCGGCCACGGCGGTCTGATCGAATCACCGGATAATATCCGCGCCGTGCCGACGCGAGATGCCTGCAAAGTTCGGCGTGGGCAAAGGCGCGCTGCGCACAAATCGACGACGTGCGTCGCACCTTTGCCCACGCTACGTCCTGCTATTTCAATTGGTTCGCCGGGATCTGAGGCGCACGCCGGCAAGGTCGGCTTGCCGCATCAGGACGCGCTCGCGTCCCGCGTCGGAGAACGCCAGCGCATCAGGCGGGCAGGCGAGCGCCGCTTGCCGGGCGAGCGTTTCCTGGAATTGAACCCGCACCGTGCTCACGTGGGTGACGGCCGCGGCAGCCGTCGACCAGCCCGCGAGCGTCACCGGCGCCGACAGCGCTTGCGCGAGCCGCAGTCCGGCGATCGCCAGCTGCGCCACCGCGGTCGAAGGCGCCACCATCGCGGTCGCGGTCGAAGCCGCCATCGCCAGCAGCGGCCCGGAATGGCGCGACGGCATTTCGGCTCGCCTCGAAGGCTGTGCCGAGGCGGCCTGCGCCGCAGCAGCCTGGCGGACGGCCGCGGTCCCAGTCGCGAGCGAAGTCGGGCCGTCGGCGCGCGCCGGGGCTCCGAGCAAGGCCACGCCGAACGCGACGCCAATCGAGAGCGAGGCCATGTGCCGCGCGATCTGCCGCGCGCAGCCGCACGTCGCTGAAGATACTGGTACGCTGGACTTTCCTGGCGAGGAGCTCATGGCGCTCTCGGGTCCACCGTGGCGGGGCATGCCGCGGTCGGGATTCGACCGCATCGCCTGCCTATCGAAATGCCGATAGGGCAGGTAACTACCATCTGGTAGTGCGGCGTGGGTATTTTTGCGGACAGGCCACCCGGGGGCCCTGAATGGAACTTTCGTGTTCAACCGCCAACGCAGACGAGGCGGGCGTCTTGCTCGACGATCTGCCGGTGACGCCGTTCCATTGGGCGATCGTGATCGTGTGCGCATTCGGCCTGATGTTCGACGTGATCGAAGCCGCGCTCGGCAATGCGCTCTCGGCGGCGTTCTCGTCCCCGCCGCACCAGGTTGCCGCCTATCAGCTATCGCTGCTGCTCGGATCGATCTTCGCCGGCGGCGCGATCGGCGCGCCGCTGATCGGATGGCTCGCCGACCGCCATGGGCGCCGCCCGGCGCTCGGGCTCAGTCTGCTCGTATTGACCGCAACCTCGCTGATGGCGGCGGCAAGCCGGGATATCGCATGGCTGACATTCTTCCGTTTCCTGTCGGGCATGGCGCTCGGCGCCTATCCGCCGCTGATGGTCGCGTATCTCTCCGACGTGCTGCCGCCGGCGCGGCGCGGCATGCTGATCCTGCTGGTCGGCGCGATCGGATTCCTCGGCGCGCCCGCGGTCATTTTCCTGATCCGCTGGCTCACGCCATTGCAGCCTTTCGGACTGGACGGATGGCGCTGTGCGCTGATCATCGGCGCTGTGGGCGCGGCGATCGCCGGTGCGGCGTTTCGCGCGCTGCCGGAGTCGCCGCGTTGGCTGTTTGCCGCCGGACGCCGCGAGGAGTCGCTGCGGGTGTGCAATCGCTTTCTGCGGCACGCCGGCATCGCGCCCATGCCGCTCGATGCGGCGGCGCGGGTCCAAGCCGCGCCAGCCGCCCGCGCGCGCCTCTGGTTCGGCGCGGCGCCTGCCTACCGGTCGCGCATGCTGCTGCTCTGCGTGCTCTATTTCCTCGGTCCATGGGCGACGATCGGATTTCCGCTGCTGAGCGGCGCCGTGCTCGCCCAGAAGGGATTCCAGCTCTCGGACTCGCTTCTTTATCTCGGCGTCGCGATGCTCGGGCCCTCGCTCGGCGTGCTGCTCGGCATGACCTTCATCGATCGCGCCGAGCGGCGCACCACGCTCGCTGTGTGCGCGATCGTCATGGCGGCGGGCGGGCTCGCATTTGCGGCGAGCAGGGCGCCACTGTGGCTGATGGCGGCCGGCATCGCCTTCAATCTGGTCGGCTCGATCTATATCGCGGCGCTGTCGATCTACGGCGCGGAGCTGTTTCCGACCGCGCTGCGCGCGACCGCGAGCTCCGCCGCCTGGGCGGTCAATCGCGTCACCTCGGCGCTGGTGCCGCTCGCGCTGCTGCCGCTGCTCAAGTCCGCCGGCGCCCTCGCGATGCTGGGCGTGATCGCAGCAGCCTTGTGTGCCAGTGCGATCCTGGTGCTGGCCTTCGGCCAGCGCGGCCTCTCGGGCAAGCCGGTGGGTTAGCGCGTGTCGTCAGCGCTCCCCCTCAAAGTGTGTCGAGGAATGCCGCCAGATCGCGGATCTGGTCAGCTGTGAGGCCCATATTGAAACGCTGATTGTAGAAATTGCCCACATCCGTGAGCGTCGCTGCCGAACCATTGTGAAAATACGGCGCGCGTGATGCGAGGCCCCGCAGGATCGGGCCTTTCATCCTGCCGATGTCCGCGCACTTCCCCGAGATCAATGCGCGACCGGGATCGGTGACCACGTACGTCTTGCCGGTATTGGGGCCGGCCACACAGGTGATGTTGAAGACCGGAAGATCGCCGATGTCGAGCCCCGGATTGTTGTTCGCGTTTCCAGCATTCGCGATGCCGATGTTGATCGGCAATTTGACGGAATGGTTTCCGACATTCGGCGAGTCGTGGCACGTGCCACAGAAGCCGGATATCGTCGGCGCGTTGAGGGCGTCGTTCAGGCCGGCAACATCGGTGATGTTGATCGGCGTGTTATTGAATATGTCTTGACCGCGGGCAACGGCGGCGCGCGCCCGATTGGTCCCGTCGCGGTTCGGCAGGTTTCTCCAGGCGTCGTAAAGATTGAAGATCTTTGAAGTGAACGGGATGTTTTGCGGATTTCCGCCGAGGGGATCATTGATCCCTGGGAAAAAGCCCGCAAGTGTCGCCAAGAGCCCCTTCGGTCCCCCCTGTGCGCCCGCGGCATCCAATTCTTTCGCGTCGTTGTCGAACGCCTGACCCGTCAGGACCCCGGACTCGAACGCAACGATCTCGCTTTGTTGCGTTGTGGTCGGCGCAGCGTCTGCCTGAGCGTGGCCGAGCGTCGCATCAATGGCCTGTTGCGTGAGGCTCGGCTCACGTCCATCCCACATGATGGCGTTTATGAATCCGAGATTGGCCGAAGGCAGCGGCCGCCGGTAGACCGAAGCGATGCCTGCCGTCGGATTGAACAGGCCGGTCGTGGTGAGCCCGGTCGTCGAATTCGTGTTGCAGGCATAAGGATCCTGGACGGTGACGATCCTGTATTCGGCGCCGGCCGGGACCGGGAGGCCGATGCGAATAAGGCCCTTCCTGAGCAACAGGCTGTAGGCATTGCGCTTGGCGGCAAGCGTCGTGACATTGGCGCTGGGGCAGGTCGCACCGTCGACCAGACGAAAGATCGGGTCGACACCGCCACTCGCGTCGAAGCGCTTGCGCAC
>Ga0105238_10007745_pt1 | contig 10741 bp, 9 predicted proteins | sample KBSC34metaG_FD_81526 | JGI IMG/M metagenome (GOLD analysis project Ga0105238, IMG submission 81526) | Corn rhizosphere microbial communities from Kellogg Biological Station, Michigan, USA - KBS C3-4 metaG | ecosystem: Host-associated > Plants > Roots > Rhizosphere > Soil | place: Michigan, USA...
AGATGGCGCCTTCACCAGCCTCGGTCGCACCGCCGCCGCCGCGTCCCGCGCCCAGCATGAGCGTAGCCGATGCAGCGCCGGTGCCCGGTCAGGCGCTTGAATCCGTGGTCGTCACAGGCAGCGATATCCGCCGCGCCGACGTCCAAACCAGCAGCCCGGCGTTGTCGATCGGAGAGGAACGAAAAGCATCCGGCGGCGCAGCCGCGCCTGAAGGCCACGGCACGGCAACGCGCGCGCACATCGAATTGCAGGAATGGGATCCGAACACGCCATACCTGGCGCTGTTGCGCGCGGCGAAGGAACCCTATGTCGAATACCTGCAGGCACGCGAACGTTTCGGTGCGTCGCCGTCGTTCTTCCTCGACAGCGCGGACTATTTCCGGCGCGAAGCGAAAGATGCGCGCCTGGCACTGCGCGTGTTGTCGAACCTGGCCGAGATGGATACCGAGAGCGCGCCGCTGCTGCGCGTGCTCGCCTATCGCCTCGAGCAGTGGCAGCATTTCGACCTGGCGGTGCCGCTGTTCGAGGATGCGTTGAAGCTGCGCGGCGAGGAACCGCAAAGCTATCGCGACCTCGGCCTGGCGCTGGCGCGGCAGGAAACGCCGGACTTCGCGCGCGCCGCGCAGTTGCTTTGGAAGGTCGTCAGCAGCGAGTGGGACGGCCGCTTTCCGGAAGTGCAGCTGATCGCGTTGCACGAACTCAACGATGTGCTGGCGCGTGCGCCGCAAGCCGATCGGACGCGGCTCGTCGCCGATCTGCAGCAGCGGGGTGCCGACGAACACCTGCTCGACCACCAGCCGGTCGACCTGCGCGTAGTGCTGACCTGGGATGCCGACAACACCGACATCGACCTGTGGGTGATCGACCCGACCGGTGAAACAGCCATCTACAGCAAGCCGCGCACCAGCACCGGCGGACGTGTCAGCCGCGATTTCACCGGCGGCTACGGGCCGGAAGTCTTCACGATTCGCCGGCCGATTCCCGGCACCTATACCGTCAAGGCGAACTTCTACGGCAGCCGCCAGCAAAAGGTGACCGGCGACGTGACGGTACAAGTCGAATTCTTCACCCAGTTCGACTCGGGCGACAACAAGCGTGAAGCCGTGACGCGGCGCCTGGAGAACAAGAAGGACCTGATCGAGGTCGGCCGCTTCGTGGTTGCGCCGAAGTAAGTCGTCGGCTGCCCTGGCCGGAGGCCTGTGCGGGCTCCGGCCAGAAGTATACTTGTGGAGAAACTCCGGGCCGCGATCGGGCGAGCAGCGATCAGGCAGCCGTTATCAGGCATTCGCGCTGAAGTGCAGGCCGCTCAGGTCGGTGTCTTCGTTGAGATAGCGCTGCCGCAATTCATGCACGCGGCCGGGCTGTGTCGCACCAGCAGCGTGGCGGCGGCGCGGCAGGAACGCGCGCAGCAACATTGAAAACCAGGATTCGTTGCGATCCGGCGCTGGACCGTTGCCTGTTACGGCGACTATCTCGATCTGCCGGCCGCAGGCAAACACGTTGATACGGCGTTCGACCGCCTGCATTGCTTCGTCCTGCGTATCGAAGATCTCCAACTGGCCGCCGGGCATCGGTTCCCACCAGGTCAGCACGTATTTGGATGACCACGGACCCGAGATGCAGGCCACTGCTTTGCCGCCCTGGTAGGCGACCACGGCAACGCCTTCATAGCGTTGCTGCCAGACGATACGCGGCGACTTGCGCGTAAGCGGGGTACGTTGGTCGAAATCGGGCAGGACAGTCAGCAGCATGATCGGCATCTGGCGTTGGTTTGCAGATCATTTAGCAAGCCACGTGCCATCGCTGAGGGAAAACCCGGAGCGGCCGCGAGTCGGCCGTTGCTCAGCTGAAAACTGCCGCTGGTCTCAAGCCGACTACAACAGATCGAGCGGAAACGGCCACGCGGCGATGGCTAGTGACGTGCAGAGGCACTCGGGCGACCGCATGCCGCCGGAATGCGGCACCGCTGACTGGTTTGGCGTGATTCGGAGCGAATCAAGATGCGCCGAGAAATCTTCCCGGTCGCATATCCCGCTTGGGATTGGATCAGGTCCGATTGGATCAGGTCCGATTGGATCAGGTCCGCTTGGATCAGGCCCGATTGGTCGCGCTTGATTGGATCAGGACGACAGGCTTTCCGGCCGCTTGGCGCCGGCAAAGCGGTGCGCCCAGTACTGCTCGTCGAGACGGTTCACGCGTACGCGTTCACCAGTCCTCGGCGAATGGATAAAGCGGCCCTCGCCAAGATAGATGCCGACGTGGGAAATGCGCTTGCCGTGGATATGGAAGAACACCAGGTCGCCGGCCTGCATGTCGTCGCGCGCGACGCGGACGCCGGCGTTGAACTGGCTGATCGAATTGTCCGGCAGGTCGATGCCGAGCGCATGCGCGAACACGTAGTGGACAAAGCCGCTGCAGTCGAAACCGGTGGACGGCACGCGGCCGCCGCGGCGGTAGCGGATGTCGCGCAGCTTCATGGCGAAATCGGCGAGCATCTGGCGCGGACTGGCCACGGCGGCAACGGGCTGGGCGGCATCGAGCTTGAGGAAATCCGGCTTGTCGGAATCGAGCTTGTCGAAATCGGGCTTGTCGCTGCTGGAGCCAATGTCAGCGGACGCAACAATCGGAGTGGAGTACAAAACGGAGAGATTCTCCGCAGGCGGCGAAATCAGCGCCTGCATGACGTCTTCGACGCAGCCAAGCGACGCCTCCGGCGTCATCTGCGACGCAAATGCGTCGGCGTTGGTCAGAACGGCCGCAGCCAATGCGGCAGCGGCGGCAAGTCGCTGGAAAGCCATATTGATGAGCCCCTTGGTACGCCGGCCGCCCTGGGAGGCGGCCGTTTGGAGGAGCGACCGTACCAGACGACTTGTTGGAATCCGGTTAAGCGAGCTCGACCAAACCGCCTTTCAGGTTGGCCGCGCCAGGAGGCGGCCGAGCCGGCGGTGGGCCGCGTAGAATGGGCCTTTTTAGGGAGGTCCCATGCGCATTTGCGTCTACGCTGCTTCGAGCCGGCACTGCGATCCGGCCTATCACGCCGCCGCGCGGCAGCTCGGAGAGCGGCTGGCCACGGCCGGCTGCACCATCGTCTACGGCGGCGGCGCGGTCGGCCTGATGGGCGCGCTGGCGGACGGTGCCTTGGCCCATGGCGGACGCATCACCGGGATCATTCCGCGTTTCATGACCGAGGTCGAATGGCAGCACCGCGGCGTTGCCGATCTGGAGGTCGTCGAGGACATGCGCGAGCGCAAGCATCGCCTGCTGACCGGCTCCGATGCGGTGGTCGCCCTGCCGGGCGGTTGCGGCACGCTGGAGGAATTATTCGAGGCGATCACGCTCAAGCGCCTCGGCATCTATTTCAACCCGATCGTGCTGGTGAACACGCGCAACTTCTACGCGCCGCTGCATGCCTTCATGCAGCAGGTGATCGGCGAACGCTTCATGAATCCGGAACACGCCGCGATGTGGTCGCTGGTCGACGCGCCGGAACAGGTGCTGCCGACGATCGCGGCGACGCCGAAATGGCGTGAGGACGCGCGCGACTACGCGGCGGTGCGGTAGCCCACCTTCTGGATGTTCGCTGCATTTGCACACGCTGGGCGGCAAATTTTGCCGCGCCGCGAAACTGCTATGCTCGCGCGCGGAATGAGCCGAGTGCCATGCCATGCCGACCGAGGCTGACCTCACCGATCTGTTGAATGCCGCAAATTCCGGCGATGCCGACGCGCAAAGTGCGGCGTATGCACTGGTCTACGATGAGTTGAAGGTCCGTGCCCGTCGGCATGGCCGCGTCGGACCGGCATCGTCGTTGACTCCGACCGCGTTGGTGCACGAATTGTTTCTGCGACTGAATGAGCGCGGATCCGCGAGAATCCAGAATCGCGGCCATTTTTTTGCGCTCGCCGCGCGGGTCATGCGTCAGATCATTGTCGATCAAGCGCGGCGGAAGGACAGCGTGAAGCGCGGCGGGGGCATGGAGGTCACCAATATCGATGGCAATTCCGACATGGTCGGCGCAAGCGCTGAACAAGCCCTGGAACTGGATGCCGCATTGACTGAGCTGGCCGTGCGCGATGCGGATCTCGCACGTGTCGTCGAATGGCACTTTTTTGCCGGGTTGACCTTCAAGGAAATCGGCGAGGAGTTGGGCCGGCACGAACGCACCGTATTCCACGATTGGCAATTGGCGCGTGCACTGCTGGAGGAATCGATGGGCGGTGTCTCGTGAACGACGCAGCCGAACGGTGGCTGCGACTCAAAAGCCTTTTTGGACAAGCGCTGGAACAGGACGAGAGTGTTCGCGCTGCCTGGCTGGAACAACGTTGTGGCGGTGAGCCCGATCTGCTCGCGCAATTGCAGCGCTTGTTGCGCGGCGAGCCACGGTCGGCAGGCATCCTCGCCAACCCGGCTGAGCAACTGCTCGGCCGTCTGCTGCCGGATGACGACACCGCCAATGCGCTGCTGGGCAGCGACGTCGGCGCGTACCGGTTGACGCGGCTGCTTGGTCAAGGCGGCATGGGCCGCGTCTATCTGGCCGAGCGCAGCGACGGCCTGTTCGAGCACCGCGCCGCCCTCAAGGTGATTCGCAGCGAGTTCGCCACGCCGGAACTCCTGCAGCGCTTCTTGCGCGAGCGCGATACGCTGGCCCGCCTTTCGCACCCGAACATCGCGCATCTTCACGACGGCGGAGTCAGCGCCGACGGCCTGCCCTATTTCACTCTCGAATTCGTCGATGGCGAACCAATCACGCAGTGGTGCGACGCTCGCCACCTGCAGATCGCCGAGCGCGTGCGTCTGCTGCTGAAGGTCTGCGATGCGGTGCAATTCGCGCACCGTAACCTTGTCGTTCATCGCGATTTGAAACCTTCCAACATTCTGGTTGCCGGCGATGGCGAACCGAAACTGCTGGACTTCGGCATCGCCAAGTTGCTTGAAGAACCGCTCGCGAACGGGGAATCGGCGGTCACGCAAACGCGCTTGATGAGCCGAGACTATGCAGCGCCGGAACAAGTGCTCGGCGAGACGGTAACCACGGCGACGGACGTCTATTCGCTGGGCGTGCTTTGTTACCTTCTGCTGTGCGGGCGCATGCCTTACAGACGCGCCGCACTGGGCATGATCGGCTGGACCAAGGCGATCATCGAAGAACCGCCGGAACCCCTCCATCGAGCTGTCGATCGCGACAACGCGGGCGCGCCCGCGCAGGCTACGCGGGAATTCCCGCTGCATTCGAGCGGGCGCAGCGGTGCCGGCAGCCTCGCCGCCGCGCGGTCGACGTCGATCGCGGCGCTCAAGCGAACGCTGAGCGGCGATCTTGAACGCATCGTGCAGCGCGCGTTGGCCAAACCCCCGGACGCGCGTTACGCGACCATCGGTGCGATGGCCGACGACATGCGCGCCTACCTCGATGGCCGTCCCATCAGCGGCGGCACGCGCAGCTATCAGCTGCGCAAGTTCGTGCGTCGCCATTGGCTGCCAATCGCCGCCGCAGCAACGATGCTGTTGATTCTCCTCGGCAGCGCCGGTGCCGTCGTCTGGCAGGCACGCCAAGTCGCCCACGAGGCGACCACCAAGCTCGAGGTCAAGAATTTCCTGTTCGGATTGTTCGCCGCCGTCGATCCGCGCGAAGCCAACGGCAAGGAAATAACTGCGCACGAATTGCTCGATCGCGGTTCGCAACGCATCGATCAAAATCCCGCGCTGGATAGCGAGCAGAAGGGCGAAATCGAAGGCGCGCTCGGACGCATTTACTTTCAGCTGGGCTTGTTTGATCAAGCCAGCCAACTGCAGGAGCGGGCGATACAGGCACTGGCGGCGCAACCGGCATTGCTTGCACAGGTTCAGTCCGAACGCGCAGAGACCCTCGCGGGCAGTGGCAACCTGAAAGCCGCGGCGGCGCTGGCCGGTGACGCGATGGCAACGCTGGCCGCCTACCCTCACGCCACGCCGACCGATCAGGCGCGGGTGCTGCATGCGCAAGGCCGCGTCGCCACCAGTCAGCGGGACTTTGCCGCGGCCCAGCGTTATTCCGCCGCGGAACTTGCGCTGGTGCGCAAATCAGCGGTCGACTGGCGCACGCTGCAGGACGCCTTGATGATGGCGGGTGGCGCAAGCTGGGGTCTTTCGGAATACGACAATGCCGAAGCCTACTATCGCGAGGCACTCGAACTCGCGTCGCACAACGGCAAGCCCGACGACCTGGATGTCGCTACCGCACAAACGAATCTCGCCATGACGCTGCAAAGCGGCTCGCACTACGCGCAAGCCGAGCAACTCGAGCAGCAAGCACTGGCCACCGACGAAAAGATATTGGGGCCGAGCCACCCGCTGACGCTGGCGGTTCGCCGCGACCTTGGTTTGACCTACTATCATGAGGGCCGCTATGGTCTGGCACGCAGCACGCTCGAGCAGGTGCTGGCGGCGCAGCGCGTCAAATTCGGTCAAGGTCATCCGGCCATCGCCGGGACGCAGATCAATCTGGGACTGGCGCTGGCCGATTCCGGCGATACAGACGCCGCCGAGCTCGCCTTGAGCGAATCCGTCGATATTTTCCAGAAGAAGTACAAACGCGACTACCCCGGAACCAGGATAGCGTTGGGCAATCTCGCGATGATTCACCTGTTGCAGGGGAAACTCGGGCTGGCCGAGAACGAGCTGACCGAGGTCCTGGATCAGGAGAAGAAACTCGACTCCAAGGAAGCCGACAGTTACATCACGCTGTATCGCCTGGGCGAAGTCAAACGCCAGCGCGGCGATACGTCGGCCGCGCTGACCATGCAGCGCGAAGCGTTGGCAGCAACGCAGAAAAAGCACACCGAGAACACCCGCTACACGGCGTTGTCTCACCACTACTACGGACTGGCGCTGCGCGACAGCGGAGATATCGCCGGTGCCGAGCGCGAACTGCGCGCTGCGCTCGCGTCGTACGCCGGCTACATCGACCACGCGCAGCATCCGTTGGCGGCAACTACGCGCTACGAGCTGGGCCTGCTGCTGATTCAGCGCAGCGCCGATCGCGCCGAAGGCATCCGCATGCTGAGCGAAGCGGTCGCCCTGCGCGAAACGTTTCTCGGCGCCGATGAACCGCGTACCCGGCAGGCGCGCGAGGCGTTGCGAAAAGCGCAGCTCTGACAAGTTGCGGCGTTCGACCGTCGATCGTCGACGAAACAACCGTTGCTGGCGCACGGTAACGCGGCGTGGCCTCACGCGTGCTCAGTGCCCTTCAAAACCATGGTCGGTGAAAATAGTGTCTTCGTAGGCGCCGAAATCGAAATACCCATGAAAGGGGTATGCGTATACGTTGCCCTCCAGGTCAGTGGCCAACACGGCGCAGGTATCGGCCGGACAGTTGCCGAGCAGCGGCGAACTGCTGTCCAGATGGAAGTCGCCAGAGGCTGCGTCGATGAATTTCGGCGCGGTCGACACGTTCGTCGCGTCAGGCGTTGTCGTGCCGGTAACCGTTCCAAAATCGTTGTACAGAAATCTCGGCAGCGTGCCCTCGAGATCCACGCCATAGTTCGTGTTCTGCCAGAATATGTTGGCGGTCAATTCGGGTGGGCTGCTCGGTGTTCCACAGCAGTACAGGCCACCCGTGCCGCCAGACGCGGTCGTCGTGTTTCCATAAACGGTGTTGTTGTCGAAAAACGCCTGGTTGCCGTTTCTGGAATACTCGAAACCGGCGCCCCAATTGGCGTCTGCCGAGTTGCCGACGATGACATTGCCGACGGCAGCGATCTGAGAACCCGCGGCATCGATGGCGAAGCCGCCGCCGATTCCCGCCGTGTGATTGTTCTTGATCATGTTGTCATACAGAAAAACCGCACCGCCCGAGACGGTGGTGTTTATCGCCAGGCCGCCGCCGGCATTCGGGGACTGGCCGTTCTGGATCGTGACAAATTCGACGAACGTCTGGTTGTGCACGTTCTGGATGTTCAGCACCTGGGTCGAATTGTTGCCGTCGAGCACACTGAGGCTGGCGTCCGCCGTGTATGCGCTGCAATCCGCGGAATAACCTCCAGTAATATAGAGATTGCCCGTGGCCGCAGTCGAGTGATAAGCAAACGGTCCGTTGCCGGTAACGCTGCCGGTCTTGAACGTGCCTTTGGCCAGCGTGATTTGCACGTCTTGTCCGGCGTATACGCCGCCGTCCGATGCCGCGACCAGATCGTCGCGCAATTCCTGAGCAGTGGCGGCACATAGGTTCGCGGCATGCGCACAGTTGCCCTGTGCCGCAATGACGAGAAACGATAACCAACCAATTTGCCGCGTGCGCAGCGAGCGCATCACACCGTGCAGGTTCATTGCGTACTCCAATGTCGGGCGGAATTGCCCGTCTCACTGGAGGGGAACGCAAATAGCGGCGAAAAATAGGTATCCGGCCTGCAGCATCAGCTTTCTGCGCGCAGCAAAGGCTTTGCGCTGCGTTGCCGGTCGCCGCTGACACGCGGCAGAAAGAGCGTCCTCGTCAGTGCTGGCTATCGTCCTCTACGGCATCCGGGCTTTCGAGAAAGCCGTCGCCGGCTGGTTCGCCAGGATCGTCAGTCTCGCGCTTCGGCTCGCCGCCACGCTCGCTGCGTTCGACCTGCTTCTGCCAGCGTGTCTTGATCGGATTGGCGGCTTCGGCGGATCCGGCGGCCGCCACCAGCGCGGCTTTTTGTTCGTTCGGCAGGTCGGCCCAGTGGCAATTCTCGATCGCGCCGGCCAGCGCATACAGCAGGTTCAGGCTCGGCCGGAAGCCGGCGCGCTTGACCTTCATGAACGCCTCGACCGGACCCAGCTTCTCCAGGTCGTCCTGCGTGCGCACGCCCACCTGGCGCAGCCACGCAGCGGACTTGGGGCCCACGTTGCGGATCTTGTTGCTGTCGTCTTTGCCTGCCATGCCCCGCCCCAGCGCCGCGACTCAAGCCGCGCGCAACGAATCCACAAATATACCAGCAAGCGCTTCCATTCCGGCGCGGTCGTGCGCGTCGAAGCGCGCCAGCACCGGACTGTCCACGTCCCACACGCCAATCAGGCGCTCGCCATCGAACAACGGCACCACGATCTCGGAACGCGACGCCGAATCGCAGGGGATGTGCCCCGGAAACTCTTCCACGTCGCGTACGACCTGGGTCTGCCGCGTCGCCGCGGCCGTGCCGCAGACGCCCTTTCCGAGCGCGATGCGCACGCAAGCCGGCTTGCCCTGGAACGGCCCGACCACGAGTTCAGTGCCGTCGAAGAAATAAAAACCGGCCCAGTTGAGGCCCTGCAGCGCGTGATAGACCAGCGCGGCGAAATTCGCCGCGTTCGCGGTGCGATCTTTTTCGCCATGCAGCAGGCCGCGCGCCTGCGCGGCGAGCTCGCGGTACTGCTCGGTCTTGTCGTCGGACTTGAGGGCGGTTGCGGCGAACATCTGGGATGGTCCAGTTGCAGCAAGGGCGCATTGTAGCCGGTTCGGCCCTGCGCGCGCTTTGCCGCACCGGCGTCAGCGCTTATCCTGCTGTGCCCGCCCTGCTCCATCCACCGCAAAATACCCATGGCCGACAACACCGACTTGAACGCCGTATTGCGCATCCGCCGCCACCAGCCGACGCGCCTGGAAGGCTTTGTCGATGCGTCGTTTGCATTCGCGGTGACGCTCCTGGTGATCTCGATCGGCCATACCCCGGCGACGGTCGCCGACATGCTGCATGCGCTGCGCGGCATTCCAGCCTTCGCGATGTGCTTCCTGCTGCTGGTGCGGCTGTGGAACGCGCATCGCGAATGGAGCCGTCACTACGACATCGAGGATCGCACCAGCGTGGTGCTGAGTCTCGCGCTGATGCTGGTGGTGCTGATCTTCGTGTATCCGTTGCGCCTGCTGTTCGCGCTGTTGTTCGCCTGGATCAGCGCCGGCTACCTGGTCGATCAGCCGGTGGGTATGCACGACGTGGAAGAGTTGCGCGCGGCATTCGAGGTTTATGGCGTGGGCTTCGCCATCATCAGCGCGTTGTTCGCGGCACTGTATGCGCATGCGGCGCGCCACGCCCTGTCGATCGGACTGGACGCTCGCGAACAGCTGGCGACGCGCATGCACGTCGCGCTCTGGACAACGCTTGGCGTCACCGCACTGTTGTCGATCGCGAGCGCCGCGCTGCTGCCGTTCCACGTCGACCAGCCGTTCGTGTTCACCATCCCCGGCGCGCTGTACGCAACGACCGGCTTCACCGCGCCGTTGATCCGGCGCCGCTTCGCACGCCGCGTCGCGGCGCTTGGGCAGGGCAACACATGAGCCGCGGCGTCTTCATCACCGGCACCGACACGGGCGTCGGCAAGACGCTGGTGGCGGTGGCACTCACGCGCGCGCTCGTGAATCTTGGCCAACGCGTCGCGGTCATGAAGCCGGTGGCCGCCGGCGCGATGCAGACAGCGGAAGGCGAGTTCAATGACGACGCGCTCGACTTGTTAGCCGCAAGCAATGTGCCGGCGCCATACGCGGATGTGAATCCATGGCTGCTGAAGACGCCGGCGTCGCCGCACCTGGCGGCGCGCGCCGACGGCGTCACGATCCGGCTCGATCGCATCCACGCCGCGTTCGAACGACTGCGCGCCGCTTCCGACCTGGTGCTGGTGGAAGGCGCGGGCGGCTGGCTGGCGCCGATTTCCGCCACCGAAACCATGGCGGACGTGGCCGGGAGCCTTGCGCTCCCGGTGATTCTCGTCGTGGGATTGCGCCTTGGCTGCCTCAATCACGCGTTGCTGACGCGCGATGCCTTGCGCGCGC
>Ga0105238_10007749_pt1 | contig 10738 bp, 11 predicted proteins | sample KBSC34metaG_FD_81526 | JGI IMG/M metagenome (GOLD analysis project Ga0105238, IMG submission 81526) | Corn rhizosphere microbial communities from Kellogg Biological Station, Michigan, USA - KBS C3-4 metaG | ecosystem: Host-associated > Plants > Roots > Rhizosphere > Soil | place: Michigan, USA...
CCCTGCGTCGCTATCGTGGCCGCGAGTGCCGCGAAGATCGCCACCGGCGCCGCCTTCATGACGTAGTCGGTGATGCGCAGCATGATCGTCGCGAGTTCTTCGCACAACGCGGTCGTGCGCGCCGCCTTCTCCTTCAACGCCGCCAGCGCCACGCCGAAGAATACCGAGAACACGACTATTTGCAGGATCTCGTTGTCGGCCATCGCCTCGAAGATCGAGCGTGGTACCAGATGGATGACGAAATCGTTCAGCGTGAAATGGCTTGCATCCACTTGCGTGGCATTTGCACCCGGCATCGGCAAAGCCATGCCCGCGCCTGGCTGCAACAGGGCGGCGAGCGCCAGGCCCAGCGCCAGCGACAGGCAGGATGCGCCGAGGAACCAGACCATCGCCTTGAAGCCGACGCGTCCGATTTCCACCGCGCCTTCCATGCGCGCGATTGCCGAGGTCAGCGTGGCGAAGATCAGCGGCGCAATGATCATCCGGATCAGCCGCAGGAACATCGTCGTGACGATCGACAGCTTGGACGCCACGCCGGCCGCCTGCTCGGCGGTCAGATATTCATTGCAGCACCAGCCGCAAGCAATGCCGAGCAGCATCGATGCGACAAGGATGATGCTGAAGTTGCGCAGCGACGGCATGGCGCCGAGTATATCGGTACGCCAAGTCCGTGCTTATGACGGAATCGCACACCGACCGGTTGGCGCCGGTGGAAGTAGGGTGCGTCTCGGACGCACCGTCGGGCGATTGGATTCGTATCGGTGCTCAAGGATGGATCATGAGGGGGTTTGCGAGGCCAAAGCGGTGCGTCCGAGACGCACCCTACTTCAGCCTGCTACTTGGCCTGGTCGCCCTGCGGCTGTTCCGTCGCTGGCGTCTTCGAGTAGAGGATCTTGTTCGTGCCGCCATCGCAGCTGCCAACCACCTTGCGGTCGCCCGCCTGATCGCTGGCGACGATTTCCAGGCTGTAGTCCTTGACGCCCTTGGCGTCCATCTTCGCCGCGATCTCGGTTTTCAGTTCCTCACAGGGTTTCGCGGCGCAGGCGCTCGCGAACGGCAGGGCAATGGCGGCGAGCAGGAAAAGTGTGCGGGTCATTGCGAACAGCTCCTCGTTGTCAATATCGATAAACCATTGTACGCCTTCGATTGAGGCAGAATTGAGGCGAAATTCCGCGAAAAAGACGATGTGAGAAAAGCATACGGAGCAAGTGTTCGTTGGAAACGGAAAATTACTCCGGCCCATATCTTCGCACCACTGCCGTTCGTTCGATTTGACGAACTATCGAGCGGTCCAGAGAATCGCCGTCATGAACACCGACGTACTGCAGATTCTGCATTGCTATCCACAGGTCTATCTGGCTTGCCATGTCGATCACGTGCGCAAGCGCAGCAACGAACATGCATTGAGCTCCACGGACTCGTCGATCCTGGCGCATCTGGACAGGGCAACGACGATTGGAGCGAATGAACTGGCGCGGCACATCGGCGTGCGGCCATCCACCTTGTCGGCAGCGCTGAAACGGCTCGAGGGCTTGCGCTACATCGAACGCCAGGAATTGCCGCACGATCGCCGCAAGAAGCTCCTCCTGCTCACGGAACGCGGTCAGCGTGCCATGGCGGCGACGTCGGTGCTTGATCCAAAGCGCGTGCGCAAGCTGCTCGACGCACTCGGTCCGGTTGACCGCAAGCGCGCGGTCGAGGGCCTGGCGCTGCTGGCTCGCGCCGCACGCCTTATCAAACCAGGTTCGAGGTAGCCGCGATGATACTGAAAGTTGTGCTTGCAACCGTGCTGCTGTGCGTCGTTTGCGTCGGCATGATGCTGTGGCTCGGCGCCAGGCTTCCTGTGCGTCATCGCGTCGCCGTCGCGGCGCACCTCAGGCAGTCGCAGGAACAGGTGTTCGACGTCATTGCCGACATCGCGACGGCGGCGGCGTGGCGAACCGGCATGACGGCGAGCGAAGCACTCGATCCCGCGGCCGACGGCACACCGCGTTTCCGGCAAACCGACGGCAACGGCACGATCGCGTATCGGATCGAAGCATCCGAGCGTCCCACCCGATTCGTCACGCGCATCGACGATCCGGCCCTGCCGTTCGGCGGCACGTGGTCGATATCGACCGCTCGCGACGGCGATGTGACGAAGGTCGAAATCGTCGAGGACGGCGAGATCAGATCAAGCCTGTTCCGCTTCTTCGCACGCTATGTGTTCGGCTACTACGGATCGGCCGAGTCCTATCTGGTGGCGCTCGGGAAGAAGTTCGGCGAGGAGGTGCAGGTGCGGCGCATCGACTTGTAGGCCTCAAGCCCCCCAAGCAACTCGGTGCGTACGTCTTGGACCCACCAGCTTGTGCGGGTTGGAATGGTGCTTCCTGCGCACCGGCTTGCGTGGGTTGGCAGGCGGTGCGTCCAAGACGCACCCTACGCGCTTAGCTCGATGATGCGGGGCGTGATCGTGTCACCGGCGATGAGCAATTCGCCAACCGCGATCGGCAGGCGAAAGCGCCGCGGACCGGCGCTGCCGGGATTGATGTAGACGACGCCGTCCTTGTGCAACACCGCGGGCTTGTGCGAATGCCCGCTGACGATCACGCGCACGCCGGCGGCGACCGGATCGATATCGAGTTGCGCGAGGTCGTGCACGACATGGATGCAGGTGCGGTCGAACGTCACTGATTCGGTTTCCAGCAGCGCGCTGGCCCACGCCGCTGTGTCGTTGTTGCCGCGCACCGCAGTGACGGGCGCGATACGCGCCAATGCCTCGAGAATCTCCGCGCTACCGATGTCGCCGCCGTGAATGACGTGATCGCTGCCGCGCAGGAACGCGACGGCTTCGGGCCGCAACAGACCGTGGGTATCGGAGATAAGGCCTATGCGCAAAGGGATTCCCGCGTTCGATCAACTCGAGATGGCGTAGGGTGCGTCTCGGACGCACCGATTGAATCACAGCCCGCCTCACGATCCATCTTCAAGCGCCGATACGAAATCCAATCACGCGACGGCACATCCGAGACGCACCCTTCAACTAAAACGAATCGCCTGGGTTCTTGCATTCGATCCATCAAAACTGCCCGCGTTCCGTGCCCTCGCGCCAACTTTTCGCGTCGGGCGCCCATTCGCCGGGGCCGAGCACAGCGGCGGCGAGATCGCCGAGAGTGAAGTCGAGTATCGCGCGTGCCGCTTTTTCGCCGGCATCGTTGCGGTGCGCGGCATTCATGTACGCGCGGTACTTGTCGAAATCGCGCGCGATCAGTCGCGTCAGTTCCTCCGCCAGATCGTAGGACAGCGAGCAGCCCTCATCCGGCCGCAGGAACGACTTGCCCGACCAGAATTGCTGGATGGTTGCGGCAGTCCAGAATTTCGCGCGCTGCTTGGCATGTTCGCGGTGCGTAAAAATCCCTTGGCGCGGATCCTGCCAGTTTGGCGTCAGCTGCTTTTCCATGTTCACCGCCGTGCCTTCGTTGAGCCACGCCGGCAGCGGCAGCGGTGCGAGCAGGCAATGGGTCAGCTCGTGCACGATGATCGGTTCCATAGTCGTCGGTTCGCTCGCGTCGAACACGAAATGGCCGTAGCCATGCTGCAGGAACATGCCGCTCGACATCGCGAACTCGCCACGCTCGGGATAGTAGTTGCCGATGTAGTCGTAGTACGCATCCTGGCCGTCGAAGATCAACACGACGTGCGGGCCGTGCCCCCAGGACGCGGCTACTCCCTGCAACGACTGCAGGATACGGCGCCGCGAGCGTTCGCAATAGGCAAGCGCGAGCTGCCGCGCTTTGGCAGTCAGCGGAGAGAGCATAACGAAATTATCGGAGTGCTCGATCGCGTAGGCACTGCCCAGATGCACACGCAGCGCCTCGACCCAGGTCCACGCCGCACGCCACCAGTAAGTATTGGCTGCGCCGTCGTCACCGCGCGGCGGTCCGGATTCGCGCGCAGCTTCCCAGTCGGCGATCGGCATCGTCGTATCGTCGCGCCAGGTCAGCGGCAGTGGCGACAGGTCGCGTGTGGAACCTGAAGATGCGGCGCTGGCTTTGGAGCCCAGCAGTCGACGCAGGAAACCCATCGTTACAGTGCCGCGTCGATCAATTTCGCCAGCTGCGCCTTCGACGCCATGCCGACATGCGTGGCATGCACCGCGCCGCCCTTGAACAGCAGCAGCGTCGGTGCCGCGCGCACGCGCCAGGCCATCGCGGTCTGCTGATTTTTATCCATTTCCACTTTTACAATTTTCGCCCGGCCGGCGTAGTCGGCGGCCAACTGCTCCAACGTCGGCAGCATCGCCTTGCACGGCCCGCACCATTCGCCCCAGAAATCGACGAGCACGGGCAAGGGAGATTGCAGGACGTCGGTGGGGAAGGTGGCGTCGGTGGAGGAGGGGAGGGTTGTCGTTGTCATGGGTTGTCCTATTGCGATCACTCGTAGGCTGGGCTGAGCGAAGCGATGCCCAGCGTTTTGGGTTTTGACGTGTGTGCTGGGCTTCACTTCGTTCAGCCCAGCCTACGTGTTTACATTCTCGCCGCGCGTTTAGCAAAGAAAGCACGGGTAGCCTCGCCTTGCGCGTCGGGCGGTGGTTCGCCACGCATCGCGGCGCGGCGCCAGGCGATGTCGTGCTGTTCCTTGTCCAGTTGCTGATCGAAGCTGACGGATCGCGACGACGTGATAAACAAGATCCATGCTGCGTCCAGCACGCGCTCGCCCGTGTACGCGAAACGTGCCGTGTATACCTGTGCCAGCGCCAGTGCTTTGCCGGCGAAATAGATCACCGGAACCCACCACAGAAACTCCCACGTCACGCTCCAGAACACCGGCGGGATCATCAGGCCGCGCTGGGTGCCGAGGAAGGCGACGAGGAGCAACAACGCGCCGAGGATGAACGGCAGGATGAGAAATCCGAACGTGAACCACGTGGTGGCATCGCTTGCCATCGCGTCCAGCCGGGCCGCCTGCACGCGCACATTGCCGCGGAAAAAGTACAGGCTCACGGCGGTCTCGACGATCAGCACGCCGCACAAAGGCAGCAACCGCCACAACACCCACCCCATGATTCCGTCGAGGCCTCGAACGGAAAGCGAATATCCGATCAACAACGCGATGAAAAACGTCAAGAGGGTTCCGACCCATACGACGAACGTCTTCGCCGCGTGCAGCGGATCCTCATACTTGTTGTAAGCCCGCGCGAGACCGCACAGCACGATCAGACGCACCAACTCGAACGGACCGAGAAAGACAAAAGGTATCGCGTCATCCGTGAACAGCCAGACGACGACAGGCACCTGCGCAAACAGCGAAAGGAGCAGGGCCGGCCAGTCGGTGTGGAGTTCTTTGGTGTGTGGAATCATTGCGCTGATATCGGCCGCACATGGGTGGGAGCGTAGCACCAATGCAGCAGGGTGTAAGGGCGGTCATGTGGGTGGTCGCAGGGATCAACGCGTGGATTTCAATGAGGCGCGTGATCACGGTGGACCAAGGCCCACCCTACAGAATTTATCGGTGTGGTATTACTTTGTAGGTCGGGTTGAATCTCATATTTCTTAGTGCTTGTGTAGTTCGAACAAGTGAGAGCTTCGCAAAGAACGGTAGTCTCTCCTTAGCTGGTCCACGAAGTATCGCTAGAACAATTTCAGTCTCATGATTTCTATCGCACACGTTGGCCCACGCATTTGCAAATGGCGGCGAGATTTGAAGAGTTGCTGAATCGCGAAATTCCTGCGATTGAGTAATCAATTCTGTTGAAACGAGGGCTTGTTGGAATAGATGGCTTAAGGAACCAGAGGAACCACCCCATGGTTTTACGCAAATCATCCGGCCATCATTTGAGAGCAAATCACAAATTTCCACGCGACTTTGCCCCCCGCCGATCATGATATTTCGTTTGTCCAAGCACAGAAACTGGGCAGGAGCACCCAAAGCAGTGGCGGTGTTGTAGTCACCTTCTTTCTGTCTCTGTGTTGTATTGGGCAGTACCAACTGGGACTCGTCGATCCCGCTGAGTAGCTGTTCCGTTTCTTCCACGAAGTCCTTCGCGAGCTTGAACCAACTGCCGCCGTGCGTGAGATAAAGCTCATGAGCATGCTTGATGGTTCCATGAATACATGAAAGCACGGTCCACTTTTCTCGGTATCCCGCGATCCCTTGCTTGTAGGCGTAGATGTTTCGAGTGGTGAGGAGGTTTGCGTCGATGCCTTCGCCACTGGCCTTTTGAATCGCGCGCCATTGTTGAAGGTCTAGGTCATTGCTCACCGGTGCTTTGCCCTTCGCACTTTGCTCGAAAGACAGAATGTCGAATTGGTCCCACGCCAGTAGTTCTGGGACACATAGAGTGAGTGACGTTACTCCTATGGATACTGCCCTAGCCAACTTCGTCGTGAGTATGTCGATAAGCTGAGGATCGCGAATCGCCGAAACCTTATCGATCCAAGCGAACTTTTGCTTGTAGTCTTGAGCTCCGTATAGGCGGAGACATCGCGCAAGAAACGGTCCGATACTCTCCTTAGCGAGGTCGATATCCGTCTTAAACGAATCTGTGCCGGAGACTACCTTGCCAAAGTCACCGAATTGCGCACTCACTCCGACAGAGGATCTAACACCACGCAATAGGTCGCGATCTATGTCCATTCCAAATCGGAAGATGTCGGCTGTGTCGGGGATCTGTTCAATTGCTTGAATTGATTCTTCCCCTATCCGATCCCGTCGAATGGATTTCAGGGAGTCTTTAGCGCTAAGGTTTAGAACGCAGCGAATGCCAAAATTTGTTTCGATAGCGTCTTGGTCGATTCGTTGCCAACCGTGCCCAAACGTAATCGCGAACCAACGGTTCTCTACCTGTGCAAGCAAGATCCCGGTTGCAGATTTTGTCGAAAGGGCCACCACGCGGCCATTCGGAGCAATCGCCGTCATAGACTCGTACCAATCCGTCACTCCGCTCGTAGTGCCGAAATTATTTTTATTAGGGGGGTGACGTCCACCGAGAGGAATTTCTATGCTGTTCCTCAGTTTCCGGAGGCTAACGACACTCAAAGGGCGGACTATACGTTCCCTTAAGAGATAGACGTTTAGCGGCAAGCGCTCCAAAGGTCATGCTCGGCAATCACCCGCACTTGCTATACCCACAATTCAAACAAGTCGCGCACCCATCCATCATGATGACCGCATTGGTATTGCACTTGTGGCACATCGTTGCGCCAGGCGGGAACGCGGGGGATTCGGAAGAGGCGGCTTCAGCGCCTTCGCGGCGGTTGTTCTCGCCGAGGGCGCCGGCGAGGTCGTCGGAGATTTCGACGTTCGGGTCGGCGCTGATCTTGTGATCAGCGCTGGAGTTGCTGCGGCTTAGCTCAGGTTTTTTTTTTGAGCTGACGCGGGCTTCGTAGGCGGCACGCTTTTCCGAGATCAGCTTGCGCTGTTCGGCCGAAATCTCCGGGTCGTGCATCAGACCGATCGATTTCAGGTGCTGTTCGATTATCGCGCCGAGTTCGGCGACGATCGACGGCATGTACACGCCGCCGGCCTTGAAGTAGCCGCCGCGCGGATCGAATACGGCGCGCAGTTCCTCGACCAGGAAGGTGACGTCGCCGCCCTTGCGGAACACGGCCGACATGATGCGGGTCAGCGCCACGATCCACTGGAAGTGGTCCATGTTCTTCGAGTTGATGAAGATCTCGAACGGGCGGCGCAGTTCGTATTCGGTGCCCTGGTTGAGCACGATGTCGTTGATGGTCACGTACAGCGCGTGCTCGAACAGCGGCGACTTGATCTTGTAGGTGGCGCCGATCAGCGTGTCCGGACGCTCGACCTTCTCATGCATCTGGATCACTTCGGCCTTCGGCACTTCGATCACGTCGTGCGGATCGGGGCCGAGGGTCGGCGTGGGTACCGCGACATCTTCGGGTTTGGCGACGCTATAGCCCTTTATTTTTTTCGAGATCTTGATGGCCATCGGCCAAACTCCTTAGCTTGTGCTGTTGCGGTTGCTTTGTGATTGCGTGTTGAAGCCGCGCGTGCGGTGCGCGCGGCTGGTCGTGCTTACTTCCTGCGCGCGGCTTTCTTGGCTGCGGTTTTCTTGACCGTTTTCTTGGCGGCTTTCTTCGCGGCCTTCTTTGCCGGCTTCTTCTTGGCGGCCTTCTTCAGCGCGGCTGCCTTCTCGGGTTTGCTCTTGCGTGCCATGTCGGCGGTGTGCGCGCGCTTGTAGGTCTGGATGTCCTTGAACGTGCCGTCGGCGGCGCGTACGGCATACAGCTTCTTGCCGCCCGTGCTGTACATCGTGGTGCGTTTGGTGGCCATATCAACCTCCATGGCGCGAAGGTTGGGGCTTAACCGCCGGCCGATTCGCGCATCGGCCGGCGGTGCCGCGCCGCGATCATTTTCTGCGGCGTGCGCCTTTCTTTGCTGCTTTCTTTGCGGCTTTCTTCGCCACCTTGCGGGCGGCCTTCTTCGGTGCTGCCTTGCGTGCGACTTTCTTCGCCTTGCGCGCACCCTTCTTGGCTGCTTTGGCAACCTTCTTCACTGCTTTCTTGGCGGCCTTCTTCGCCGGCTTGGCCTTCTTGGCGGCTTTGCGCGCGGCTTTCTTGACGGCCTTCTTGGCCGCCTTCTTGCCGCCGCTGACCGCCTTTTTGACGGCCTTCTTGGCTGCGCTGACGCGCTTGGCCGCGGCCTTGCGCACCGACTTGGCCTTCTTGACCACCGCGTCCTTGACCTGCACGGCCTTCTTCACGGCGGCGTCTTTCACGTCGACCGCTTTCTGCATGGCCGCGTCCTTGACCTCGACCGCCTTCTGCACGGCGGCGTGGCCGACCTGCGTCGCCTTGTCGGCTACCGCGGATCCGACTTCCTGCACTTTCTCGACTACAGCGTCCACCGTGTTGGCGGCGCCTTCGCCCATGGGCGTATGTTCGTTCTGCATAATCCCTCCGACCTTTGCGCTTAGAGTCTGCAAGAATTCCGCGCCCGGTGAAAAATTACACAATTCCACAAAGTACGGAATATACCGTTGAGCCGACGACAGTTGGGCCGGGGCTTACCCGATCCCAAATCAGTTCGTCCTAGAACTTACCGTAGTAACCTTCCTTGAGAGCGTCGAAGAGATTGGCGGCGGTGTGTGTTTCGCCGTCGTATTCGATCTCGTCGTTGCCCTTGGCCTCGACTACGGTACCGTCTTCGAGCTCGAAGCGGTAGAGGGTATTTTCGAGATCCGCCTCCTTGACCAGCACGCCCTGGAAGGCGGCCGGGTTGAAGCGGAACGTGGTGCAGCCCTTCAGGCCTTGCTTGTGGGCGTAACGGTAGATGTCCTTGAAGTCTTCGTACGGGTAATCGGTGGGGACGTTGGCGGTCTTCGAGATCGAGGAATCGACCCAGCGCTGCGCGGCGGCCTGGATATCGACGTGCTCCTTGGGCGTGATGTCGTCGGCCGAGACGAAGTAGTCCGGCAGCTTCTGCTCCGGCTGCTCGCTGAACGGCATCGCGTCGGCATTGATCAGCTCGCGGTAGGCGAGCAGCTCGTAGCTGAACACCTCGACCTTTTCCTTGGACTTCTTGCCTTCGCGGATCACGTTGCGGCTGTAGTGATGGGCGAACGACGGCTCGATGCCGTTGCTGGCGTTGTTGGCCAGCGACAGCGAGATCGTGCCGGTCGGGGCGATCGAGGAGTGGTGCGTGAAGCGCGCGCCGACGTCGGCCAGCCGCGCCACCAGTTCCGGCGCGTGCTCGGCGACGCGCTGCATGTAGCGCGAATATTTCGCGTGCAGCAGGCGGCCGGGCACCTTGTCGCCGACCTTGTAGCCGTCTTCGACCATCTCCGGGCGCTGCCGCAGCATCGCCGCGGTGACGTCGAAGTCCTCGCTCATGATCGGCGCCGGGCCTTTCTCCTCGGCCAGGCTCAAGGCGACTTCCCAGCCGGCGATCGCCATGTCGCGGGCGATCTGGTCGGTGAACTCGCAGGATTCCGCCGAGCCGTACTTCATCTTCAGCATGGTGATCGTCGAGCCCAGGCCCAGGAAGCCCATGCCATGACGGCGCTTGCGCGTGATCTCGCCACGCTGCTGCTCGAGCGGCAAGCCGTTGATCTCGACCACGTTGTCGAGCATGCGCGTGAACACGCGCACCACTTCCTTGTACTCGTCCCAGTCAAAGCGCGCCTTCGGCCCGAACGGATCGCGCACGAAAGTGGTCAGGTTGACCGAGCCGAGCAGGCAGGAGCCGTACGGCGGCAACGGCTGCTCGCCGCAGGGATTGGTGGCGCGGATGTTCTCGCACCACCAGTTGTTGTTCATCTCGTTGACGCGATCGATCAGGATGAAGCCCGGCTCGGCGTAGTCGTACGTCGAGGTCATGATCATGTCCCACAAATGCTTGGCGCGCACGTGGCCATAGATCTTGCAGGCCACCAGGCCGTCGTCGCGGGTGACGTAGTTCTTGTGCGTCGGCCATTCGCGCCAGACCACCTGCGTGGGATCGTCGAGCGCGACTTCGTCTTTTTCCTTGAAGTTGACCGGGAACACCATCGGCCAGTCGGCATCGTTCTCGACCGCTTCCATGAAGCCGTCGGTGATCAGCAGCGATAGATTGAACTGGCGCAGGCGGCCGTTCTCGCGCTTGGCGCGGACGAAATCCTTGACGTCCGGATGCGACACGTCGAACGTGCCCATCTGCGCGCCGCGGCGTCCGCCGGCGGAGCTGACGGTGAAACACATCTTGTCGTAGATATCCATGAACGACATCGGACCCGACGTGTACGCGCCGGCGCCCG
>Ga0105238_10007751_pt1 | contig 10737 bp, 9 predicted proteins | sample KBSC34metaG_FD_81526 | JGI IMG/M metagenome (GOLD analysis project Ga0105238, IMG submission 81526) | Corn rhizosphere microbial communities from Kellogg Biological Station, Michigan, USA - KBS C3-4 metaG | ecosystem: Host-associated > Plants > Roots > Rhizosphere > Soil | place: Michigan, USA...
CGCCCTGAATCACCATCATGGGAATGACGTGCTTCATCGTCAGGAACGCGCTCTTCAGGTTGACGTTGAGCACGCGCTCCCATTGCGCGACCGGCAGCTCCACCACGCCGCCGACCTCGGCGATGCCGACATTATTGTCGAGCACGTCGATGCGGCCGAAATCCGCCACGCATGCCTTCACCATCGCCTCGACGTCGTTCTCCTTGGTGACGTCGGCGCGGAACGGCAGCGCAAGCCCGCCCTCGCCGGTGATGAGGTTCGCGGTCTCTTCCGCCGCAGCGAGGTTGATGTCGACGCAGAACACCTTGGCGCCTTCGCGCGCGAAGGTGACGGCGGTCGCCTTGCCGTTGCCCCAGCCCGGGCCGATCGAGCCGGCGCCGACCACGATTGCGGCTTTGTCTCTCAGGCGCTGTGGCATCAAGCCTTCTCCCGTTTCGCATCGCGCTCGCGCAGCTCGGTCTTCAGGATCTTGCCGTAATTGTTCTTCGGCAACGCGTCGACGAACACGTAGTCCTTGGGCCGTTTGAAGCGCGCGATCTCAGCCAGACAGAGCGCGTCGAGCTCGCCCGCCTTCGCATCGCCGACCACGTAGGCGACCACGACCTCGCCCCACTCCGCATGCGGCCGCCCGATCACCGAGACCTCGCGCACGGCTGCGTGCTTGAGCAGCACCTCCTCGACCTCACGCGGATAGATGTTCGAGCCGCCCGAGATGATCATGTCCTTGGAGCGGTCCTTCAGCGTCAGATAGCCTTCGCGGTCGAACACGCCGACATCGCCGGTGTGCAGCCAGCCGCCGCGCATCGTCTGCGCGGTCGCTTCCGCGTTGCGCCAGTAGCCCGGCATCACGACGTCGCCGCGGCAGATGATCTCGCCGGTCTCGCCCGCGGGGAGCGCGCGATCTTCGCTATCCGCCACCAGCACGTCGAGGCACGCATACGGCCTTCCGGCCGAGCCGAGCCGGTCGAGCCAGCGCGGATGCTCGCGGTCGGCGATGTCTTCCTTGGACAATGTCGTGATCGTCATCGGGCTTTCGCCCTGGCCGTAGATCTGCGCGAGCCGCGGCCCGAAGCGATCCAGCGCCTTGAGCGTATCCTCGACATACATCGGCGCGCCGCCATAAACGATCGTGCGCAGGTTGCCGGGGTCCACTCCGCCGCCATGGTCGATCAGCCGCTTCACCATGGTGGGCGCGGCGAACATCGAGATGTTCTTCCATGAACCGAACAGGCGGAAGATCTCGTCCGGCTCGAAGCTGCCGGACTCCGGCACGACGTTGATCCCCATGCGGCCGACATGCGCCATCATGTAGAGGCCGGAGCCGTGACTCATCGGCGCCGCGTGCAGGATCGCATCGCCCGGCGACGCCGGATCGACCTCGGTCAGGTAGGCGAAGCTCGCCTGCGCGAGCACGCGATGAGTCAGCATCGCGCCTTTCGGGCGGCCCGTGGTCCCCGAGGTGTAGAACAGCCAGGCGAGATCATTGTGGTCGCGCGGCACGACCGGCACGGGATCGGCCGCGAACAGCGCGTGATACGCCGGACTGCCGATGACGATCAGCTTCTCGAGGCTCGCCGGCGCATAGGGCGCGACGTCCTCGTCGAGGCCGCTCGTCGCGAGACAGAGCCGCGCGCCGGAATGCTCGAGGATATAGCCGAGCTCGCGCCCATGCAGCTTGGCGTTGGCCGGCACCGCGGCGAAGCCGCCATGCCAGATGCCGTAGATCGTCTCGAGATATTCGACGCAGTTCCGCGCGACGATCGCGACGCGGTCACCGGGCGCAAGCCCAAGCCGGCGCAACCCGCCGGCCAGTCGCGCCGCGCGTTCGCTGAGCGCGCCGTAGCTCTGCGTCACGCGCCTCCCCTGCCCGACCGCCGGCGCGCCCGGATGGCTCAAGCCTGCGCGAGAAAGCCAGGACGCGATATTCATTTCGCGATGTTCATGGCCGCTACACTGCGTTGAGCCAGCCGAAATGCACCGGATAGCCTTCGCCGCCGAGCAGCGAGAGCGTCTCGTAGAGCGGCAGCCCGACCACATTGGTGTAGGAGCCGACCAATTTCACCACGAAGGTTCCCGCGAGGCCCTGGATCGCGTAGCCGCCGGCCTTGCCGCGCCATTCGCCGGAGGCGAGGTAGGCCTCGAGATCCTCGCTCGACAGGCGCTTGAAACGAACCCGGGTCTCGACCAGGCGCTGGCGGAAATTCTCCTTCGGCGTCACCAGGCAGATGCCGGTGTAGACGCGGTGATTGCGCCCCGAAAGCATCCGCAGGCAGGCGGCCGCGTCCTCCAGCATGTCGGCCTTCGGCATGATGCGCCGCCCGACCGCCACCACGGTGTCGGCCGCGACGATGTAGGAGCCACGCAGCTCCTCGTCGATCTTCGCGCTCGCAAGCGCGACCTGCGCCTTCTCGCGCGCCAGACGATTGGCGAGCGCCCGCGGCAGCTCGCCTTTGAGCGGAATCTCGTCGACCTCGGCCGGCTGCAACGAATCCGGCTCGATTCCAGCCTGATTGAGCAGCGCGAGACGGCGCGGCGAGCCGGATGCGAGAATGAGCTTGGAACGGCCGATCATGAGCTACCAGAAAGGGGAGAATTGTGGCTTTGCGAGGTGGTGGGCATTGATGTGCCCTCGCCCCGCCTGCGGGGAGAGGGCTGCACCGGAATTTCAGCGTACTCGGTTGGGTGAGGGGGACTCTCCACGAGAACCCCCGCGGAGAGTCCCCCTCACCCCACCGCGATTCGCGGCTTCATTCGCGCTGCCCTCTCCCCGCAAGCGGGGCGAGGGCGCATTAATTCGCACCGCGCTCGCAGCATCGTCCATAGCGCCAATTCAGACGAAGTAGGGCTAGCCCAATCGTGCGCGCTCGACAACCGTCAGCCTCAGGAGCCATCACGTCCCGCCGGACGGCGTCCCGAAACGCTGCCGGATGCGCCGCGCGAGCTGGTCGCGAACCTCGCGGTAGGCCTCGAGCCGCTGCTCGCGCGAGCCTTCGGTGGCGGTCGGATCCGGCGTCGGCCAGTATTCGACGTCGGCCGCGAGCGTGCGCGTCAGCTCCAGCGCCCTGTGGTGCGCCTCGGGCGCGAGCGTGACGATCAGGTCGAAATTGAGCCCCTCCCACTCCTCGAGCTCCTCGAACGTGATCGGCTTGTGCTTGGCGATGTCGAGGCCGAGCTCCTCCATGGCGGCAACCGCGAACGGGTCGAGCTCGCCCTTGCGCACGCCGGCGGAGCCGACGTACGTGCGGCCGAAATAGTGTTTGAACAGCGCCGCCGCCATCGGCGAACGCACCGCGTTCATGCCGCAGACGAACAGCACCGCCTGCGGTCGCGCGGAGCGCTCTCCCCCCGACACGGGCTCAGCCCTTCCAGTACAGCACGCAGATCAGCGTGAACAGGCGCCGCGCGGTGTCGAAGTCGACCTCGATCTTCTCCTTCAATCGCTCCTGCAGGAGCTCGGAGCCTTCGTTGTGCAGGCCGCGCCGCCCCATGTCGATCGCCTCGATCTGCGAGGGCGTCGCGGTGCGGATCGCCTTGTAATAGCTGTCGCAGATCAGGAAGTAGTCCTTCACGATGCGGCGGAACGGGGTGAGCGACAACAGATGCGCCATCACCGGCGTGCCGCCCTCCTCGCGCACGTCGAAGGCGAGGCGGTTCTCGGTGATCGAGAGCTGCAGCGTGTAGGGTCCGCCGTCGTGCGCGGCCGGCGCGAACGCATTGTCCTCGATCAGGTCGTAGATCGCGACCGCGCGCTCGTGCTCGATGTCGGGGCTGGAGCGGCCGATCGAGCCTTCGTCGAGCGTCACCTTGACGAGACGCTGCCGCGGCTTGTCGCTCTCGGGCCCGCCGCTCATCTGCGATTGAGCCGCATCGCGACCGAGCGCGCATGCGCGTCGAGCCCTTCGGCTTCGCCGAGCGCGATCGCGGCGGGCCCGAGCTTTGCGAGCGCTTCGGCATCGAGCCGCAGCATCGAGGTGCGTTTCATGAAATCGAGCACGCCCAAACCCGAGGAGAACCGCGCCGAACGCGCGGTCGGCAGCACGTGGTTGGAGCCTGCGACGTAGTCCCCGATTGCCTCGGGCGTATGACTGCCGAGAAAGATCGCGCCGGCATTGCGGATTTTCGCGGCGAGCGCGTCCGGATCGCGCGTCTCGATCTCGAGATGCTCGGGCGCGATCGCATCGGTGAGCGGCACGGCGTCGTCGAGCTTGCCCACCAGGATGACCGCGCCGAAGTCGCGCCACGAGGCGGCCGCGACCGCGCCGCGCGGAAGCGTCTTGAGCTGGCCCTCGACCGCGCTCTCGACCGCGCCGGCGAGCGCGGCATCGTCGGTGATCAGAATCGACTGCGCGGCGGTGTCGTGCTCGGCCTGCGCCAGCAGGTCCGCCGCGATCCATTCGGGATTCGCGCCGGCGTCGGCGATGATCAGCACTTCGCTCGGACCCGCAATCATGTCGATCCCGACGCGGCCGAACACCAGGCGCTTGGCGGCCGCCACATAGGCATTGCCCGGGCCGACGATCTTGGCGACCGGCGCGATCGTCGTGGTGCCATAGGCGAGCGCCGCAACCGCCTGCGCGCCGCCGATCCGATAAATCTCGTCCACCCCGGCGAGTTTCGCGGCCGCCAGCACCAGCGGATTGAGCTTGCCATCCGGAGCCGGCACCACCATGACGACGCGCGGACAGCCCGCGACCTTGGCGGGCACCGCGTTCATCAGCACGGATGACGGATAGGCGGCGGTCCCGCCCGGGACGTAGAGGCCGACCGCCTCGATTGCGGTCCAGCGGTGCCCAAGCTCCACGCCGAGCGGATCGGTCCAGTGGTCGTCCTTCGGGAGTTGGCGGCGGTGATAGGCCTCGATCCGGTCGCGCGCGAGCTTCAGCGCGTCGAGCGCGCGGGCGTCACTGGCGGCGGTGGCGGCGTCGAGCTCAGCCGGCGTGACGCGCAGGCCGATGGCGCCGAGATCGACGCGGTCGAGCTTCTTCGTGAGATCGATCAGCGCCGCATCGCCGCGCGCTGCCACATCGGCAAGGATGCCGCGCACCACCTGCTCGACGTCGGCCGAGGCCTCGCGCTTGGCGTCGAGAAACGCGCGGAATTTCGCCGGAAAATCAGGGGAGCGGGCGTCGAGACGGAGGGGCATGGCGGCGACCTGTCGGATCACCGCTGCATGACTTGAGGGGCTTCGCCCGTCAACCCCGCGTCGTGCCGGCCGTGGCGTCGATCTCGTGGACCGGCCGCGCCCTGGCATCCCAGGTCGGGCCGAGATCGGCCAGCTCGCATTCGAGGCATTCGACCTCGAGCCGGAGCGCCGCGCCGCCGGAGAAGATCAGCATGATCGCGCCTGCCGGGGCGTTGGTCTCGTCGTATTCGACGGCGAGCAGATTGAGCACCGCGTCCTTGTCGGCCGGATTCACGTTCCGACAGCGGAACGCCTCGACCCGCTCGAAACGCAGCGCGGTGCGCCGGCGCTTGTAGCAGGGGTCCTCGCAGCCGCAGGCTTCCCAGTCGAAACGGTTGAGGCCGATCACCAGCCGCTTCTCGGTGGGCAGCCAGACGATGTCGGAGATTTTGACCACCGCGTCCTGCAGGTGGGTCGAGACGACCGCGATGTCGTCCTGGTCAAGCGCAACAAGCTTGAGCGGTTGCATGGCCCGCCTTCTGAAATGGGTTTCGATCTGGACCGTAGTTAGGCAGCAGACCCCGGTGGCGCAAGGCAAAATCGACGACGGACATCACCGGATTGCCGCCCCTTGCAGCCTTCCGGAGGGGCGCTATATCGGTAGCGATTTCGCTTTCAACCACCGATACGGGGGGATGATGTCCGACGCCGCCGTCCAAACCCATCGCTTCCAGGCCGAGGTGGCCGAGCTGCTGCGGTTGATGGTCCACTCGGTCTATTCCGAGACCGACATTTTTCTGCGTGAGCTGATTTCGAACGCTTCGGATGCCTGCGACCGGCTGCGCTACGAGGCGATCGCGAAACCCGAGCTGATGCCGGACGGCGCGCCGCTCGCGATCCGCATCATCCCGGACGCCAGCGCTGGCACATTGACGATCGCCGACAATGGCGTCGGCATGGAGCGCCAGGAGCTGATCGACAATCTCGGCACCGTGGCGCGCTCCGGCACCCGCGCTTTCATGAACAAGCTTTCCGAGGCCAAGGACGGCGCAGGCCTGATCGGCCAGTTCGGCGTCGGCTTCTACTCGGCCTTCATGGTGGCGGACCGCATCACGGTCACGAGCCGCCGCGCCGGCGCGGACGAGGCATACGTATGGAGCTCGACCGGCGGCGACGGCTTCGACATCGTGGCGGCCGACGCGGCCGCGACGGAACGCGTCAAACGCGGCACCGAGATCGTGCTGCATCTGAAGGACGACGCGAAGAAGTATCTCGAGCCGCACGAGATCCGCCGCGTGGTCGCGACCTATTCGGATCACATCCTGTTCCCGATTGAGCTGACCGAGACGAAGGATGCCGAGACAAAGTCCGAGCAGATCAATTCCGCAAGTGCGCTATGGCAGAAGCCGAAATCCGAGCTGAAGGAAGAGGACTACCGGCAGGCCTATCAGACGATCGCCCACGCCTTCGACGACCCGGCGCTGACGCTGCATTACAAGGCGGAGGGCCGCTATTCCTACGCGGTGCTCTTGTTTGCGCCTTCGCAGCGGCCGCTCGACCTGTTCGATCCGGCGCGCAAGGGGCACGTGAAGCTCTACGTGCGCCGCGTCTACATCACCGACGACGCCGATCTCGTGCCGTCCTATCTGCGTTTCATCCGCGGCGTGGTCGACTCGGAAGACCTGCCGCTCAACATCTCGCGCGAGATGCTGCAGAACAACCCTCAGGTCGCCGCGATCCGCAAGGCGATCACGGGACGCATCCTCACCGAGCTGGAAAATCTCGCCGAGAAGGACGGAGAGAAATTCGGCAAGCTCTGGGACGCCTTCGGGCCGGTGCTGAAGGAAGGCATCTACGAGGATTTCGAGAAGCGCGAGCAGTTGCTCGCGCTCGCGCGCTTCGACACCACCGCCGGCAAGGCGCGCTCGCTCAAGCAATATGTCGCCGACCTCAAGCCGAACCAGACCGAGATCTATTACCTGGTCGGCGACAGCGCGGAGCGGCTGAAATCCAATCCGAAGCTCGAGGCGGCGCGCGCGCGCGGCATCGAGGTGCTGCTGCTCTCGGACGCGGTCGACGCGTTCTGGACCATGATGCCGCCCGGCTTCGACGGCAAGCCGCTGAAGTCGCTGAGCCAGGGCGACGTCGACTTCAGCCTGGTGCCGCTGCTCGACGAGAAGAAGGACGAGCCGAAAGCCGACGAGCCCGGCAAGGCCGACGACGCGACCGTGATCGCGGCGGTGAAGCTCGCGCTCGGCGAGCGCGTCTCCGACGTGAAGGCCTCGGCGCGGCTCGCCGACAGCCCGGCGTGCCTGGTCGCGGGCGGCCACGGCCCGGGCCTCGAGATCGAGCGGCTGCTGTCGCGGCAGAACCGCGGCACCGGCACGAAACCGATCCTCGAGCTCAACATGAAGCATGCGCTGGTGCGCGCGGTCGGCGCCGCGCAGCAGGCGTCGAACGAGACCGACGTGCAGGATCTCTCCTCGCTGCTGCTCGAGCAGGCGCAGATTTTGGATGGCGAGGTGCCCGACGATCCGGCCGCGTTTGCGGCGCGCATGAACCGGCTGGTGGTGCGCGGGCTCGGCGTTTCGCCGTGAGGCCATCCCGCTTGCTCTGTCGTCCTCTCCGGGAGGGTCCCCGGAAGAGGCTCGGTGAAGCGAGCATCGTGAGCCGGCCGGCGAGAGGTGAGGTTCACCCGGCCTGACGTTGACCGCGTCCCCCGATCCGCTTCCCTTCCCGATCGGCCCTCGCAACGGTCGTTCCGACTCGATGCGGGCGCTACAAGGGCCTCATTGGCGTACGCACAAAATTGATATTTGAAACATTAAAAATAGTGTAGATAGTAGCATATATCAGTTCTTGAATCGGACCTTGCGATGATCACCGCCGCCCAGATGCGGGCCGCACGGGCGTTGCTCAATATCGACCAGCGCGACCTGGCCGAACGGTGCGGCCTGTCGCTGCCGACGATCCAGCGCATGGAAGCCAGCGACGGCGTGGTGCGCGGGAACGTCACCTCGCTGATGAAACTGGTCGATGCGCTCGCTGAGGCCGGCATCGAGCTGATCGGCGACAATGCCACCAGCAGCGGCGGCGGTCGCGGCGTGCGGCTCAAGCGAGCGCCACCATGATCGCCAAGCTGCTCATCGGCGTTGCAGCGCTTCTGCTCCTCGGCCCGGTCGCGGTCGCGCTCTCCCGTTCGGCGCAGCGCAACAGCGCGATCTACGGCACGAGCCTGCTGATCAGCGCGATGCTGTGCGCGGCCGCCGTGTCGAGCTTGATCGGAGCGTCCGAGCGCTTCTCCACGATCGTGCTGCCGCTCGGCCTGCCCTGGCTCGGCGCGCACTTCCGGCTCGACGCGCTCTCGGCCTTCTTTCTCATTGTCGTCAACCTCGGCGGCGCGGCGGCGAGCCTGTTCGCGCTCGGCTACGGTCGCCACGAGTCGTTTCCGGGTCGCGTGCTGCCGTTCTTCCCGGTCTATCTCGCCGGCATGAATCTCGTGGTCCTGGCGGATGATGCGTTCTCGTTCCTGGTGTCATGGGAGTTCATGTCGCTCACCTCGTGGGCGCTGGTGATCTCGCATCACGAGAACCGCGAAAACCTGCGCGCGGGCCTGGTCTACCTCCTGATGGCGAGCTTCGGCACGCTCGCGCTGCTGCTCGCTTTCGGACTGCTCGCGGGCGCGAGCGGCAACTACGCGTTCGAGGCGATCCGCGCCGCGCATCCGGCGGCGTCGATCGGCGCGCTGGTCCTGATCCTCGGGCTGCTCGGGGCCGGGTCCAAGGCCGGCGTCGTGCCGTTGCATGCCTGGTTGCCGCTCGCCCATCCGGCTGCGCCAAGCCATGTCTCCGCGCTGATGAGCGGCGTCATGACCAAGGTGGCGATCTACGGCTTCATTCGCATCACGTTCGATCTCGCCGGTCCACCGGCCTGGTGGTGGAGCGTGCCGGTGCTCGGGATCGGCGGCATCACCGCCGCGATGGGCGTGCTCTACGCGCTGATGGAGAGCGATCTCAAGCGCGTGCTCGCCTACTCGACGATCGAGAACATCGGCATCATTTTCGCGGCACTCGGCCTCGCGCTCGCCTTCAAGGCATTCGGCATCGGCGTCGCGGCAGCGCTCGCGCTCACCGCCGCGCTGCTGCATGTCTTCAATCATGCGCTGATGAAGAGCCTGCTGTTCTGCGGCTCCGGTGCGGTGCTCGCAAGCACGCAGGAGCGCGACATGGAAAAGCTCGGCGGCCTGATCCACCGCATGCCGAAGACGGCCTTCGTCTTCCTGATCGGCGCGACCGCGATCGCGGCGCTCCCGCCGCTCAACGGCTTCGTCTCCGAATGGCTGACCTTCCAGTCGATCTTGCTCAGTCCGCAGCTGCCGTCCTGGGGCTTGAAGCTGCTGGTGCCGGCGGTCGGCGCGCTGCTCGCGCTCGCCGCGGCGCTGGCCGGCGCCTGCTTCGTGCGCGTCTTCGGGATCACGTTCCTCGGCAGGGCGCGCAGCGATGCGGCGGCGGGCGCCCACGAGACCGACGCAGCCTCGCTCGCCGCGATGTATCTGCTCGGCGCCCTTTGTCTCTTTGCCGGCAGCCTGCCGGGCCTCCTCATTGACGCGCTCGCTCCCGTGGTCGATCTTGCTGTCGGCGCACGGCTTGCCGTGCAGCACGGGATCGGATGGCTGTCGATCGTTCCGATCGCCGAAAGCCGCAGCTCCTACAACGGCCTCCTGGTGCTGGTTTTCATGACGGCGTCCGCCGCCCTGACTGCCTTCTTCATCCATCGCGTCGCGTCGAACCGGCTGCGCCGCAGCGCCGCCTGGGATTGCGGCTATCCGGATCCGAGCGTGCTGACGCAATACAGCGCACGCAGCCTGTCGCAACCCATCCGCCGCGTGTTCGGCACGGTCGTATTCCGTGCGCGCGAAGTCGGCGAGATGCCGCCGCCCGGCTCGACCGCGCCGGCGCGTCTCGTGGTCACCTTGCGCGATCCGATCTGGGACACGCTCTACGCGCCGCTCGCTGGTCTCGTCGCCACCGCCGCCGAACGGCTCAATGTGCTGCAGTTTCTGACCATCCGCCGCTATCTGATGCTCGTGTTCACCGCGTTGGTGACTCTCCTGCTGGTGCTGGCGATATGGTCGTGATCCGCGATCTCGCCTTGCAGGGCGCGCAGATGCTGCTGGTGCTGCTGTTCAGCCCGCTGCTCACCGGCTTCGTGCGCAAGGTGAAGGCGCGGCTGTTGCGCCGGCAAGGGCCGCCGTTGCTGCAGCCCTATCGCGATCTCGCGCGGCTCTTGCGCAAGGACGCCGTGCTGGCGGAAAACGCCTCCTGGCTGTTCCGCGTCGTGCCCTATCTGGTGTTTGCCGCGACCTGGGTCGCGGCCTCGCTCGTGCCGACGTTCGGCAGCGGCCTCCTGTTCTCCTGGACCGCGGACCTGATCGCCATCATCGCCCTGCTCGGCAGCGCGCGCTTCTTCCTTGCGCTCGCCGGCCTCGATGTCGGCACCAGCTTCGGCGGCATCGGCGCGAGCCGCGAGGTAATGTTCGCCTCGCTCGCCGAGCCCGCAATGCTGATGATCGTCTTCACACTCGCTTTGATCGCAGGCTCGACGCAGCTCTCCAC
>Ga0105238_10007754_pt1 | contig 10736 bp, 10 predicted proteins | sample KBSC34metaG_FD_81526 | JGI IMG/M metagenome (GOLD analysis project Ga0105238, IMG submission 81526) | Corn rhizosphere microbial communities from Kellogg Biological Station, Michigan, USA - KBS C3-4 metaG | ecosystem: Host-associated > Plants > Roots > Rhizosphere > Soil | place: Michigan, USA...
GCCCGCTATGGCTCCGACGAACTGCGCGGCGATGTACCCCGGAACGTGCCGCCACGCGGTCGCGCCTCCCCACGCTTGGATTAAGGTAACAGCGGGATTCAAGTGGGCTCCGGAGATCGGACCGAACGTCAGGATGAGAGCGACCAGCGTGGCTCCCGTCGCCAGGGTGTTGGCAAGAAGAGCGACGGCAACATTACCGCCAGCCAGCCGCTCGCCCATGATGCCGGATCCGACAACGGCCGCAAGTAAAAATGCTGTTCCGATCGCTTCCGCGACCGTCGCGCGAGCGGACATTAGACGACCTTCGAAGCTGGCTTTACGGCGCGAACAAATGCGCTCATGAATTTTCCGTCCACCAGAGGAGCGATCGCATCGACATCGATGCCGGCACCGGCCAGAAATTCGCGAGCATCATCCACGCGATAGATACGCGTCGGTTCCAGATCGACATGTGCGAATCCAGCCGCGGCGAGCTTTTTCCGGTAATCGTTTTCTTCCAAAGCGCCGGCCAGGCAGCCCACCCACAGCAGCATGCTCTGGCGGAGATCCGGCGGAATCTCGCCGCGGGTGACGACGTCGGAGACGGCCAGGCGCCCGCCGGACTTTAGGACGCGAAACGCTTCCCGCAACACGCGATCTTTGTCCGCCGACAAATTGATGACGCAGTTGGAAATGATCACATCGACGGAATTGTCAGGAAGCGGAATATTCTCGATCTCTCCTTTCAGGAACTCGACATTCTCTACGCCCGCTAGGCGTTTATTCTGATTCGCCAGAGCCAGCATTTCATCCGTCATATCGACGCCGTAGGCTTTACCGGTGGGGCCCACTCTGCGCGCCGATAGCAGGACGTCGATACCGCCGCCCGAACCGAGATCGAGGACCACTTCGCCGGTATGAAGCTCGGCCAGCGCGGTCGGATTCCCGCAGCCGAGCGAAGCCAGCACGGCCCCCTCGGGAAGCTCGTCAGTCTGAAGTTGATCATACAGGTTGCTGGTGATGGGATCGCAGCAATCGGTCGCAGGACCGGCGCCGCAGCAGGAACGGCCACCGGTATGGATGCGTAGGGCGGCCTCCGCGTATTTTCCTCGGACTAAGTCTTTTATGTTTTCCATGGTACTTCTCGATTTCATTTGCAGATCTGGACGATGCTCTCCGGTTGAACGGCCTTATTGCGAGTGCAGCATTCGGCATACAGGAATGACAGCAATTCCTGCAGCGCGTCGGTGTTCGCCGTGCAGCGCAGGAATGTTCCTTCGCGGCTGACGTGAACCAGATCCTCATTTTTAAGCTTGTCGAGATGATGCGACAGGGTCGAGGCCGAAGTTTCGAGCTCCGCCTGAATCTCCCCGACTACCAGCCCGTCGGGATGCGCCGAGAGCAGTAATCGCATGATGCGCAGCCGGGGCTCGGCGCCCAGAGCCATAAACATGTCGGCGAAGCGGGCGACATCTTTGGTGCTGGTTTTGGGCGTGCTGGTCTTGGTGGCGCTCATTCGATACTTCCATATTCATCGAAGTATCGAACCCTGTCAAGAGGCAGTTATATCTTCACTTCGGTGATCTGAAGGGTGGGGACGATGTTGGTGAAGCGAGGGATGTCACCGGTGATCTCTCCCGCAAACGGCGTGAACGCGCGTTCGAAAGCATCGACAGAATCGAACTTCAGCGTCGTTATCACCCGATAGGCCGCGTCCGTCCCCGGCTGCCCGCCGCTTAGTGCATGGTCCACGCTCATACCCTTCAGGGCCGCTCCCAGCCTCTGTCCCACCATGGGCATGTGCTGGTTCAGGTAGTAATCCATGTCGAAAGTACTGCCGGCGTTATTGGGATAAAGGACGTAGACTTTGATCATTCGCATTATTATAGAACCTTGAAATCGATTCGAATGGCGCTGATCGGCGTGGCCGTGGTGATGGCTGCGCTAGTCGCGGCACGGATGCTGTTCGGTCCTTTCCGTTTTGGTCCGCTGTCGGTCACGACACCGCTCAATCCCGAAGGATTCTTCGGACTGGCGGTGACGATCCTGCTGTGTACAGGCGCGGCGGTCGATTTCCCGGTGTCCAAGTCGAGCCGATGGAGCCTGATGGTCGTGGGGCTGGGCGTAGTAGTGATCGGCATGATCGCACTGCGCAGAGCGTTGGGGATCTACTTTTTATCCGACGATTTCATTCTGGTGAAGATTGGAGAGGGATGGAATACGGCCGCGTTCCGATATTCGATCACGCACGGCGGGGGTGACGGCTTTTTCCGCCCTCTTGGTTATGCGTCATTTGCGTTAGATGCCGCCTGGGGTGGGCGCAATTCGCAATGGTGGCACGCTACATCCCTGGCAATTCACTGTGCAAATGCCGTGCTGGTGCTCTTGGCGGCCAAGCGCCTGGGAGCGTCCGTGCTCGCAGCCGGCTTCGCGGGAGCCTTGTTCGCGGTTCATGGAATCCATCCTGAAGCGGTGGTGTGGATCGCCGGACGATTCGACCTGGTGGCTGCGTTCTTTCTGTTGGCCGGCTTTCTGTTGTTCACGATTGCGACAGAACATCATAGTGGCAGGCTCCACATCGCGGCGCTCGCGTGTTTTGCCGTGGCGGCGCTGAGCAAGGAATCGGCATTTGTTTTTCCTCTATTGGTCGCGGGGTACGCGCTGGCGAAACGCCAGCCGCTTAAGCCGGCTGTCTGGTATTTCGCGCTCGCAGCGATTCTGTTCGCTTACCGATGGAGCTTGTTTGGTGGGATCGGCGGATACATCAATCCGTCCACAGGACGTCCCGCGGCTTTGTCGCTCGGACTGGGTTCCACGCTGAAAGCTGTAGCGGTGCGGGTATGGACCTCGCTATATTTTCCGCTGAACTGGAGCGGGGAGGCTTCCCTGCCCTTGGCATTGCTGGCAGTAGCGTACATGGTTGCATTGACTTGGCTGGCACTGAGATCGAAGTCGTCCAGCCTGCTGTTTCCGGTGGCGGCGGGCATTCTGGTTTCTGTGATTCCGGTGTTGTCGCTGCTGGCCGGGTCGCCTGCACTGGCAGGATCGCGAGTGTTGTACTTGCCCTCGGTCTGGTTCGCGATTTTTCTGGCGATAGCTGTAGACGGCGTTCCGGGACGCGCGCGTTATGGGCTGGCCACGATGGTGCTGTTGTTTCAGCTCGCCGCGCTACAGCACAACCTGGGTTTCTGGGAGGCGGCGTCGGCGCAAGTGAAGGCCGCGTGCGCGACCGGCTCTCCATCGCTGCCGGCCTCAATCGACGGGGTACCGGCGCTCGCCAACGGCAGGCAGGAATGCATCGAAATCGCCCACAACAGATTCAATCTGCCGTGATATCATCGCCTGAAGCGCATGCCAAATACGCTAGATGGGCTGTACGCTCAAGCCGCGGAAGCCACGCGTTCCGGATCGCGAACGTTTTTCCTGGCGACGCGATATTTCCCGCCGGAACTGGCTCGTGCGGCTCACGCAGTTTATTGGTTCGCCGGGTACACACGGGGCTTAGGACGTCACGCCGGAACGCCCGACCAAGGCCGGCGCGATCTCGATCTCTGGGAGGAGCACGTCCATAGGGGCCTGCGCGGTCAATTAGTCCGGAACCCGGTGCTGGAAGTTTTCCTGGACACGGTCGAGCAGTACAAGATCCCGCACCGCTTCGCAACCGACCTAATCGAGGGTGCGCGGATGGACCTGGACCGCACGCGCTACCAGAACTTCGCAGAACTGCGAGACTACTGCTACCGAACCAGCGGCACCATGAGCGTGCTGATGGCGCACCTGATCGGCTATCGCGGTCCGGCGCCTGAGTATATGGCCGAACTCGGCCTGGCCATGGAGCTTACCTCGATCCTGCGCACGGTGGGTAACGCGCTGGAGCGCGGGCGCATCTATCTGCCGCTGGATGAAATCGAATCCTTCGGATACAGTGAAGCCGAACTTCAGCAGCACACCCGCAATTCCACGTTCCGCACCCTGATGGGTTTTCAGGCGGAGCGAGCGCGCAACTATTACCTTAAGGTCGCTCCCGGGCTCGATCTTCTCGACAGTCGAGGGCGTTTCGCAGTGCGTGTGGCTTATAACTTGAGCGTGAGCACTCTCAGCCGCATTCAAGCGTCGGATTTCGACGTGTTCCAGCGCCGCCAGAATCTTCCGGTGGTGGAGCGCTATTGGATCACGGCGCGATCGCTGGCTGTGCCGATGACGAAACGGTTGTGGAGAAGCATGAGTGCTTAGCAGTTCGTGGATGGCTCCGGCCTTCCTGTGGTTCACGCCAAGCGTGGCGGCGGCGGCGGTTTTCGCGCTGGTGACTTCCTGGTTGTTTTACCGTGCCCGCACAACCTATTTGCGCGTTCCGGTGCTGCCGCGGGTTCCGCCGGGCAGAACCCCTAGCGATTGCATGGTAATCATCCCGGCGCGCCAGGAAGAAGGCGTGGTGGGTGGCGCCGTCAAGAGCTTCCCGCCCGATACTGTGATCGTGGTGGACGACCACTCCACCGATAAGACCGCAGACGAGGCACGAGAGGCGGGCGCGGGCGTGCTGGACGCTCCGCATCTTAAGGGAGCCCAGGGAAAAGCCAACGCGTGCATGGCCGGCGCGCGCATTTTGACTTCGCGCTGGATCCTGTTTGCGGACGCCGATACACGCTATCAGGAAGGTTTCCTGGAATCAGTGATTGAAGGCGCCTACCAGTCCGAGGTAACTTTCCTATCGGTGCATCTCACGCCGCGGCCGGCGAAACTGGCCGAACACCTCCTGCAACCGTATCTCGACGCACTCCTATTCACCAGCCCCAGGCTGCTGCGCGATCCGGCATTGCAGTTCGAGGGTCAGTGTATTCTGGTGCTCCGGGAAGCCTACGAGTTTGTCGGCGGTCACGCCGAGATATGTCAGTACCTGGCCGACGACTTGCACCTGGCGATGCTGGCGAGCAGGCACAAGATGGGAATCGGAGTGACGCGGGCCGCCGCCTTGGGCCACGCGCGAACGTACCGCGGCTGGGCGGGCGGCTGGAGATGGATCGAACGCAAAGCATTTCGCTTTTTCCATATGGACGCGCGGATCACCGTGAGGATCCTGCTGGCGGCCTCCGTCGCCGCGCTATGGCTTCCCTTGGCCGTGTGGCTGTGGCTCGTCGGCCACCGGATTATTCCCTTCCTCTTGGTGCTGGTGGTGTTGCTGGCGCTCAGACCCTGGTACGGGAACCGGCTGCGTCTACTGCTTGCGCCGGCGGCGATCTATGCCGCTCTGCCCTTTCTGCTGCACGGCCTGACCACCGCGTTGTTTAAGAAGCAAATAGTATGGAAAGGTAGAAAGGTCACAGCGGCTTAAGTGTTGGAGACAACTGCACAAACTCTGGCGGATATCGCCGTGCTGGACGACGATCTCGATTTTCGCACTTATCTGGAGGATTTTCTAAAGGACGAACGTGCTTATGCAGTGCGCACCTTCGGCAACGCGGCCGACTTTTTCGCGGGCTGCGAAGAGCGCCTGCCGGACATCGTGCTGCTGGACATGAAGATGGGCGACGTTACCGGCGACAAGGTCTTGGAGCAGCTACTGGCGCGCTGGCCGGGGTTGTGCGTGATCGTGATCACAGGATACCCGTCGCTTGAAGATATGCGGGCAACCTTCAAGCTGAAGGTGTTCGATTACTTATCGAAACCGTTTTCACTGGCGCAGCTGCGGCAGGTGCTGAAGAATGCCGTGGAAGCGTTCGGGCTGGGTCAGACGGCTCAGGATCGCTTAAGAGAGCGGCTGGGGCATGCGATCAAGCTCATGCGCGTGGCGCGGAACTGGTCCTTGAAAGAGTTGGCGGCGGAGACCAAGTTGAGCGTGTCGCAGATCAGCGCGATCGAGCGTGGCACGAATCTGCCGAGTATCGAAAGCTTCCTGGCGATTTGCGGCGCGTTTGAGAAGAAGCCCTCGGAAGTGCTGGGGTCGATTGAGTTTTGAGAAGTGGACGGTAGTGAGCCAGCCAGCGCTCAAGAATCAAACGTTCATAATCTCAAAGCACCGTTCCAGGCTTTTCACTGGATCATTGCCCATCGCAGGCCGCCACTCGTGGGCCACGAATCCGGTATATCCGAGATCGGCTATCGCGTTCGCGATGAACCGGAAATTAAGTTCTTGCTTGTCGTCGATTTCCTGGCGGCTGGGCACACCCGCGACGTGGATGTGGCAGATGCGGTCGATGTTCTCGCGCAGGGTTCGCGTGACGTCGCCATCGGCGATCTGGGCGTGGTAAATATCGTACAGAATTTTGACTCGCGGTGAATTGACGCGCTTGCACACGTCAAGACCCCACGCCACATGATCAAAGACCTGATCGGTACGCTGGTCCGCAGCGACCTTGGAGTTCGTAATTTCCATGCAAACGTTGATGCCCTTTTGTTCGGCGTAGCCCTTCACGCGGCTCAATATCGCGACCGCGTTATCGGCGCCCTCTTCCCTCGACATGCCCCGCCGTTCGCCGGGGATCGCAATGAGAACCGAGCATCCCGCTCTCACGCACATGTCGATTCCGGCATGAGTGGCGTCTTCGATCTGGTTGTGGATTTCCTTACGGATTAATCCATTTTGGAAACTGGTTCCCGTGCCCGTCATCATGCCGGGCGCCAAACCGTTTTGCGTCAGGATGGGCACCTGCTGTTCGGTGGGCAGATCAACGCCCTTGAAACCAATGCGGGCGAGAATCTTGCACCTCTCCTCGAACGAGGCCGTTGAGCCTGTCCAAACAGAAGCCATCACGCTTTGCTTAATGCGCGTACGGGGAGCTGCCGCGACTTGGGCGGACAGTCGACCGGCAATCCCAGTAACTAGAGGCACAGCCGCGGCGGTTAAGAATGTTCGTCGTTCCATCGGCGCCAATATACCATGCTGGTGCGGTGCTCGAATGTCCGACAACCCGGGAGTTGAACCCGTTTCGCCGCAGCCGATGCGAGTGCCGGGTTTCAGAAACCTCGGAAGTGTTAGAGTCGATCGATTTTTGACGGAAGTCTTGGATGCCTGTTAACGTCTAAGCACAGGTGAATTTGCTCGGCGACATCCGGTTGAGTCTGCGGACCCTGGTTAAGAATCCGGGATTCACGGCCGTAGCGGTAACCATGCTCGCTGTCGGCATCGGAGTCAACGCTACGGTGTTCACGGTGACCAACGCCGTCCTTTTCAAGGGATTCGCGCTGGTCGACCGGAACGACCGGCTTCGGTACGTCTCTTATAGAAACTCGAACTGCTGCGTCTCCTATCCCGATTTTCTGGACTGGCGAGCCCAATCGAAATCATTCCAGGGAATGGCGATTGTCCACGGTGTCGGCCTGGCTCTCAGCGATGCCAGCGGCTTTCCGGAGAGCCTTAACGGAAACGAGAACAGCGCAGATACCTTCCGGGTGGTCGGTCAGAAACCGATCCTGGGGCGGGATTTTACGGCTTCCGATGAGATGCCCGGCGCAGCTCCGGTCGCGATCCTGAACTACGGCTTCTGGGAACGCCGCTATGGCAAGGATCCGGCCATCATTGGCCGCACCGTGCGGATGAACGGCGCCTTGACGACCTACATAGGAGTGATGCCGGAAGGCTTTTCCTTCCCGCAAACGGTGGATGTATGGGTTCCGCTGGTGCAGACCCCCAAGGTCATGAGCCGGGAGAACCGCGAAACATGGGTGGTCGTCGCTCGCCTGGCCGAAGGCGTCACTGTCCAGACTGCCCAAGCGGAGATGGACGTCATCGGAAAGCGGCTGGCAACTGAGTATCCGGTTACCAATCGGGAGCTGCTTCCCGAAATACAGACGTTCACGCAGTTTTTCATCGGCCCGAACGCAGCCTTAGTCTATGGGTCCATGTGGGGCGCAGTTGGTTTTGTGCTTCTGATCGCGTGCGCCAATCTGGCGAATCTGCTGCTGGCCCGCGCGATCGGCCGGTCGCGCGAGATTTCCATCCGGATCGCGCTGGGCGCGGGGCGGTGGCGAATCATCCGGCAACTGCTCATCGAGAGCGTGATGCTATCCGGCCTGGGCGGCGTTCTGGGCTGGTGGATCGCCAAGTGGGGTGTGCGCAGCTACGCGGTTGCGATGGCGAACAAATCGTCCTGGCTGGTGATCGATTATTCTATGGACCAGAGCGTTCTGGCGTATCTCATCGCGATTTCGATCGGAACGGGATTGCTGTTCGGGCTGGCGCCGGCACTCCGGCTGTCGAGACTTGACGTCAACGCGTCATTAAAGGACGGCGCGCGAGGCGCCACGGGCGGCGGGCATGGAAAGCATCTGTCGGCTCTCCTGGTAATCGGAGAAATGGCGCTGGCAGTGGTGCTGCTGGCGGGAGCGGGCGTGATGATCCGCAGCTATTTGAAGATCCACACCGCGGATATCGGCGCCAATACCGCCAATTTGCTCGGTGGATCGGTGAGTCTCCCTTCCGAAAAGTACCCGCGCGCGGAGGACAGGATTTCTTTCTTCGACCGTCTCATCACACGCCTGGAAGCGATGCCCGGCGTGGAGTCAGTGGCAACTGCAGACGCGCTCCCTGCCTCGGGCTCTTTGAAGCTTTCGTACCAGCTTGTGGGCGATCCTCCAGAAGACCGTCGCCGTAAACTTTCCGCGCTGAAAATCAGCCCGGCGTACTTCCGGACGGTGAAGACGACGATGCTCTCGGGCCGCGAGTTCAATGACGCCGACGTACTTTCGACAGCTCCGGTGGCGATCGTGAACCAACTGTTCGCGAGCAAGTATTGGCCGGGGGAAGATCCGCTGGGCAAACGTATTCGCTTCTTCGATGGGGACACACCAGAGCCGTGGCGCACGGTGGTAGGCGTCGCGTCGAACATTATCCAGAATGACCAGACCCGGCAAGCGTTCGATCCAGTGGTTTACCTGCCCTACCGGCAAAAACCGGGAGCAGGCGCGTGGATTTTCGTGCGAACAGGCGTCCCTCCGGCTGGACTCACCACTGCGTTTCGGCAGGCGGTCCAGGCCGTCGATCCGGGCCTGCCTCTATATGGCCCCATGTCGATAGAAGGACGCATGGAGCGATTTTGGGACAGCCGGTTCTATGGATCTCTATTCCTGATATTTGCCGCGATTGCGCTGCTGCTGGCTTCGATCGGCTTATATACGGTAATCGCCCATTCCGTAACCCAGCGAACGCAGGAGATCGGCGTGCGAATGGCGATAGGCGGGGCGCCGCGCGATATTCTCAAGCTCGTATTCCGGCAGGGAATGCTTCCCCTGGCGATCGGCCTGACGGTCGGATTAACAGCGTCGTTCGCCGTCAACCGGCTCCTGCAGTCCATGCTGGTACAGGTTTCGCCCGCCGACCCGGTCACACTTGCGATTGCGTCCGCCACGTTGATTCTGGCGGGTACCCTGGGTTGCCTGATTCCGGCGCGTCGCGCGATGCAGGTGGATCCGGTGGTCGCTCTGAGGCACGACTAGGGTCGTCGCTGCAAGGGTGCCCGGCCACCTTGCGCAATAGCCCCCGAACGTGTTGAAGTATGAGGAGATCCGTCGTGTGGCTGTTCGCGGCGGGCGACACTTTTTCGAGGGTGCACATCATGAATAAACGCCTCATTGGTCTGACAATTTCCCTGGGGTTGGCCGGCGGGACCTCGCTCTGGGCGCATCACTCCCTGGCCGCCGAATTCGATCAGAAGAAACCGGTATCGCTGACCGGTACGCTCACGAAACTTGACTGGCGGAATCCCCACGCCTGGATCTACATGGACGTGAAGAACGCCAGCGGCGTCGTCGAAAAGTGGGAATGTGAACTGGGTTCGCCCAATGCTATGACTCGCGCGGGCTTTACGCAGGATTCTGTGAAGGTTGGCGACGAGCTCGTGCTCGACGGCATTCTGTCGAAAAAAGGCACCAACATCTGCAGCACCCGTACCGTAAAGGGCAAGGACGGCCACACGGTGCTGAGCCAGACCGAAGGCGCAAAGTAGGAGATATATGAAATACCGCCTGATGCTCGCAGGGGCTGTGTGCTTGGCCTTCGGAAGTTGGATCGTCGCCCAACCTCAAGACGCCCCGGGCGCGGCCAAGGGTGGTCCTGGAGCCGGCAAAGGCGCTGGTAAGGGTGGACCTGGAGCGGGCAAAGGTCGTGGCGGATTTCAGCCGCCCGAAGGTCCTGCTCCGAAGACTCCCTGGGGTCCGCTCGATCTGAACGGCGTTTGGCAGAGACCGTATGTGCCGGATATCGAACGCGCCAACGGCGGTCCGCTGCCCTATACCGAATGGGGCAAGAAGCAGTTCGATACTTATAACGCGGAAGAAGGCGATTACACCGGCTCCTGCCTGCCCTTCGGTCATTCCCGCGCCATGGGTTCACCCGATCCCATCCAGATCATGCTGACGCCCACCTCCATGGCGTTCCTGTACGAGCAGAATTCGTGGTTCAAGGTGTTCCCAATCGACGGGCGCGCGCATAACCCCAAGAAAGTTCCGACCTGGTTCGGCGAGTCGATCGGCCATTGGGAGGGCGACACCATGGTGGTCGACACCACCAACTTCAATGGCTTCACGCGGCTGGATACCAACGGGCATCCGCATAGCAACCAGTTGCACATGATCGAGAAATTTACGCGGACCGACCTGGGCCACATCGCCTACCAGGTGACGTATGACGATCCCAAGACCTACACCAAGCCGGTGATCCAGAACCGCACGTTCATCCTGCGCCCGGACTGGGAGATTCAGGAATATTCCTGCGAAGAAAACAATAAAGGCCTGATCGAAGGCCGCATCAAAGTTCCCGATTACCA
>Ga0105238_10007757_pt1 | contig 10734 bp, 10 predicted proteins | sample KBSC34metaG_FD_81526 | JGI IMG/M metagenome (GOLD analysis project Ga0105238, IMG submission 81526) | Corn rhizosphere microbial communities from Kellogg Biological Station, Michigan, USA - KBS C3-4 metaG | ecosystem: Host-associated > Plants > Roots > Rhizosphere > Soil | place: Michigan, USA...
AATAAGGCGTTATGCAGTGTGTTGCCATCGCGATAACCCTGATATTTTGGGTTTACATTGGGATCGCCACCACCAAGGGTTGTGACCGTGGGTTGTGCTTTAACAACTGTGCCGGCAAGCATCAATGCAAGCATTGATGCTGACAGGCAACATATGGTTTGCCTTAAAAAGCAGAGAGATTTTTTTCTCATAATTCAGGCTGGTTGGTGTTTGCGCTTCGCGGCCGACATTTCAGAGATTGTTGTACTTGGGTTTGGGTTCAAATTCACCCGGCGTCGGCGCCGGGTTGGACCAGTTGCCACGCGGCTCGCCGCTATCCCACATAGTGCGCGGATCCATGGGCTGTTTCATGGTGTTCGGCTTGGTGTTCAAAAAATCGGTCGGAGATGCATGAAAATCACTGTCCTGGACAATGGTTGGCGTGATGAAGATGACCAGATTGTCCTTTTGCATGGATTTGTCTTCGCTGCGGAAAGCCCAACCGAGCGCGGGAATATCACCGAGGAGCGGAACCTTGTGGTAGGTGGCAGACGGGCTGTCCTGAACAAGTCCACCCATGACGAGCGTGTTTCCGTTGGGGATCAACACCTGGGTGCTTAACCGGCGCATATCAAAAATCGGCACTGGAAATGAAAAGCTGGGGTTGTTATTGCCTCCGGGAACGGTGATGGTTTCATCGCCAAATTTGGAGGAAACCTCCGGCTCAACTCTAAGCCAGATCTTGTCATTGGCTGAAACGCGCGGGGTAACCTGCAAGACAGTACCCACGTTAGAATAGGTGATCGAGGAACTGCCTGATGAGTTTTGCGTGCCGCCGCCAAAATTGATGATCGGAACCTGGCGGGTGACAGAAAGGTTGGCCGTTTCGTTGTCCAAGGTGACAATCCGGGGCGTGGACATGACTTGGGCATCAAAACTGGAGTTCAGGAATGAAATCACGGCTCTTAAACCATCAGCGTTGAGAAAGCCGGTTGTCGGAATGAGGCCGCTCATGGTGCTGGCGGAAAAACCGCCATTCCCCAGAACTTGGTTCAATACTGTGGACGCACTGCTTGAGGGGGTGGTCGTAATGGGATAGCCGCTCCCCGGGGTAGTTCCCGAGGTTACTGGCGTCCCCGGCGCTTTAATCGTCGTATTACCAGAGACCAGACCATTTCCAAACGCGACCTGTTGGGCGTTCAAAGTGCCGGACCAGTCAACACCCTTCTTGGTGGTTGGCTGGCTGGAAATCTGGACCAGCTTGGTTTCGATCAAGACCTGCTTGGTCGGGGTGTCGAGCTGCTTGATCAAGGTATCGATTGCCGCCTGCTCGGGCTCGGTGGCCACCACAATCATCTGGCTCGTGCGCGAATCGGGGAATACTTTGCTGCGCTTGTCGGTCAGGGAGGCTTGCGCCGACTCGGTCATGTTGGTGACACCGGCGTATTGCAACTGGATCACCCGGGTGATGAGCGGAGGCGGGGCCGTCGGGTCTTTCATGGTGACGCGGTCAATGCCGGTCTTTTTATCGCGGACCAGTTGCAGACCATAATTATCCAGCAGGGCAATCAGGGCGTTTTCCGCGCTGATATTTTCCCAGCGGATGGACAACTGCGGCTCCACCTTGACCTGGCCGTTGGCATCGGGCAGACCGTAGCCGATCTTGGGATCCAGCATGTAGTTGATGTTGGCCTGACGGGCAAGGTTCTCGATGGCGGTCGTGATTGCCACATCGGAAAACTGGATGAGCGGGATGCTTGCAGCCGGTGCCGGCGCGCTGGACATGGCGGCCGCAGTGCCATTGGTTGCGCCAGCCGTGGCGCTGTTGGTCATGGCCGGCTCTGGCGCGGTGGCCACGGCATTGGTGGCACCGGCGGAAGCCACCTCATTTGTGGACATGGCGGGGGCGGCGTTGGTGTCAGTAACGGCCAGTGCGGGCGCATTGGTTGCGTCAGCGGTCACTGCCGGCGCATTGGTGACGTCGGCGGGCTGGTTCGTCGCAGTGGTGTCGGTTTGGGCGTTTACAGCCAACTGGCCGGCAACTCCAACCAGCAGCATGATGTGGGCGATTTTTTTCATGGCGTGATGTTTTTGGTTTTTAGTTCCGCTGCTCAAATCTGTCTTGGTATCAGGTTTTAATTTTGTTTGTTGGATTAAAAATGGATTATTTTCCGAGCGCCGTTGACCTCCACGATGGCCATACCCGGCTGGATTTCCAGGCAATGGACATGCGCGCGTATGGTACCTGAAAGCACGTCGCCTTCATCACCGGCCATGAATGAATGGTTGTTGATGATCACCATCGGATGACCGTTGACAACGGAATAACCCTTCACCGTCAGCGTCGTGGAGGTATCCATGGCATGCGTTGCCGCCACAATCGAGTCCATCACCCGGGTGGATTCCGGATAAAACGGATCGCGACCTTCCCGCTGGCTGGCAGGCTGGGTGAAAACCGAGCGCGGTGGTACCACGGGCACCTTGGCGGCTGCGGCCTTCGGCGGTTCGGCAAAACTCTGGCCGCTGAACGCGGTCACCAGCGCCAGCCCCAGACAAATTTTAAAAAAAGTTTTCACGAGGTTCAGGTGTTGGGCTTGACCAATGCGATGATATCCAGACGGAAGGAAAGTTTTTCCGCATTTGCCCCCAACTGGCCGCTTGGCTCGATGGAAAGGTTGACAATCCGCATGTGGGGATATGTATTTTCAAAGTCGGCGACAAATTTTCCAAGGTCATGGTAATAGGCCGATCCTGAAATGGTGACCTTGACCTGCCGGTAGGGGAAACCTGACAGCATGTCCATGTCCGAAACCGCCGGCTGGCCGATGCTGGGAATCTCCACCTTGTAAAGCGCCTTGAATCGGCGGATTGTGTCGTAAGTCCAGGCATAAACGTCACCGGTGGCAACGTCTTCCTCGGCCTGGTTCAACTTCGTGGTGATGTCCGACAGCTTGGTGGCGATCAGCGCATTATCCGTGATGGAGGTCTTGATGGATTTGAGCTTCTCCTGCTCGGTGTGGATTTTCACACCCAAACTCGCGTTCTGCTCCTTCTGCGGGCTGATCAGCAAAAAATACACCAGGCCGAGGCCGACGACGGTCGCCGCCACAACCCCGATCAACTGGTTACGCTTGGCTGGAGGTAATCTTTTCATCGGATCTTATCTGGAAAACGACATTCCAATGTGAACATCACAAATGTACGGTTGTCCGCCCCCGTCTGGGGCGACGACAGGTTGGATAGATGGACCGCGTTCGTCGGGTTTATCTGTGATTTGAAAAAATCCTGGCTGACCAGTGCATCTTTGTAATGGTTGACCTGGTCGCCTGCACTGACGCTCAAATCCTTCGCATCCAATGTCAGCAGGATGTGCTCAGTTGCCAGGCCGGGCTTGCCTGCGACCACGCCATAAGCGTTGGTCACTGCCGGCGTGCCGGCGGAAACACTGTAGGTCTGGTCGAGCCGCACTCGCATCAACTGGACGTTTGGAACGTATATCTTCTGGAACGCCTCCATCAGGTTGCCCTGCAGAAAACGCGTCATGTTCAATTTCTGGAGCGCCTCCAGCCGCCGTTGCGCGTCGGCGATTCTCTTCTGGTTCACCAGCACCTGGCTGTAATCGTTGGTATGTGATTGGATTTCGCCATCGATTGCAGCCAGCCGGTTGTTGGCCATGAGCGATTCGAGCCAGCTTGAACTGAACCATACCAGCGAAATGGCCACCAGCAGGCTGCCCGCGATGATCGCGCGCTTCACCGGGTCGCGCCGGCGCAAATCTTCCTCGGCCAGGGACTCCGCCAATAAATTGATGCGTATGGGCATAGGTTAAAAAGCCGACAGCGCTGCGCCGACAGCCACGGTTAATTGCGGTCCGATATGATCCACCTCGACGGCCTGTTGGCCCGGCAGGGCCAGTTGCAGGAAGCTGGTCGGATTCCACGTCTTGCACTCCACCAGCAGTTCCTGGTGCAGCATTTGCAATATCATTTCCGAACGAGCGGAACCGCCACTCACATAAACTTGGGAAACCGGCCGGTCGTTTTGGTGCTCAAAAAAATCGAGCGAGGCGCGGATTTCTCGGCCGAGCGGCATCACCTGTGACAGCAGGTTCGCCTCCACCTCCGGGGCCATGCCGACCTTAATTCCTTCCGCTTCGGCGTAGCTGATGTTCATCGCATCCGCCAGCCCCTGCGTCAATTGGTCGCCGCCGATGTTCATCATGCGGTTCAGCACCAGTTCGCTCCGGTCCAGGACGCACACCGAGGTGTGTTTGAATCCGATATCCACCAGCGCCACGGTCTCCTTCGAATAAATTTCCGGCAGCGCCATCTCAAACGTGTTAATCGGGCCGATCAGTCCGGGAACCATGCTTTCAGGGGTCAGTCCGGCAAGCGCCACCGCTTTCATGAAATCAGAAATCAATTGCTGTTTTGCCGCTGCCGCCAGAACTTTTAATTTTGCGTTACCGCCGCCGCTTGGCGCATTCGGTTCAACGCGCTGGGGAATGATGTAGCAGTCAAAAACATGTCCGGGCAAATCTTGCTGCAGGTAATTCTTATGGTTCACCTTGAGAATTTGCCGCATCTCGTCGATCGGGATTTGCGGCAGTTCGATCTGTCGCACCACCGCATCATCCACGCCCACTGCCACCGTGATAAACTTCGTCGTGCCGCCCAGGGCATCCGCCACCGAACGGAGATGATCACCCAATAATTCCGGAGAAATCTTTTTTTCGAAAATCGGCGCATCCACCAGCGCGTAACGGGTAAGTGCCATGACTTCGCCACGCCTTTCCAGAAGCACGGCTTTGGTGGTCCGGCTGCCCAGATCCACTGCTATCATCTGGGCCCGTTTTTTCCGTGAGACACCATTTAAAAATGGCAGTGTAAAAGCCATGTGTGTTTCTTATATGTTTGTTACGTTGTTAAGCAAGCTGCAAATACTCATCGTGTTTTAGCAGTTGCTGCGCCAAAACGGTCTTTCGCCGTTCTTTTTACCCAAACTCCCGTTTGCTTGTCTGAACTCCAGCCGTTCGTGTCCTGAAATGGGCGTTGCCGGGCGGATCGTTAACGTATTTCCCGCGCCCGCGCTTTCGCCATGTCCAAAAATGCTTCCAGTAGTGGCGATTTTTTACCGCGCCATAAAGCTCCAACCACCGCTGGCGGAAAATCTTTCAGGGCCAGCGTCCGCACATTTTTTGGCAGCACTTTTCCCGGCACGCTTACGGATACACCGATGCCCAGCCGGCTCGCCACATATGTCTCGATCAGATCCGCCGAGCTCGCCTCCATCGTCGGAAACCATTCCACTCCCAGCGCGAACAGCTTCGCTTGAAAATTTTTTGTCAACGCCTCCGCCGCCGGCAGGCAGATGAGCGGCTCGGTTATCTTGTCGCGCCGCCACAGCTCCTCCGCCGATTTTATCGGGCTGTCCTTTTCCACCAGCAACACCATTGGCAATTCCATCAGCACCAGCGATTGAAAGCCGGACGGCGGCTTCGGGTCGATCATCGTGATGACCAAATCCACTTCATCTTTCGCCAGCAATGTTTCCAGATGGGCCGGAAAACCTTCGCGGAGGGAAATCTTGAGCCCGGGGAATTTTTTATGCACCCCATTCAGCAATTGCGGCATGTGGTCGCGTAACACAATTGTCGAGGCTCCGATCCGGAAATGCCGCGCCTGTCCGCCCTGCAGCTCGCCCGCGATCTGATCTAGGTTTGCAAAGAACGGCTCGATGAATGCAAAAAGCTTTTCTCCATCCGCGGTCAACGCAAATGGGCGCCGCTGAAACAGTGTGACTCCGAGAAATTCCTCCAACTGCGCCACCTGCGCGCTGACCGCTGGCTGCTGGATTCCGTACGGTATGTTGCGTACCGCCGGCATGATCCCTCCGTGCCTGGCGACATAATAAAACAGTTCAAGATGATGAACGTTCATTTGGCGACAATCCGTACCCCCACACTTATTAACAGGTTATTCACAATTGGCAAGCTTATTAAATAACCGGCAGACAGCCTTGCCAAAGTGTGCCGCTTCGCTCTACCCACGAATTGCCTCACGCAAGGCGCGCAAAGACCTTCGGGCACAAACTCCATCATCCTTGCTTCAACCAGCTGACCGTGAATAGGCTTCCTCATGGGGTAAAATGGGCCTAATTGGCTTTGGCTTGGGTTTAAAATGGCTTTATTTGGGTTTAAATGGGTTTGTTTTTTTCGTCAAAATCGTCATTTCATATAGGTAAAATCAGGCGATTCTTGCATTTTCAAATTGGCTTTGTTTCGTAATTTCATGTTTTTTTTTAGCCAGGCTGCCCTTCCGCCAAGACGCGCACACTTGGTGCTTGTCCCGCCCTGCGGGATGAATGTTAGGGCATGGACGCTTGGAACTTTTTTTGCCTGCCGCCCAGACGCCAAAACCAAAACCCCGCCCATTCTTAATTTTTCATTTTTCATTCAGCTTTGCCCCCATCTTGCCATACCCGCCTGGACAATGGCTGTCCAACCCCCCAAAAAAATTCGGGGCGCGCCCGCCTCCCGGACACGGTACCTTTCCGGAGAATTTGTCCGGCCACCACATTTTGCCCGGGCCCCCATGATGGCCCGTACGGCTCGCACTCCAGCATCCACTTATCCATCAGCCACCATCCTCGTACAGTTCCCAACGTGCCCCTGCAACACCTGTTCGATTATTTTTAATCCGCTCTTTGAATGGTGGCAACAGCTGGTGAACTGGCCGGAGGTGCGGCATTGCTGTAAAATGTCACTCATCGTCTGTTGGCCTGAATATCAGGACATGTTATTAATCATGCGTCTCTGGCTTTAGGGTTGGTGCAGCGGACACACTAGGTCAATGCTTGCCGGAGATCTTCTTAAGTGGCATTGGCCCCTTCTGAGCGTAGCTGGCGGTCGCGTTTTGTCCGTAACCGCCAATTTTTTAGAACGGGAGACGGTGCGTCTCCTGCGACTGTCGTAGCCGGTTTTCCTGATGAATGAAATTGCATCCGGCTGGATGATCAGGTCAACTGCGCAAAACTCGTAGTTGAAATATCCGGTCACTTATAGTCTGTTGTAGGAAGGCAACGGAATCGTTACGATTTTAAAACTGTGCGCAAGATTGATGTAAAAAAGACCTTTGGTGAGACCGTCAAGAAATTGAGAAATCATCTCGGCATCTCCCAGGAAGATCTGGCCGAGCGTGCGGATTTGCACCGCACATATATTTCTGATGTCGAGCGCGGCTCGCGCAACCTCTCGCTGGAGAACATTGAACGGCTGGCCCACGCGCTGGAAGTCAGCGTCGCCTCGTTATTTGCCTCGAAAGAGGTGATCCAGCAGGATAAATCAGTCAGGCATCCCGGTGCGGATGCTGGTATAGACATCCTCTTTGTGGAGGATAGCGCCGATGACGTGGAACTCGCCTTGCGCGCCTTGAAGCGCGCCAATATCGCCAACCGCATCCATGTCGTGCGAGATGGCGCGGCGGCACTGGATTTTCTGTTCTGTACCGGTGAATATTCCCGGCGCAATCGCGAAGAACATCCCCGGCTCGTCTTGCTGGATGTGGGTTTGCCCAAGGTTGACGGCATCGAAGTATTGCGCCGTATCAAGTCTGATCCCGACCTGCGCACCATCCCGGTTGTTATGCTGACAGCGTCGGATGATTACCAGGACTTTGCCGCCGCCAAGCGGCTCGGTGCGGATGGCTATATCGTCAAGCCGGTCGGTTTTCAAAATTTGAGCGAGGTGACGCCGACATTAAATCTGCAATGGGTGCTGGTTCAAAACGTTGCCGAAGCTTGATGAGCTGAAGCGCGGGTGTCGCGTGCGCGAAGACTGCTGATGAGTCTGGAAATCTTCTAGGAGTTTAATTTTTTCCATCGTATGGCGAGCCAGGCCACGGCTACGCCAAAAATGATGGCGAACCAGTGATGATCCTGGCTTGCCCAAAAAACGGTTATCAGTTTGGCGACATCGGTTGCCACCATCACCCCGACCAGGGCTAAAAACTGGCAAAGCCCCAGCAAGCCAATCAGTATCGCGGCGATATCAATCCCCTTCAGATCAATTCTGCTGAAAAACTCTTTCGCCGCTTTCATTATTATTTTCCGTCGCCCCGGCACGTCTTATGGATAAAAATTGACCGGTCCCGCACCGGGACGACCTTGATTGACATCGTTTTCAAGCCGGCCCCTGTTTAGAAGCATCAACGCGGTGATTATAAAAACGATCAGGACAGCTCCTGCAAATACCATTAGAAAGCGGGTCTGTCTTTGGTGTCCGGGCAGGGCTTGCTTCATGTGCACCTTTTTCGTCCTCCGGTGGCGGTGGATGGTGCCAAAGCGGTTTGTGACTTCTTCAATGCCTCCGGCGCGTACGGCAGAACCGGCTGGTGTTGTGTCTGGTATCTGCATCCTCTGGACAAGCCATTTGATCATGGGATTTATTATTGTTTATTGTAAAACCCGGATGGGTCCCGGCAGTTCCCCGTTGTAAAAGGCTTCCCGCCATTTTCCGTCATCGTCGCAGTAGGCCATGCATCTGAAACCGATGCCTTGTACCACGAAGAATTCGAGGGTGAACGGGGACGTTTCCTCCAAGGGTTCAACCTCTGGGTGAATCTCACACGGCTGTGGCAATGCGGTGCTGATCATCGGTGTTTGTTTTGTGAATCATTATGCGGAAGTGCCCGTCCCTGCAACTGCCCCTTGGGGCAGGGGACGTTGGGTGCTCTTGTGAAAAACAATCCGGACGGGGGCGTAAAGGGTGGTTGTGGCCCTGCAAATGTCACGTCCGCCCGCCCGGATCAACGACCAGATTCCGGTTCACCGTTGAACTCAGGAATTTAGAAAAGATTGATTACAGGTTATGCTGGACTCGGCATCGGGACAACTGCCCCTTGGGGCAGGTGGAATGCGGTTTCAGGCGTAAATGCTTGAAGCAGTGAGACAAAGCCCGTCCAGGGTTGGTCGGATGGTAAGTTACTTGGGGCGGCTGCTATTTTGCGTCCGGAACAACCCGGACTCGTCCGTCAGCCGTGTCAGTTCGGCTACCGACTGCACCTTCAGCTTTCGCGTGATATTCGTCCGGTGCAATTTCACCGTGCGTAAATTTATTCCCAGTTCGTCCGCAATCTCCTTGTTCATCCTGCCTCGGACGACATGCCCCAGCACTTCCAGTTCCCGTTCGCTCAGCTCGCTGAACTGGCCTTGTAAGTTCTTTTGGCGCGCGCGTAACTGCCGTTCATGTGCGTTTCGCTCCATGGCCCGGTCGATGGCCGATAGCAATTTTTCCTTGGTCGCCAGCTTGATCAAAAAATCCACGGCACCGCCTTGCATTGCCTTCACTGTCGTGGGAATGTCGCCTTGCCCGGTCAGAAAAACGATCGGCAGCGGATTGTTTGTACGGCTCAGCGCCGCCTGGAATTCCATCCCGTCCATTTCCGGCATCTGCAAGTCCGAGACGACGCATCCCGTCATCTCCGGTGTAAGCTGGTTGAGAAATTCCTGCGCTGAAGAAAAAAGTTCAACGGTATAGCCCACCGCTCGCAGCAGGCGGGACATTGACCGCAGAAAAGGCATGTCGTCATCCACGATATAAACCGTGCCGGACCGGACTGGTGGCTGGATGGACATGGCCTTAATTTACGGATCAATTGGATGCTGGCAAGTCGCCAGCCTTCACCTTTTCAAGTCCCGCTGCCGGCAGGATGAAGGTGAACGTCGTTCCATCCATCGCGCTGCTCTCCATCCAGATTTCGCCGCCATGCGCCTCGATGATGGTCCGCGATATCGCCAGCCCCATGCCCATGCCGTTGGACTTCGTGGTGAAAAAGGGTTCAAAAACCTGGGGCGCATTGTCCGGTGCGATGCCGGTTCCGCAATCAGCCACCGACACTTGCAAGTTTCCGTTTTTGGTCTCGCCCGCCCGCACCGTCAGCATCTTTCTTGTCTTTGGCGTGCTGTTCATGGCATCCATGCCGTTCAAGATGAGGTTCAACAGGACTTGTTGCAGGTGGACCTTGTCTCCTTTTGCTTCCGGCAATTGCGGCGATATCTCCACGACCATTTTTATCTGCCGCTGCGCGATATCCGTTCGCGCCAGCGCGATCGTGTCTTCCACCAGGTCCCGGAGATCCAGGTTGGTCAGTGATAAACTGCGTCGCTTGTACAAGCTTCTCATCCGGTCGATCACATTTCCCGCCCGCTTGTCGTCCCGGCGGATATCCGCCAGGATGGCCCGGACTTCCTCCAGGTCGGGGTGGTTGCCCTGAAGAAAAATTTCCGCCGCCTCCGCGTTTCGCATGATTGCGCCCAGCGGCTGGTTGAGTTCATGGGTCAGCGCCGAGGCCAGTTGCCCCATGGTCGAAACTCTGGCCACGTGCGCCAATTCCGTCCGCTGTCGCTGGATTTCCGCCTCCGCCCTCCGCCGCAGTCTCCGCTGTACCAGCAATGCCGCAATGGTCAGGGCCTGCACCAAAAAGATGGTCGCAATCAATAGAAACAACCACTTGTGATTTTCCCATGTTGAACGCGGCCGGTAACGGACCACGGTATTGGCCGGCAACCGCCCTTCATCAATACCCCAGCGTTGCATCGCCCGCCAGTCCACCATGGGTATTCCATTGGTTCGAACTTCAACCGGAATCTGGCTGACGGGCATCCCGGCTAGCACCCGTGTGGCAAGCGAGCCTACCCCGGATCCAAGTCCTTCGAGGTTTATGACGTTTCCGCCGAGCGTACCGCTCCCGATGGCCC
>Ga0105238_10007761_pt1 | contig 10729 bp, 4 predicted proteins | sample KBSC34metaG_FD_81526 | JGI IMG/M metagenome (GOLD analysis project Ga0105238, IMG submission 81526) | Corn rhizosphere microbial communities from Kellogg Biological Station, Michigan, USA - KBS C3-4 metaG | ecosystem: Host-associated > Plants > Roots > Rhizosphere > Soil | place: Michigan, USA...
CAGCCACGTAGTAATGGTGTCAGGTCGCCAGCGATTAACTGTCCCAGATTGCGCCCTTGCCCGCGACGAAAGATTTCCCGCAGCTTCCCTTTCAAACGCTTGACCGATTCTTTGGCCACTTTCAACCGTGGCTTTCGGTTCGACGTCAGCGAGTAGCCCAGGAACTTTCGTTCCCACGGTCGCGCCACTGCACTTTTCTCCGCGTTCACCTTTAGCCGCAGTCGTCGGTCAAGGAAACTGGTGATTGATTTCATCACTCGTTCCCCGGAACTGCGCGACTGCACATAGATGTTGCAGTCATCTGCGTATCGGCAGAACTTGTGACCACGTCGTTCCAGCTCCTTATCCAACTCGTCGAGCAGGATGTTCGACAGCAGTGGTGATAGTGGTCCACCCTGCGGTGTCCCTTCTCGCCGTGCCGTTGCCAGCCCATTCGACATCATTCCGGCTTGCAGGTATCTGCGAATCAAGCGCAGCACACGCTTATCTTTGATTCGTCGCGCCAACCGTGACATCAGTATGTCGTGGTTAACGCGGTCGAAGAACTTCTCCAAGTCGAGGTCCACCACCCAGCGCCGACCTTCGCTTACATACTCGCGCGCTTTCAGCACCGCTTGCTGTGCGCTCCGGTGCGGCCTGAAGCCGTAACTCGACTCAGAAAAGTCTGGTTCAAAGTGTGGGCTTATCACTTGATGCACTGCCTGTTGTAGCAGTCGGTCTATCACTGTCGGAATGCCCAAAGTCCTCACTCCTTTGCTACCGGGCTTCGGTATCTCTACTTTCAGCACCGGCTGCGGGTGATAGTCATCTGCCAGCAGTTCCGCTTTGATTCTCTGCCAGTGCTCCCGCAGATAAGGTCGCAGTTGCTCAACCGTCATCTTATCGACTCCCGCCGCGCCACTGTTTCGCTCCACCTGCCTGAGCGCCAGCCTCATGTTCTCTCGTTCGACCACTGCTTCCATCAACTGCTCAGTCTCCGGTTCCAGAGCTTCTCTCACTGCCGTACCCTTTGACGCACCCAAGCCTTTCTCTCGCCGATTCCGTCGGCTACCCTCCGGGTGGGATTCAAGCTTCTCAGCTCTTCTTTCTGCGTCTGCTGCGGTCATCGAAGTTCGAGTCTCCGTCCGTTACTTCATGTTCGGGCCTTCAGTTCCGTCGATGAACTTACTATGCCCTCGGCTGACTTCTGCCAACTCTTCCCATCACCTCTCGATGACAGTAGTTCCTGACAAGCTGACAGATCTCCCCGGGTAATGCGCTCTCACCTTCACGCTTATGCCCGCCGCATATACGCACAAGCTTTCCGTACAGGTATCGGACTTTGAAAACATTGGCCTTCTCATCCAGCTTGCACGCCTCATATGCGATTTCTGTTCGTCGAGCCAGCGCTTTGCCTGCGGCTTCCTTCAGATTCCACCTCACGATGGACACCCTTGCCGTCCAGCTAACGATTCCCCCTGTCGGGTTCGTAGGAGACTTTCACTCCCTAGTAAGAGCGCCCTGCCGGGCGCAACAAATGAAAATGGCATCCGACTGGATGCCCTGACTTTTTGAAATATTTGGTGGAGCCGAGGGGGATCGAACCCCTGACCTCATGACTGCCAGTCATGCGCTCTCCCAGCTGAGCTACGGCCCCGGTAGGTTTGTGCAGACTAGCCTAGCGTTTTGGTTCAGTCAAGCAACGGCACTCAAAACTTCACCCCATGCCAACAAGCTGCTCCAGGCCGCCATCAATGAATTCAAAGTTGGAGAACATTGCGGCGTACGCTGGACGTGCGGAACTTCCCTTTTGCACAACGGTGAGACGAGGTCCAGCCTTGCCTGCCCGCTCTCTCAGGGGACGCGAGCCATCTTCAAGGCCGCGGGCAGAATAGGCGCGAAGTAGCATCGAGCGAATTGCTAGATCCTCCGCAGGCAGTGAGTAGCCAATGATATACCACTCCTTTGCAACGCGAAGCGCTTCTGTCGCCGACCGCCAGACATTGAGCAGATGTGGATCTCGTACGTCGCGCACCATGGATGGCGCCACAATAAGGTGCCGAAGCGGCCACTCTCCACACGTACACGTGTTGGCCCAGGCCTGGCGTTCGTTAAAACTCAGGTACGCGATAACCTCGCGCGGATTCAAATAAAGTTGTCCGCAGAGATCGCAGCGCAGCCAGTTGAGAGAACCATGCAGCTTGTAGATGCCAATCTCAGGGCGTTGCGGGCGCGGCACCAGCACGTCCGTGAACGGGTTCCGCCAGTCAAAGCCAAAGTCGATGGTCGTTTCCAACTGCTTGGGCCCGATTTTCTGAAAAATTGGTGTTTCGACAGCCACGTCGTAGTTGGTGGTAATTATGTTCAGTGGTCCGCCATTGTCTTTGCCCTTGCTGAACATCCAAGCCACGAACTGGTCGAGAACCTGGCGTTGACTGTCGTCCATACCACGCGGGGTCATGTCAGGAACCTCGAGTATTTCTGGCGTGTAGTCTTGAGCGTCTTCAAGGTGCTCTTTGATTTGAGACAAGTCCGTGTCGATCAGGACCTCCATAATCGCGCGCTCGAGTAGACGCCGGCACTGAACCAGTTCCTTTTTTCCGAACCGCAATGCAGCAGGCTGATCGTACAGGATCAGATGGTCCAGAAACGAAAGCACGTTTGTGATGTTGGGCAAACCTTGATCTTCCTCGAGGTTTAGATCGAGCCCTGAATACAACACCAGAAATGCCTTGCGCAGATCATCGTTGAGCCTTGCACTGTCGCGACCAGGAAAGAGTTGCTTACCTCCCGATCCATTTTGTCGAAGTCTCTGCACGATCCTCGGCAGTATCTGATCCGTCAATGGCAGACCAAACGCTCGCGACGCGCCCGCGCCCATGAACACGACTGTTCCCGATGGATTTGTCATAGTCCCTCCACGCCTCTACGGTAAATGTGAAAACTCGCAGATTTGTTTCACCCAAAAGTAGATACCGCGGTCTACCTGCCCTTAGAAACATTTCATTTGTTCGAATCATAACCATTTGGAAGTGCGCAAACGGTGTGTCGAATTAAGTATGAGCATGCTGTTGTGAACCACTTCCAGGAGCTAGTTTGAAATTTTCGAAGGAGTCCCCTACTCATGTTTAATTCACATTCTCGACACCGTGATCGGTGTGATAGTGATCTTCCTGCAACTTAGCCTGGTTTGCACGGCCGTCAACGAGTTCGTTGCTATGTGCCTTCAGAAACGGGCCAAAGAACTGGAAAAAGGGATTGGCTCACTTCTCACCAGCCCACAACTGGCTGACAAGTTTTACGCGCACCCGCTCATCAAGGCCTGCGTCCGGACGGGAAAAAACCTTCTTACATTCCCTCACGCACTTTTGCATTGGCGCTCATGGACATTGTAAGGCGTCACGCTTTTGATGGTGCGGTCACAGCAGCCACTCAGGCCGTAGCAGATAAGGAAAAGGAACGTCTGTCCGCTCAGGCCGGCGTGGACGCTGCAATGGCCGCCTTACAGTCGGCACAGGCTATTCAAGCAGCCGCTTGATACGGCACTTGCGTCCGCAACCGCGGCGAACGTGGAGGGGGCAACTAAAGCTGCGGAAGATGCCGCGAAGCAGGAAGATGCCGCCCGGATTGCCAAGACCAACGCCGATACCAAACTGGCCGCTGCGACCGCTGCGAAGACCAAAGGCCCAAGCCAACCTTGAGCAGTGGTTCGATGATGCGATGGATCGTGTCTCTGGTGTGTATAAGCGCAAGAGTCAGATATTCATCGGCATTATCGCCGTAGTTGTAACTCTGGTGGCGAACGTCGATACGCTTCAAGTTGCAAATAGTTTGTCGCATGACAAGGCGGTACGCGACTCGTTGGTGGCTGCCGCACCCGAACTTGCCAGGAACGCAGAAGCTTCAGATGCGGAAAATAAATCCAGCACCGGAACGGCAGATAAAGGAACGGCGGATAAAGGAACAACGAAAGGCAACGCAAGTGCTTCCGGTGGAAGTGCATCTGCATCTACCACGCCTGAACCGTCAATCAGTAGTATCAAAGCCAGTCTTGATGAACTCAACAAGCTTGGACTGCCGATCGGGTACGTCCGCGTTTGCACTGCGCTCGAAGAGTCAGTTGTCGATAGCTGTGTAACGGAGACTGCCGCTAACGAGGCTAAGGCAAAATTGGATACCGCCCAAACTAATGCAGACAATGGTGAGAAAGCACTTCAGAGCGCTGACGACAGTGTTAAAGCGGCGGAGAAGAAGCTCAGTGGAAGCAGCAATGATGCCGATAAGACTGCTAACCAAAAAGAGCTTGATACAGCGAAAGCAAAGTTCGATACGGCAAAAACAGCGCGCGATAATGCGGCGACCGAATTAACCAACGCGCAAAAAGTTCAAGGCAAGACTGCAGCTAAGGTTAAAGAAATCAATACCGTTAAAGAAGCATTTGCGAAGGCGGAGGCCGATCTAAAGAAAGCCCCGGACGATGCGCAATTGCAGCAGGCCTACCACGAAGCGGGCGCCAGAGGCCTTCACGACAAAGTGTCCGAAGTGTCAAAAGGAGTCTAAATTAACAGACGATGAACTAAAGCGACGTCTACCAACAACGCACGACTATCGACTCTTCAGCGGAGACTTCAGGAGCGCTGTTGGTGCGCTCGTCGGAGACGCCCTGAACTTACTTTATTCGCATTGGTTCGGTTGGCTGATCACCGCCTTTGCGATTTCGCTCGGTGCACCTTTCTGGTTTGACACGCTGAATCGGATAATGGTCATTCGCTCGACCGTGAAGCCTCATGAGAAGAGCAAGGAACAAGAGTCAAAAGACAATCCAGATGAGGATGACAAGAAAAAGACGTAACCACGCGAGCTAACCTCGTTGAATTCTCTGCCTCGGGTACTGGTTCAGTTTGAAATACGCCGAAGGCGTTCACTAATTTCAGCCCAGAGTTCGAGCTTGCGAGAACCCTGGGGAAAACATCAAGTAGCGTTTGAACCCTGCAAGGGTTCGCCAACCGCCTAACCCTTACAGGGTTAGAATGTTTTTAATCTTTGTCCCCAGGGTTCTCGCAAGCTCGAACCCTGGGCTCAAATTAGCGAACGCCTTTGGCGTATTTCAAACTGAACCACTACTCTGCCTCGGAATGTCTTGTCAAATTACTCAACACGAGGACGCGGACACCGCGACGGCGGGGTCGCCCGTGAACGTGTGGGCCGTCTTCTCAAAGGGATTGCCACAGCCCATCGTGTTCAAGTCGTTCCAGGAGCCGCCCTGGGCAGCACCCCAGATTGCACCCACTGTGACGTAGGTGAAGTAGAAGCCAAGCTCACCTAACGCCGCGACTGTCCGGCTGTGATATGACTCGTGCCGAGCGAGCTCGTCCGGAACTGTTCCATCGGACTTGAAACGTCCGCTCTGCGTCCATGCAACTGCGCCTAACGTCAGGGCGCCGCCACCAGCTCCGACTTCGATGAACAACATCCCGCGTCTGAAATCAACGTTTCCACCAGCAGCCGCAACAACTATCGCGGCAATGAGGCCTACCGTCGTAAGAATCGGCGATTGAACCCACTTCAAAAAGAAACTAATGCCCCACAAGAATTTGCTGTCACTGGCGTCGAGCAGCGGCGTGAAAATCGAACCCAATAACGATGCGGCACTCCAGACTACGAGTGCTACAAGCGCAACGGTGGACACAACTGCGGCACTCGCTCCGGCAATGTAGGCGAACGCTCCAAACGTCAGCACTGTCAGCGCGGCGCCGATAGCTCCGCCTATGATCCACAACAACCATTCGTCCCACGTCGACGCGCCGTTGAGCGCTGCACCGAGCGCGCCTAACGCCGCGCCGACAATCACCGCTATGAGCAGCACGAGAAGAAAAGCGAACTGGCCCGTCGGATCGGTGAAGTTAACTGGATTGGCGAGTGCGTAAAGATAGAGGTTCGAGGCCGCAATAATGCCGGCGATCTTCTCGGGGTTATCGATCAGATACTTGTCTGGCGTAATGAAACGGCCAAGCATCGGACGGTAATGACGCGCGCCTAACAACACCACATCAGTACCATCACTGAACTGCGCCCCCTGAAACTGGAAGTGCGGCTGAATGACGATCGAAACAGACAGACGACCATACGGCGTGTACTCATCATGCCCGACGAACGCTCCGGTGTTGAGGTTGCTCACGACGTTGACGTTGCCCAAGCGGTCCAGGTGATGTAGCAACGGATCGCCGGACTGCGGAACAATCGCGAGCCTGCGATCATCGTCAAACACAATCTTCGTCGCATTATCACTTTCGATCAGGTAAATACCATCACACTCATAACGGATCGTGGTCACGCCATTGCGCGTGACACGACTCTCAGTGCGACGATCGTTGTGATCGTAACGATACTCAACCACCGAGCCGTCAGGCTTATCCACACGCACGAGCCGCCCGCGCGCGTCGTAACCCAGAGTTCCGAGCGCAGGATCGCGGGTTAGCCGGCCCGAATTGTCGTACTCGTACTCGGCCGTTGCCGCAGCTCTTCTTTTGATCAAGCGGTTCGGATGAAGCGCATCTCCGGTCTGGAGACCGTAGTCCATGTCCTCGGCAAACGACTCCGCCGAGAAAACCAGGTTGCTCAGTTCGTCATAGCGATAACGGAAATCGTAATCACCGCCGGCTCCGCGACCGGTCGCACGTGAGACGCGATTGCGCTCGTCGTACTCAAACGTCTGGTTGTTTCGCATCTTGCCCGCGACGTTCGACAGATCGTCGATCTGGGAAACTCTTCCCAACGGATCGAGATGATGGAGCAGGTGTTGAAACTTCGGACCCGCGGCGCCGGCCTGTGTCAATATCTCAGTCAGGAGATAATCGCCGGGCGTCATGGTATGGCGCGTTTCCAAACCGTTTGCAAAAACTATGCGCTCACGTTTTCCAGTTGGACCATAAGTAATGGATTGAATGTAACCGGGAATCGAAGCGAGCATTCCGGTCGGATGGTAGTTGTAATCGACGCGTGTTCCATCCGGGTAAATTACGAAGCGGACGCGTCGCTGGTGGTCGTAGCCAAAACGGACCTCGAAAGTATTCGGATTGCCCGTAAACGTGCGCCGTATCGAAGTGGCGTCGCCTTCGACGGAGTACGAGTAGTCGACTGTTCCAAACGTGCCGGCAACGCGCGCGAGACGGCCTCTTAAATTTGCGCCCGGGCCAGTGTCGTAGCTGTATGCCTCTTCAATCGGACCGGATGGACCACCGGTGCGAACCTCGGTAATGCGCCCGCGCAGATCGCGCGGTGTGTAAACCGCTCGCCCGTCGGCATCGGTGCGCAGTACCTCGTTGTTAGCGGCGTCATAGATCGACGTCTTCGTACCAGCTTCAGCCGAGTCGCAACGGATGCAGTTGCCCCACAGATCGAACTTGCGATCGAGAACAACATTGCCACGCGAATCGTGGATCGTCTGGAGGCGTCCGAGAGCGTCGAAGGCGCGGCGCTCTTCGTAAGTACCACCTGCGTCCATCTCAATAATCGAAACAACCTTGCCGCCCGCGTTTGCGCGGCTAATTCTGCTGGGACGCGTAGACGGATCAGCGACAAGCGCAACAGCCTGCAACGGATCGTAGAAGCGTGTTTCGTTTCGATCGTAGATGTAACGTGTGGTTCCGCCGTCAAACAATCGCTCTTCGACGACTCGTCCGGCAAAATCGTAACTGTAAGAACGTGAGACAAGCGGCGCCGGCGGTGTTGCTTCGAAGTTTGAAGTCGTCGAGTAATAAGCGTCGAGCTCGCGGAGGACCTGCGCCGAAAGCGAGCGTACTTCCTGTTTACCAACCGCCCAACGGCCGTCTTCGCTCAGCGTACGTTCCTGACAAATACGGCCCGCGCCGTCGTGATACTGAAACTTCACCGCTCCCGCCTCAGCATCGTCCGGCGACAAACGCATGCGCCGGATCGTTCGGTGCGGCACACTGTCGCGGCGATATTCGTAAGTTTCAGTTGGCCGTGAAGGATCTGCACCGCGCCGGAAAACAGCTACGATATTTCCCAAACCGTCGTAACGTGTTTCGAGTACATTGTTGTTGAGATCGGCAATGCGTGCTGCCTGCTGCGCGATTGGATCGAAGAGCATGTCGCGCACTGGACCGCCATCTTCACTAATACTCACGGGATGGATCGACTCGGCATCGTAGGCGATCACGGTGCGGTGTCCGATCAGATCGAGCGTTTCGAGCTGATTGCCCGCGGCGTCGTTGCGATAACGAAAGACGTCTTTCACAAACACCGCGCCCAGCTCCGGGTCAGTCTCGCTTCGATAGAGCGTAGGAATCAGTGCCGGCACAACAGTGCCGTATGATTCGGTGATCTCTGCAGTGGTCAGCGCGACTTCCGTCTGCCGGCTCTTGAAGCCATTGGTCACCTGGCCGAAGGGCAAGCCAACAAAGGCTGGGCCATCGTAAAAAATCGTGAAGTGTTTGAGCACACGACCGCCGCCATCCGTGCGTTTCATGCGAGTCGCAAAACTGCTGAGTCCATGCACTGCATGAGTGGCATAGAGTGTATCTATCACGAGCTCGTCAATGTGTTGCGTACCGGCTGAGTCTTTCCATCGCTGTGATCGGCGTTCTGTGGTGACATTGCCCGCGAGATCGTATTGAAAGTCGATGCGCTCGCTTTCATAGACTGTACCTGACTGAAAACGCCGGCTCTCTCGTGAACGCTCCTGAGCGAGATACGCGTGACGGTCGGGAGAAATCGTCGCAACCGGACGCGCCTCCCACACGGATTCTTCAACGCGACACACTTCTCCTGTAGCCGGATCGACTAGTTCAGATCGATGTGGTTGGCCCTTTCCTGCTATGAACGCAGGATCGCGACCGCTCGTGCCGCGATTGTGAAAATAGAAACGCTGCCAAACTGAGGCCGTGTGTTCTGTTGCCTGCCGTATCGACTCCACTTCCGCGAATCCGAGGTACTCACGCGCGCGGCCGTCGTAATGTCCATCGTGGTAGCGGTATTCAGTCACCTGCGTCTGGCCGGTTACACTGTCGCTCTCAGTCATGCGCTTTACTACGTGGACCGGAAACGGCAGATAACCCGACCAGCGACGACCACGGTCGAGATCTGCGGTGCGCTCGAAGACGGAGGTCGTGTACTCGATCGTCGTCGTCAGCCCGGCGCCGTTATCAACCGATTGCAAAAGATTAGGCTTCACGCCGTTGAGCGGATCGAGATACCAAAAGACGTGTGGTGTTGCACCGACAGAATCCAGACACCAGATGAAACCGGGCGTGCCGGAACCCACCAGATCGGCGAGTAAAAACTGTTCGACACCTAAGCGCGGCGCACGTTCAAGCACGATCGGATCACTAAAACGCTCGCCCAGCGCATTGAGGAAGATTCGGATCTCGCCACTTCCTACGAGGATCAGATCAGCCGTGCCGTCGCCATCGAGATCAGCGAGATAAATGTCCTCGTCGGGGTTGGGTACATCAAACTCGGGCGTGTGCGTCATTACTCGCGGCGCGCCCCAACGACCATTACCCAGGCCGGGCCAGTAAGTGATCTGCCGTGATTGCAGCATCACCATGTCCACCATGCCGTCGCCGTTCATGTCGGCGAAGCGGAGACGCGGCTGTTGTTGATTGAAGTTCGGCAGATTGGCTGCAGGCAGTGCGACTGGGCCATCCCAACGCTCGCCCTGGCGATTGAAAAAAGCCATCGGCGTGCCGTTTCGGAACGTTAACAGATCGACGACGCGATCACCGTCGAGGTCGAGCAGGTAGCTTCCCTCTTCGCCGAGATCAAAACTCGGCGTTAGTGAGGAGAATTGCTTGCGCTGAAATCCCTCGTCGGGATCGTGCGGGTAGAAGCCCCCACCCAATGCACGTCCAACCACTAAATCCGCCGTGCCATTCCCGGTGAGATCTGCAAAGCGAACTTGATCCTCACCGAGGTTCAAACCCTGCGGGAGCGCCGCCAAACGTTGCGGTGGTCCCCAACGCAAGCGACCACGATTCTCCCAGAACGTCGCCTCGATCCCGTTCATCCGCAGTATTCCGGGCAAAGCGGTGCCGCGATAATCCAGGAGGGTGACATCTGCGCCGAGCGACGGCGGTGGAATCGTGTTCGAATCGAATTTGACGATTTGTCGTGAGTCGGGTGAGAAGCCGGTATAGTTGAACGTCAACGGCGCGAGTGATGCCGACTGCAACGCACCGTTTTCAAAACGAAAACCAGTGACACGGATCCGCTGGAGCAGGGATGCGCCGACGCGATCGGCAGCCACGTAGTCGAAAAGAAATTCACGAGTTAACGTTTCCGGTGTAAGCCGATCCTGGTGCAACGCCAATCGTCGCAGACGGCGGCGTGTGCGTACTTCGAAGCCGGCATCAAATTGTGAGAAGGCATCGGGCCGGTCCTCGTATTCCCACTCCAACCGGAAAACACTCCACCGAATGCGACGCAGATAACGCTGCGTGCCGTCAGTCTCATACTCGAAATCAACGTGCCGTTCACCGGGAAAAGTGACGCGGTCCAATAACCAGCGAACGATTCGAGGCTGCCCGTCAACAACACCTTCGACGCGGCTTGCCGCCGTTGAACCGAATCGCATCGCCACCAGGTTCGGAGCTATTGAAGTCCATTGAGTGGCGTAGAAGCGAAACTGTTGTGAAGTCTGCCCGATGAAAGGCACAAACACGCCATCGCTCACGGGCACTAACGTCTCGGTGGCTGACAACGAGTATTCGATCTCACATTGCGGCAG
>Ga0105238_10007763_pt1 | contig 10729 bp, 5 predicted proteins | sample KBSC34metaG_FD_81526 | JGI IMG/M metagenome (GOLD analysis project Ga0105238, IMG submission 81526) | Corn rhizosphere microbial communities from Kellogg Biological Station, Michigan, USA - KBS C3-4 metaG | ecosystem: Host-associated > Plants > Roots > Rhizosphere > Soil | place: Michigan, USA...
CGAAATCCGCCGCCAGGCGGCGCGCAGCGCGCAGCTGACCGAAGAACTCGGCGCGGCACACAGCGCGCTCGATGGCAGCGCGAGTGGCGGCAAGGACAGTTCGCTGCCGGCCGCACTGGCCAACGCACAGCGCCTGCGCGCCAAAGCCACCGAGCGGCTGGCCACCGCGCAGATCGAGATGCTCGACCTGGAAAACCGCAGCTATGAGCCGCGCATGCGCCTGTTGTCGGCGCAGTCGCGCGACCGCCAGCGCAACGTCGACGAACTCTCGCAACACGTTGTCGCACTGGAAGCACTCGCGCTCGCCCGCACCGGCGCCGACGCGAGCAGCCTGTGCACCCGCGTCGCTGCCGAACGCGGCGCGATCGATTTGCGTGCGCGCGTGCTGACCGATGCCGCCGACACCAACGTCGCCGAATGCGAACAGCTGACGCGCGCGATCCAGCGCATTGGAGACTTGCACGCGCAACAGCAAAAACTCGACGCAACCCGCCAGGACACCGTGCAGGCGCTGACCAATACCGAGGAGCGCGTGCGCATCGGCGGCGTCACCGAAGCCGTCGGCCTGATCCTGCTGGCCGAGCAACGCAAGCTGCGCCCGCTGTCGCAGTTGCGCCGCGAGCTCGGCGCGGTGCAGACGGAACTGGCCAAGACGCGCATCGAGCTGGTCGACCTGCGCGAACAGCAGAATGCCTTGAGCGACATTTCCGGCAGCGTCGACCAAGCCCTCGCCGCATTGAACGTCGCGCCGGACGTGCTGGACAAGCTGCGCGCCGGGTTGTTCCGCCTGCTCGCCACGCGCGCGGAAATGCTGCCGCGTCTGAGCGTGCAGCAGACACGCCTGGCAAGCCTGTTGGCCGACATCGAGCAGCAGCTGGCCGATTTGACCGCGACCACGGCCAAGCTCAGCGCGATGCTCGACGAGCGCCTGCTGTGGACGCCAAGCCATGAGGCAGTCAACCTCGCCTGGCTCGCGCGCCTGCCGCAAGACGCCTTCGACTTCTTCATCGCACAACGCTGGTCGCGCGCCGCGGTGAATGCCGGCAATGCGTTGCTCGCGATGTGGCTGCTGGCCGGCATGGCGATTGCCGGGTTGCTTGCATTGCTGTGGTTGCGCTGGCGCGCGCCGGCGCATCTGGAGCGCATCGCCGTGCCGTTGCGGCGCATCCGCACCGACCGCTATCGCTACACCGGCCAGGCGCTGGCCTGGAGCCTGCTTGCCGCGGCGCCGTTCGCGTTTGCGTGCTGGCAGCTGGCGCGCCTGTTCCAGCACGTCGCCGCCGGCGGCAGCGGCTTTGCCGAAGCGCTGGCGCGTGCGTTTTCGATACTCGTGCTGCCGGCGGCAACGCTCAGTTTCCTGCGCGTGCTGACCAGCGAGAATGGCCTGGCGCAATTCCATTTCCGCTGGCCGCGGCCGCGCCGCGTGGCGCTCAACCGCGTCGCACCGTTGCTCGGTGCGTTGATCCTGCCGACCACGTTCGTGCTGGTGTTGCTGTCGCGTCCTGGCGCGGACTTGCCGCTCGATACGCTGGGCCGCGCGTTGCTCGCACTGTCGCTGCTCGGCACCGGCTGGCTCGGCTGGCGCCTGCTCGCGCCGGGCCAGATCTGGACCGCGCGCAACGTCGTGCTGACCGAGCCGGTGCGCTTGCGGCAAATTACACGTTTTGCTTTTTCCACAATGTGTTTTGTATTGGCGGCGTTGGATCTGCTCGGCTACTTCGTCACCGCAGAAGCGCTGGCGGCACGCCTGCTTGCTTCGCTCGGCGCCATGCTCGGCATTGCGACTCTGTACGGCATGGCGACGCGCTGGCTGGTGCTCGGCGAGCGCCGGCTCGCGCTCAAGCGCATGCTGGAAAAGCAGGCCAGCGAAGCGGCCGAGAGCGGCGAAGGCGAAGTGCTGCCGGAGCTGCCGGAGAGCGAGGAAATCACCATCGCCAGCGTCAGCGCGCAGACGCGCCGCCTGTTGCGCGCACTGACCGTGCTCGGCACAGGCATGCTGCTGCTGTGGATCTGGTCGGACGTCGCACCGGCGCTGGCAATGTTCGGCAACGTCGCGTTGTGGGATTCGAGCCAGACCATCGCCGGCAAGGAGATCGCGCTGCACGTCAGCCTGCGCGATGCGATCGAGGCCTTCGTCGTGCTGGCGGTAACCTGGGTCGCCACGCGCAACCTGCCCGGCCTGCTCGAAGTCGGCCTGCTGCGTCGCCTGCAGGTCGATACGCCGACGCGTTACGCAATTACCAGTGTCACCCGCTACGTGATCGTGTTTACCGGCACCATCCTCGGCCTGTCCATGCTCGGCCTGCGCTGGAGCAACCTGCAATGGCTCGCCGCCGGCTTCTCGGTGGGCCTGGGCTTCGGCATGCAGGAAATTTTCGCGAACTTCATCTCCGGCCTGATCGTGCTGTTCGAACGGCCGTTCCGCATCGGCGACATCATCAGCATCGGCGGCGTCGAGGGCACGGTGGCGCGCATCCGCACGCGCGCCACCACCATTGTCGACTGGGACAACAAGGAAGTGGTGGTGCCGAACAAGAGCTTCATCACCGAGCGCCTGGTCAACTGGACGCTGTCGGACTCGACCACGCGCATCGTCATCAAGCTCGGCATCGCCTACCGCAGCGATCCGAAGCTGACGCAGCGGCTGCTGCTGGAAATCGCCGCGGCACATCCGCAGGTGCTGGCCGAGCCCGCGCCGACCTGCTGGATGATGGGCTTCGGCAACAGCACGCTGGATTTCGAGTTGCGCGTCTATGTGGGCGAAATCAACCAGCGCAACCTGGTCAAGACCGAACTGCAGTTCCGCATCGCCGAAGTGTGCCGCGAGCACGACATCGAGCTGGCCTTTCCACAAATGGATTTGTGGCTGCGCAATGCGGTTGAAATGAAACTGCCGGAAACACTGCAAGAACCGCCGTCGCGCGGCGCCAACAAGAGCAGCTAGAATTTCGCACGCCGGCATTCCGTCCGGCCAGCGGAGATTGCGCGTGAAGTCACTCTGTGCCGTGCTTTGCCTCGCCGCCAGCGCCGCCGTGCCCGCACCGCAGCGCGCGCTGACCGATCCGCAGACGTTGAATTCGGTGGCGAATGCCGCCGCTGCGGCGGTACCCGTGCGCGATCTGTTTTTCTCGCGCAGCAACGCCGGCGCGGCCTGGTCGCCGGACGGCAAGGAGGTCGTCGTATCGACCAATTTCACCGGCCGCTACAACCTGTGGCGCGTAAGTGCTGCCGGCAGCTGGCCGGTGCAGCTGACCCAATCCGACGATCGCCAGGCCGGCGTGGCGTGGTCGCCCGACGGCAAGTGGATCGTGTTCCAGTCCGATCACGCCGGCGGCGAAATTTTCGATCTGTACGCAGTGCCGGCGCAAGGCGGCGCAGTGATCAACCTGACCGACAGCGACGACGTTTCCGAGGAACGCGCCAACTGGTCGCCGGACGGCAAGACGCTGGCAATCGAGCGCAAGGGCAAGACCGAATCGGTCACCGACATCGCGCTGCTCGACTGGGCCACGCGCAAGGTGACTGCGTTGACGCACGAGAAGACTCCGGGCGAAGGCTGGCAGGCGCTGGCGTGGAGCGCGGATGGCCGCATGCTGTACGCCAACCGATTCAATGCCGGCTACACCGACGCCAGCGCGTGGCGCATCGACGTGGCCAGCGGCAATGCAGTGGAACTCACGCCGCACAAGGGCCAGCAGCTGATCACGATGAGCGCGGTCAACGCCGACGGCACGACGCTGGCGCTGAGCTCCAATGCCGGCGGCGGCAACAGTCGCGCGGCACTGTTCGACGTGGCCACGCACAGCTACCGCTGGCTCGACAACGGACCATGGGAAAGCGCCACCGACGAGTTCTCGCCCGACGGCAAGCAGCTGCTGTGGACGCTCAACGCCGACGGGCGCTCGGACATATTTGTATACAATTTGGCCGCGCGCACCAGCAGCAAGCTCGAACTGCCGCCAGGCGTGAACGCGCCGATTGCCGGCGCGCACAGCTACGCGCCAGACGGACGCATGCTGATCGCGCATCAGGCCAGCAATACGCCGGCGGATTACTGGATCGTCGGCACAGACGGCAACGCGCTGCAGCTGACACGGTCGGCGCTGGCCAGCCTGACGCCCGCGACGTTGCCAACCGCACAGCTGGTCCACTACGCAAGCTTTGACGGCACCGTGATCAGCGCCTTCGTGTGGCTGCCCTTCAACTTGCCGCGCGATGGCAAGGCGCCTGCCGTGGTGCTGCCGCACGGCGGCCCGACCGGCCAGACGCTCGACACCTTCAACCGCACCGCACTGGCGCTCGCCTCACGCGGCTACGTGTGCATCGCGCCGAACGTGCGCGGCTCGACCGGCTACGGCCTGCCGTTCCAGAAGGCCAACATCAAGGATCTCGGCGGCGGCGACCTCAAGGACGAGGTGTACGCAGCGAAGTTCCTGGTGTCGACCGGTTACGCCGATGCGAAGAAGATCGGCATCAGCGGCGGCTCGTACGGCGGCTTTATGGCATTGATGGCGCTTGGCCGCACGCCGGACCACTGGGCTGCCGGGGTCGACCTGTTCGGCGTCACCAATTGGCTGAGCGAACAGGCGCACGAAGAACCGGCGTTGCAGCAATACGACCAGTCGATCCTCGGCGATCCGGTCAAGGATCGCGCGATCTACGAAAAATCCTCGCCGACCACGTACTTCAGCGCGATCAAGGCGCCGCTGCTGGTGCTGCAGGGCGAGAACGACATCCGCGATCCGAAGGAAGAAGCGGAGCAGGCGTTCAAGGCGCTCACCGCCGGCGGCAAGACCGTGCTGGCGCACTACTATGCCGGCGAAGGCCACGGCTTCGCCAAGCGCGAGAACCAGATCGATGCGCTGGAACGCACGCTCGCCTGGTTCGATCGCTATCTGAAAAACGATACGAGCGTAAAGATCCCGCAATGACGATTGCGATCCAAAAAATCCGTTCGCGTTGAGCGTAGCTCACGCAGCGAGCGAAGTCGAAACGTCACCCACCCTTCGACTTCGCGCCTGGCGGCGCTACGCTCAGGGCGAACGGATTTTCAGCAAAATCCCTTCAAGGCGCGGCATCAAGCGCCGCCTAGCGCCGATTTCACCAGCGCCTCGAAGCGCGCCTGATCCACGTCGAGCACGATGCTGGCGTTGGCGGGATGACCGAGACGCTGGTCCCAGTCGACCACGGTCGCGCCGCGCGTGTGCGTGCCGGTCAGTTCGATCGCAACGTGGCGCTCTTCGGCGCGCGTGACGATGTCCGGCTGCAGTGCGACCGCCATCGCCAGCGCATCGGCGACCATCAGCTTCGGCCGGCCGCGTTCGCGCGTCCAGGCGCGCGTCTTGCGCGAGATCGACTCGAAGAAGCGGGCGCGCGCATCGTCGGCGCCGAGCCAGCGCTCGATGTCGGCGAACTCGATGCCATGACGCATCGTCGCTTCCCAATCCACAAGTACACAATGCGGCCAAGTGGAAAACACCACGTGCGCCGATTCCGGATCGAAGCCGATGTTGAATTCGGCCGGCACCAGGTGCGTGTTGCCGCGACCGGTGACCGCGCCGCCCATGACGACAAGCTTGGCGACGCGCTGCGGCAGCGTCGGATCGAGCCTGAGCGCGAGCGCGACGTTGGTCAACGGCGCCATCGCCACGATCACGAGTTTTCCGGAATATTCGTGCGACAGGCGCAGAATTGCCTGCGCGGCCTGCTCGTCGGCGGCGCGGCGCGCGCTCGGCGCGTAGCCGATATCGCCAAAGCCGTCGGCGCCGTGCACGAACGCGGCATCTTCCGCCGGCAGCACGAGCGGCGACGGACAGCCGCCGAACACCGGCGTCTGCGCGCCGATCACCTCGACCAGTTTCAAGGCATTGCCGATGGTGTGCTCGAGTCCGACGTTGCCGGCAGCGATGCTCAGCCCGCGCACCTGCGCGTGCTGGTGCGCCATCAGGATCGCCAGCGCGTCGTCCACGCCCGGGTCGGTGTCGATCAGCATTTCAATCTTTTGCATGTGCTGCCAGTCCGTGTTGATTTGCTTTCATGTCCTCGATGGTCTTGCTACGCGTGCGCTTGAGGTCGAGCGCGCGCCGTTCCACAACGTGCCACGACAATACCGCCAGCACTAGCGCGACGAACAGCGCCGCGGCGGTGAGCGGCAGTGCGCCGATGCCGGGATCGATCTGCACGATCGCCTGCTGCACCGGAAAGCCGTACAGGAACAGGCCGTAAGAATAGTCGCCGGGCAGCCGCAGGGGAATCGCTGGCAGCCGGTAGGCAAACCAGAATGTGAAGTAACCGAGGCAGAGGATCGTCAATGCGTAGGCGATGGCCGTATCGCGCAGCAGCCAAGTAACCACGCCAAGCGCGAGCAGCACGCGCGTCGACACCGGCACAAATCGTGCGGCGCAGGCTGCCGCCGCGGTGCATGCAAACACGCAAGTCAGCGCGCGCTTGCCCTCGGTGTCCGGCGCGAGATGCGACCACGACGCCAGCACGACGATCACCGAGCCGAGCAGGACCAGTGCGGCGAAATGGCGAAAGCGAAAGAACCCGCACAGCGCCAACACCGCCAGATACAGATACAGCCGCGCTTCGAGGGCCAGCGACCACAGCGAACCGTTGACCACGCCGGGATAGCCGCTGGCATCGTAGGCGCCAGGCAGGGTGTAGTGCAGGCCGGTCAGACCGAGGTTGTGGAACAGGTAGCTCCACGCTTCATGCGTGCCGAAGAATTCGGCTGGCGACAGCCGCGTGAACCACAGGCCGGTGGCCAGCAGCGACAGCACCAGGCAGATCACATAGGCCGGATAGATGCGCAACGCGCGCGCGCCGACGAAGCGCAGCAGATTCGGATGACGCAGGTAGCTGCCGGTGACCAGGAAGCCGCTGATCGCAAAAAACAGCAGCACCGCAACCTTGCCGCCGTAAAAGCCCGGCAGCAGCATCGCCACGATATCCGACTCGCCGCGCGCGGCAGTGGCCAGGGCATAGCTGTGCGAGTAGATCAGCAGCGCGGCGGCGATGTGGCGCAGCAGCAGATAGTTATCCTGCCGCTCGCGCTGCAGACCGTCGGCCAGCGACATCGGGCGACGGAGCGCAGCGCGCAGGAGGCCATGCCAGGTATACTTGTCCACATTGCCGGGCGTGGGCGCGGCGCCCGGCGCGGCGTCGCTATGCATCATGCCCCCGCATAGCGCGCGGACGCGCCGATCCAGCGCGCGATCAGCGCATCCACGGCCGCGGGGTGATCGCGCAGCAGCACTTCGCCGGCACGCTGCACGGCGGGTAGGAGGTGTGCGTCCCGCGCGATGTCGGCGATGCGCAGACTGAGCTGACCGGTCTGGCGCGTACCTAGCACTTCGCCGGGTCCGCGCAATTCGAGATCCTTCTCGACAATGCGGAAGCCGTCGTTGGTTTCGCGCAATACATCCAGACGTTGCCGCGCCATCTGTGACAACGGCTGCGCATACAGGAATACGCAGCTGGATTCGACGCTGCCGCGCCCGACGCGCCCGCGCAGCTGATGCAACTGCGCCAGCCCGAGGCGTTCGGCGTTCTCGATCACCATCAGGCTGGCGTTCGGTACATCCACGCCGACTTCGATGACGGTGGTCGCCACCAGCAATGCCAATTCGCCATTGCCGAATGCATCCATCACGGCCTGCTTCTCGGCGGGCTTCAAGCGTCCGTGCACGAGCCCGATGCGCAGTTCCGGCAGCGCCGCACTCAGCTCGGCATGCAGCGCCTCGGCGTCCTGCGCGCGCAGCTGTTCGGATTCCTCGATCAGCGTGCACACCCAGTACGCCTGGCGTCCGCTCGAACACGCCGCGCGAATGCGCTCGATCACTTCGTGGCGCCTGGTCTGTGCCAGCGCCACCGTCACGACCGGCGTGCGCCCCGGCGGCAATTCGTCGATCACGCTGACGTCCAGATCGGCGTACGCGGTCATCGCCAGCGTGCGCGGGATCGGCGTGGCAGTGAGCACGAGTTGATGCGGCACCGAATCTTCGGCTTTGCCTTTGTCTCTCAGCGCCAACCGCTGGTGCACGCCGAAGCGATGCTGCTCGTCGATGATCGCCAGGCCCAGATTCTCGAACGTCACGCCTTCCTGCATCAGTGCATGTGTGCCGATGACGATGGCGGCGCCATCGGCGATGCGCGCCAGTGCGGTCGCGCGGGCGCGGCCTTTGAGCTTGCCGGCCAGCCACACGACCTCGACGCCGAGCGGCGTCATCCAGCGCATGAAGTTGCGGAAGTGCTGCTCGGCCAGCAGTTCCGTCGGTGCCATCAGCGCGGTCTGCAGGCCGGATTCGGCGACGCACAACGCCGCCAGCGCCGCTACCACGGTCTTGCCGGAGCCGACATCGCCCTGCACCAGGCGTAGCATCGGTGCAGCGGCACCGAGATCGCGCACCACATCGGCGGTGACCCGCGCCTGCGCGCGCGTCGGCGCGAACGGCAGCGCGGCGAGAAAGCGTGCGCGCAGCGATCCATCGCCGTGCAATGCCGGCGCGGCGTGGCGCCGGACCTGTTCGCGCAGGCGCTTCAGGCTCAGGTGCTGCGCCAGCAGCTCCTCGAACGCCAGCCGCTGCTGCGCCGGATGCGCACCGGCCGCTAGCTGCGCGAGATCGGCCTCGGGCGGCGGGCGATGGACATACAGCAAGGCGTCGCGCAACGATGCCAACTTGTGTACTTTGCGCAATTTTTCCGGCAGCAGTTCGAGTGTGTCGTCGGCCGGCAGCAGCTTGAGCGCGCGCTCGATCAGCCCCGCCAGGCGCGACTGGCCCAGGCCTTCGGTGACCGGATAAACCGGCGTCAGCAGTTCATCGACCGCAACCACCGCATCGCCGGCGATGCGGCGGTACTGCGGATGCACCATCTCCAGCCCGTGCGCGCCGTGGCGCACCTCGCCGAAGCAGCGCAGACGCGCGCCGATCGCCAGCTGGTTGACCTGTGCGTTGTTGAAATGGAAGAAGCGCAGCAGCAGCGTTGCTTGCGATTCGTCGCCAATGGCGATGCGCAACTGCGGCCGGTAGCGAAAACCTTTTTCGATCGCCTCGACGCGGCCTTCGACCTGCGCGGTGTCGCCGGCGTGCAGGTCGCGGATCGGCGTCAGATGCGTGCGGTCCTCATAGCGCAGCGGCAGGTGGAACCACAGGTCCTGCAGCGTGGTCAGGCGGAGCCGCGTCAGCGTCGCGGTCAGCGCCGGGCCGACGCCTGGCAGCGTGGCTGCCGCAGTCTGTCCTGCGCTGATGGTCACGAGCGGCGCGAATTGAAGCTTGCGGTTGCAGCCGTCACGTTTTAGTCGAGCAGCATGATCGCATCGATCTCGACCTGCGCGCCTTTCGGCAACGAAGCCACGCCGATGGTCGAACGCGCCGGATACGGCTGCGTGCAGTATTCGGCCATCACCGCGTTGACTGCAGCGAAATTGCCCAGATCGGTCAGGTAGATGCCGACACGCGCCAGTTGTGCCAGCGAGCCGCCAGCCTCCGCACAGACTGCCTTGAGATTTTCAAACACACGCCGCGTCTGCGACGTGATGTCGCCGCCGACCAGTTCGCCGGTCGCCGGATCGAGGGGAATCTGCCCGGAAAAATACACGGTGTTGCCGCTGCGCACGGCTTGCGAATACGGACCGATCGCTTTCGGTGCGTTTGGCGTGGAGATGATTTGACGGGACATGCGAGCTCCGGGCTGATCGATGCAAGAGTGAAAGCATAACCAGATGTGCGGAGCTAGGCGACTGGCTTGCGCTGCGAACGTCTGATCCGTTCGTGCTGAGGTATCGAAGCATGAACGGCGCGATCAACATTCAGATGCGCTGGCTAGGCCGTGCCGTTCACCCTTCGATGCCTCAGGGCGAATGGATCATGTATCGAGGCAAGGAGGAGCGTTGCGAACTTGTCCCTCGCCCCGTGCCTCGCCCTTCTCTCACGGAAACCGATACACCCCATGCACCACACTGGCGCGGCGCACGCGCCGCATCACGTCGGCCAGATGCTTGCGGCTGTGCACCGAGATCGTGAACAGCAGCGCGGACGTCTGCAGGTCGCGCTCCTGGTACTCGACGTTTTCGATGTTGGAACTGCTCTCGGCAATTGCCGCCGCCACAGTGGCCAGCACGCCTGGCTTGTTGTCGACCACGATGCGCAGGCGCACGCGGTAGTCGCCGCTGACCTCGCGATCCCAGCCGATCGGCACGAGCCGCTCCGGCGTCTTGCGGTATTCCGGCATGTTCGGGCAGTCCAGCCGATGCACGACGATGCCTTTGCCCGCGGTGAGAAAGCCGACAATGTCGTCGCCCGGCACCGGATTGCAGCAGTTTCCGTAGCTCAGCACACCGCGTTCGGCGCCGCTGATCAGGATCTTCTCGGCGCTGCGCTGGATCGTGTTCGAGTCCGCGTCGCCGCGCACCTGCGCCAGCTGTTCGGCGACCTGGTCGGGCATGCGGTTGCCGAGTGCGATGTCGGCGAGCAGTTCCTCCAGGCGCTTGTACTTGGCGTCGGCCAGATAGCGATCGAGCGCGTGGCCGGGAATCGAATCGAGCGTGGCGCCACGCGCATCCAGCGCGCGATCGAGCATGCGATGGCCGAACTCGACCGCATCCTCATGCTGCAGGCGCTTCAAGTAGTGGCGGATCGCCGTGCGCGCCTTCGCCGACACGGTCCACTCCAGCCACTGCGGGCTCGGACTCGCCGACGGCGCGGTGATCACCTCGACGGTCTCGCCG
>Ga0105238_10007770_pt1 | contig 10724 bp, 12 predicted proteins | sample KBSC34metaG_FD_81526 | JGI IMG/M metagenome (GOLD analysis project Ga0105238, IMG submission 81526) | Corn rhizosphere microbial communities from Kellogg Biological Station, Michigan, USA - KBS C3-4 metaG | ecosystem: Host-associated > Plants > Roots > Rhizosphere > Soil | place: Michigan, USA...
AAGAGCCGCCCGACCGATGTCGATTTCGCCCCCTCGGGCAAGACAGCGCTCGCCGTCGCGCAGAATGCGGGCCAGCTGATCGGGCTCTCGATCACGGGCAAGGCAGTGACGCTCGACGGCACGGCCATAAAGACCGGCGTACAGCCTTATGGCGTCGCCTTCAGCCCCGATGGGCGTTACGCCTACAACACCAATCTCGGCGGGCGCGTGCAACCCGCCGATGCGCCGAAGACCCCCGGGCCCCGCATCGGCACCATTACCGCGGTCGACCTCAAGACCCAGGCAGTCACCACCATCGATGTCGGCCTCACGCCGGAGCATCTCACCTTGTCCGCCGACGGGGAATATATGGCGGCAGTGATCGCCAATGGCTCGGCGGCGACGCCCGGCTCGCCCGGTTATAGCGACTTCGGCCTGCTCAAGCTCTACAGCGTCAAGGGCACGACCATCACGCCGATCGCCGAAGCGCATAGCGGCGGCTGGTGCCAGGGCGCGATCTTCAGCAGCGACGCGAAGACAGTGCTGCTGCAATGCGCGATGCCGCGCGACATCGAGGTCTTCCGCTTCGACGGCAAGACGCTGACCCGCGACGAGGCGGCGACGCTGAAATTCGACAGCCGCCCAGGCGCAATCGCGACCGCGACAAGCCGTTAAGCGCGCGCTAGTCTCGCGCGCGTGACACCAGCCTGTATCGAAGATTTCCGGCTATTGGCGAAGGCGCGGCTGCCGTCGTTCCTGTTCGATTATATCGACGGCGGCTCCTACTCGGAATCGACGATGCGCGCGAACGTCGAGGATCTGCAGCGGCTGAAACTCCGCCAGCAGGTGATGCGCGACGTGTCGACGATCGACCTGTCCACCACTTTGTTCGGACACCCCGCCGCCCTGCCGCTTGCGCTCGCGCCGATCGGGCTGGCCGGCATGTACGCCAGACGGGGTGAGGTCCAGGCGGCCCGCGCGGCAGAGGCTGCGGGCATCCCCTTCATCCTCTCGGCCTCCTCCTGCTGCGGCATGGAAGAGGTCGCCGCCGGGGTGACCCGGCCCTTCCTGTTCCAGCTCTACATGATCCGCGACCGCGGTTTCCTGAAGGAGATGCTCGATCGCGTCACCGCGCTCGGCGTCGAGACGCTTGTGCTGACGGTCGACCTGATCGTCCATAGCGCCCGCTACCGCGACGTCCGCTCGAGCCTCACCGGCGCGCAAGGCACGGGCGCGCGCCTGCGCCGCTTTGGCCAGATCGTCAGCCACCCGCACTGGGCCTGGGATGTGGGCGTGCGCGGCGGCCCGCACACGCTCGGCAATTTCGCGCCCCTGATGCCGGACGGCGCCGGTCTCGCCCAGTTCACCCGCTGGGTCTCGCGCAACTTTGATCCGTCGATCACCTGGAGCGATCTCGACTGGATCCGCCAGCACTGGAGCGGCCGGCTGGTGATCAAGGGCGTGCTCGATCCGATGGACGCGGTCGCAGCCTGCGATGCCGGTGCGGCGGCGATCATCGTCTCGAACCATGGCGGCCGCCAGCTCGACGGGGCACCCTCGACGATCTCGGCGCTGCCCGGCGTTGTACAGGCAGTCGGCGGCCGCGCCGATGTGCTGATGGATGGTGGCATCCGCTCGGGCATCGATGTGCTGCGCGCGATGGCGCTCGGCGCAAAGGGCGTGCTGCTCGGCCGCGCATGGGCCTATGCCCTCGCGGCGCAGGGCGGCGCGGGCGTTGCGCAGATGCTCGATCTGCTGCGCCACGAAATGGCGGTTGCGATGGCGCTGACCGGCCAGACCGACGTCAAGCGGCTCGATCCGGACATGCTGCTGCCCAGCTTATAACGCGCATGGCGGCGTCTCCATCTTGACGATCCCGCCCCCTCACCGTAGATGCGCCGCTCCGCTCGCACGGCCCCTTCGTCTAGCGGTTAGGACGTCGCCCTCTCACGGCGAAAACACGAGTTCGATTCTCGTAGGGGTCACCAGCGCTTTCAATCACTTAACTCAAGCTCCCTGCGCTCGGTGTGATATTCGCATGAAATCCACCTACAGACGCGCGTGGATTCCACGCCGACACGGCGTTGCTTTTTCAGGAAGCCGCCGACCTGTTGTCGGGGCTGAGCCGCGAGAAACGGCTTGGAGCTATCCCTCAACCGCTTCGGGCTAGGGTTTCCGGCTGCAGGTCATAGCTGCGCTGCACCAGCGGAAAGCGGGTGTGCAGGCCGTCGGTCGTCTTGCGCGTCCATATCTGCATCGCCTGCTCGCGCACGCCGTCTGACAGCTCCGGCGCCACGATATTACGATAAAGCTGGGATTCGCCGGCGATCACGTCGGCGATGGCATTGAACACCATGGACGGCTCGAACTGCTCGAACGGGAAGGACAACGCGTCATAGTCGAACACGCGCCGTGACGGATCGTCGTTCCAGGTTCGCGTGGCGAGGAAGCCGGCATCGTTGAAGCCTGTCAGATACGGGCCCGGGTTGATCGTCGCGACCTGCACTCCGAATTCCTGCAGCTCCATCGCCATCGTCTCGGCGATGCCCTCGATCGCGTGCTTCGACGCGCCATAGGCGCCCACGAACGGGCCGGACAGGATGCCGACGACCGACGACATGAAGATGATCCTGCCGCCGCGCCGGGCGACCATCTTGCGGGCAATGCCCTGGGTCAGCTGCAGCGGGCCGAAAACGTTGACCTCGAACTGACGGCGGACATTCTCGTCGGGAATGTCGACCATCGCGCCGCCCTCGATGATGCCGGCGCCGTTCACCAGCACGTCGATGTCCCAGGAGGCGGCGCGCCTGCGATCCCCTTCATGGGTAACGTCGAGCTTCTCGATGCGCAGGGCAAGGCCCTGCTCCTTGGCCTGGATCTCGAGCGCGCGATGCTGCGGGTAATTCTCCACGCAGGCGATGACGTCGTGCCCGCGCCGGGCAAGCTCGATCGCGGCACCGTTGTTGAGGCCGCTGCCCGCGCCGGTGATCATGATGTTGGTCATGGCTGTTCTCCGAATCGATTACTTGCCGAGGGCCCTGGCGGCGGTCTGGGCGACGTCCTCGTCCTGGCCCCCGTCGCCGCCGCTCGCGCCGACCGCGCCTACGACCTCGTCATCCACGATGATCGGCACACCGCCCGGAAAGATGACCGCGCGGCCGTCCAGGCCGTTGGCGATGCCGTAGAAGTCGCCATGCGGCTGGGCGATGGTCGCGATGAAGCTCGTCGCCAGCCGGGTCGAGATGGCGGTGTAGGCCTTGTTGTAGGCGAGCGCGACGCTTGACAGCGACGCGCCGTCCATACGCGCCTGGGCGATGACCGTGCCGCCGACATCGACGACGCAGAGCGTGGCAGGCGAGTCGATCTCGGCGGCGCGGGCGATTCCGGCCTGGATCACCTTGTTCGCTTCAGCCAGATCGAGAGAGTTGAGCGCGATCATGATTGTCTCCTTTGGTCAGTAGAGATTGGGGCAGGCCGGCCCGGCGGGAGGAGGCCGGCCGGCAGCATGGAGCCGAGCACGCCGTCGCGCCGGAACACGCCGTGGAAGATCGCCGCGCCGGCGTGGAGGCCAACCAGCACAAGCAGCACGGTCGCGCTCGTCTCGTGAATATCGTGGAACAGGTGCGCGAGCGCCCTGTCGCGCGCCATCATTGCGGGAATCTCGAGGGTCAAAAGCGGAAATGGCGCGCCGCGTGCTACTGTCTGCACGAACCCGGTGACTGGCTGCGCGATCAGCAGCAGGAAGAGCGCATATTCGTTCGCACGCGCCGCCCAGCGTTGCACGCGCGGCATGCTCGACGGCAGCGGCGGCCCGGCCGCGGCGCTCGCTTTCCAGATCAGGCGCGCCATGGTGACGAGCCATATCAGCGCGCCTGCGGATTGATGCAGCGCAAGAAGCAGCGCCGCGGTGGTGGCGTCGCTCGCCTGTTCGCGTGACCAGATCGATCCGAACAGCAGGATCAGCAGCGCCAGCGTCAACCAGTGCAGCGACATCGATACGCGATCATAGCGTCTCGCTATCGGGGGCAGCCGGTGCTCATCAATCTCGTCCATTACGATACTCCAGCTCGAACGATTGGGCCGACCATCTCACTGCCGAGCTGCCGGCCCGTGTTCGCCAGAAGGCGACACGGTCGCTTTTATTCCCCGCGCGGCGAGCTGGGGGGACGGCGCGCGCGGCAACGGAAATGGCCGGATTGGGAGCATCACAACCTGGATCGCTCCCAATCCGGCGCCTTGGCGCTTATTTGGGCCTTTCAAACCAGCAATAGCCGTTTGGACAGCAGACGATGATTGGGTCGTCGGTCTGGAAAGCAGGGGTGACGCCGCCGGCAACAGGTGTTTGCGGGTCCGCGTGGTTGCCGACGCTGACTATTGAATGCGGGAACGCCGGCGGATTGGGGAGCGTGAGCGACTTGATGTCGAATTCCACGGGAGCGGTCTTCACGGCCTTCCCGTGAGAATCCACATATTCGAGCTTCCCGGTTACCGTCCCGACCTTGACCGCTTCGGCGCTTACCCGAAGCGTGTAGAAGCCGGCGGGAACATTACGCTTCGGGCTGTCGATATAGGCATAGGCACTGTTCACGCCATGCTTCAGCTCGGTCGCCGGGCTGGTATCGAATTCCCGGATCGGTGCCACGACGATGGTCGAATCGGCGCGAAAGACCGAGAACATGCCGTCGGTATTGAGAGTGATGCCTTTGCCTTTGGCGGCTTCCTCGATCGACGCTTTCAGAACGCCGTGGTTCAGAATATTTCCAGACATTACAAATCCTTTACGCAAAGTTACGGAACAAAATCATCGTCGTTTTCGACATTGAGCGACCCGCGCAGGGGGTTGATCGCCCCCCGATGTGCCAGACGGGAGGAGGCTGGAGAAAATTCCCGAAATGTCTGTCGAAGCGTCGAGGCGAAGGAGATTGGCGGCGAACCGAAGACGCCCCCCTGGTGGCGCGAGACTATGTCAACGAGCCGCTTGGCCTCGACTGGCGTGAATTTGGCGGAAAACTGGGAGAGGCGGTCTCTGCGAAACCTGCCGCACCCGTTTGAAGCGCCTCAAGGATTGGGGGTTTCGGGGATGACCCTCTATTGCCGCAAGCTTCACCTGCGCTGAATCAGCTGCTCGCTGGCGGCCGCATGGGTGCGCGGTGTTTATCGCGATTGGCGGATCTGTGTCGGCAATCAACAAGGATTGCGTGCGCTTTCAGGCGCCGCGCTTGCCGGACGTATTCAATGCTGCGGCCGCACGAAACAGCGCCTTCAACGCCGTTTCATCAATCGCCTCGCCCTCCTGGAAATCGATGGCGCGCCGAACATTGCCGTCGAGGCTCGAATTGAACAGGCCAGACGGATCGTCGAGCGCCGCGCCCTTGGCGAAGGTCATCTTCACGGCCTTCTTGTAGGTCTCGCCGGTGAAGAGCATGCCGTCATGATACCATGTCGGGACGCCCCGCCACTTCCACTCTTCGATCACATCGGGGATTGCCTGTTTGATCAGGCCGCGGAGCCGCGAAAGCATCTCGCCCCGCCAGTCGCCCAGTTCCTCGATCCGCGCGTCGATCTTCTCGGATGGAGACAGTTCGCTCATTGCATGCGCTCCTGTGCGCGGCGCCCTTTGGCGACATAGGGTAGCACGAACATGTACAGGCCGCTGAACAGCAGCAGGAAGAGCGGCAGCAGCGGCGAATAGACCACCCAGGCGGGCGGTGTTCCGAACGCCATGGTGACGAAATTGGCGATGACCGTCAGCGTGAACAGGATGGACAGCCAGCGATGGGTTTGCCGAATCAACAGGCTCATTTTCACGGGAACCTCCTTTTCGAAGACATTGCGTTGAAATAAATTGCTGACCTCACTCGGTCCGCGCCAGCACCTGCTCAAGGCTCTTGAAGAATTTCGCCCAACCGAACTTCGCGCCCTGATAGGCCTGTTCCTGATCGGCCCGGAACCCGGTCTGCTCCATGCGCAAACGGGTTCCCGCGCTCGACGGCGTAAGCGTCCAGGTGACGACGCTTTCGAGGCCCATGGCCGCCCATGTATAGGACAGGCTGCGGTTCGGCTCGACTTCAAGCACCTCGCAATCGACCGAGCCCCAGTCGCCGCGAAAATCGAACTGGTGCCCGACGACGGGCGCGAAGTCGCTCTTCATCAGCCACTCCTCGATCAGATGGGGCTGGGTGAGCGCGCGCCAGATCTTCTCGGGCGGATAGGCGATCTCGCGCTCGACGGTGACGGTGCGCGTTTCGGCGGTGTCAGTCATTGGTCCATCCTTTTGAGCAAATTTTCCAGGTCGTCGAACCGTGCCTCCCAGAAGCCGGTCATCTGTCCAGTCCAGTCGATCAGCGGGGCAAGGGCGCGGGGCTGAGCGCTGTAATGGGTCTGGCGGCCCTCATGGCGGTCGAGCACAAGCCCGGCCTGTTTCAGCGCGCCGAGATGCTTGGACACTGCCGGCTGCGACACCCCGGACTGCGCCGTCAGCGCGCCGACCGTCTGCTCGCCCTCACGGCACAGCCGCTCGAAGATCGCCCGCCGGGTCGGGTCGCCGAGCGCCTTGAAGAGCATTTCATGGGTGAACGGCATCGACTCATAACCCTCTGGCTATGAGTTATCCAATAACTGGCGAGTTATGAGTGAGTCAATCCCGAAGTTGCGCTCAGAAGATCAGCTTGCCCCCGACGATCGCCAGCGTGCCGGCCAGGATCGGGCGCAGGAAGCGATCGGAGATCCGGGTCGAGATCAGGCTGCCGATGATGATCCCCGGCACCGATCCGACCAGCAGCGACAGCAGCAGATGGAAATCGACCGAACCCATCACCCAATGGCCGGTGCCGGCGATCAGAGTCAGCGGCACGGCATGGGCAATGTCCGAACCGACCAGGCGGTTCACCGGCAGATTGGGATAGAGCACCAGCAGGGCAGTCATGCCGACCGCCCCGGCGCCGACCGAGGACAGCGACACGAGCACGCCGAGGATCGCGCCAAGCGTGATGGTCAGGCGCGCGATCCCGCCATCGCTCATCGCGTCGATACCGTCAGCGAAATAGGCCAGGATCTGGCGACGGAACAGCATTGCGATCGCGGTGGCGATCAGCCCGACGCCGAGCATGACGGTGATGACATGCTCGGTCCCCTCGAATCGCCTGCCGGCATAAGCGAGCATCAGCAGAGTCAGGATCGTCGCGGGCACGCTGCCCGTCGCGAGGCGCCGCACCACTTTCCAGTCGACGGTGCCATGCATGCCATGCACGCCGGCGCCGACCGTCTTGGTCGCAGATGCATAAAGCAGGTCGGTGCCGACCGCGGTCACCGGATGGAAGCCGAATGCAAGAACCAGCAGCGGGGTCATCAGCGACCCGCCGCCAACCCCTGTAAGGCCGACCAGGATGCCGACAGCGAGTCCGGCAAGCGAATAAAGCAGGTTGATGTCGCCCAGACTCACTTGCGATCCTCACGCAGCCGAAGGCGGCTCTTTGCGCCCTTGCCCGCCCCGGCCGCAAGAAACGGAAGCTTCTGCGGTATAGTGTCTTTGTATCTGATCCTGCTCATGCGCGACAGGACAATCACGCCCCAAGCAAGCGCGCAACCCGGCGGCGGCCGCGATTCTCCCCCGGTACGCCGCCGTCGGAAGGGACGCGCTCCCGGATCATCACGACAGCCGTTACCGCCATCACGACAAAATGCCCGGTCTGGAAGAAGAACGGCAACGCCATCAACGCCCAGCCCGAGCCCGCACAGGCACGCGCCGTCGCGATGCCGTGGCACAGGCCTCTCAGTTCGGGCGCAAGGCCGGGTGCCGCTATTCCAGACTCACGGCACAAGCCAAGGCATCGCGCCTTGATCGGTGTCGTCTGCCACACGATCGCGATACCCAGCGCGATCAGGGGCGCCATGGTCGTTGTGAGGCGCAGGCCCATCGCCGCCGCCGCGAGCAGTAACAGCACGGCCAGCCACACAGCGGCGTAGGAACTCAGGAATGCCAGCACGACCAAGGCGCGGCGAAAGCGCGAGCCGCCCAGCGCACCAACCTGTGCGATCGGCGCGCCGAGTAGCGGCAGCATCATCGCGCACAGCATCAACAGCCATGACAGCAGCAACGGGCCAATCGGATTCAGGCGCAGCGCGATCCCCATTCCCGCCAGCAGCGCCGTATCCGAATGGCCAGCGCCACAGAAATCCGGCAGGCCCGGAACAAGGCTGCCGGATAGCATAATCCAGGCCAGCACACTCGGCACCGCCAGCGCTAGATGGCGCCACCGGATCGGCCCAATCGTCACTGGCCAGTGCCGATCTGAAGCGCGCCAACGGCATCATGCGCGCGACGCTGCCAGAAGGGCGCATCCGGCCAGCGGGCGGCGGCGGCATAATGGTCCGTGAGCGATCGGGTATAGCCGACAAAGCCATGGTCCCGTATCATCGCGAAGCGCCGCCGGCTTTCCGCTTCACGCCCATCGAGCATATCCATCGCCGCATAGCCCGCAAGCACGCCCGAGCGCAGCGCATGCACCAGCCCGCGCGACGAGAGCGGATCGGCCGCGAACAGCGTATCGCCCGCCGCGACCCAGCGACGCCCCGCGGCGGGCTCCAGCGTGACGGTGCCGGCTGACCACACTTCCACCGCGCCCGCACTCGCCGCCTCCGGCACCAGCGACACCATATGCCGCGTGGCCTCGAACGCCCGCCACCATTCCGCATCCGTCCTCAGATCGAGCGCCCGGACAACCGCCGGGTCAGTCATGCAGCAGAGGATGCGCCGCCGACCGGGAAGATCGGCGCTGTACCACCATCCCTCCGGCCGCGCTTCGATGATGGTGCGATTGTCCCCGTCCACCCCTTCGAAGAAGCGGCCGAGCGCGACGAGTTCGTCATGGACGCGCACCCGCGCACCGAGCGACCGCCCCAGCCGCCAGTTCCGCCCGGTCGCCCACACCACCGCGCGGGCGACGATCTCGTCGCCATTGGCGAGAGTCAGGCGCCAGCCTTCCTCGTCAGGCATCGCGGATCGCACTGCCCTGCCCGTCCGCAATGTCGCCCCGGCGGCAACTGCGGCATCGGCGAGCAGACGATCGAAGCGCGCGCGATCGAGATGCCAGCCCGGCCCCCGCGCGGAGAAGATGCTATGCCGTTCCTCGAGTTCGTCATCCGCCCAGGCAGCGGCGACCGCCCGCCCGACTACAAAGCCTGCCGCGTCGAACGCCGGCAACACCCCGAGCTGGTCGAGCAGGCTGCGCGCCAGCGCGGGGAGCACCTCGCCCGGCCGGGCCGAGCTGTAATCCCCAGCCTCGACCATCTCCACCGACAGCCCCGGCGCATGGCGCCGCAGCGTCAGCGCAGCCGCGCTGCCCGCCGGCCCGCCACCGATAACGGCGAGATCAGGTCTCGACGCCGGAATCTTCGACGCAGACATATTTGACGTTGGGCGAGGGCGAATCGAGGTTGACCCCGGGCGGCGGGTTCGGGTTGCGGATGACGAAGCCAAGCTTCGACCACTCAGTCACCATCTTGAGATCGCCGGCATAGGTTTGCGGAATGCCGCGCGCCCAGTTGCGGAACTGGTAATTCTGGTCGCCCAGATCATAATAGACCTGCATCGGCCGGTGCGCCGGCCACCACAAAGTCTCCCAAACCTGCTGCTCCTTCTCCATGATCGTGTCGCCGACACTGTCCGGGCTGAGCTTGTTCCACGCTTCATAGGTGACGTCGATCGTCTGGGTGGAGCATTCGTTGAAATCGGCCTGCCAGGGCAGCCCCGAAAGTTTGGTGACGTCGCCCGGTTGCAGGCCGATCGAGAAATTGCTCTTCAGCGACAGCGCGTTCTCGGCATAGGCGATATAACCTTCCTCGGCGAGATCGGCGCCCCAGCGATTCTGGTTCTGCTGCGCGGCGGTGAGCTGGAAGGTGTACCAGGACGGATCCGCCTTGAGCCGATAGGGCTCGCGCCAGATCGCCGGGTTGCGGATGATCCAGGTGACCTCGCCGCCCGGGCAAAAGGCCCCGCCGAGCAGGTTGGAAAGCACGCCGCGATCGAGCTCGCGCCCGGTGGTGGCGGTCCAGCCCTTGTACGGCTCCCACGGGTCGGGCTGGGGCGCGAAGCCGGCGTCGACCTCGTTGATGAAATGCCCGGCGGCCCATTGCCTGAGCAGGAACAATTGCGTGTCGGTCAGCCGCAGGAACTTGCTGACCGTCTTGTTGGTGATCGGATTGTCGCCGGCGAGCAACGGCATCAGCGGCAGATGATAGGTGCGGGTCGCCGGATTGGCGTCGAGCCGGAACAGATTCTCCTCGCCCGGCTTGCGCAGCAGATCGAACAGATATTGCCGGGCGGCGCGATCGGGATCGGTCGTCGCCTCGAGCGTCGCGATCTCGAAGGCACGGGCGAGCAGCATGCCCGAGCGATATTCGAAGGCGAGCCGGTTCAGCACTGCGGCGATCGGCTCGTCGGGGTCCTGATCCTGGGTGCGATCGCGGCCGGTCGGCTCCTGGCGCGAGGTGCGGCGGGCGAGCAGCAGTTTCGCCTTGGCCGGTTCGGGCGCCACCGATGCAGCAATCGCCTTGGTCGCCGCATCGACCGCGGCATCGAGCGCTGCCTTGGCCTTGCCGTAAGCTGGATCAGGCGCTTCCTCGTTATCGGCATAGGTACGCTGCCAGCGCGCCGCATAGGCCGCGGGCGTTTCCCCCACTACCGGCGGGCAGACCGCGGCGGCGAAAGCGGCGGCCGCCGCTTTGAGCGGATCGGCCGCCTGGTC
>Ga0105238_10007774_pt1 | contig 10721 bp, 9 predicted proteins | sample KBSC34metaG_FD_81526 | JGI IMG/M metagenome (GOLD analysis project Ga0105238, IMG submission 81526) | Corn rhizosphere microbial communities from Kellogg Biological Station, Michigan, USA - KBS C3-4 metaG | ecosystem: Host-associated > Plants > Roots > Rhizosphere > Soil | place: Michigan, USA...
GACGCCCATGCCACTCCGCTTCTTGATCCTGCCGGTGCGGAAGTCCATTGTTCGGGCCTCATCAGGGGAGCAGCGGGATGAGCGCAGGCGGGACTTCCGACGCTGAACTGTCGACGAGGGAATTGCGCGATCTGCGGCGCCTTGCCGCCTTCATGATCCCGGCCGACGCCAGGTACGGCGTTCCCGGCGCCGATGACGAGACCATCTTCGCGGACATCGTCCTCTCACTCGGCCGTGACGCGCAGGCCGTGCGTACCGCTCTCGCGATGTTGCAGGAAATCGCTGGGGAAGATCTCCACAGCCTGGATGCAGAGAGGGCCGAGACGGCGGCGATGGCGCTGCTCGGCCGTGATGATCCGGTCGTGAAGGCGCTCGGGCGCGCCGTGCTGCAATGCTACTACCGCGACGACCGCGTGCTGCACAGCCTCGGCATCGAGCCGCTGGCGCCGTTTCCGAAGGGACGGGCGCTGGAGCAGGGGGACTGGTCCCTGCTTGACGCTGTGCGCGGACGGCCGCAGATGTGGCGCGACGATCGCGAGAAGGGAAAGTAGCATGGCCGTGTTGGCGGATCCCGACAGCGACCGGCCGACCGACGACATCGTCGATGTTCTCATCATCGGCGCTGGCGCCTCGGGCGCGGTCGTGGCCTCGAGCCTGGCCGAGACGCGGATGAATATCCTGTGTCTGGAGCAGGGCGACTGGATCAAATCGAGCGAGTTTCCGACGAACGGCCGCGACTGGGAAGCCCGCCGCTACGCGGATTTCGATATCAGCCCCAATCGCCGCAAGCGCGACACCGACTATCCGATCAACGACGACAATTCGATCATGAAGATCGCCAACTTCAATGGGGTTGGCGGCGGCACGATCCTGTTCACGGCGCACTATCCCCGCATGCACCCTTCCGACTTTCGCGTGCGGACGCTGGATGGCGTCGCGGACGATTGGCCGATCGATTACTGGACGCTCGAGCCGTATTTTGCCGAGAACGATCGCATCACCGGCGTCGCCGGATTGCCCGGCGACCCCGCTTATCCCCCACATGAGCCGACGATGCCGCCGGTGCCGCTGGGCAAGAGCGGCACGCGCTACGCAAAGGCAATGAACCAACTGGGCTGGCATTGGTGGCCGTCGGATATCTCGGTCGCCACCACTGAATACAATGGTCGCGCAAAATGCATCAATCTCGGCCATTGCACGCCAGGATGCGCGCAAGGCGCGAAGGCGAGTGTCGACATCACCTATTGGCCGCAGGCGATCCGCGCCCGGGTGGAATTGCGGACGCGTTGCCGCGTGCGCGAGATCACCACCAACGAGCATGGCATGGCCTCCGGTGTCGTCTATTACGATCCCAATGGTGTGGAGCGGTTCCAGCCCGCCGAGATGGTGATCCTGGCGGCCAATGGCATAGGCACACCGCGGTTGCTTCTGAACTCGGCATCGCCCCACTTTCCGGACGGCCTGGCCAATTCCTCAGGGTTCGTCGGCAAGAATCTGATGTTGCATCCCTGGCCGCAGGTGGCCGGCTACGTCGAGGATGAGCTCGACGGCGACCGCGGTCCGATGACCGTGATGTGGAGCAAGCAATTTTACGAGACCGATCCTTCGCGCGACTTCGTGCGAGGCTATACGATGCAGTTCAACCGCGGCACCGGGCCCGTAAATGAAGCCATCACCAGCATGATCCTGGGCCGCCTGCCGTGGGGCAGGGGCCATCACCGGGTCTACCGCGAGCTGCTCTATCGTCGCCTGCAAATCGGCATCGCGTGCGAGGACCTTCCGGAGGAGCACAACCGTGTCACCCTCGATCCGGTGCTGAAGGACGGTCACGGCATTCCGGCTCCCAAAATCGACTACACGATGAGCGAGAACACGCGGCGCATGATGGAGCATGGCATCGCGCGAGCGACGGAGATTCTCGCAACCGCAGGCGCCAAGAATATCGGTTGCTCCCGCACGCTGCTGAACAGCCCGGGCCATCTGCTCGGCACCGCGCGCATGGGACTGGACCCGGCGCGATCGGTCGTCAACGCATGGGGACGCTGCCACGATGTGAAGAACCTCTTCATCGTCGATGGCAGCATCTGGGTCACCTCCGGCGGCGTGAACCCCACCTCCACCATCCAGGCGCTGGCGCTTTACATCGCGGACAACATCAAGAAGCGTCTGGCGACGCTGTTCGACTGAACCGACATCCGTATCTGGAGAAACGAATGACGACGCTCAAACGACGCAAGATCGGCACGACGAATCTCGAAGTCACCGAACTCGGCCTCGGCGGCGCGCCGATGGGCGGATTCCGCGCGACGATCTCGGACGCCGAGGCGATCGAGCTGACCGATGCCGCCTATGACGGCGGCGTGCGCTATTTCGATACGTCCCCGTTCTATGGTTACGGCCGCAGCGAGCTGCGCATGGGCGCGGCGCTGCGCGAAAAGCCCCGCGACGAATACGTGCTTTCGACCAAGGTCGGTCGCGTCATGCACGCCATGAGGCCGGGCGAGAAGCCGCCGGCCCAGTTTCGCGAGAACGGCTTGGCCGGTTTCGCGCCGGTGTTCGACTATACCTATGACGGCGTCATGCGCTCGCTCGAGCATTCGCATTTGAGACTGGGGCTCGCGCGCATCGACATTGCCCTGATCCATGACGTCGATTTCTGGACCATCAAGGACCGCGCCGTGCTCGACGAGCGCTTCAAGACCGTGATGGATTCGGGTTTCAGGGCGCTCGACGAGTTGCGACGGGCCGGCATCATCGGCGCCATCGGCGTCGGCATCAACGAGTCGGACACCAGCCTGCGCTTCATCCAGGCAGGCAACTTCGACTGCATGCTGCTGGCCGGCCGCTACACGCTGCTCGAGCAGGGCGGGCTCGAGGCATTTTTGCCGGAATGCCTGAAGCGGAACGTGTCGGTGATCCTGGGCGGGCCATACAATTCCGGCATCCTCACCGGTGGGGTGAAGCCCGGCGCCACCCATGACTATGTCGCTGCGCCCGCGCCCCTGATCGAGAAGGCGCAGAAGATCGAGGCGGTCTGTCAGCGCCACGGCGTCGAGCTCGGAGCGGCCGCCATGCAGTTCCCGCTGTACCATCCGGCCGTATGCTCCGTGATCCCGGGAGCACTTGGCGCCGCTGAGGTGAAACAGAATATCGCGCGCCTGTCGGCGAAGATTCCGGCCGAGCTCTGGAGCGAGCTCAAGCGCGAAAAGCTGCTCGACCCCGGCGCGCCGACGCCGAATTGAGGAGGCGTACGCGTCACGCGCGAGGAACCTCCGGTTTCGGGACGGATTTATCCTGTGGGCCAGCCCCACACACCTGCTGGCCTGCATGGCTCCGATCTCCATGCCCCCTAACCGCCCGGGTCGGAGCCGTGCTTTGAACCCTCGAGGACGTCATGGACGACGACAGGCAGATCATACGCGAACGGGCCCACCAGCTTTGGGAAGCGGCGGGACGGCCGGACGGCAGGGAAGAGCATTTCTGGCTCGAGGCCGAGCGCCAGCTCAACGAAGAACGCATCCGTCACGAGCTGAAGACGCCCGACACGCTGTGACGGCGTTTTCTGCACCTGGTTCTGAAAGCCGCAGTGACGCACACAACTCAGGCACGTTCGAGCCGCGAAGCACCGTGCATCCGACGGCATTTCGGCGCGCATGGCGGCGAGCCTCAGCTTCGGTGCGCTCTATATGACCGGACACAGCGCGGTCGCGTCCGCGCTGGGCGTTGCCGATGCAGGCACGGCGACCTTCACGGAAATGCTCGATCGCGTACGCCTGCGGCGCTCCTGATTAGTCAAAGACAAGGGCGTTACCGGACGTGTTGAAGGCCGTTTCTCGGCCGAGCATCTACGCGCCGATCTTACCCAATTGGGAAAGGCGCTGTCTATTTTTTGTCTGCCGAACTAAGCCTCAATCTGACGACGGCACCTCGTTGAGGGATCGTACCAAGAAGTAGCCGACCAAGAGCGGCCACGGCCCCGTTCATGTTTACGGAGGTACATCCCCTGCCCAGTCGGCCTGCAATCTCCACCGTGTATACTCCGGGACTAATAAACTGCCGAAAGTAAACAGGTGGCGTGTCTCGCTGCAACTGCTGATGCGACGGCCCAAACAAACTCGCGTAACAATCTCCTGCAGGGATATCAACGGATAGGTCCCCCGGCACTTTCGTGGTGACCGTGACATTCGCGGGCGTCGCTACTTTAAGCTCCTTGAGTTCGGGCGTATTGAGTTCAACATCAACGCTCGTGGGATTTTGCTCGGGCTGACGAAGCGACTGGAATATTGGAACCACCAGCAGGACGGCAAAAGCCGCAAAGGTGGAGAAGACGATGATCTGTCGCCCCAATGGCTCTTTCGCTCGAGCCAACGACGCGGATCGATCGATTTGCGCGAAAAACGCCGCAAGACCAAGGATGACCGGAAGAGAGAACAACCAAAACCAGGAGACGGCTGATGAGGCGCCGACCGCATTCAAGATCGAGACGGCTGCCGTGAAGATCAGAGTGGACGCACAGAATCCAAATCCAATCTGAGCCATCTGCCGTCGGTTCAGATTGCTTTGCTCAATGCGGCCAAAAATGGTGCAAAGCCGCACGAGTGCAATCAACAGCAGCACTGAGAGAAGGGCTAAAGCGTACGTCTCAGCGTTGTCGGGGTCTGCGACGGCCGATATGCACAAGGCCGCAACTCCAAAAAACGTGGGCAGGAATATGACGCGCGTCACCTCGACAATTGGCGTCAGGAACGATTCGACAAAATAACCACCAAAGGGACGCACAAAATAGATCATGAGTGCCGACAACAGAATGCAAAGGAAAATGGAACCGGCAATAACAACCTGACTGTCCGACATCCTTCCGATCAAAATCTGGACATAAGCAACAGTGAAGATCACGCCGATCGCGGAGGCGGTGAATGCGGCAAGAAGAGATTTTCCTGCTAAGCCCCAAAGATCCCCCGCCGTCCGACCACGGCTCGCATATGCGATCGACGCCTGTATGCTGGCAATGCCTTCGCGGATGGTCTTTGGCCGGTACGATATCGGCACGCCGACGAGTTGCAGCTGTGCAAGCAGATAATTGGCCGCGCCCTTGGTTTCCTCGGCGGCCGCTGCCGCGACGATAACCGCGACGGCCGCGGTCTGCCTGTTCGGTTCAAGCCGCGCGAGCTCGGAGAAGGCACGAAGCCGGACGCTCTGGTCCGGATCGATTATGGCCATATTGACAAGGCGCTTGAGGGAATCGTCGTCGCCGACGGCGGCCAACGCCGTGCAAAGGTTGCGGCGAATTTGAGCGGACTCCGCGTCGCGGTATTCGTCGAAAATCCGCAGAAGGTCGATTTTCATGTCAGGCCTCCGCAAGCCAGCGGAACCATGTCCGCAACTCTTCGATCTTGCCGTCCGTACCTTCCTCGAGCAGGCTCCGCGCTATCAGCGTATTGCTGATCCAGATCGCCTTTCCCCAGGCGCCACCTTCGACCACGGTCTGGAGTTCGATGGCGGCCAGACACATGCTCCGAGACCGTCGACGCGGCATCACGCTCAGGATGTCTTCATCGGTGAGCACGACAGGATCAGCCCGCAGCAGTTCCGCCCAGGCACGAATGTGGTCCAGCTTGGCGCCGAGGCGAATGGCTGCCCGGAACATCACCTCGCGCGCCCATGCGGGCCAGTCGAGGCTTTCTCGATAGGTGCTGAGGCTTTCAAACTGCGCCCGGGAAAGGTGATCCTCGCTGCGCAGGCACCGAAAGTTCTGGTGCTCGAGGTCGCGCAACGCCGCGATCGCGTCGCGCAGACGCGCGTAAGCCGGGTCCTGGACGAGCAACTGAGTGATCTTCTCCCGGATGCGACGGATGAGGAATTCGTGGGTGATTTCGACGAACCGTCCACCGAGCCGCGGCTCGATACGAATGATGTTGCGGTTGACGAGCTCGGAAAGCAGGCGGCGCCGCTCTTCCGTACGCCAGAGCGGTTGATGCACGAGGCTGGTTTCCTCGACGATGTTCCTCGTCCCGCTGCTCGTGATCAGCGGTTCGAGAAGCTCGACGATGGTAAGCGCTTCGGCGGGACCGAATCGATCGAGGAACTCGTCGAAATACGTATCAAGGATCCCTCGCGTTCCACCGAGCTCTTGGTAGAGTTGGAGCGAGATCTCCGGCTGCTTGACCGACCATAGTTTGGTGCAGATGATCTGAATGTGCGCAGGTTCGACGACGCGCCCTTCGCGCGTCAAGTCATCCACGATCCTGTCGGAGCATTCGGGAGAATAGGAATAGCCGTAGTAGCGCGCCGGCTCCTGAATGACTGTCGCGGCCTCCTTACGCGCGATGAAATCCAGATGGAAGCTCGCCTCGTCGAGGTTCCAGGCAAACTTCCTGATCGGGTCCAGATGTGCGATGAACTCGTCGCGCATCGAAATCACGATATGCAGCGGTAGCGTCATCGCGCGCGGGCTGTCCTCCGATTGGTCCTGCGCTCCGAGGCTCTCGTGGAGCTGCCGCAGTTCGTCGAACAGCTCGAGGCGCAATCGCCAATCGGGTAGCGAGCCGTCGGCTAATCCTTCGAGATTTCGGTCGACGTACCGGGTGAATATCTCCTCGAACTGATCGATAATCAGAACGACCGCGAACTCTCCGGAAGGGAAGCGGCGCCCCATCACAGCCCACAGATGGTTGAAGAAGTGGACGAGGTTGGTCGCGGGAGGCTCCAGCTCTCCGACCAGATCGCGGTAGTATGTAACGCATGATGCGGATTGAAGGTCTGCCTTCAGTTCGCCGAGCTTCGTGTCTAGGGTGATCTTCGGAAACGCCGGGTCGACTGCCTGGATGAACAGATTGAACCGCTCGACGCTGCAAGTGGAGCGAAGAATGCGCGAGATGAACGGAATGGTGCGGCCCGTTTCGTCATGTCCGCCGACCCAGGTCGGCAGCTTCGAAGGCACCGGCATTAGTAATGTTCGGCTGCGTGAGTCCCGGATCGGGAGCGTGTCGTAGAATTTCACGAGCTGGGCGATGGTGCTGTCCGGGCCGACCGCCTCTGGGCAGGATTCAAAGATTCGGTCGAGTGCGCGTGCCTCGACCTCAGGGCACGCGACGACGCTTCGCAGGACGGCGGTGCGGATCGCCCGTATCGGGTCGTTCTGCAGTAGCGTTCGTACCGGAAGCCAGCGGCTCGACTCCAGAAATGGAATGACGCGGGCGTTAAGCAGCGACGTCTTCCCCGCCCCTGAGGCTGCGTGCAGCAACGAGAGACGCGACGCGAGGATCAGCGCGGTCACCTGCTCGGCTTCGCGCTCTCGCCCGAAGAAGAGGTCGAAATCCTCGACTTGATAGCTCTCACTTCCCTTGTACGGTTCCAGGTCCATGTCTGGAATTCTTCCCGTTGGTGCTCAGGGGCGCAGAACCAGGCCGTTAAGCGTAGCAAGAAATGCCGCTGGCGGACGGTCCACGACCATGATTCCCGTCCGTTTCAGGATCTGCTGCACCAGATTGTTCCACACCCGGAGCTCCATCTCGTTGTATACGCAGCTGGACGCGGCCGAGGGCTTTTCCACAATCAAGAAGCGCAGGAGATCGCGACGCTGGTCGAATCCGTCGCGCAGAATGGTGTTGTAGAGATGCTGAAAGTCGCAATCGAGCATGCCAAAGCCGATGAAGGTGCTGCTCGTGTTGATGGCGATTTCACGAATTCGACGCGGAATGACCCGCTGCATGCGATTAAGGTCGTAATACTGACCCGTGCACATCGCGCTCGTGTTGGGGATATCCTGGCTTCCATGATACTTGTACAGCACGGGTTCGGGACGATTCTCGAGATTCAAGTTCACAATCGCGTCGATCTCGGCGGCGTCTATGCCGCCAATTCCGAACTCCTTCTGTGGCTGAGCGAGCACGAAGTTCTCGCACGCGCGTGGATTGGAAAAATCGAGGTGGTCCGGAAGATCCTTGAACTCGTTGAGGTACAATTTCGGCTGAGAAGCGCTTTGGACGACGCGCGTGAATGGCATCCGCTGACGCAGCAACGCGCATTCGATGAGGGTATCGAAGCTCGTCGTGACGATCAGCTGGGGATTCGCCTTCCTGGCACTCCGCGCTTTGCCCCGATTCTGCAGTGTACCGATCACCGACGCGAGGCAATTATGCAGGGCGGGGACGTTCGCCGGCGCTTCGTCGGGGCTGAGCATAGCCTCCTCCAAACGGGCAATGCCGTATTCGGTCGCGAATAATTCCCCGATCGTGTCCGGGGCAGGCAAGAGATGCTCGCCGGTCAGCCGGAACAGGCCGAGGTCTTTCGCCAAGCGAACGGTGATGTCGCTCGGAAATGACGGCAGCCCAGGAGAGCCTAGCGCGGCGCGTCGACCGAGGAAGAAGGTTGTACCGTTGCGGAGCAGTTCGCTTGCGAGTTGCTGTACCGGACCGACGGACTCAGGTTGTGCGGTGGCCGCGTGTTGGACCTCTTGAAGCAAAGGAGGGGACGGCTCTTTTGGCTTCTTACCGGTAATCCCCCATTCGATGTCGTCGAGAGCGGCCTGCTCGGTGGGCGATGCCTTGAATTCCACGGGCCGCGTTCGCGTCAGCGTGAATGGGAGCTCCGGTAGCGCTTCACGGCCGACACCCGGCAGCAGTACGGTCATCAGTTGCAGTCCATGATGAACCGCCCGGTTGAATGCGCCAGCGTTTTCCCATTCCTGGTATTTGCCCAGACCGGTTCGGCCGACGCAGACCATCGCCACCCGACTGGCCTTCAACGCCTCGTCGATCCCGGCGTCTACTGGTGTGGTTGGCGACAACTCAGTTTCGTCCAACCAGACACTAAGCTTACGCTCGCGGAGGGAGTCGACGATCTGGCGGACCGCGGCTCGATCGTTGCTGTTGAAGAAGCAGATGGCGTCGTAGCGTTCAGATGGTCGTCCGCCCATATCGCCTGACCTGGTGCTCGCCCATTTCGCCGGACGCGATCTCGTCACTGCCCGGAACATCCATAGATAAAATATTTGTCAGACTACACGCAGTAGTTCATTTCGCCAAGCCTTCAACGCGTGGCCGTCACAGGGCGCTTCGAGGCGCATCGCCCTGCCGCCGGAGGGCGCGACCGGTTCATTGCCGTCTCTCCCTTGGCGTACGCGGAAGCGTATTGAAGGGATGACCCCCGTCAACAAGGCCGGAGCCTCGTTGACGTTCGATGCCGGCTGCCACTCGCGATACGACACCTAGTCGCGCCGCTTGCAGTGCTGTATGCGAGAGTCAACGGAGCCCCAATGGCGGCGACGACCGCCGGCTCAAAAAGAGGGAGGATGGCGTGACACAGGCAACGACGTTGCGCGCGCTGCTCGCCAAGGAGGGGTGTTTGACGCTTCCTGGCGTTTTTGATGGCATTTCGGCGCGGGTGGCGGCGAGCCTCGGTTTTGACGCGCTTTATATGACCGGATATGGCGTCGTCGCCTCGGCGCTCGGCGTTGCCGATGCCGGCACGGCGACCTTCACCGAAATGCTCGATCGCGTGCGCGTCATTGCGGCGGCGGGCAACAAGCCGTTCATCGCCGATGGTGATACCGGTTACGGCGGACTATTGAATGTCGATCGCACGGTGCGCGGCTATGCGAGCGCGGGCGCCTCCGGCATTCAGCTCGAGGACCAGGAATTTCCCAAGAAGTGCGGACACACCGAATTTCGCCGCGTGATCCCGCTGGAGGACGCGGTCGCCAAGATCCGCGTCGCGGTGGATGCGCGGCCGGATCGCGATTTCCTCATCGTGGCGCGCACGGACGCGCGCTATTCCGAAGGCATGGACGCGGCGCTGCGGCGCGGCGAGCGTTTCCTTCGAGCCGGCGCCGACGTGCTCTTTGTCGAGAGCCCGGAGAGCCTGGAAGAGTTGCGCCGCGTCGCCGAGACGTTCAAGGGCGCGGTCTTGCTCGCGAACATGGTCGAGGGTGGCCGCACACCTTATCTCTCGGCCGGCGAACTGGCTTCGATGGGCTTCAAGATCGGATTGTACCCGGCCTCCGGCTTCCTGACGGCGGCCGGCAGCCTGCAACTCGTTTACCGCCAGCTCAAGGCGGCCGGAACGGCCACCGGCAGCGAAGCGCCGATGCTGGCCTTCAAGGACATGAACACGCTGATGGGCTTTCCCGCCGTGCATGCCTTCGAACAGCGCTATGGCCTGGCCGATGCCCACAAGGACTAGCGCCATGCGCTCGCCAAATCTTGTGATACGATAAGGACAACAACGACAATAAACATAAAGGGAGACGTCATGACGAAGGGACACCTGTTGGCGCGCGCCGGTCTCGTTCTCGGCCTCGCCGCATCCATCGCCGCCTGGACGGCGCCGGCGGCCCGCGCCGAGACCATCACCGTCACGCATTGGGGCGGCCAGTTCTATGGCGTGCCCTATGCGGTTGCGATGGACAAGGGGTTCTTCAAGAAGAACGGCGCCGATGTCACGGGCATCCTGACGGCGGCCGGCGGCGGCACCGCCGTCCGCAACACGCTCGCGGGCGGCATACCCTTTGGCGAGGTCTCGCTCGCGGCAGCGGTGCAAGCCATCAATGCCGGCCAGAAGCTCATCATCATCGGCGCCGGCGCGCAAAGCGTGTCCGACCAGATGTGGGTGGTGAAGAAGGATTCTGGCCTGTCCGGCATCAAGGATCTCGTCGGCAAGAAGATCGCCTTTACCGCGCCGGGATCCGTGAGCAACATGGTGATCCTGATGGCTTTGAAAGC
>Ga0105238_10007775_pt1 | contig 10721 bp, 11 predicted proteins | sample KBSC34metaG_FD_81526 | JGI IMG/M metagenome (GOLD analysis project Ga0105238, IMG submission 81526) | Corn rhizosphere microbial communities from Kellogg Biological Station, Michigan, USA - KBS C3-4 metaG | ecosystem: Host-associated > Plants > Roots > Rhizosphere > Soil | place: Michigan, USA...
CCTGACAGCGCGGTCAACTGCCGTTGCGCTTGACGATGACCGGCTTGCTGCCATCGATCGCGTCCGGGCCGACGCGCACCGCGTGGCCGTTCGAAGGCGCGGGCGGCGGAATATTCGACTTCGGCGCCTCCACCTTCGGCGCGGGCTGCACCGGCTTGGTCTGGACGTTGGTCGAGCTCGGGCTCTGTGCAAGCGCGAGGCCTACCGTCATGGCGGCGAGCAGCCCCGCGAGTGAGATAGGCCAGATCATGGCTTCGACTCCCTTGCTGTGCCGCCTTGTCAACGGGCAAGCGAAGTCGATCGTTCCTCAGGTTCGGGCTGACCGTGGTTAACGCCGCGCCCGCATGCTCGATCAAATCGCCCGCACTATCGCGCCGGTATTTTCAGAAGATTCGCGCTATCACCGGCGGCACGACGAGAGGTGCCACATGCCCTTCCTGTTCCTGATGGTCCTGCCGACGATGATGTGGGACACGCTGATGCTTCCCGCCAAGCAGCCGACGACCGCTAGGGACTCATCGCAGCGCGAGGGGTCGCGCGAGTCTTCCCGCGAACCTTGGGGTCGGCTCACGCCCTGAAGTGGGAGCCAGCGCCAGGCCCCGGCCGGCGATCCGGACGTGCGCGCGGATCAACGGCACCTCGCGCAACACGCGAGAGTAAACCGGTTCTTAACGCGCGCCGACTAAAGTGCGGGAATTTTCGACGTCCGGAATTCCGGTGCTGTCATGAGCTCTGCCCTCCTTGCGGCCGACATCCAAGCCGCCATCGCGTCGCAGCCGGACCAGCGGCGCGATGAGACATTGCGCAAGGTCACCGACCTCTTCGTCGGCAATGCCGCGCAGTACAGGGAAGAGCAGGTTGCCCTGTTCGACGGTGTGCTCGGCGGATTGGCGAAGGCGAGCGACGTGTCGACGCGGGCCGAGTTGTCCCGGCGTCTCGCGGCCGTCGACAATGCGCCGATCAAGACCGTCGAGAGTCTCGCCGCAGATGACGCGATCGAGGTCGCAAAGCCGATCCTGACAGGGTCGGCGCGCCTCAGCGACGCGCAACTGGCTGCTCTGGCTTCGGCCAAGAGCCAACAGCACATGCAGGCCATCGCGGGCCGCCAATCGCTCAGTGAGCGGGTCACCGAGGTCCTGCTGACCCGGGGCGACACGCACGTCGCCAGAACAGTTGCACGAAACGAGTCCGCGCGCGTTTCCGACAAGGGGTTCGAAACGCTCGTCGGCCTCGCCGCCGAAGATCCAAAAGTCGCCGAGTGCATCGTCGTGCGGCCGGATATCCCGCAGCGACACCTGCGAACGCTGGCCACGATCGTACCGGAGCCGGTTCGCCTGCGGCTTGCCGCCAGCAACCCGCAACTGGCCGCGCGCATCCGCGAGGCGGTCGCCCAGGCAGCTCAGGACGCGGATCAACCGAAGGTGCGCGATTATTCGCAGGCCAAGGAAACCGTGGCGGGCATGATGAAGGCCGGGACGCTCGGCGATGACTCGGTGCTCGAATTCGGCAAGGACGAGAAATTCGAGGAATGCGTCGTTGCGCTTGCGGCGCTGAACCGCTTGTCGATCGACGTCGCCAGCCGCCTGCTCGTGGGCGAGCCCACCGACACGCTCCTGATCGCCGCGAAGGCGGGCGGCTTGACCTGGCCAACCGCAAAGTCGCTGCTGCTGATGCGCACCGACGGGCACTCGTCGCCGCAGGACATCGAGGACGCAAGAATAAGCTTCCTGCGCCTGAAGCCCGAAACGGCGATGCAAGGCATCAAGCTGTACAAGCTGCGCGCCAGCCAAAAGTGATGCGAAGGCGTGGCGGGCCCCGCTCGCGGCGCTTCACGCCTTGAAGTGTTTGGACAGCTTCAGGCCCTGCGCCTGATAGTTCGAGCCGATGCCCTGCCCGTAGAGCGTATCGGGGCGCGCCAGCATGTTCTCGTAGACCAGCCGGCCGACGATCTGGCCATGCTCGAGAATGAACGGCACCTCGCGCGAACGTACCTCGAGCACCGCGCGGCTCCCCTTGCCGCCCGCGCCCGCATAGCCGAAGCCCGGATCGAAGAAGCCCGCATAGTGCACGCGGAATTCTCCGACCAGCGGATCGAACGGCACCATCTCGGCGGCGTAGTCCGGCGGCACCTGCACGGCTTCTTTCGAGGCAAGGATGTAGAACTCGTCCGGATCGAGGATCAACGTGCCGTCGCGGCGCGCACGCATCGGCTCCCAGAAGTCGGCGACCTCGTAAGCAGCGCGGCGCTCGACGTCGATCACGCCGGTGTGGCGCTTGGCGCGATAGCCGACCAGCGCGTCCGCGCCCGAGGCCTTGAGGTCGATGCTCACGGAAATCCCGCCTTCGAAGTCCGCGTCTTCGCCGTCGACCAGCCGCTCGCGCCGATGCAGCGCGGACAGCTCCTCGGCGCTGAGCGCCGCGTGACCGCGCCGCAGCCGCAGCTGCGAGAGCCGCGCGCCTTCGCGCACCAGCACCGGAAAGGTCTTCGGCGAAATCTCCGCATAGAGCGGCCCGTGATAGCCGGCCTCGATGCGATCGAAGCCGCGCGCGCGATCCGTGATCACGCGCGTGAACACGTCGAGCCGCCCGGTCGAGCTCTTCGGATTGGCGGAGGCCGCGATGTCGGAGGGCAGCGCGAGGCTCTCGATCAGCGGCACGATGTAGACGCAGTTGGTCTCGAGCACCGCGCCGCTGCTCAAATCGATCTCGTGCGAGGTGAGCGGCTTGACGCGCTCCGCGACCGTCGAGTGCCCGGGCAGGAAGCTCGCACGCACCCGATAGGCGATCTTGCCGAGACGCAGGTCGAGGCTTGCCGGCTGGATCTGGTCGGCCGCGTACGCATAGGCGGGCAATATCCCACCGGTCTGCGTCAGCGCCGCGATCATGCGGTCGGGAAGGATTCCGCGCTCGGTCATCGGTTCCGAGCACTACCGGATGGCCTTCTTGACGGGAAGGCAAGCGCCGCGATAAGAGGCTCGTTATCCCGTGGTCATTTGAGCCGGCCGGCTTGCCGCCACGTTAAACAAGGGTGCTAAAAGGCCGGGGACGCAAGCGACCGCGACCCGGCTATGGGGATGCTCCCCCGGCCGGGTTTTTTGTTGGGTCGATTGAGGAGTCCGCCATGCCTGCGTCACGCTACCGCCCCGAGACACGCCTGGTCCACGCCGGCACGCTGCGCTCGCAGTTCGGCGAAACTTCGGAGTCGCTGTTCCTGACGCAGGGCTATGTCTACGACAGCTCGGCGCAGGCCGAGCGGCGCTTCAAGAACGAGGAGCCGGGCTATCAATACTCGCGCTTCGCCAATCCGACCGTCGCGATGTTCGAGGCGCGCATGGCGGCCTTCGAGGGCGCCGAAGCCGCGCGCGCGACCGCGACCGGAATGGCAGCCGTCACGGTCGCGATGCTCGGACAGGTGAAGGCCGGCGATCACGTCGTCGCCGCGAAGGCGCTGTTCGGCTCGTGCCGCTTCGTGATCGAGGAGTTCCTGCCGCGCTACGGCGTCACCTCGACCTTGGTCGACGGCACCGACCTGAAGCAGTGGCAGAATGCGGTGCGGCCGAACACCAAATCGTTCTTCCTGGAAAGCCCGACCAATCCGAACCTCGAGGTGGTCGACATCGCCGAGGTCGCCAAGATCGCGCACAAGGCCGGCGCCACGCTGGTGGTCGACAACGTGTTCGCGACGCCGCTGTGGCAGTCGCCGCTCGCGCTCGGCGCCGACTGCGTCGTCTACTCGGCGACCAAGCACATCGACGGCCAGGGCCGCTGCCTCGGCGGTGTCGTGCTCGGCTCGGAGAAGTTCATCCAGGACAACGTGCACAACCTGATCCGCCAGACCGGCCCGTCGATCTCGCCGTTCAATGCGTGGGTGCTGCTGAAGGGGCTGGAGACGCTGAGCGTGCGCGTGCGCCGCCAGACCGACACGGCCGCGACGGTTGCGGTGGCCCTGGTCGATCATCCGAAGGTGACGCGCATGATCTATCCGGGGCGCCCGGATCACCCGCAGGCGAAGATCGCGCAGAAGCAGATGCGCGGCGGCTCGACGCTGGTGGCGTTCGAGGTGAAGGGCGGCAAGGCCGGTGCGTTCCGCTTCCAGGATGCGCTCAAGCTGGTGCGCATCTCGAACAATCTCGGCGACGCCAAGAGCCTGATCACGCATCCGGCGACGACGACGCACCAGCGCATCGGCGCGGCGGCACGTGCCGAGCTCGGCATCAGCGACGGAATGGTGCGGCTGTCATGCGGGCTCGAGCACCCGGACGACTTGTGCGAGGATCTGCTGCACGCGCTCGATAAGGTGTGAGGCTTACTTGATCGCGGTTGATGCCGCGCCCGACATCACGATCGGCAGCTTGGCGCCGTCGAGCAACTCGGCGGCGAGCAGCTTGGCAATGCAGCCATAGCCCCAGTCGTTCATGTGCAACCCGTCCGGCGTGACGAACTTCTCGAAGCCGAGGCTCTCGTCGTCGTGCCAGAAGCGCATGGTGGCGAAACGGTTGAACAGGCCGACCTCGGTGTCGCGCGCCGTCGCGGTAACGACGTCGACCGCGTGCAGGGCGCGCTCGCCCTTGTCGAGAATGCGCGGCGCGAACTGCTGGTTCATCAGGATCACGTCGGTGCCGCTCGCCTTCAGCCGCTCGATGCCCTCGCGCACGATGTTGCCGGGTGCATCGTGGTTGGCGAGCACCGAGTTGCTGCCGACCTGCCAGATGACGAGGTCGGGCGCCTCATCGAGCACGTCGGCATCGAAACGCACGACCATCTGCTGGGCTTCCTCGCCGCCGATTCCCTTGTTGAGGACGGTGATCGGAAGCCCGGGCAGCCGCGCCTTGAGCTCGGCCTGGAGCCGGCTCGGATAGGTCATGTCCGGAGAGGACGCGCCGGTGCCGAATGTCGAGGAAGATCCGATCGCGACGATCTTGAGCGGCAGGCCCTTGGCGATGCGATCGCGGACGTGCAGCGGCGCATGCTCGAGGCTCTTCGCCTCGCGCGGCGCAGCGCACTGTTGGCCTTGAGCACGTGCATCCTGCGCGCGTGCATTCGGTGTCATGACAAGCAGCGCAGCAAGCGCCAAGCCCCATGCGGCGCCGCTTCGCAATCCAGCCCCAGTGATCATCGAGTCGTCTTGTCCTTCGCCTCATCCCCGACCACGGCGACCCCTTGTACGACGAGATCTGCCAGCAGTCGGCCAATACAATCATGGACCCGTGCGGCGGTGTCCAGAGATTTGGTCGCCGCATGCAGGTCAAAGGTTCCGAGTTCCCCCCATTCCCGCATGACACCCTGGCGGTCGAACAGGTTGATGGCGTTCCCGTTCGCGACCCAGCGCATCGCTTCGGCAAACGGCGCCGTCGCAATGAGGGCGTCAGTCCGTGGACTGTACTGGGGATTTATGAAAATGATGTCAGCGCCGCCATCGTGGACTCTGCTTACGGCGTCTTCCAGCGTGGTCTGGAAGGCGTCCGCGCCGACCCCCATCATGGCGTCGGCGGTGCCGGTCTGCCAGACGATCAAAGCTGGCTTCTCGTCGCGCAGGACCTTGGGAAACGCCTGCGCCATGTCTGCGGCACTCTGTCGCGGCTTGGCCAGAGAGGTTACCTTCACGGTGACGCCGGGCAGCTTCTGCTGCAGCGCCGCCTCGAGCCGACTCGGATAGGCGAGCGCCGGGCCGTTCGGGCCGGGCAGCGAGGACGACGTCGTCCCCGCGACGACCACCGTCAGGCTCTTCTTCTTGATCGCAGCCGCGACACGCGGCAAAGCCGCGTCTGCCTGCACCAAATGGCCCACGACAGCGCAGGCATCGTCGGCGCCGGACGCCGTGCTCACGCACCCAAGAATGCCAAGCAGAATGGCGGCAAGGCGCATCATGCCTCGCCTCCTGCGAGGTCAGCTTGGGGTTTGCGGCCCTTTCCGGAGCCGCGGCCCTCGACGCCGTTGTACCATGTTATCAGCCACGCCACCGCGATCATCACCGCAATACCTAGCACACTGATCAATATCTGCATGGCGACCGACCGCGAGATTTCCGACGTGACGAAATAACCGATGAACGAAAGGAAAATCCCCAGACAGAAAATCTCAAGGGAGTGCTGCCCGCACAGGACCATTGGTCGCAGCCAGGCGGATTTCAGCCCGGGCCAGTCGATCGGGACGAAATGGACGGTGACGATCGCGAGCGCGGCGAAATGCAGGAAGCGCAACAGGTCAAGGTTGTTCTTGTCGATCGGGTAGATCCAGTCCTGGACGACCTTGGGGATCAGCGCGGCGGCGCGCGGGATGTACCAGGTGAGCACCACGAGAAACGAGAGCGCCAGATAGGCGACCGCGATGCGCACCGCAGCGCGCGAGCGCAGCAACTCATGAGCGCGCTCCGACGCACCGACGCTGCACCAGGCGCCGACCACGAAGATGAATTGCCATGCGAACGGATTGAAGAACCAGTAGCTGGTCGGATAGGCGGGCAGATTCCAGTTGAGGATCTTTGCGGCGGTGTAGAGCGCGAGCGAGAGGAGCAACGCCAGCGTCGGCTGGCGCAGCAGCAGCCACAGCACGGCCGGGAAGGCGAGCAGGAGCACGATGTAGAGCGGCAGCACGTCCATGAAGTTCGGCTGAAACTTCAGGATCAGCGCCTCGAACAGCGCCGTGCCCGGCTGCTGCAGAAAATCGAAGACGCGCATCTCTTCCGAGTAGAGCGGGTTCTCGATCACGCTCGTCGTCAGGTACGAGACCTCGGCCATGAAGATGACGAAGATGAAGACGTGCGCCACGTAGACCTGCCAGGCGCGGCGCCACACGCGCGCGGTCGCGACGATCATGCCGCGGTCATGGGCGGCGCGGCCGTACACGAAGGCGGCCGTATAGCCCGAGATGAAGACGAAGATCTCGGCCGCGTCGGAGAAGCCGTAATTGCGGATCGTGACCCAGTTCACGATGTTCTGCGGAATGTGGTCGAGGAAGATGAGCCACAGCGCAAGCCCACGAAACAGGTCGAGGCGCAGGTCGCGTCCGGTCGGTCCGATCGGCGGCATGAGTCGCTCTTTGTGACTTTGGTCAGAATACTAGAACGGCAGCGCGGGCGCGCCGTGAAATCGTGCAAGGACCGGAGCAAGAACCATTGCGTCCTGCCGCGGAACACGATTCACTCCCCCGCCGGACGCCGCCCAGGCGTCCTGGTTCCGATAGAACTGAGTCCAATAGAACTGGGTCCCATACGATATTGCGGCCATGTACCAGTCCGTCACAAACGACATTGAGGTAACCGTCACGCCGGAATACCTCGCCGAACGTTCATCGCCCCAGAGTGGAGAATACTTCTGGGCGTATACGATCGAAATCACAAATCGGAGCGATCGGACGGTTCAGCTCAAGACACGGCATTGGCGCATCACCGACGGGCTCGGCCGCAAGCAGGAGGTGCGCGGGCCGGGCGTGGTGGGCAAGCAGCCGGTGCTCAAGCCCGGGGAGTCGTTCGAATACACCAGCGGCGTGCCGCTCCCGACCCCCTCGGGCTTCATGACCGGGACCTACGGGATGGTGGTCACGGAGAATGGGGAGCCGTTCGATATCGCGATCCCGACCTTCTCGCTCGACGGACCCGAGGCGCGGCGGACGCTGAATTGAAGAGAGCGAATAGCGAATAGACCGGCTCCTGCTATTCGCTACTCCCTATTCGCCCGCTTTGTCGGCCACGTCCGCCGGTGCGAACACATAGGTCTGGCTGCAGAACTCGCAGGTGACCGAGATCGCGCCGTTCTCGACCATGTCGTCGCGGTCCTGCTGCGGGAACGAGCGCAGCATCGCCTCGACGGTCTCGCGCGAGCACGAGCATTGCGCGCGCAACGTCGCGGCGCGGAACACGCGCACCCCGCGCTCGTGAAACAGCCGGTAGAGCAGCCGCTCCGACGATAGCGCCGGATCGATCAGCTCGATGTCCTCGACGGTCTCGACCAGCGAACGGCCTTCGACCCAGGCGTCATCCTCCTTCATCGTCCGCACGGTCACGCCTTCCGGTGCATCGCCCGGATGTAGGTCGGGCATGCGCGCGCGCTCCGGCGCACGCGGCACGAACTGCAGCAGCATGCCGCCGGCGCGCCAGCGATGGCGCGCGCCGCTGCTCGCCGCGAGAAACTCCTCGGCGACCGCGAGACGCACCCGCGTCGGGATCTGCTCGGAGCGCAGGAAATATTCGTGCGCGGCATCCTCGAGCGTGCCGCCCTCGAGCGCGACCAGCCCCTGGTAGCGGCTCATGTCGCCGCCCTGGTCGATGGTCATCGCGAGATGCCCGCGCCCGAGCAGGCTGCCTGCTTCCGTCTTGCGCGCCGCGATCGCGGCGGCGACGCGATCCTTGTCGAAGCGCGCACAGGCCCGCACCTTGTCCGGCGTGGTGAAATCGACCACCAGCATCGGGACCGGGCCATCGGTCTTGGTTTGCAGGATGAACCGGCCCTCGAACTTCAGTGCGGTGCCGAGCAGCACGCCGAGCACGATCGCTTCACCCAGCAGCTTTGCGACCGGTTCGGGATAATTGTGGCCGCTCAGGATGTTATCGACCACCGGGCCGAGCCGCACGACCCGGCCGCGCAGATCGAGCGGCGCCACCTCGAACGGCAGCACCGTGTCGTCAGCCGAGACGTCCGCGGGAGCGCGGCTCGGTATCGCGATATCGGGTGTGGGCATTGGCATTTATTTATAGGCTGGCGCGGAAAATGCGAGCCTCGATTTGGGGCTTGCAGGGACCGTAGCCCGGATGGAGCGCGTAGCGCGAAATCCGGGACCGCGCGCGCAATTTGTAAGGTCGCTCCCGGACTGCGCTGCGCTCCATCCGGGCTACGAACTCCTCACCGCCCCGCCAGGCACCATGCCAGGATACCCTTCTGGGCATGCAGGCGATTTTCCGCCTCGTCGAACACGACCGATTGCGGCCCGTCGATCACCTCGTCGGTGACCTCGTCGCCGCGATGCGCCGGCAAGCAATGCATGAAGATCGCGTCGGGCTTGGCGAGGCTCATCAGGCGCTTGTTGACCTGGTAGGGCTTGAGCAGGTTGTGACGCCGCTCGCCGTCGCGGTCCCCCATCGAGACCCAGGTGTCGGTCACGACGCAGTCGGCCGCGGCGACCGCCTCCTCGGGATCGTGCCCGAGCTCGACCGCGGCGCCGGACGTCTTCGCCCAGGAGGTGATCTCGCGCTCGGGCTTCAGCTCCGGCGGCGTCGCGACCTTGAGGCGGAAATCGAAGCTCTTCGCCGCATGCATCCAGGACGAGAGCACATTGTTGGCGTCGCCGGTCCACGCCACCGTGTGGCCGCTGATCTTGCCCTTGTGCTCCTCGAACGTCATCACGTCCGCCATCACCTGGCACGGATGCGACAGCCGCGTCAGTCCGTTGATCACCGGCACCGTCGCGTGCGCGGCGAGCTCCTTGAGCGAGTCATGGTTCAGGATGCGGATCATGATCGCGTCGACATAGCGCGACAGCACGCGCGCGGTGTCGGCGAGCGTCTCGCCGCGCCCGAGCTGCATCTCCTGGCCGGTCAGCATCACCACGTCGCCGCCGAGCTGGCGCATCGCGACGTCGAACGACACGCGCGTGCGGGTCGAAGGCTTGTCGAAGATCATCGCCAGCGTCTTGCCGGCGAGCGGCTTGTCGGCGGAGGCGCGATCGCGCTTGAGCTGCGCCTTCATGGCGCGGCTCTGTTCGATCACGCTCCGCAGCTCGGCTGCGGGGATCTCGGTCAGGTCGAGGAAGTGGCGCAGCGAAACTCCGCTCACACCGCGGCCCCTTGCTTGGCCGGCTTCTCGGCGCGGGCAAGCCGCGCGCAGGCACGGTCGAGCATGCCCATCGCCTCACCGACCTCCTCGTCGCTGACGATCAGCGGCGGATACAGGCGCACGACGTTGTCGCCCGCGCCGACGGCGAGCAGGTGCTCCTCGCGCAGGGCATCGATCAGCTGCGTATTCGGAACGACGCAGCGCAAGCCGAGCTGCAGCCCTTCGCCGCGCACCTCCGCGACGATGCCAGGATAGCGATCCTTGATCTCGGCCAGGCGCTGCTTGAACAGCAGGCCGACCTGCTTGACGCGATCGAGGAAGCCTGGCTCGAGCATCACGTCGAGCACGGCATTGCCGGCCGCCATCGCGAGCGGGTTCCCGCCGAACGTCGAGCCGTGCGTGCCGGGCGTCATGCCCTTGCCGGCCTCTTTCGTGGCCAGGAACGCACCGACCGGGAAACCGCCGCCGAGCGCCTTGGCGAGCGACATGATGTCGGGCTCGACGCCGACCCGCTTGTGCGCGAACAGCTCGCCGGTGCGGCCCATGCCGCACTGCACCTCGTCGAAGATCAACAGCAGGCCGTGCTGGTCGCACAGCGCGCGCAGGCTCCGGAGAAACTGGTTGCTCGGCACGCGTATGCCGCCTTCGCCCTGGATCGGCTCGATCATGATCGCGGCGGTTTCCGGCCCGATGACGTTCTTCACCGCTTCGAGATCGCCGAACGGCACCTGATCGAAACCCTCGACCACCGGGCCGAAGCCCTCGAGGTATTTCTTCTGCCCGCCGGCCGCGAGCGTTGCCAGCGTGCGCCCATGGAAGGCGCCCTCGAAGGTGATGATGCGGTAGCGCTCAGGGTTACCGTTGACGGCGTGGAATTTGCGCGCGGTCTTGATCGCGCCCTCCGCCGCCTCGGCGCCCGAATTCGCGAAGAACACGTAGTCGGCGAAGCACTCC
>Ga0105238_10007777_pt1 | contig 10720 bp, 8 predicted proteins | sample KBSC34metaG_FD_81526 | JGI IMG/M metagenome (GOLD analysis project Ga0105238, IMG submission 81526) | Corn rhizosphere microbial communities from Kellogg Biological Station, Michigan, USA - KBS C3-4 metaG | ecosystem: Host-associated > Plants > Roots > Rhizosphere > Soil | place: Michigan, USA...
TCATGTCGTGCTGGATGAGTCCGTAGGCATGGCCGTAGGCGAGGAAGCCGGCGACTGCGCCGGTCTTGTAGCCATAGGCGGTCGGGATGCCGAGGATGATGTCGTGATGCGTGCGGCGGTAGCTGACGATCTGTTCAGCCTCTTCCTTTGTGGTCAGGCCTGAGTACATCATTTCCATGTAGGCACGGTAGGAGCGGAACTGCGGGTCTGTGGGGTCGCGGGGAACGACGACGTGGAAGGGCTCCTTTACCCCAGCGATGGTGGGCAGGATTGCTTCAGTGCCGTCGTGAAGGAGCGAGCGGGAGATGGAGGTCTGGAGGTCCGATTGGAGTCCGGTGGATTCGCGAACCAGGCGTTCGCCCCAGTTGACGAGATCGGGTGAGTGCCTCTGCTTGCCGATGCGTGACCAGACGTTGCCGAGGTCGCGAAAGCCTTGCGCGGCTTCGGCGCTGTTGGAGAAGTAGGGCTGCATGTAGCGGGGCGGGTCCGGGTCGAGCGAGGCGTCGGCTTCACTCCACCCGGCGAGCATTCCGTAGGCGGGGTTCTCGCGGGGGAGCTGCTTTGCTTTTTCCCGCATTCCGAAGAGCAGCCGGGTGATGCCGTCGATGCGGGTGCGGTGGCGAACTAGAAGAGCAGGATCGCCGCCGTAGTTGACGTACTGTGCCAGGACAGTGAGCATGCGGCTGTACTGGCCGGTTTCTGGGCCGCGATAGAGGAGAGAGCCGTCGTCGCGTACGAATTGGCCGAGGTAGTTGTCGATGTATCGGCCCGCGGTGTCGATGAGTCCCCACTCGAGCATGGCGGTGGTGTCGACGGTGAATGTGTCGGGAAAACCGTCGTGCTCACTGCCGCCGTAGTCGCGATCAACGACGCCGTACTTTGGATAGTCGTTGATCCGGGTCATCATTTCGCGGACGAGGCTCAGCTGCGCCATGTTCTGGAGGCGGGAGTCGGGAACGGAGATCTTCATCGCGGGGGAGAGGATCTTTTGCCAGCCGCCGCGGAGCGAGATGAGATCGCGGTAGAAGAGGCGCGGGTCGTAATCGGTGCGCGGCGGGAAGGGATGGTAGGAGTCGACGTAACGCGTCCATGCGACCGAGCCGTTCTCGACACGAACGATGCGATACCAGACGGGCTGAATGCGGTTGTTGCGATTGACGGTTCGGAACGGAGCGAAGGTGATCATCTCCGTCCACTCGTCGGGCCCTTCGGGATAGACGAAGCGGAGGATGGGAAGCCAGCCGCCGACGATGCCGTCGAGGACTCGGCCGTCATCGCGGATTTTGCGGATTGCGTCGTCATAGGGAGCGGGGTCGAAGTTGGGGGAGCGTCCGCCGTAGGTGAAGCCGACTTTGTCGGCGGTGTTGGGCGTGCCGACGAAGGAGTAGGTGTTAATTTTCTGGATGGGCGGGATGAGCGGGGCGATGGTGTCGTAATCGGGATCGCCGGGGCGAGAAAGGATTTCGTCGCCGAGAAGGTCGGAGGCGCTGTTGATGACTTCTTCGAGTTTGTGGCCGTTGTAGAGTTTTGCGGGATCGGCCCAGGTGGGCTCGGCGGTCTTAGGAAGATCGAAGCGGATTCCGTGGGTATCGACGATGGCGAGATGGCCGGTCTGCGTGGTGAAGTCTTCCAGGACTGCGAAAGGGTCTAGGGATGACGGCTCGCTGGCGACGGCCATTAGGGTCCAGTTGGCGAAACGGGCGCCGGTATGGATAACGTGGGCGGTGCGGCCATCGCTGAGTTCGGCGGAGTTGGCGTCGGGTATCCGGAGGAGCTTTATGGTCTGGGCGGGAAGATCAGAGGCAAAAGCTAGGAGGCACGCGAAAAAGGCGAAGCGGCTACATGCGGGCTGAAGCGGTCTCATTGCAAGAGAAGTTTATGCTGTCGGAGCCGGCCGAAAGAGAAGCACAGCAATTCAATGTGTTGAGCCGTTACGAGCGTGATCCTCTGGCGACTTGCAATTTGCACTAAACGCTATTGGCTCCAGCGCATGCGGGGACGCCACGTGTAGGCAAGCGACATGACGCTTCCCCACGAAAAGGTCAGCGGCCAGCTGATGGCATGAGCGGATGCGCCATGCGCAATCGCCTGCACCATTATCATGGTGCCCGTCCAAATGGGTAGCTGCGACAGGAGTGTCGCGAGCCTGGAGCGGGTGAAAATGGCCGGAATACGCATGCAGATACTAAGAACACTTTACCGGCGGAGAAGTTGCAGGAGTGTGAAACCAGGAGCGAAAGCTCTTTAAAATTCACTACGTCCGCTGCTCAACTCGGGGCGGGAGACTCTTGGCGCGAGAGCCTCTGGCCAGAAAGTCCGATCGTCAGGACACTTTGAAACGAGTGTAGTTGCGGTACTTATCTGGCCAGTGTTGGGGTCTCCGGGTGAGTTCGGGCGGGGCGGGTTTTCTTATACGAGCTTCACGATCGATCCGAAAGAACAGATGATTGTGATCTTCATGGCGCAGCTGCATCCGGCAGGGGATGTGAGTATTCAGAACCGGGTGAAGACACTGGTGTATGAGGCGGTGAATGATTAGGGCTTTGAGTAGCCAGTAGCTGGTTCAGGCTACCTGAGCGGGCTCGGCGGCGTGGGCGAAGGGAAGGCTGACTTCGAAGGTGCTGCCTCTGCCGGGTTCGCTGGTGACCTTGATCTGGCCGTCGTGTTCGTCGATGATGCGGTGGACGAGAGAGAGGCCGAGGCCGGTGCCTGTGGGCTTGGTGGTGTAGAAGGGGCGGAAAATCTGGTTGATATGCTGCGGCGAAATGCCGCGGCCAGTGTCGGTGACCGATATTGTGGCGCAGTCGTCCTGCGTGTCTACCTTAACCGTGACGTGCCCGCTTCCTTCTATTGACTGCACGGCGTTGAGCAGGAGGTTGAGGACGACCTGATGGATCTGATCGCTGTCGTGCTCGATTTCAGCAAGATCAGGCGCGGTGATGACCTCGATACGGATCGGCTTCGAGATGACCTGCTGACGGGCGAGCATCACTGCGTGTTCGACGGTGGTGTTGAGGTTGCTTTTCATCATGCGGGGAGGATGAGGGCGTGCGGTCTGGAGAAGGTCGGTGAGGATGCGGTTGATCTGATCGATCTCAATACGGACGTCTTTGACCATGGCACGCGCGGGGCTGGTGACGGGGAGATCGCGGCCGATGATGTCGATGACGCCGGCGATTCCAGCCAGGGGATTGCGGATCTCGTGGGCAAGGCCCGTCGCTAATTCGCCGAGCGTGGCCAGGTGCTCGGCGCGCGACATCTGTGTGCGATGCATGGTTTCTATCTCCTGACGGCTTTCTCGTAGTTGTTGCACCATGTGATTGAAGTTTCGACCGAGGTCTCCGATTTCGTCGTTGCTGTGGCAGAAGGAGACAGTGGTATCCAGGTTTCCGTGGCTGACGAGCGCCATCTTCTTCTGGAGTTCGCCGACGGGGCGCTGGATGAGATAGGCCAGGACGCTGATGGTGACTCCGCAAACGGTAACGGAGCCGGCTCCGGCGAGCAGAAGAAGGGCGTCGCGGTCGGGATCCCGCAGGGTAAGGGTCGCAATGGCGAAGAGAAGCAGCCCGGCGAGAAGCACACACACAACGGGCAGGATTGCTTTGATCTGCCAGTTGACGCGTACCTTATGCATCTCGGGACTCCCCTTTGAGCGCTGGGCGGCCGTTCCTGGCAAATAATTAGCACGTTGTTTTCCAGAGGGCGACCGTCGCTCGGATTGAGGAGCGAAAGGGTTTATGCAAAGGATGGGGCGCGAGTTTGGGGTAAATGGCGCATGGAGCAATGAGATTTGACGCAGGAACGGATGGCGGTGAGCTATTTCATTTGGAGTGCGAGGGAGAAGGGCATGATGTGATCCAAATCACGGCTTGGGGATGAGTACGGATATCTAATCGAGTTGCGAAACTCCACATTTGAGCAGGATTAGATCGGATGCGGAGATTGCAGCGGTTGGCGTCACGTTTGGAGAAAGGCGAGACGCTTGCTAGAGATCGATTCAGAGTCCGTATGAAATTGCTTCCTCTTGCCCGGCCTTTTCCTTTCAACGGCAGAGTAGTCTCTGCCGGTTTCTTTGCGTTATTGATTGTGTTGTGTGGGGCAACGGCGCGGGGGGCTGTGCATCCTGTGCCGCTGGACAAGAACGTCGACGCGAAGAAGTGCCTGGAGTGTCACGAGGAAAAGACGAAGCACAAGTTTGTTCACTCAGCGATGCAGGGGGGATGCCTGACCTGCCACGAGGTGCGGGTGAGCAAGGATGTGACGCGAGTGAAGCTGACGACGGCGACGACTTCTGCGTTGTGCCTCTCGTGCCATGAAGAAAAAACTGCAAGAAACATCAAGGGAGTGGTGCATCCGCCGGCGGTGCGGGATTGTTTGACTTGTCACGATCCGCACGCGAGCGAAAACAAGAATCAACTTCTGAAGCCTGCTTCAGGGGACGCGAAAGAGAATCTCTGCCTTAACTGCCACCAGACTGGGTTGCATGTCGCGGAGAAGGGAAGTAAACACGCGGCGCTCGACGCCGGTTGTGACACGTGCCATACGACGCATAAGACGGGAGCGGAACCGACGGCGGAGAACCGGTTCCACCTGACAAAGGCTGCTCCGGCGCTGTGCGTGGACTGCCACGACGTGAAGGATGCGGAGCTGCAAAAGAAGCACAACAATCAGCCGTTTGGGACTGCGAACTGCCTTCAGTGCCACGATCCGCACCAGTCGAACGAACCGAAGCTGATGGTGAAGTTCCAGCACGCGCCGTTCCAGGGGAACGGATGCGACACGTGCCATCAGCCCGCGAAGGATGGCAAGGTAGTTCTGACGCAAGCGGATGCGAAGCTGCTTTGCGTGACCTGCCACGAGGACAAAGGCAAAGAGATCGAGTCGGCCAAGGTGCCGCATCCGGGAGCTGCGGGGGATTGTACGGACTGCCACAATCCGCACGCGAGCAAGCAGCCGGGATTGCCGAAGACAGATTCAGTGAGCATCTGCCTGGGTTGTCACAGCGATATCGATGAGTTGCGCAAAAAGCCCGCGCATCATCAGCCGGCGTTTGCACAGGGGTGCGCGACGTGCCACACACCGCATGGTGGAGACAACGATCACCTGCTCCGCGCGAAGGGGAATGCGTTGTGCCTGGAATGCCACGGGCCTGATTCGCAAGCAAAGCGGGATGAAGCGAATCACCTGCTGACGATCTTCAATGGCAAGGTTCGACTGCCGGAGGACTACTACCAGAAGAACAAGGTGGCGATTCTCCCGCTGCGGTTTGGACTTGGGCACCCGGTGGAGTACCACCCGGTTTCAGATGTGATGGACCCCACGGATCAAACAAAGTTGAAGACGCCAATGAGCTGCCTATCGTGCCATCAGCCGCACGCTTCGAGCCAGGCGAATCTGCTGGTGAAAGATCAGGCGAACAATATGGCGTTTTGCGACAGCTGCCACAAAAACCGGCTGAATATGAAGGAAACGGTCCTGCCTGGGAAATAGGTTTCGGAGTTGGAGATCGAAAATGTATAGCTTCCTCTACAAATCGATTCGCATGCGGAAGGTGCTGGGGCTGGCAATTCTACTCGCCATCTGCGTCTCGCTGTTTACGACGACCGCCAATGCAGACAAGAAAAAGAAAAGGAAGGCAGAGGCAACAATCCCAGAAGCCGGCCCGCGAAAATTTGGGTTTGATCCGACGAAGCTCGTTTGGCCGAGCCCTCCCAATGTGGCGCGCGTTAAGTGGGTGAGCTACTTTGCAGGACAAAAGATCGACTACACGCAGTCGGCGAAAACGAAGGCGAAGGCGAGCTGGATGGATCGCCTGGCTGGAGGACAGACAGAGCAGGAAAAATTCAATCCGAAAGACTTCCCGTACCAGATGATCGGGCCTTATGGGATCGCGGTCGATTCGAAGGGCTTTGTGTATGTTGCGGATCAGAGAGTCGGCGGCGTGTTCATCATCAACACGGAGACACAAGACGTGCAGATGATTCGCAACGGATACGAAGCGCATTTTGGCTGGGTAAACGGAGTGGCGATCGATGACGACGATCGGCTGTTTGTGTCGGACGGAAAGATACACAAGGTTCTGATCTTCAACGCGAAGCATGAGGTGGAAGGGCAGATCACCGAAGGATTAGAAGACCCCGTTGGGTTGGCGATCGATACGACGAACCGGTTCCTGTATGTGGTGGACACGCAGCAGGACCAGGTGCTGGTATATGACGCAGACTCGCTCAAATTGCTGCGCCGCATCGGGACGGGCGGGAAGAATCACTTTCTGACGACGCCTGGAGATTTTGGCGCGCCGCAGGGAGTAGCAGTGGACGCTGAAGGCACCGTCTATGTAACGGACACGATGAATAATCGCGTAGAGATTTTCGATGCAGACGGAAACTTCATCAGCGAGTTCGGAAAGAATGGCGACGGCCCGGGGTATTTCGCCCGACCGAAGGGTATCGCAGTGGATTCTGATGGGCACATCTGGGTGGCGGACCAGATTCAGGACCGGCTTCAAGTCTTCAATCGCGAGGGGCAACTGTTGACGTTTATCGGCAGCGGGCATGGTGAATTACCCGGGCAGTTCAAGACACTGGTGGGAGTAGCGATCGACAAGCACAACCGGGTGTTTACTACGGAGCAGGAGCCAGGACGGCTGCAAGTGTTCCGGTACATTACGGATGCCGAGGCAGCAGAGGCAAAGACGAACCACGAAAAGGAGCTGCAGAAGGCTGCGGAGCGTCGGCAGAAGGCGGCATCAGCGACGCCGGAAAACAAGGCAGGAGAGCCAGCCGGTCAGAAGCCTGCGGAGGGTAAGCCGAATTGAATACTTAGGTAATGGAAGTAATTCAGGGCAATTCCATTGGGCTTGATCGCTATCAAGCCCATTTTTCTTGTGCGAGGTTTTACACCCGCGTAACGGCTAATTTGAAAGCGGAGGTAACCGAGATCGAAGTCCAACGAGCTACTGCGCTTCCACTCTCGAAGGATTCACGGTTGTGTCTATTCGCAATATTGTCTGGTTATAGAGCAGGAATCCGGAGATTCGAGCCGGAAGCCAAAACAACCGGTTCCCAGAAACCGGCGGATGCAACAAAGACTTAGTTGTTTTGAATTCCCAGTTGCGTTGGAGATCGGCCATGAGCAGAAGCGAGCAGACGTGGAAGGTAGCGGCGATCGAGATTGCCGACGAGACCAAAGGCAGCGCCAAAGAGTCGTTGTTCAAGCGGATATTGAGGAAGGTTTTTCCGGATCAGCGAACGGAGACGCGCTGCCCTGCTCCGCCGCTCGTGGGTTATTTGGGAACAGCCCAGGGTTCGAGGCCGTTTGAGGTTGCCGATGTCAGTCTCGGCGGCTTCAGCCTGCTGACCGAGGAGCGCTGGGCGGCAGGCACAGAGATGCCGATTACGCTGAGACGGTCGAATGTGCAGGCAAACCAGCCTGAAGATGTGTTCACGGTCCAGGCAACAGTCGTTCGATGGACGGAGGAAGGCGTGGCGTTTTCAATTGTGCTGTTCGAGGACGAGTCGAATGCAGTTTCGGATAATCCGCTGCAGGTGCGCTGGGTGAGCAGACCAGAGATGAAGCTGTTTTTAGAACGGTTGAAGAACCCAGAGGAGATGACGACGCAGCGCGCGGATCGCCGCCCTTCGAACGTCGAGGACCCTTCGTTGCAGGCGGCTTTCAACTCGCACCTCCATATGTCGCCGCATACGGCGGGTGACTAATATCGCCGTAGAATTACGGGTCTGGGTCGGCGTTTGTCGTTTTCCGCCCGCAACAACCCCGAATGGCCGGGGTGAGCCGCTTTTCCCGTTATTTGTGTCGGTGTAGCCGTGTTGAACCCTGCTCTAATCGTCCTGCAGCCGATTTAGAAGGCGCCCATCTTCTGACGCCGGAGATGGATGCTGCATCTAAAATGGCACTATGACTCCAGCGATTCCTACCCGCCGCCACGCGAAGACTCCGCCTCCCGGCGAAACGGGCCAAGAGGCACTCTATCTGCGATCGCTCAGCGACCGGCAGGTTCCGGTTTCGGTGAAGCTGCGCGGCGGCGAGACGGTGCGCGGTTGGATTGAGTATTTCGATGACGGCATGCTGAGGCTCACGCGCGAAGGCAAACCGAATCTCTTCATCTACAAACACCAGATCGAGACGATCACCGAGGCCGGAAAACGGCGGGCGCCGCGCAACGCGGCGGGGATACCGCAGGCTCCCGGTGGCGCGAAGGCCGGCGAGTGACGACCGAGGGAATCAATCAGACACTGACATGGACGCCCAGGGCCTCGGAGATTGCGCGGGAGGCGGGCGCGCGGCTGCGCGAGTTTTTCGCTCAGGGCGTTAAAACCGAATACAAGGGCGATGTTGACTTGGTGACGGTTGCGGACCGCACGGTGGAAAAACTCATCCGGACGCGGCTGGGAGAGGTATTTCCCGAGCACGGAATTTTCGGAGAAGAAGGGACCCGCGAACGGCTCGATAGGGAGTTTCGCTGGTATGTGGATCCGCTGGATGGGACGACGAATTTCGCTCATGGCTTTCCGCAGTTCTGCGTGTCGATGGGCCTTGAGCAGCGGGGAGCCGGGTTGAAAGAAGCGGAAGATGGGACGCTGGTCGGGGCAGTGATTTACGACCCGATGCGGGATGAGCTATATGCGGCGGAACGGGGCAAGGGCGCGACAGTGAATGGGAAGGCGATTGCGGTTTCAAAGATTGCGACGCTGGCCGAGGCGCTGGTTGCCACGGGGTTTCCGAGCAAGAAACGGCATCAGAATCCAAATATTCACTTCTATCACGAGATTACGCTGCGATCGCATGGGGTGAGGCGGGCGGGGTCGGCGGCGCTGGATCTGGCCTACGTGGCTGCGGGGCGGCTGGAGGGGTTCTGGGAGTTCAATCTGAATTCCTGGGACACCGCGGCGGGGATTCTCCTGGTAGAAGAGGCGGGCGGGCGTGTATCGAATTTTGCGGGCGGACCGTTCCGGCTTGATAGCACGGAGACGCTCGTGTCGAACGGGCTGATCCACGAGGAACTCGTGAAAGTGTTCGAAGACCTGTTTGCTGGGAGAGATTTAACGCCGCTGCCGAGCCCGGAGGAGTTTGCTGCCATGAGGGCGGAGCGGGAGATCAAGGCGAAAGGGTTGGAATAGGTTCGCCCGATCCTACCCAAGCGGAGCTTGGATGGGGCACCCGCTACGCGAGACTTTCAGCCGGTTCCCGCATGGCAAAACTGGGGAGCCTGGCGTTGAGGTCAGCCGTACGGGCCGTGTGCTACTATCAGCGTCGAGACTTCAACTCTTCGGAGAGATTCAGAAATGGCCTATGTAATCGCAGAACCCTGTATCGGCACGAAAGACACTGCATGCGTAGATGCGTGTCCGGTCGATTGCATCCACCCCAAGAAGGACGAGGCCGATCACGGGACGGCCGATCAGTTGTTTATCGACCCCGTTGAGTGCATCGACTGCGGCGCGTGCGTCCCGGCATGCCCGGTTTCGGCGATCTTCGCGCAGGACGATGTGCCGGAGAAATGGGCGCATTTTACGCAGAAGAACGCGGAGCATTTCGGACGGTAGTTCGAGGTCGAGCGAGGTTAAAGAACGCGTCCGCTGAGGCGGGCGCGTTTTTGCGTGCGGAGGGGCAAGCATGGGGCACCGGCGCTAAACATCAGGCTTTTTCGTGAGCCAATCGGGATCTGCTGCGTAAAACGCGTCTCCAATATCGATCTGATGGAAACCGAGGGCAAGGAGCTCTCGAATCAGATCATCAATGCTCATCGGAGCTGATGTAGCCCATTCCGGTCTCACCCAAGATAGAGAAGGCGAGAACTTGAAGGCCTCTGCCGAATATAGCCCACCCTGTTCCTTCTTAATGCTCAGACCGCACGCGCCAAGATCCATTGATCTTATGATAAACAACTGCTCTCGGGTCTTTGACTTTTGTCTATAGGCTATCGAGTTTATGCAGTAAGCGGTGGTGTGTGTTCGGATGTTGGTTGAGGAACAACTCTTGGCGGTGTTGACGTCAGAAGCGGTGGTGTTGCGCACTTGGCCGGTACATGAGGCTGACCTAGTGGTGAGCTTCTTTACGCGCGACTACGGAAAGATGAAGGGTGTGGCGAAGGCAGCGCTGAAGAGCCGCAAGCGATTTGGCGGGGCGCTGGAGCCAATGACATTGGCTCGGGCCTGGTTCGTAGAGAAGCCGAAGCAGGAACTGGTGAGGCTGGATCAGCTGGAGATTGTGCGGTCTCCGTTGTCACTTCCTGTCGATGCAACGAGGCTGATGGTGCTGAGTCTTTATGCAGAGGTGCTGGAGCAGGCGCTGCCGGAGCACGATCCGCAGGAGACGGTGTTCCGGCTGATTGCTTCGGTGCTGGAGCAGACGACGGTGGAGCAGCCGTGGATGCCGTTGACGTACTTCGAACTGTGGATGACGCGGCTGCTGGGGTTGCTGCCTGATCTGGCGCATTGCATTGCGTGCGGTGAAGCGTTGATTGGGGGAGAGACGAGCTTCAACGCGTATGCGGACGGGTTGTTCTGCCGTGTGCACAGGCCGGGAAATGCGAGCGAGTTGTCGGCCGACTCGTGGCAGATGGCGCTGAAGATGCTGCGCGCGCCGGTGGGGGCGTTTGCGGGTGAGGCGTGGCCGCGGAGGCGTGGGCAGGACTTGCGGCGGTTCGCACTGCAGGCGTTGGAGAGGCATTTGGAGAGGAAAATGAAGTCGGCGGAGA
>Ga0105238_10007780_pt1 | contig 10720 bp, 6 predicted proteins | sample KBSC34metaG_FD_81526 | JGI IMG/M metagenome (GOLD analysis project Ga0105238, IMG submission 81526) | Corn rhizosphere microbial communities from Kellogg Biological Station, Michigan, USA - KBS C3-4 metaG | ecosystem: Host-associated > Plants > Roots > Rhizosphere > Soil | place: Michigan, USA...
ATCGGCCAAGTAAACAACAAGCCTGACCTCGGCGGTCCGGGCGTTTGGAGTCTCCCAAACATCCCGGATGTGACGCCCGCTGGAGGCGTCCCTTTCAACTCAAAAGGCAAACAAGTTTGGGAGGAACGGCGAACGCAACCGGCCAGCGATCCTGCACGCGCGTGCCTCCCACCGGGTGTGCCGCGAATCATGTACTCGTCATACTCAATGGAGATTCTGCAGCTCCCCAACCGCGTGGTCATGGTCTTTGAGGGCGGTACGCATGTCTTCCGGTCCATTCCCATCGGCACCAAAGCCGGCTTGAAGCACCCGGCGGATCCGAATCCGACCTACCTGGGAGATTCCTACGGCTGGTGGGAAGGTAACTCGCTGATGGTCGACGTGGTTGGTTTCAACGACCGGTCCTGGCTGGATTCATCGGGCCATCCGCACGGCGAGAAACTGCACGTCGTGGAAAAGTTCACGCGCGTGGGTTCGTCGAAGCTGGAGTATACGGCGACGATCGACGATCCCGAATACTACACGCGCCCCTGGACATTGACGACGTCAGCTACGTATCGTCCCAACGATCGGCTGAACGAGTATATCTGCCAGGAAGAGACCGCGAAATAAAACTACTGCAATTCTTGTACGGGGATATCGAAGTGCGCGGTGTTCACCACGCCGTTGCGCTGGAACTGCACCCACACCCGATAATTTCCAGGCCTCGGGAACGTCAAATTGAATTGGATGTTCGGACCGCCGTCGGCGATGAAGGGATGCGTGTGGATCAAGTCGATCAGGTCCTCGCTGGCCGCCAGCATGTGTCCCCACGCGCCGAGATACTTTTCTAACCCGTCGCCCGGCTTCACGGTGAAATGCAACTGGGTTTTCAGGCCCGCGATGGCTTGGGGCGGATCGGTTCTAAACTCCACCTGCATGTTGCTGGCGTCTTTCGGAGCATAATCGCGCGAAAGGTGAACCGGAGCGGGAGCAGTACCCGGCACAATCATGGTTTTGGCGATGAGCTGCGGCGTGGCGCCATCGGGATAGAAATCGCCCAGCACTCTATACATCCCGGCTTTCGGAAGCGTGAGATTGTCGTAGCGGAACGTTCCGTTGGGCTGGAAGACCGGATGATTGTGCACAAAGAATTCCAGATCCTGGCTGATCACGAACATGTGAAATAGTTTCTCGTGCACCAACTGGAAGTTGGTCACCGGGCGGGCCTTCCAAGGGTCATGGATGGCGAACGTTAGCTGCGTGGGCTGGCCGGGTTGGAGCACGCGCGGCAACGTGCTCAGGTCCATGTGGTATTCGGTGGCTTCCGGAAGGCCTGAGGCCAGCTTCATACCGCAGCGCGGGCAGATTCCGGCAACGCTCGAGCGCACATCCGGATCCATGGGACAGACCCAGACCTGATCCTGCGGCCATAATGCGCCCGCGAAGACCAGCATCGCCAAAACGACGACGGAAAAGGCGATTCGCACGCCCCAATCATATCACTGGGTATTCAGTTCGGGCGATTAGTTCTCTGAAGGCTTCTCCAGGCGGTCGACGACCATCACGTCCACGGGAGCCTTGGTGTTTTCCAGCTTCAATCCGAGCTGCTGCTGGAATGCCGCGAAGATATCCGGAGGTACTTCGGCGTTGTCAGTCGGGGCAGGCGGGGGAGGTCCGCCAGGTCCGCCGATCTGAGACTGAGACGGATCGGGCGTCCATTTCAGAACGAAGTCGTACCGGGTTTTGCCGAGTCCGGTTTGATCGACTACGGGCTGTTCCAGGATGTTGGCCTGCAACACACTGGCGAATTCCGATATGGTCGCGTTCCTCACGTTGAAGGCGCGCGGTGGACCGCCAAAGCCGGGAAGGTTACCGCCACTTTCGTTTTTCGTGAGCTTCGGTCCCGTCTTGGTAACTGTGATCGCGTAGACGGAAAGCTCTTTCTTCTCGTTATGGAAGGCGAGCTGGAACCGCTCTTTCAGCAGCTTCTGAACCATCATCTTCAACTGCGCCGGATTCGGTATGCCGGCGGTGTCGGGCTTGGCCGTGATGTCGAACTTTTCTGATTCGAGCCAGGATGCCGGTCCCTTCGTGATCTGCCGCGGATGAAGGTCATACGCAAACTTGATCAGATCGCTGACAGACGTGCTCGTGGTATTCAGCATGCCGCTTCGATTCACTAGCAGGGAAAAGCGTCCCTCGGGTCTGGCCGGCTTGATGGTGGCCACTTCGAACCCAGGAGTCGCATCGGCAGCCATGGGCTTCGGAGGAGGCGGAGGGTCTGGAATGGTCCAGGCGGTCTCATTGGTGGCACGCGCAAGGTTTAGCGGCGCTGGCGGACCTCCTTGGGTCCAGGTCCCTTCGATCAAGTTCCCGTCGCTACTCACTTTGCCTTCATACGTGCCGTTTAACGGGGTGACCGTCATTTTTACAGTCGAACCGTTTCGAGTGAAGGTGGTCGCGGGAATTGCCGGAGATTGTTGGTCGATGCTGTATAGAACAGCCGCCAGCTTCTCAGCCTCCGTCATCGAGATTTTGATCACGATCCGCAGATCCTGTTGCGGGCCCTTGAGCGAGCCCTGCCAGGTGCCGACTATATTCTGTTGGGCGAACGCTGGGGAGAAGGACGCGCCTGCCGATAACACGGCCAGAGAGATCCTGAATAGCATCTTTTTCATGCACAATCTCCTATGGGAGCAAGGACGTATTTGGGTTCATTATAGTTCGTTTTTACTTGGGATTTTCCACCGTCTGGCGATTTGATAGGATTCTCGTCGGGAGGAAAATATGCATAAAGTAAGCTGCATGAGCGCTGGTGCGCTCCTGGTGTCGGCCGCGGGCTGGATGGCGATCCAGGCGGCTGACAAAGTGGATGCCAAGAGCCTGCGGACCGGCCAGGCGGCATTTGCCGACGCCAAGACGCTGACGCCCGGAACGTTCCGCAAGATTACGCCGGCCGACCTGCCGTCGCCGTACGCGACGAAATCTTCGACGAATTTCCCTCGAGTTGTCCCTCGGCCCGCGGATGCCTGGCCGAAAGCCCCTGCCGGTTTCAAGGTCGAGTTGTACGCGGAGAAAGTGGGCACGGCTCGCCAGATCCGTACCGCACCCAATGGCGACTTCTTCATGGCCGACGCCTCCGGGCAGGTTGTGGTTTTCCGGGGAATCACCAAGGACGGCAAGGCGGAGCAAACCTCAGTGTTCGCCGACGGCCTGGGCAAGATTTTCGGAATTAACTTTTATCCCAACGGCGCAAATCCGCAATGGGTATATGTGAGCGATCCGAAGTCGGTGATGCGGTTCCCGTATAAGAATGGCGATCTGAAGGCGAGCGGTCCGCCGCAGACTCTGGTCTCGGATCTTCCAGCCGCCGGATTTCACGATACCCGCGATATCGTTTTTTCGAAAGACGGCCAACGGATGTTCGTCGCGGTCGGCTCGGGCTCGAACGTGGACGATCCGGATACGCATCCGGGGGAGAAGAATCGCGCCGCCATTCTGGAGTACACACCTGATGGAAAGTTCGTGAAAATCTATGCGTCGGGGATTCGGAATCCAGTCGGGCTGGCGGTGAATCAGGAAACCGGAGAAGTGTGGTGTTCGGTGAACGAGCGCGATGAGCTAGGCGACAACCTGGTTCCGGACTACGTTTCTTCGGTAAAAGAAGGCGGCTTTTACGGCTGGCCGTATTTCTATATGGGCGGGAACCCCGATCCGCGGCTCAAGGGCGCTCACCCGGAGCTGAAGAGCAAAGTGATCGTGCCGGATGTCCTGATCCAGCCACACAGCGCGTCGCTCGGAATCACGTTCTATACCGGCACGCAGTTCCCGGCGGAATATCGCGGGGATCTGTTCGCGGCTGAGCATGGGTCGTGGAATCGCGCGAACTCGTCGGGCGGAGAAGTGATTCGAGTGCCGCTTGAAAAGGGCAAAGCCAGCGGCGTCTACCAAGACTTCCTCACAGGATTCGTGACCGCGGATGGAAAAGTCTGGGGCCGGCCGGTGGGAGTTGCCGTGGCTGAGGATGGATCGATGCTGGTGACCGATGAAGGGTCGAAGTCGATCTGGAGAGTGAGTTGGGTAGGGAAATAGACAGGCGACAAGATCGCCTGTACTACTTACTTTATTGGGAGAAGGGCGATTTTAGCGCCGGGCGGAATGCCGCGGATCACGGTGCGAGCCGGAAGGTTCAAGGGCTTCTTAAAGAGAAACGGATGCCCGAATTGGGTCTTATAGTCCTGCAGCCACAGCAGAGGCTCGATGGAGCCATCGGGGAGCTGCGCGGTGATTTGAAACGAGCCTTTTTCGGGTATTTTCTCCGGCCATAATCCGTCCAAAACGAAGGGGCGATTAAGGGCGAAATCGCCGCTAATACTCAGCTCGCCTTTAGCGTGACGAAAAACTTCGGGCTCCAGAGACTTGGGCGGCGGTGGAAGATCTTTCTCGTCGCCTTCGGGCACGCCGCCATCCGACCAGCTAACGATCCGTTCCATCTCTTCGGGGGTAAGCGCAGTGTCATTGCGAAACTCGCCAAATCCTTTGATGGCGCCCCAAGGCGGCATGCGCCGGCGAAGAATTTCTTCCTTGATCGCGACAGTCCACGGGCGGGCTTCGCCGTAGGTCATCAGCGAGAAAGCTTTGCCGCCCGGATGATGACACGAGACGCAGTGATTGTTCACGATCCGGGAGATATCTCGGGTCCAGGTGACGGAGGTGGTTATGATGTCGTGGGCCTGCGCTTCTCCTTGTACAAACCAGCAGGCAGCCAGAAGGAGCAGACAGGGCTTCATAAAACCATCCCCATTATAGGACTGATATCATCATTAACCAGGGTTGAGGAGACCGTATCCATGTTGAAATACGCAGCGCTAGTCATTGTTGGGTCTTGCGTGGGCTCCTATGCGATGGGCGCCACATGTGAGAGCCTGAGTTCACTTTCGATTCCGCATACGACCATCGTCGCGGAGTCCGTGGCAGCCGGAGCATTCGCGCCAGCGGCGCCTGCGGGCGCAAAAGGCAAGGCCCCTAAAGCCGGGGGCGGCGACGCGTTCGCGAATCTGCCGGCGTTCTGCCGCGTGCAGGTGACGTCGAAACCGTCCAGCGATTCCGATATCAAGATCGAATACTGGCTGCCGGTGAATGGATGGAACGGAAATTTCGAAGGGAACGGCAACGGCGGATGGAGCGGGTCGATCACGGCGAATACCCTGGCCACGGGAATGCAGCGCGGCTATGCGGCGGCCATGACCGACACAGGGCACGACGGTGGCAGCGCGAGCTTCGCCATGGGGCATCCGGAAAAGGTGATCGATTTCGGATACCGCGCCGTCCATGAGATGGCGGTAACCGGTAAGGCGGTGATCAAGGCGTTCTACGGCCGCGATGCCAAGCACTCCTATTGGAATGGCTGTTCGGCGGGCGGGCGGCAAGGGCTGATGTCCGCGCAGCGGTATCCGGAAGATTTCGACGCAATCGTGGCGGGCGCCCCGGCGATCAATTTCACCGGCCGGTCCGCGCAGGCGGTGTGGATCGGACAAGCGACGCATAAGGACGAGGCCAGCGCTCTGCCGCAAGCCAAGTTCGCCGTGATCCACGACGCTGTGCTGGCCGCTTGCGACGCGAAAGATGGCGTTAAGGACGGGGTCCTGGAAGATCCCACGAAGTGTAAGTTCGATCCCAAGACGCTCGAATGCAGCGGCGCGGACGCACCCACTTGCCTGACCTCGGCGCAGGTGGCCACGGTCCGGACGATCTACTCGGACGTCATCAATCCGCGGACCAAGAGCGTAATTTTCCAGGGACACGAACCGGGAAGCGAAAACGGATGGAACACGATGGCAGGCGCGAATGTGTTCACCATCGCGACGGATACGTTCAAGTATGCGGTGTTCGAAAACAACAACTGGGACTACAAGACGCTCAACTTTGACAGCGACATGGCGACGACGATGCAGAAAACAGGCAATGTGGTCAATGCCCTGGACCCGAATCTCAAGCCGTTTATTTCCCGCGGCGGAAAGATCATCCAGTATCACGGCTGGTCCGATCCGCAGATTTCCCCGCGCAGCAGCGTCGAATACTACAAGAGCGTAGCGGCGGCGATGGGCGGAGCCAGCAAAATCAACGACAACTACCGGCTGTTCATGGTGCCTGGCATGGCGCACTGCGGCGGCGGCGACGCAACCGCGAATTTCGATATGCTAGCGGCGATGGAGCAGTGGGTCGAGCAAGGCAAAGCTCCGGACCGCATCGAAGCCTCGCGCGTTCGCAACGGGCAGACCGACCGGACGCGTCCGCTGTGCGCGTACCCGCAGGTAGCGACTTACAAAGGTTCGGGGAGCACGGACGAGTCGGCCAACTTCGTTTGTAAGTAGGTCAGGCGCGAGCGGTTAAGGCCGAGTCGCTAAAAACGCGGTCCCGGATCGATCCGAAGCGGGGGTCCACGCGGAGCGGATCCATGCGTGGGTCTACATCCAGCACGAAAAGCGCTGCGGAATTCTCGTCGCAGGCTCGCTCCAATTCCTGAAATGCCTCGTCTTTTCGCCCTAAGGCGTGGAGCAGCAGCGCCTGGAAATATCCATCGACGTATTCGGTAGCGCGACGGCCTTCTAACTCTTGGAGAATCTCCAAAGCTTCCGCGCGCCGCCCGCTGTTGACCAGGCAAAGCGCTTCCAGCGCCCGCAACCAGGGGAGGTCCGGGCAAATAACAGTGGCCATGCGGTATTGCTTAAGGGCTTCCTCGGTGTCACCGGAAAACTCCAAAGCCTGTGCGTACAGCGCCCGGCTCAAGGGCAGATAGGGGTGCAATTCAAGGGCGTCGCGGGCGGCGGCCAGGGCTGCCGGCAATTCCCTACGGAAAAAACGTGCGAAAACTTCGGTAGAGGGAAGCTGCACCGAAAGGGGGTCGATGGCGCGCACCTCCTCCACCTGTTCGAGAGCCTCATCCAGGCGTCCGGTGCTGGCATACAACATGCTCAGCCGTATGTGAATAGGCGCCCACCTGGGTTTTTCCCGCAACGCCTGCAAAAGATCCGCCTCGGCTTCCGCGATTTTGTGTTCAAAAATGTGCAGTCCCTGAGCGCGATCGGCGCGCAGATCGGGCGTCAGGCCGCTTAGCGCCACGGCCCGGTTGTGAGCGTGCAGGAATCCCTGGTACATCTCGCGGGAGGGCCGCATCCCGCAGGTGCCCATCATCAGGTAGCACAGGGATGCGCCTTCGAATGCGCGCGGATCATTGCTTTCAGTGGCGGCGCGTTGGAAATAGCACAGCGCCTTTTCGAACCCCTCGCGGGTGCTCCGGCTCCAGCAATGCCAGCCCTGCCGAACCAGATCGTCAGCATTAGGAGCCTCGAAACAGTAGCCTAAGCGGGCGCGGTAGCTGATCCAGGGCCCGAATTCGCCCAAGGCCTTCTTGACCTCTCCGACGGTCACGGCAACTGTGTGCTTGGAGACCAGATTCCCGGACCAAGCTTTCTGAATCATCTGCTCGTAAGTCACGTGCCGCCCGCTGTTTTGGAGCAGAACCTGGAGGACGTGTAACGCCTGGGGCCGCACCTCGACTTTTACGCCGTCGCGGAGCAGGCGAGCGTTCACGACATCGAGGCAGAAGGGGCCAAACGGGATGGGTTCTACGGGAACTCGCACCATTACCTGCCTCAGAATTTGACGCTATTTTGACCAGCGCCGGAAGAAGTCTAGCATACAATTCCGTCAGAGGCTAGTCCGTGAGCATCGTCCAATCGCTCGTCCTCTGCCTTCGCCATCCTGGCCCGCGGACAACTCCAAAAATGAGAGAGGGTCTATGAAATTCAGGAACTTGGTGTGCCTTTTGTGTGGAATGGTATTTGCGCTGTTTGCCGGAATTCCGTCTTTGCACGCCCAGTCGGCTGGAACGGGGGCGCTGACGGGGAGCGTTACGGATCCTTCCGGAGCTAGCATTCCGAACGCAACGGTTACGTTGACGAATACCCAGACCAACCAGGTGCGTACGGCGACCAGCGGAACCGACGGGACCTACCGGTTCACCCTGATCCCCCCCGGGATCTATCGGGTCCGCTTTGGAGCCAATGGGTTCAAGACGGCGGAGGTCTCTACGTTCCCCGTGAGCGTCACGGAGACTCCGGTGCTGGACCGGACGCTGGAGGTCGGCGCGCAGACGGAGCAGGTCACGGTGGAAGCCGTATCGGAGACGCTGCAAACCGCCACTTCCTCGCTGGGCACCACGGTGGGGTCGCGCGCCATGGTTGCGCTTCCTTTGAGTAACCGGAACTACACGGCGATCATTGCGATGTCGGCGGGAGCGAGTGTGGGCGTCGGCAACGCGACCTCATTCGGTAAAGGGACGCCAGATATCAGCGTGAACGGGAACAATCCCGGCCAGAATAACTTCCAGATGGATGGCGTTGCGGTCAACAACATCGCCAATAACGGAAGCTCGAACGACTCGGGTATTTATGGAGGCATCGGAATTCCAAACCCCGATGCGATTCAGGAATTCAAGATCCAGACGTCTACCTATGACGCCAGCTACGGACGCAATCCTGGCGCCAACGTGAACGTAGTTACGAAGTCCGGCACCAACGCCTGGCATGGCACGGCCTTTGAATTCTTCCGGAACGCCAAATTGAACGCCAACGACTTCTTCTACAATCGCGACAACCCCAACAGTCAGACAGCCAAACAGGTGCTGAACCAGAATCAGTTTGGCGGCGTGCTGGGCGGCCCGATCCAGAAAGACAAGCTATTCATTTTCGGCAGCTACCAGGGCACGCGCTCCCGCAACGGCGTGGCGCCTCAGGGAAATGCCAGCGGGGTGCTTCTCCCTGGAATTCCGGACGGCGACCGCTCCAGCGCCTCCTTCATTTCGCAGGTCATCGCGAATAACTGCAACTTCCCGACTTTCGGTCCGGCCTTGAGCTGCTCGGCGACCTCGATTAGCGAGCCTGCGCGAAGAATCCTCCAACTGAAGAACGCCGACGGCAGTTATTTCATTCCGAGCACCGGCAGCTTTCCCAAACAGACCGCATTTAGCATCCCGGCGGTCGCGAATGAGGATCAGGTCCTGGTGAACGGCGACTACCTGATCAACTCCAAGAACACCTTGGCAACCAGGTATTTCTATAGCCGTTCCCCGCGAACGATTCCCCTGACTCCGTTGATCGGCGGAAACTTGCCCGGGGCGCCCCAAGATGCCCGCTACACCAATACCAACGCGGCTCTGCGTCTGACCACTGTCTTCACGCCTTCGTTCTTGAACGAGGCTCGCGTGTCGTTTCAGCGCAACGTAGCCCAGGCAACCGATCAACTTCCGGCCGGCGCTTCTCCGTCCGGTTTGGGAATCACTCCCCTGGTTTCCACGCAAACGCAGGCTCCGCCCATTTCGTTGCTGATCAACAATTTCACGATGTTCGGCACGCTGGATCCGCAGTTCAGCCCCGTCAATCAGTTCCAGTACGCCGATCAGATCGCCTGGACGCACGGCAAGCATACGTTCCGTGCCGGCGCGGAAGTCGAGCGGACGCAGTGGAATCTGGTTTTTGGCGGCTTGGGGCGCGGCTGGCTTTTGATGGGGAGCTTCAGCGACCTGCTCGCCGGCGGTCCCGGCAACATTCTGCAGTGTCTGTTCTGCGTGCGCGGCGGGCCGGACGGAATCATCCACGGCTACCGTCTGCCGAACATGAACGCGTTTGTTCAGGATGACTGGAAGGTGAATTCCAAGCTTACGCTCAACCTAGGTGTGCGCTGGGAATACAACGGTACCCTCAGCGACAAGTACGGCAACCTGACCAACACCTGGATCAGCCAACTGGGACCGAATTCGGCAGTTCCTAACGCGCCCCTCGGGCTCCCGGGCAACTACGCGGGATTTGTGGTGCCGAACAACTTCGATACCAAGACGTGGGGCGCGCCACCCAACGGGATTTTGGTTTCCGACAAATCTCTACCAGTCCGCGAACATCCGCCCTACAGCAATTTCGGACCGCGTTTCGGATTTGCCTACCAAGCCAACAGCAAGCTGGTAGTCCGCGGCGGCGCGGGATTATTCTACGACCGGGTTGGTATCGACCGCTTCGTTCACTCTGTCCAGGAAGGCAATCCCTACGCAGCGACGGTCGCCTCCTTGCCGAACAACACGCTAGCGAATCCGTATCCGGCTACACCGGCATTGGGCACTTTCGGTCAGCGCTGGGCCAACTTCACCACCGGACAGACGTCGGCGATCAACCGCCCGTTCATGAACGAAGTGATGCACACTCCCTTGGTCCGCCAGTACAACTTGAACCTTCAGTACGAGTTCGCACCCAGGTGGATCCTTGAGGTCGGCTATGTTGGATCGAGCGGAATCAATCTGACGGATTACAACCACAATTACAACCTGGCCAGCATCGCGACCGCCGCGAAACCCGTCAACGGCGTGACCAGCACCACGGTAGCCAATCGTGACTTGCGCGTTCCCTATCTCGGGTTCGGAGCCAGCACTTTGCAAGGCACCGCGTACGACGGAGTCTCCAACTACAACAGCCTGCAGATAACGGCTCGCAAGCAATTCTCGCGGGGCTTCACTGTTCAGGGCGCCTACACCTTCAGCAAATCACTGACAAACATTTACAACTCGACGGCCAATAGTAACCTGGCGACCGACATGGCGCAGCAATATGGGCCGTCGAATTTCAACCGCCCACAGCGTTTCATCATCAACTACAGTTGGGATCTGCCTTTCGGGACCCACACCGGCGCG
>Ga0105238_10007783_pt1 | contig 10719 bp, 11 predicted proteins | sample KBSC34metaG_FD_81526 | JGI IMG/M metagenome (GOLD analysis project Ga0105238, IMG submission 81526) | Corn rhizosphere microbial communities from Kellogg Biological Station, Michigan, USA - KBS C3-4 metaG | ecosystem: Host-associated > Plants > Roots > Rhizosphere > Soil | place: Michigan, USA...
GCCGATGGCTCATACTACGTTTCAATCCTCGATCTCGCGAAGTGGGACGCCGGGCTCTACACGGATAAAGCACTCACTCTATCAAGCCGGCAAAGCATCTGGAGTCCCGTAAAACTCCGCGACGGCACGACGAAAGATTACGGCTTCGGATGGCACCTCGGAAATTATCACGGGCACAAGCTGGCTTTTCATGGCGGCGCCTGGCAGGGATTCAAGTCGTTCATCATTCGATTCCTCGACACAGACTTAACCATCATCTTCCTCGCCAACTCATGGGAGACCCGCGACTTCAAACTCGCTCGCAGACTCGCCTCAGCTTACTACCCCGCCTTCGCTCTGCCGGCAGTGAAGACGATCGAAGATCCGGAACCCAATACAACGTCGTATATCCGTCGCGCGATGATGGAAAACAAAAAGCTGGCCCAGGACTTAAAACCTTTTAGTCTCCCTGTAGCCATCATTCACTCGAGCGAACTGATCGACCGCAAGACTGAAAACAACCTCCGCGTCTATCGCTATCTCTTGACCGACATCGGCCACTCAGCGATCTGTACAGTCAAACTCAAAGCCGACGACACAGTCGCTTCCATCGAGTTCTCAGAACTCTAATCCGTTCTACATCCGCCTAATCCGCGTCCTGACATTTCGCGCAAAAGTACACAATCCTCGTCCGCTCTTCCTCGTCATCCTCGGTCTGGATCGTCTTCTGCCTGAGCTGTCGAATCTTCTCACCGCATCGTAAACACGGCAGGTTAGTGCGACGAAACACCATGTGCCGCGTACCGTATTCGCGGCCCGGCTGATACACCAGCGACGGCTCGCTCGCCATTCGTTTGCGATCCTCTTCAGCCGCCGTTGCCCCACGCTCATAAGCGTCTCGTGTCAGTCGTGGAATCGTTTTCGACAAACAATTCAACTTGCGTTGCGTGAGTTCGCCAACCGTTAGCCATGGGTTTACCTTGCAGGAGAAAAGAATTTCTGCACGCAGGTAGCTTCCGAGTCCCGCAACGATGCGCTGGTTCAGGAGTGCAGCTCCAATCGTTTCGTTCTCGTGTTCAGAGAGCCGGCGCAGAAACTCCGCGCGATTGAATCTCCCACGATACGGCAGCGCATCAGGACCAAGCGTGCTGAGGATCTCGATCTTCTCGTAAGGATCACCTTCACCAACGTTGAATATCGGCGCAGAGAGCAGGATTGCCGCGCCGCCTTCGACGACGATGCGCGCTCGCTCGCGGCGGTCTTTTTGCGGCAGCTCAGCCAGCCCAAACGTTTGCCAGCGACCCCACATCATGAGATGCGAGTGAAAGAAGAAGTCGTCTTCGATGTAGCCTAGTAGGTGTTTCCCATGTGAGATGACGCGCTCGACGCGTCGACCGATCAGGCGCTGCTCGTTTTCGTGCAGCCACTTTCGCGCGTCTTTGGTTCGTGCTTCGAAGGAGACAATCGCGCGCCCGGTTAACACCGCGTCGAGCGCGTCGGCATACTTTCGTACTTCCGGGCCTTCAGGCATTTATTGGAAAGGAATCGTGGGCTTCGATCCTGGCACTGCAACGCCACCGCGATCGCCTGGTGTGGTCGAGCCAAACCGCTCCGCGAACACTTCGGGAAGCGGGCGCGCAGTCGGCGGAGCCAGCCACAACCGCAACAAATGACGTTTCCGTTCAGGCTCGGCGTAATCCTCGAACGCGGTGCGATCGTGCAGAATCGTGTGGTTGTGCACGAGCTGAATGTCACCCGGTTGCAGTTCCATCATCAGGTTTAGCCGCGGGTAGTTTGCCAGTTCGTCGAACAGATTGAGGGCTTCGATTTGGAGGGGAGTGAGCGGCGCGACGCCGGGGAAGCGCCGTGCAGATTCAATGTACTGCCGCTGGTAAATCGTGGAGACGAGCCCGGCGTGATAGTTGAAGACAGGGATACTGAAATACGGTTTGCCACCTTCCGGAACCTCACCACGTCGATCGGTCTCAATCGGCTGCAGCAAGACGTTGAGCAGATCCGGTCTGCGACGTCGCATCTCGTTGAAGATCGTCGTAGACGAAACGAGACTCGACAGCCCACCCGATTTCGCAGTTTGCAGACACATCAGCCCAACCACGTCACACGAGTCAGTGTGAAACGTCTGCCGCTCACGTGTCTGATAGATTCGCGTATTCGGATCGTCGCTCGATCGTCCAAGGTCCCTGACGTGCCCGAGCAAATGCCCCTCGGCATTTTGCATCCTCAAGTTGCCGAGCTGCGCGCCAATAATTAGAAACGCAATCGCCGCCTGCCTTCTGGTCCAACGCTCAATCGGCAGACCTCGGATTAGTACAAACCCACGCCCATTGAGCACTTCGTTAAGGAAACTTCGCAATCGCGGCGCCAACGTCGGCAACGAACCTCTCTCGGCCGTGATCCTTTCAATCCCGGATCGTTCCAATTCTTGGACTGCGGCCTCGACTTCGCCGATCTGATCCGTGGAGATCTGCTCTATCCAATCCGTCGGATCCGTGGCGTACCACACTGACCGGTCGCAAACCTCAGGCGGCAGAGTGACGTCATCAGCATTCGGAACTCGCATACGTTACTGCTCAAACTCAACTCGCCGAGCGTCAAGCTGATCGAGGATTTCAGGTGCGTCTTTTAATTCAGCCAGTGGCCTGAGTTGCTCGTGGATGTAATCCCAATCCAGCTTGCCTGTTTGCCGGACGATTATTCGTTCGACATCGACCCAATCCTGTCCACGGCCAGCAAACGCTTTGAGAACGATCAAGTCTTCAGCCGAACAGGTTAGCAACGAAATACCGTGTGGATAGTCAAAATATGACGAGCGCTGAATCAGTAACGCTTCGTAGGGTAGCGCAGCGAGCGAAACATTAATGCCGACACCATTGCTTGAACGGATTAACAGTACGCGGCTCTCCTTCGCAAAGGCAGCCGCATCGGAGATTCTTGGCGCAAAATGTTTAAGCAAGACTTCATTGTAGCGATCAACTTCTCCAAAACCGGTAAATAGTGAAATGTCGACATCTACCGTTTCACGCGGCTCGCCCCAACGCTGCAGCGCAAGTCCGCCTATGAAACAAAACTGCCAACGTTGCGACTGGCAGATCCTTTGCACGTCCGCAGCGGCTTGAAAGAGATCATCCACGTTCTGCTGCCTTTTTGAACCATCGTTGTAGTTCGATCAACCCCGACCATGGCTTGGGTGCGTAAGGAGGCTTGGTGTAATCCCTGGGTCCGCAAAGAAGAGAAATAGTTTTGTAAGTATCGAGTTCGCGGATTTCCTTGCGTTTGATTCGCTCAAGCTCGACAGCGGCACGCTTCCACGTCTCCACCCAGTTTTTACCAAGCGCGATCTGTTCCGGAGTCCAGTCAGCTAACGCCGAAGCCTTTTTCATGCAACGGATCTTAACATGTCGTTGGTAGCCGGTGGGGAGTTCCGGCTACCGCTAGCACTCGAGATAAGCATGTCATTCGCGAAGCAATTCGCTCGCAAACGTTGCAATCTGAGCGTCCGTCACACCGCAGTAGTTCAACTCACCACAGCGAGTAAGAGCAACGTGCTTCGCCGTGTTCGCGGCTGTTCTCGGCTCCATCGCAGTTTCAATGCATGACATGAGCAACGCCAAGGCAGCGGACTTGATTGCAGGCTCATCGCCGGACCGACAGATCACCTCTGCCAGCGCCTCGATCTTTCCGTCGCCTGGATCATCTTCCTCGTTTTCCACGCTTTGCATGTTATCGACAACATCTTCGCCCGCTTCCGCCCGCCGCACGAGTCGAGCAAGCCACGGATCGTGTATCTCCATCGCATACCGGATAATCGCCCGGCTCTGCGGATCGACCGTCTTATCGTTCAGCACTGCCTGCGCTCTTCGTGTCAGCGCATTCATGATTGTGTTGGTTCTGGAAGTTCTGCTTCCGTGAGGTGTTTCGCGCACGCTTGCGCTACTATGATTTGCCATGAGCTTCTTCCTTTCTTGAGAAGGTTGAGGTTCTAGGGCTGACTTCGTGTTCGCGCACAAGTCGGCCCGCTTCGTTTTGTGATGGGTCCCCGCACTATACCGCCGCGATTTTCGCTTGTCACCAAGATTCTGCGGCTCTATTTGAAATAGCGTTTGATCTCAGAACCAATCCACTCCCCAACCGGAACTGATACGCCGTTGCCGATCATTCGATACGCATCATTAGCACCGCCGACAAAAGTGAATTTGTCAGGTACGCCCTGCAACCGTGCATACTCTCGAACTGTGTACGGTCGAACTCCGTGCGGGAATCGCGCATCAGCAACCAGTCTTGTGCTCAGGTCTTTGGAGTAATGCGCAACACACGTGGGTGCGATATCGCCACGTTTCGGATCGCTGACTATTGGTTTGTCGCGATACTTACCGGCAAGTCGTCTGTTCACGTAATCAGGGATATGAGGAGTGGGCTCAGGCTCAAGGATCTCAGCAAGTGTGACGGCTCTTTTGGCAGTTTGTTCACGCCACACAAAGTTTCTCCGACTACCAATGATTATTAATCGGTCTCGCTTTTGTGGTAACCAGGTCGATGTCTTAACGGGACAGGCTACATGCACGTAGTAATCCGGCAGCTTCGTCATCGCTTCCATCACTACAGGAAACTTCTTCATGCCAGGAACATTCTCGACCACATAAAGCTCAGGCCTTCGAATCGCAACATGACGAAAGAAATGCAGGAACAGATCATCGCCTGTACGAACACCGTGAATATCTCCAATCGGTGAATACTTGGTGCAAGGATAGGTGGCCACCATCACATGGCAATCTTTGTCTGATAGAACCAACTTCTTGGTGATGTCACACTGGACGACTTCATGCGAGAAGTTATGCCGCATTGTGTCGCAACAAACTGCATCGATTTCAAAACTTTGTTGGAGCGTTAGGCCACCTGCCTTAAGTCCTATATCCATGAGGCCAGCGCCCGAGAAGTAGGTGTTGGTTAGTATTTGAGACATCCGAAAAGTCTACCCTGGAGATTTTCGGTCGGCATCTCATGGGACAAAGATTGTTTTATTGTGCCAGTCTAACAAGGCAGCATCGGGCAGGAAGCGTCGCGGAAGTCGCGCTAGTTCATTGTCATATCTTACGAATAAGTTGTTGTTTGTGTCGTCATTACTTGAGGTGGCGAGCGAGGCAGAGACGCGGACACGAAAGTCTGGTGTGATGGTGATGAGTCCTTCATCGAAGGCTTTATGGTGAAGAAGATTTAGACACAATCCATTTCGCGGATTCATTCGATTGTTGGGATTCGTCGCCCATGGTGCGATGTGACTGGCAGCCAGCAGAGTTGGGATTGCGAGACCAGTTATACAACATCGAGACTCATATGAGGTTAATACCGCTGAGCGAAAGAACCTTTGATTGACTCGGACCTTAACGAGTCGTTCCCGCTCCAGTCCCTCTTTCGGCAGTTCGTCTTCGTTCAGACCGTTCATCTCCTCCACTGATTGATGAGTCAGATTGGCAAGTAGCCGCTCACTTTCAAATGCTAAAGAATCCCAGTTGTTATTGAACTCCTCCCAAATCTCAACTTCGCCTTTGCTACCGTGAGATGCTCCTTTGATTCCTCGCGCCTGAAGTGTGGGATCGAGGCGCGCGAAGTTCGCAAGTTTCCACGCCAGTGATGCAGGAGTACGACCAAGAACATTTGCGAGCGCGATAACAGCGGGATTCCTCTGATCGATTTGGCCGAACAGAGTTTTGCAGTACAGATTGAAGGCGATTATCAATTCCTCGCGAGTCCATAAACGGTTTGTGTTCGGTGCCATTGGGGTCGACACTCACCTTCTTAACACAGTCATTAACGCATTGGGAAATCGCTTGGCCCAGTCTGCCTCGGAGTGTTTGGCGTTGGGGTCGCGGAGGAAGACGAAATCTTTGCCTTCGGTGTAGCCCTTCGATTTGAGCGCGGTGAGCATCGCGTCGATGCCGGGTTGGAGTTGGGAGTCGAGGCCGATGGCGCCGTTGTCGAGGTAGAGGAAGATGGGTTTCTTGCCCTTTGATTCACGGACGGTGTGGGTGTAGTCCCAGCCGCCCGGAGATAGGGATTTGAAGGCGGGGGACATGCAGATGGCTTTCGAGAAAACTTCCGGGTGTTCCCAGGCGAGCATGAACGAGATGATGCCGCCGGCAGAGGAACCGCCGACGAGCGTGTGCATACGATCGGGTTTGGTGCGGTAGGTTGAGTCGATGAGGGGTTTCACGACGTTCACAACGAAGTTCATGTAGGCGGTGCCTTTGTCGCCGGGTGTGTACTCCTTCATTCGGTCGCTCGTGTTGTAGATACCGACAACGATCAAAGGTTCGATGGATTTCTTTTGATCAAGTCGTCGGCCGTTTCATCGATTGACCAGTCTACGCCGAAAGCGCTCGTGACCGGATCGAAGATGTTCTGACCGTCGTGCATGTAAAGAACGGGATAGCGACGCGTCTTATCAACCGAGTAACCAGGAGGGAGCCAGACGACGAGATCGCGATCCTGAAGCCCAACACCCTTCACGCCGCGGTGATAGCGTACCGTGCCCGTAATCTGACCGTGGTTGACTCGCTGGCGCGGGCCTTTGGTCCAGAAGAGCACGGTGTCGCGAACGGTCTTGTCCTGCGACGCATCGATGACAAGATTCGAAAGCGGAGACCCATTCGCGTCGGCGCCTTCACGTTCCCAGGAACCTAATGTGTATTTGTATTCGATCGAAAGCGGTCCATCGATTGTAATTTCTTTGGTCCAGGTGTGATTTCCCTGCGGCTCCATCTTCACGCGACTGGGATTCCACGAGCCGAGTTGTTCAACGCTGCCTGTAATGTAAACCGTGGTGTCGCTAGGTAAGTCTGGCGACGTAAGGATGAAAGTAAGACGGACAAGCAGGAAGATGAAGGCAAACGTATTCATGGCTAATCCACAGATTACATAGATTATGAATCAATCTGCGTAATCTGTGGATAAAAAACCTCAGGTTATTGCTTCTGGAGCACTCCCTCAAACCAGACCTGCGACGGCGGTGTGAGGCCGTTGCATGGCGTGAGGTTGCTGGTGATGTGGAAGCGGCCGTTGCCGGTCGCGCCGGCGTATTGACCCGTGCCGCCGGCGATGCGGAAGGGAACTCCGTGCGCGTTCGCAGCGGCGCAAAGAGCCGGATTCGGAACCAGCACGAAAGGATCGCCTTCGATGTTGACCGAATCTCCCGATCCAGCGTACGTGTCAGTCGCCTTCAGATCAAAGACGAGATTGGTGGTCGTGTTGGTGCAGGCGGAAAAGACTGCCGTGTTATAGCCGCCCTCCGTATCGATTCCACTTCCCGTAAAACTCAGTTCGACGTTCTCTGGAAATGCTCCGCAACGAGCCACGTTTGGTCCCGCTCCGGCGAGGTTGAATGATGAGCCGCCTTTGTAGTGCGGGTTGACTTTATCGTCTACCAGCGCTGCGGCTGCCGAATTCCCGCTGAGGGCGTAGCCTGCGGATACGATTAGTGCGGCAAGTGCCAGCGAAGTTAATATGAGTTTGATTTTCATTAGTTCATCTCCTTAAGATTGAGGTCTTGGCTGATTGTTTTCCTTCACAGTCACTAAGGCGAAGATGTCGCTCGAAAACTATCATCGTTGGTGGAAAAAGTGACAGATCCGCAACGCCCCAAAGAGACAGCCATTAAGGTGTTTATTTCGCACCGTGATTCAACATGCGATGAATGCGGTGAAGAGTTAGGCACGCGAGCATGGATCACGTTGGAGGAGGACAAAGGCGCGGTATGCCTGGCTTGCGCTGATCTTGATGAGCTCGTTTTTCTTCCATCTGGCGATGCCGCGGTAACCAGACGCGCAAAGAAGCATTCCACGTTATCGGCAGTCGTATTGAAGTTCAGCCGAGCTCGCGGTCGTTATGAACGGCAGGGATTGTTGGTCGAAGAAGACGCGTTGGCACAAGCCGAGGCCGAATGCCTGGCTGACAGCGAGGTGAGAGCCAGACGAAATGAACGTGCTCGCGAACGTCGTGACGAGCTTGATGAAGAGTATGTAAAACAGTTTGCGAAATGCATCCGAGACCTATTCCCTCGATGTCCTCAGAACCGGGAACAAATCATCGCCGAACACGCTTGTTTGAAATACAGCGGTCGAGTTGGCCGAGCTGCGGGCGCGAAGAGTCTTGATGAGGCGATGATCACCTTAGCCGTGAAGGCCCACATCCGCCATCGTGAGACAAATTATGATTCGTTGCTCGCAAAGGGATGGCATAGAAATGAGGCAAGAGGGCAGGTAAGAGATCGGGTCGAGGGATTGCTCGCCACTTGGAAAGGTTCATTTTAGCCACGGATTAAGCGGATTTGGAACACGGATCAACTCAGCAGCGCGAGGAGCTTGTCGTAGTCCACTGGCTTCACGAGATGACCGTTGAAGCCGGCTTCCTCGGACTTGCGGCGGTCGTCGTCCTGCCCCCAGCCAGTGAGGGCGATGATACGGATGTCCTTGCCCCACGGTTGTTCGCGGACGCGACGACAGACCTCGTGGCCGTCGAGCTTCGGAAGACCGATGTCGAGAAGCACGACTTCCGGCCGATATTTTTCGATTGATTCAATGGCTTCTACGCCGTCGTGCGCAAGATAGGTTTGGTTGCCAGTGATCTCGAGCAGCATTGCGAGTGAATCAGCTGAGTCGACATTGTCGTCGACGATTAGGATGCGGCGTTGTGATGCCGGCTGCGCCGCGACGTCAGAAACACGTGAGGAAACTACTGCGGGTTTATCGATCATCGGCAGTTGCACAACAAACTCACTGCCCTGGCCTTCGCCGGCACTGCGCGCTTCGATCGAGCCGCCATGCATCTCAACCAAACGCTTCACGAGGGTCAGCCCGATACCCAGTCCGCTTTGCGACCGGTCGGAACTGCGATCGACCTGCATGAACATGTCGAAGATGCTGTCGATCTTGTCTGGCGGTATACCGGCGCCATCATCGCGAACTGACACCAGCACCTCGTTATTGCCATTGCGGCGCGCACTCAACGAGATCGCGCCGTTCGGCCGCGTGTATTTGCAACTGTTATTGAGCAGGTTTCCAAACACCTGGGCCAGCCGCGCGCGATCCGCGTTCAGATAAATGGCCTCGTCAGGAAGATCGATCGTTAACTTCTGCCCGGCTGCGTCGATAAGAGGCCGCGCCACCTCGACAGCTTGTTGGACCACCATCGCGAGTTCAACATCACTCCGCCGCAACTCGAGACGATCGTATGTAATTCGATTCAGATCGAGCAGGTCGTCCACCAGCCGGACCAATTGTGCGAGCTGACGTTCGATCGTGTCATGAGCTTGTTTGACTACCCCGCCGTTATTGCCGGAATGCTTCAACACTTCAAGCATGTTGCTCATCGGCGCGAGCGGATTCCTGAGCTCGTGAGCAAGCATTGCGAGGAATTCATTTTTACGACGATCTGCCTCCGACAGATCCGACGCGAGCTTGCGCAGGCTGTCTTCCAGGCGTTTTCTCTCTGACATATCACGCGCGATCTTCGAGGCGCCGATCACGTTTCCGGCATCGTCCTTGATTGGCGAAATCGTGAGAGAAACCGTGATGTGCCGGCCATCGCTGCGCAGACGTTCAGTTTCGAAATGTTCGATTCGCTGACCGTGTTTCAAACGCGCGATGATCGCGTCTTCCTCGGCGATGCGTTCGGGTGGGATGATGAGCGAGATGTGTTTGCCCACCGCCTGTTCTGCTGTGAAACCAAACAGGCGTTCAGCGGCAGCGTTCCAGCTTTGGATCGTGCCGTCGAGTGACTTGCTGATGATGGCGTCGTTTGAAGACTCGACAATCGACGCGAGCAGACGTGCGGTCAGAAGCTGATTCGCGCGATCTCGGTCTAACAGACGCTGCGCAGTAACATCTCGAAAGATCAAGACACAGCCAGAGACGTATCCGAGTTCATTCCGAATTGGCGCGGCGCTGTCGTCAATAGGACACTCCTGACCGTCTTTCTTGATCAACAGAGTATGATTTGCGAGACCGACGACGACGCCTTCACGCAGTGCTCTCGTGGCCGGATTCTCGACCGGCTGACGCGTGACTTCGTTGACGATATTGAAGACGCGATCGAGTGGCTGACCGAGTGCGTCGTCGCGCGACCAGCCGGTTAGCGATTCGGCGACTTCGTTTAGAGCGGTTATGTGTCCGTGGAGGTCGGTGGTGATTACTGCGTCGCCGATGCTGTGCAACGTGACACGAAAGACTTCGCGCCGTTCGTGTGCACGCGTTTCAGCGATTCGGGCCACTTCGCCGAAGGCGATGATCAGCGTGCAGGTGAAGAGATAAGCGATGAGGCCGACGATGTTTGCCCGGTCGCTCAGATTGAAATGACCTCTCGGGGGAATGAATAAATAGTGGCAGGCTAGATAACCGATAAGCGTGACGGGGATGGCGACTCGATAACCGCCAAGCCACGCCGCGGCCGCGACTGCCCCGAAAAGCGTAACGAGAGGCAGTGCATCGCCCATGAGTGGGTCGAGCACCCAGCGCAGCAAAACCGCGGCTAGAACCGCGGCAAGACCCAGCGCACCGTCGGATGGCTCGTTCTCGGTGCCGGCGTCGTCGGCCTCGGCGTGTGCGCAGGCTTCGGGATCGTGTCGCTCGGCAAACGGAGCGACTCGCGCAGCCACTGCACCGGCAACGTGTGCGACGACACGGGCATCGGCCTCCGCGATGACGCCATCCGCACCGGCAACATCTCCAC
>Ga0105238_10007784_pt1 | contig 10718 bp, 9 predicted proteins | sample KBSC34metaG_FD_81526 | JGI IMG/M metagenome (GOLD analysis project Ga0105238, IMG submission 81526) | Corn rhizosphere microbial communities from Kellogg Biological Station, Michigan, USA - KBS C3-4 metaG | ecosystem: Host-associated > Plants > Roots > Rhizosphere > Soil | place: Michigan, USA...
CACCGCCTCGGACTTGCCGAACGGCAATTCGAGTGAGCTCAGGAATTCGCGCAGGGCTTTGAGTTTTTCGCGGCTGGGCGTGTCGTGCACGCGGTAGAGCAGGGGGCTTTTGTGCTTTTCGAGCGTCTCCGCCGCCGCGACATTGGCGGCAATCATCATCTCCTCGATGAGCCGCATCGCTTCGAGCCGCTCGGGCGTCCGCACGTCGGCCACCATCCCGGCTTTGTCGAGGATGATCTTGCGCTCGGGCAGGTCGAGGTCGAGCGGCGAACGCTCCTCGCGCGCCTTCACCATCGCTTCGTAGGCGCGGTAAAGCGGCTTCAGGATCGGCTCGAGGAGCGGCGCGGTCTTGTCGTCCGGCCGGCCGTCGATCGCCGCCTGCACCTGCTGGTAGCTGAGCTTGGCCGCCGAGCGGAACAGCACGCGATGGAAGCTGTGCGATCTTTTTCTGCCCTCGGAGTCGAACACCATCCTGACGGCGATCGAAGGGCGGTTCTCCCCTTCCTTGAGCGAGCAGAGATCGTTGGAGATGCGCTCGGGCAGCATCGGTACGACCCGGTCGGGGAAGTACACCGAATTGCCGCGTAGATACGCCTCGCGGTCGAGCGCCGTGCCGGCCCGCACATACGCCGCGACGTCGGCAATCGCGACGGTGACGACGTGACCGCCGGGGTTCTTGGGATCGGTGTCCGGCTCGGCGTGCACCGCGTCGTCATGATCCTTGGCGTCTGGCGGATCGATGGTGATCAGCGGGAGGTGACGCCAGTCCTCGCGGCCCTTGAGCGAGGCCTCTTTGGCTTCCTCGGCCTCCTTCAGCACCGAAGCAGGGAAGCGATAGGGGATTTCGAGGTTGTGGATCGCAATCATCGAGACCGCGCCCTCGGACTTGGGGTTCCCGATGACCTCGACCACCTTGGCCTTGGGGATCATCAGCCGGCCGCTGACCTTGGTGGTCACTTCGACCAGGTCGCCGTCGACGGCGGCGCCCAGGTCGCCGCCGTCGATCCGCATCTCCTTGAGCTTGCGGTCGACCGGGATCAGCCGTGCGCCGTCCCCGTCGATGCGAACGATGCCGATCTGGCCACGCCGCGGCTTGTCGAGAATTTTGAGCGGCTTGCCAGTGTACTGCGGCAGCGGCCCATCACCGGGGTCGATCCGCGCCAGGATGCGGTCGCCAGGAGCCGGCACGACCCGCGCGGTCTTACCGACGAGGATCGTGACGCGCGGCTTTTCGCCTTCGTCGTCATTCCACTGCGCCGGATAGGCGTAGAGATTGTCAGCATCGGCATCGGCAGGAATGTCGAGAGCCGTGACCTGGGGCAGGGTGGCGGTCCGGCGCAGCGTCTTGCGGGTGCGGGCAAGGAAGCCCTCGCCCTCCATCTCCTTGAGCAGGAGCTTGAACGGGGTCCGCATGTCGCCGTGGATGCCGAAATATTTCGCGAGGTCGCGCTTGCCGTCGAGGTCGGGCCGGGCCGCCATCGCCTCGATGATCGCCTCGCGTGTCGGCAGTGTGCCGACCCGGTACGGCCGCGCGGGTTTCGGTTTGGAACGTGGTTTTATTTTATCGTTGGTTGTGGTCTTGGGAGCCATCTTCATCCTCGGAGTCATTCCCGCGAAAGCGGGAACCTCCGTTCAAATCCGAGGCCCAGTAACAGAGGTCCCCGCTATTCGCGGGAATGACCCGGTGGGGAAACTAGGCCTCCACTTTCGTCTTGGCAGCCTTCTTGGCTGCCGGTTTCTTCGCGGCCGCTTTCTTGGCCGGCGCCTTCTTTGCCGCCGCCTTCTTCGCCGGTGCTTTGGCGGCAGCCTTGCGGGCGGGTCTCTTGCCTCCGGCCTTGCCGGCCCGCTCGGCGATCAGCTCGAGCGCCTGCTCGAGCGTGACCTCGTCCGGCTTCACCGTCCGGGGCAGGGTCGCATTGACCTTACCCTGGTTCACATAGGGCCCGTAGCGGCCGTCGCGGACCGAAATCGCGCCATTGGCATGCTCGAACGTTTTGATTGCGGCGATCGGCGTCTTGTTCCGGCCGAAGCGTCCGCCGCCGGCGGCCTTCTGCGCCAGGAGGTCGACCGCGCGGTTGAGCCCGACCGTGAACACCTCCTCGACATCGGGGAGGTTGGCGTAGGTGCCTTCATGCAGAATGAACGGTCCGTAGCGGCCGATGCCCGCGCTGATCGGCTTCCCCGTTTCCGGGTGAAGGCCGACCGCGCGAGGCAGCGCCAGCAGTTCAAGCGCTCGCTCGAGCGTGAGGCTGTCGGGAGACCAGCCCTTGGGCAGTGAGGATCGCTTGGGAGTTTCGCTGTCGCCGAGCTGGACATATGGGCCGAAACGACCGGACTTCAAGTAGACCGGCTGGCCGGATTCTTCGTCGGTCCCGAGCACGCCGTCGGACGGTACGCCCTCGGCGGCACCGGTCGCTGCGTCGCTCAATTGCATGGTGTAGCGGCACTCGGGATAGTTGGAGCAGCCGATAAAGGCGCCGAACTTGCCAAGCTTCAGTGAGAGCTGGCCGGTGCCGCAGTTCGGGCAGCGGCGCGGGTCGGACCCATCGGCCTTGGGCGGGAAGATGTGGTCGGCGAGGAGCTCGTTCAGCGCATCGAGCACTTCGGAAACGCGCAGATCCTTGATCTCGTCGGTCTGCTTGGTGAAGTCCTGCCAGAAATCCCGCAGCACGTCCTTCCAGCGCAACTGCCCGGCCGAGATCTGGTCGAGCTTTTCCTCGAGGTCGGCGGTGAAGCCGTATTCGACCAGCTTCTTGAAGAAGCTCTCGAGGAAGGCCGTCACCACCCGGCCGCGGTCCTCGGGAACGAGGGCGCGCTTTTCGAGCCGGACATAGTTGCGGTCCTGCAATACCGAGATGGTTGCCGCGTAGGTCGAGGGCCGGCCGATGCCGAGTTCTTCCATCTTCTTGATGAGGCTGGCTTCGGTGTAGCGCGAGGGCGGCTGCGTGAAGTGCTGCTCGATCAAGGCCTCGTCGAGTTTCGGCGTATCGCCGATGGCCAGGGGCGGCAGCTCGCGGTCGTCGTCGTCCTGGTCGTCCGCGTCGCGATCCTCTTTGGCCGCGACGCCATAGACGGCAAGGAAGCCGGCGAACGTCACGACCGATCCCACCGCGCGCAACATCACGTCCCGCCCCGGGGCATTCACGGCGATATCGGCGGTCGTCCGCTCGATCTCGGCAGGGCGCATCTGGCTCGCCAGCGTCCGCCGCCAGACGAGGCCGTAGAGCTTCCTCTGGTCCGGGTCCCCCACACTGTCCGGGTGGCGGAACATGTCGGTCGGGCGGATCGCCTCGTGCGCTTCCTGCGCGTTCTTGGCCTTGTTCTGGTAGATGCGGGGGGTCGGCGGCAGGTAGGCGGAGCCGAATTCCTTTTCGATGGCGTTGCGTGCCGCGGCGATGGCTTCGGGCGCCATGTCGATGCCGTCGGTTCGCATGTAAGTGATGACGCCGTCTTCATACAGACGCTGCGCGACCTGCATTGTCCGGCTCGGCGAGAAACCGAGTCGCGAAGAGGCGTTCTGCTGCAGGCTGGAGGTCGTGAACGGCGCGTAGGGGTTGCGCCGGGTCGGCTTCTTGTCGACCGAACGGACCTCGAACCGGCCCGCTTCGATCGCCGCCTTGAGGCGGTTCGCCTCATCGCCGGTCTTGACGTCGAGCTTGTCGGTGACCTTGCCATCGACCGAATAAAGGCGGGCCTCGAAGCTTTTGCCCTTCTCGATCAGCCTGGCGGCGATCGACCAGTATTCGACCGGCTTGAAGCGCTCGATCTCGTTTTCGCGGTCGCACACGATGCGCAGCGCCACCGACTGCACGCGGCCGGCAGACCGCGAGCCCGGCAGCTTGCGCCACAGGATCGGCGACAGCGTAAAGCCGACCAGATAATCGAGGGCGCGGCGAGCGAGATAGGCGTCCACCAGCGGCGCGTCGATCTCGCGCGGATGCTTCATTGCCTCGGTGATGGCGTTCTTGGTGATGGCGTTGAACACCACCCGGCTGACCGGCTTGTCCTTGATCGCCTTCTTCTGCTTGAGCACGTCGAGCACGTGCCACGAAATCGCCTCGCCCTCGCGGTCGGGATCGGTCGCCAAAATCAATTCATCGGCGTCCCGAAGGGCATTTGTGATGTCGTTCAATCGTTTTTTCGATGCGCTGTCGACCTCCCAGCTCATCGCGAAATCGTCGTCCGGAAGCACCGAGCCGTCCTTGGCCGGCAGGTCGCGAACATGGCCGTAGCTGGCCAGGACTTCGTAGTCCTTGCCCAGATATTTGTTGATGGTTTTCGCCTTGGCCGGGCTCTCGACGACGACCAGTTTCATGCCGCAGATGCTTTCGAGGGGTCTAAAACGCGGCGGAAAATGGTTGAGCAAAATGGCACTGTCAACCTCGCCAGCAGAGCGCGCGATCATTCCCCCTTTAGGGGGAAGAAAATTGTGAGGCTACGGCTTGAGCGCTACCAATTGCCCGCTCGACCATTCGATCCGGCCGGCCAGGTCGAGCTCAAGCAACAGCGTTTGGACCGCGCTCACCGAAAGCCCGGCCACGCTGATGAGGTGATCGACAGCAACGGGAGTTGGGCTCAGCGCCTCGATCAGTCGGGCCCGATCGTCGCCGGTCGGCTCAGTCTCGACCACGTGCAGAGCAGGCTCGGGCTCCCAGTCCGGCTCCAGTAATGCCGACCGCGATGGATCGGGCATGGCCAGCGACTCGATGATGTCGGCGGCCGACGTCACGAGCCTGGCCCCTTGCTGGATGAGATGATTGCCGCCCTCGGCACGCGGATCGAGTGGCGAGCCGGGCACGGCGAACACCTCGCGATTCTGCTCCAGAGCCAGCCGCGCGGTGATCAGCGAGCCCGAGCGCTTGGCCGCTTCGACCACCACAACGCCGAGCGAGAGTCCGGACACCAATCGATTGCGGCGCGGAAAGTCCTGGGCACGCGGCGCCCAGCCTATCGGCATCTCGCTGATCAGCGTACCGCCGCGATCGAGAATATTGCGTGCCAGAGGGAGGTTTTCTTCAGGATAGATTTTGTCCAGACCGCCTGCGAGGACAGCGACAGTGCCAGTGTTCAAGGACGCCGCGTGCGCAGCGGCATCGATCCCGCGTGCCAGTCCCGAGACGACAACGAAGCCCGCTTCGCCAAGACCCGAGGCGAGAACCTGCGTCATCCGCTGGCCGGCCGCCGACGCGTTGCGCGCCCCGACAATGGCGACGGCGTGGCTCAGATCGAGCTGACCTCCTATCACCGAAATCATCGGCGGCGCACCGGAGATGTGACGCAACAGCGGCGGATAGTCCGGCTCGTCCATTCCAACGAACCGCCCGCCGAGCTTTTCGAGGGCTGCGATCTCGTTTTCGGCCTCGCCCGCGCTCGGCACCAATGCCTTGACGCCGGCCCGCGAAACCAGCCGGGGCAGGTCTGCCAGGGCCTGTTCTGCGGAGCCGGCGCGGTTCAGCAATTGCCGGAACGTGACGGGACCGACGTTCTCGGTCCGGATGAGCCTGAGCCAGGCGATCCGTTGCGACGGTGTGAGCCTGATCCCCGTCGCCATCGCCATCAGGTGGACTCGGCTGTCTTTTTCTCGGAGCCGATCTTTGGCTCCGTGCCGTTGAGGAGGCGGCCGATATTGGCACGGTGGTTGTAGATAAGCAGCGCCGCCAGCAGCGCTGCGGTTGCTGCAAGCTTCATTCCGTCGCCGGCCCAGCCCACGAGATAGGCGACATACGCAAAGATCGGAGAGGTGACCGCGGCGGTGAGTGCCGAGAGCGAAGAGAATCTCTGCGCGAACGCGATGAACAGCCAGACGGCGCAGAAGATCAGACCGACCGGCCACGCCAGGCCGAGCAGCACGCCGATCATGGTGGCCACGCCCTTGCCGCCCTTGAACCCTAGCCAGACCGGGAAGCAGTGGCCGAGAAAGACGGTGATCGCAGCGATATAGATCGCATCACCTGGCCAGAAATAGCGGGCGACGATCACGGCGATCGCACCCTTGAGGGCGTCGAGGATGAGCGTCGCGGCTGCCAGCTCGCGGCGCCCGGTTCGCAGCACATTGGTTGCGCCGATATTGCCCGAGCCGATCTTGCGCACATCGCCGAGCCCGGCGGCGCGCGTGATCAGCAGCCCGAACGGGATCGAGCCGAGCATGTAGCCGACAATGGCGGCGAGCACATAGCCGATCATCTTGCCCCCTCCCGCCAGTCAGCATGGCGGAAGACGGACCGCCCGGCAACGAAGGTCTGCATTACCGCGCCCTGCATGCGTGCGCCCTCGAACGCTGTGTTGCGCGAGCGCGACACGATTTCGCTTTCCTTGACGACCCACGGATACTCCGGATCGATGATGATCAAGTCGGCAGGCGCGCCGGGCACAAGGCGCCCTGAGGGCAGACCAAGGATTTCGGCCGGCCGCTGCGTCATGGCGCGCAGTACGGTCATCAGCGAGACATCGCCGGAATGCACCAGCCGAAGGGCCGCCGCCAGCAACGTCTCGAGCCCGATCGCCCCTTCCGACGCCTCGGCGAAGGGCTGCCTCTTCACCTCGCTGTCCTGCGGATCGTGCGCCGAATGGATGACATCGATCACCCCCGCTTTCAGGGCCTCGATCATTGCCTGCCGGTCGTCCTCCGACCGCAATGGAGGGCTGAGCTTGAAGAAGGTCCGGTAGGGCGCAACATCGTTTTCGTTGAGCGCGAGATTGTTGATCGAGACACCGGCAGTGATGCGGGCCCGGCGCTTGGCGGCGGCCAGCAGCTCGACCGAGCCTGCCGTGGAGACCTGCGCCGCATGGTAGCGCGCGCCGGTCAATGCCGCGAGCTGCAGGTCACGCGCGAGGGGCACCGTTTCGGCTTCGGCCGGAATGCCCTTAAGCCCGGAGATCGTGGCCAAGGCACCGTCGTTCATGACCCCTTCGCCCACCAGAGTGTGGTCGGCCGTATGGTGCATGATCGGCAGATCGAAATTGGCGGCATAGCTCATCGCCGCGCGCATCAGGCCTGCCGACTGGATCGACTGGCGGCCGTCCGTCAGCGCGGCGGCACCGGCTTCCTTCAGCAGGCCGAATTCCGTGATCTCCTCGCCGGCAAGGCCGCGGGTGATGGCGGCGCTCGGGAGCACGTTGACCTTCGCCGTCGCCGCGGCGCGCCGCACGATGAAGTCGACGATGGCGCCGTCATCCACCACCGGCGTGGTATCTGGCATCAACAGGAAGCTCGTCACGCCGCCAGACGCCGCTGCCTCGGCAGCGGTTGCCAGCGTTTCGCGATACTCGTGCCCCGGCTCGCCGGTGAACACACGCATGTCGACAAGACCGGGAGCGACGATCAGCCCCCTGGCATCAATCAATGTCGCGCCGTCGGGCACGCCCTGCGGTGCGCCCTCGGCCAGCCCTTCGACCCTGCCGTCGGCGACGAGCACTGCGCCTCGGCGATCCGTGTTCGTCGCCGGATCGACGATCCGGGCGTTGGCGATCACCAGCGGAGCGGTCATGCAACCACCTGCGTGGGGTCGGCAAGCAGTGCATCGAGCACCGCCATGCGCACCGCGACCCCCATCTCGACCTGGTGGGTGATCACCGAGCGCGGGCCGTCGGCGATCGCCGGATCGATTTCGACGCCGCGGTTCATCGGCCCGGGATGCATGACGATCGCATCCGGCTTGGCAAGGCTGAGCTTGTCGGCATCGAGACCGTAGAACCGGTAGTATTCGCGGACCGACGGGATCAGCCGGCCGGCCGCCCGCTCGTGTTGCAGCCGCAGCATCATGACCACGTCGGCTCCCTCGAGGCCCTCGCGCATGTCGGTGAACACTTCGGTCGCCAGCGTCTCTATCCCGCGCGGCAACAGCGTTTGAGGCGCGATCACTCGCGTCCGCACCTGCATTGCGCCGAGCAACAGCAGATTGGAGCGGGCCACGCGCGAATTGGCGATATCGCCGCAGATGGCGACGGTGAGCCCGGCCAGGCGGCCTTTGTGCTGCCGGATCGTCAGTGCATCGAGCAAAGCCTGCGTCGGGTGCTCATGCGCGCCGTCACCAGCATTGATGACCGCACAGCCGACCTTCTGGCTCAAGAGTTCGACGGCGCCGGAGGCGGGGTGTCGCACGATGATCACGTCCGGCTGCATGGCGTTGAGCGTTGCCGCGGTGTCGATCAGCGTCTCGCCCTTGGCGACCGACGACGTCCTGACCGACATGTTGGTGACCTGCGCGCCGAGCCGCTTGCCGGCGATTTCGAAGCTCGCCTGCGTGCGGGTCGAAGGCTCGAAGAACAGGTTGATCTGCGTCTTGCCGCTCAGCGTGGGCAGCGACTTGCGCTGCTGCCGCGACACCGGGATCATGGCCTCGGCGCGGTCGATGAGTTCGAGGATTTCGTACTGGTTGAGCTGGGAAATGCCGAGGAGACTGCGGTGGAGAAAGGGTTTTCTGCCGATGCCCGCCGGATTGTCCATGCGCTCCGTCCTCGATGCGGGCGCGGTCTAGCCCACCCCCAACGCCACGGCAAGCAGGCTCAGCGATTTATCCTTAGGCTGTCGAGAAAGCCTTGGAGAATGTAGGAGGCGGCCAGTTTGTCGACGACCTCCGTCCGCCGCTCGCGCCTGGTGTCGGCCTCGATCAGCATGCGCGTGACTGCCGAGGTGGAGAGGCGCTCGTCCCAGAACACGACGGGAAGTGGCGTCTTCTGCGCCAGATTCCGTGCAAACGCCCGCGTCGACTGGGCTCGCGGTCCTTCCGAGCCGTCCATGTTGAGCGGCAGGCCCAACACCAGCCCCACGGCCTGGTTTTCGGCGATCAGGGCGAGAAGCCGCGCCGCGTCGGCGGTGAACTTCGTCCGGGCGATGGTTTCGAGCGGGGTGGCGGTGTAGCGAAGTCCGTCGGACACCGCGACGCCAATGGTCTTGGTTCCCAGATCGAGGCCGAGAAGCTTTCCGGCTGGCGGCAGCACAGGTGCCAGGCTGTCGTTATCCATCGGATTTCGCTAGCTGGTACACCGGGCGGAGGCAAGGAATCGATGAAGCTCACCTGGTTCGGCGGGACGACGCTTCGCGTGTACGTCGGCGGCGACATCGTGGTCGTCGATCCGGGTCACGCGCCCGCCGGCGTCAGCCGAAGCGAGGTGCTGGCGGGCGCGGACCACGTCGCCGATTTCGGTGACAGGGTTGTTCCGCTGATTGATCCGGCGACGTGGCGGCCGAAGCCGGCCCCACGGGCGATCGATGCCTCTGCGCCGCCCATCGAAGTTGTCCGAATTGCCGAGGAAACCCTGCTTATAGCCGCCGCCGGCGAGCCCCCGCTTGTCGTGCTTGGTGGCGGCGTCGCGCCACGCTTCGGGCGGTGGGCGGATGGCGCGGTGATCGTCCTGACGTCGGCGCGCGAAGCCCTGGTCGCGGAGGCGACGGTTCTGCTCGACGTAGCTCGCCCCAGGCTCATTGCTCTCGCTGTCGAAGCCGAGACGCTCGACACTGTGGTTGCCGAACTTGGGGAGCATTTGCAGGGCACCGGGCTGGTCTCGCTCGAGCCCGGCCTTGCCCTCGAGGTCTAGGCGCGGCTAATAACCGGCCAACTGAGGAGTTTGCCATGTCCGTGGACGCTGCCACCGTCAAGCGCATTGGCCGCCTGGCCCGCATTCGGGTCGAAGACGACGAGGTCGAGAAGTACCAGGGCGAGATCAACGCCATTCTGGGTTTTGTCGAACAGTTGAGCGAGGTGAACGTCGACGGCGTCGAGCCGATGACGTCGGTGACGCCGATGCAGCTTCGCCGGCGCGAGGACAAGGTCACCGATGGCGGCTATCCCGAAAAGATCGTCGCGAACGCGCCGCTGACCGAAGACAATTTCTTCATGGTGCCCAAGGTCATCGAGTGACCGTCACGATCGCCGTCGAGACCCCGCTGCAGGACGATGTGCGCGAACTCGTCGCCCTGCTGAACGCGCATCTGCTGCCGCTGTCGCCGGTCGAATTCCAGTTCAAGATGACCGCCGAACAGATGGCCGGCGCCGACACCACGGTGTTCGTCGCCCGAGACGCGGCCGGCCGCGCGCTGGGCTGTGGTGCATTGAAGATGGCCGGTGACCGCCAGGCTGAGGTCAAACGTATGTTTACCCGGCCGGAGGTGCGCGGAAAGCGCGTCGGGTCGGCACTGCTTGCCGCCATCACCGAGCTCGCCCGGTCCCGCGGAGTACATGTCCTGCTGCTCGAGACCGGCGAGGGCCCAGGATTCGAGGGCGCCTGGCGCCTCTACGAGCGGAGCGGTTTTTCGCGCCGCGGTGCGTTCTTCGACTATCCCGACAGCCAATGGTCGCGCTTCTATGAAAAGTCGCTGGCGATCCCTGCCAGCGCCTGATGTTGCGATAATCCCGTCGCCCCGCTAGGAACGGCCAAGATCTTTCCCGTGAGCCCAAGCCTTTGACCGATCTCACCAAGCTGACGCTTGCCCAGGCCCGCAAGGGCCTGAACGACAAGAGCTTTTCCGCAGCCGAGCTGACCGATTCTTACCTCGCGGCCATCGACGCGGCCAATCCCAGGCTCAATGCCTATGTGGCAGTGACAGCGGACCAGGCCCGCCAGATGGCGAAGGCCTCGGACCAGAGACTCGCGGCAGGGCAAGGTGGTCCGCTCGAGGGCATTCCCCTTGGCATCAAGGACCTCTTCGGGACCAGAGGCGTCCATACGCAGGCTGCGAGCCACATCCTCGACGGCTTCAAGCCGGAATACGAGTCGAC
>Ga0105238_10007786_pt1 | contig 10717 bp, 9 predicted proteins | sample KBSC34metaG_FD_81526 | JGI IMG/M metagenome (GOLD analysis project Ga0105238, IMG submission 81526) | Corn rhizosphere microbial communities from Kellogg Biological Station, Michigan, USA - KBS C3-4 metaG | ecosystem: Host-associated > Plants > Roots > Rhizosphere > Soil | place: Michigan, USA...
GCCCGCTCCGCCGCTGCCGGCGACATCCGGGCCGCCGCCGTCGGGGGTGACCCCACCCGTGGCGCTGCCTCCACCGCTGCCGGTGGCGTGACCGCCGCTGCCGGCGGGCATGGTGATCCCGCCCGAGCCGCCCGTCGCCGTCGACGTTCCACCGGTCGCGGTCCCCCCGCTGGCGGCGCCGCCGCTCCCGGCCGGCCCGACGCCTCCCGAGCCGCCTTGATGCCCCTTTCCGCCGCACGCGGCCGCGAGCAAGACGGCGGAAACGGCGAGCAGCGCCGGAGCGACCCTGAGTTGCACGGACGACCGGGGGGCTGGCACGGTCTATTCATTGTAGGTCCGGCCCCAGGCCGGCACCACACGCGCCGGACCGCCCGGACGCCGGCCAGCTCACCGCCCGTAACAGGCCTTCAAGGCCCGGTACTCGTAGAAGTGCGTGTTCGGCAAGTAGCGGGCGGGCGCGCACGCTGGCTTGAAGTCGATCTCCTTCTCGTTGTACAGCAGGCGCACCAGCACGGTCCCGGCACCGTCGCGGAAGACCTCCCACTGCTGGTTCGTCGCCATCTGCGAAACCATCTCGCCGCGCCAGGGATTGGTCGCGTAGGTGTAGGTCGCCGCGTCGGCGACCGCAGTGGCGGCGCCCTGCAGGCCCAGCAGGTTCGCGAACGGCACGACGATCTCGGCGTGCGTGAAGCGCAGCTTGGCGGCGTGCGACAGATCGCCGGCCGCGATGGCGTCGATCTCGGCGAAGAAGTCGTCCGCCAACGCCTGCGCCATCTGGTAGGTGACGGGGTTCGCCTCCTGGATGCCGGGGCCCATCTGATAGAAATCCTGCGCGTCCTGCAGATACGCCAGCACCTGCGCCTGGGCGGCGGGGAGGTACTTCGTGAAGTCCACCCCCGCCTCGGCGGTCAGGGCCGGCGCCACCACGTACAGGTTGTAGAGCATCGATGCCGCGTCGGGCAGGTTCTTCACCTTCGTCTTGCCGTCGCCGGTCAGCGTGGTGGTGAAGGTGCCGTCGTCGCTGGTGAACGTGAACGTCCCCGTGTTGGCGAAGGTGTAGGTGCCGTTCGCGAGCTTGTCGACGAACGTCCTGTCGAACAGCCCTTCCAGGATGGTCCGCGACGCCGTCACCACGGCGGGATCGGCCAGCACCGCCGTCACCTTCGCGGCCAGGTCCGCGTTCGAGGCGTAGGCCTGAAAGGCCTGGCTGTCCTGATACGTCTGGTAGTACCGGTCGGCCGGATCCGTGACCAGATCGGTGCCCGGCACCAGCTTGTGGAAGTACAGCAGGAAGCGGTTCGTCCCCGCCGGTTGAACCACCGGAGCGCCGGCCGGGTAGCCGACCGGCGCCGGCGGCCGCGTCACCAGCGTCGACAGCGCCGGGTTCGTCGCCGTCAGCGATCCGGTGAAGAAGGCCGCGCTGTCGACGGCGCGATCGACGCCCGAGCTGATCACCACGATCTGGCGCGGGGTGGCCGTGCCGGCGGTGGCGGCGACGTCACGAAGTAGCCCGCCAGGCGCTGCAGCAGGCGCACCGCGAGCTGTCTCTGCTCGGTGATCCCCACCTGCGTCAGGTTGCCGTAGCCCGGGTTGCTGATGCCGGCGACGCCCACGCCCAGCAGCGCGTTCGCCCGCATCAGCCGCTGGATGTCCGGGCCCAGCGACGCGCCCAGCGCCGTCAGCGCGCCGTCGGCCTGGGCCCTCTGCCAGATCGCCAGCATCGCCGCGTCGTACTTCAAGCTCGACAGGCCGCGCAAACCGTGGCGCCCCACCGTCTCCACGAACACCGGCTGAAAGCCGGCCGGCGGCGCGCTGAGCGTCGCCGGATCCTGGAATGGCTGGTAGGGCGTCTTCGTCGTGTAGAACGAGGCCGGACAGTGCACGGTCAGGGTGGTCGTCCCCACCTGGGGGTTCGCCAGCAGCGGATCGACCACCGTCACCGTCACCACGATCGGGTGATCGCCGCCGCCGAGCGCATTGCAGGCGCTGGGCGTGTAGGTCACGCCCGCGGTGTTCGCGGCGGCGGGCGTGAAGACGCCGCTCGTGAAGCCCGTCATTCCGTCGGACCACGCGTAGGTCCAGTCGTGGGGCGCGCCGTCCCCGGCCGTGACCGCCAGCGTGGAGGTCTGCCCCGGCGCCAGGTCGGCGGGCGAGGCCTGCAGCAGCAGCGCCGCCGAGCACTGGACGGTCACGCTCTGGGCGCTCGGGCAGCCGGGCGTGTCATCGCCGTCCGACACGGTGAGCGTCAGGACGACGGGGCCGACCGCGGTGCAGGTGAAGCTTGGGTTCGGGGCGGCGGCATCGTCGAAGAGACCGCTGCTGGCGGTCCAGCGATAGGACAGCGCCACGGGCCCGCCGTCGGCGTCATGCGCCAGGCCGGTCAGCGCGATGCGGCCACCAAGGGTCACCGCGGCCGGGGTGGCTCCGATGCCGTCGACCAGCGGACAGACGTTGATGGTGCCGCCGACGCTCACGCTGCCGTTGCCGGCCGCCTCGAGGCAGATCAGATGAACGGCGACCGCCGACGTCATGCCGGCCGTGACGTCGAAGGTGGCGCGGCCCGAGCAGGTGGTCGTGCCGTCGCTGGCCGTGGCGCTGAGCGCGATGGCGTACCCCGTCCCTGCGGGAAGGCCGCCGATGGTGGCGGACAGCGTGGTGCTGTTGCTGACGTCGATGCTCCCCTGGCGGCTGTAGGCCGCCGGTCCGCTGATCGTGTACGCCACCGAGGTTATGGTCAGGTTGGCGGTTCCCTGAAGCTGCAGGACTAGCTCGCCGATGGCGAGCGCGTCGTCCGCCGCCGCTGCGGGGGCTGGCTTGGTGCCGTCACAGCCAGCGGCGAGCGAGCCTGCCGCGAGCATCAGGGCGCCGAGCGCCAGCGCCGCGCTTCTTCCGTGGACCATTCCGCGAAACCTCCGTGTGGGCCAGCACGCTAGCGTGCCCTACCCCACGGCTCCCATGCCGATTTCGCAACACGTTCGTGCCGGCGAGCGCCGCGGCCTGTCTCGTGCAACGACAGGGGGCGCGGCGGTCGTTCAGATCCGGTCCAGGCGAACCGCCGTGCCGTAGGCGAGCACCTCGGTGGCGCCCTGGATGAACTCGGTCGCGTCGTAGCGCATGCCGATGATGGCGTGGGCGCCCAGCTCCTCGGCGTGGCTCAGCATCCGCTCGTAGGCCTCGTGGCGGGCCGCCTCGCAGACCTCGATATACTCCTGGATGTTGCCGCCGAAGATCTGCTTCAGCCCGCCCACCACGCCCTGCCCCAGGTTCATCGAGCGCACCACGATGCCTCGCACGACACCCAGGTAGTCGGCGATGCGGTGTCCCGCGATGTCGTTACCGGTGGTGACCAGCAGCGGCCCCGTCCGTTCGATCCCGGTCCGGTAGGGCCCCGGGCCGGCGTCGTCTTCACCACCTCCGCGTCGCGCCGATTGCACCATGGTGTCTTCATCGTCCGACGGGACGGGGCTGTCAACCGCTGCCCTGGATCGGCGGCGCCGCGCCCCTCTCCCGGCGCTGCCGCGCCGACCTCTCCCCGCTCCGCGGGGCGAGGTTGAAAGGGGTGCCCGTTACACGCCCCGCAGTCAATCGCCGGCACGGCCCCGATCGGTGCTTCAGCCGTAACCGATGCAACTGTTTGTCCTCGCCCCGCGAAGCGGGGAGAGGATAAAGGAGAGGGGTCTCCGACCTATCGCGACCTACCGATAAACGGGGAACTCCTTCGTCAGCGCCGCGACCTTGCCGCGCACGGTGGCGATGTTTGCCTCGTCGGGCGGGTTGTCGAGCACGTCGGCGATCAGGTTCGCGGTCTGGCGCGCCTGTTCTTCCTTGAAGCCGCGAGTGGTCATGGCGGGCGTGCCCAGGCGGATGCCGCTGGTGATCATCGGCTTCTGCGGATCCTTGGGGATGCCGTTCTTGTTGCAGGTCATGTGCGCCTGCTGCAGCAGCGCCTCGGCCTCCTTGCCCGTCAGCCCCTTCGGGCGCAGGTCGACCAGCATCACGTGGCTCTCGGTGCGACCGCTGACGATGCGCAGTCCGCGCGCCGTCAGCGTCTCGGCCAGAGCGGCGGCGTTCTTCACCACCTGCTGCTGATAGACCTTGAACTCGGGCGCCAGCGCCTCCTGGAACGCCACCGCCTTGGCGGCGATGACGTGCATCAACGGCCCCCCCTGGATGCCGGGGAAGATGGCGCTGTTGATGGCCTTCGCCACCTCGTCCTTCATCAGGATGAAGCCGCCGCGCGGGCCGCGCAGGCTCTTGTGCGTCGTGGACGTCACGACGTCGGCGTACGGCACCGGGTTCGGGTAGACCCCCGCCGCGATCAGGCCGGCGTAGTGGGCCATGTCGACCATGAAGTACGCGCCCACCGCCTTGGCCACCTTGGCGAACCGCTCGAAGTCGATGCGCAGGCTGTAGGCGGAGGCGCCCGCGATGATCAGCTTCGGCTTGTGCTCGTGGGCCAGTTTCTCCATCTGCTCGTAGTCGATCGCCTCCTGGGCGTCCAGGCCGTAGCTGACCACCTTGAACCACTTGCCGCTCATGTTCAGCGACATGCCGTGGGTCAGGTGACCGCCCTCGGCCAGGCTCATCCCCATGATGGTGTCGCCCGGCTGCAGCAGACCGAAGAAGACGCCCTGGTTCGCCTGCGAGCCCGAGTTGGGCTGCACGTTGGCGTTCGCGGCGCCGAACAGCGCCTTTACCCGATCGATGGCCAGCTGCTCGACGATGTCGACGTACTCGCACCCGCCGTAGTAGCGCTTGCCCGGATAGCCCTCCGCGTACTTGTTCGTGAGCTGCGTGCCCTGCGCGGCCATCACCGCCGGCGAGGCGTAGTTCTCGGAGGCGATGAGCTCGATGTGCTCTTCCTGGCGCTGGTTCTCGTGCTGGATGGCGGACCAGAGCTCGGGGTCGACGTTGGCGATGGTGGAGCGCGTGCGATCGAACATGTTGTTTTTCGTCCCTCGTGTTTCGCGGCCGGGCCGGCGACGCTCCGGCGAGTTGCGCTCGCCGGAGCCGCGGCCGTTGATTTGAGGCGCGAAGTTTATCTCGCCGGACCGCCCGAGAGCGAGACGAACGATCAGAATAGCCGCAGCGCTCGAAATCGGCGCAGCGCCGCCGGAGCGAGGCGCTCACGCGGAACCAGGAGGAGCGCCGCGGCCGAGGTCAGCCCCCCCACCAGCGCGAACAGCGCCGGATATCCCAGCCGCGCCGCGACGACGCCCGCCGGGGCCACGGCCGAGATGCCCAGGCTCATGGCGCCGTTCGCGATCCCGAAGGCGCGCGGACGCCGCCCTGGCGGCGTGCCATGGACCAGCAGCGCCATCAACGCCGGATAGGCGGCGCCGTGCGCCGTTCCGAAGGCCAGCCCCAGGATCACCAGGTGGTAGGGCGCCAGAACGCCCGCGGCCGCCACCACCGCGCCGTAGAGCAGCAGCATCGTCGCGGCGACCGCGCGGTGTCCCAGCCGATCGGCCAGCCGCCCTCCGAACACACGCACCGTGATGGCCGCGGAGGTGTAGCCGATGAAGAACGTACGCACGGCGTGCACCCCGTGATCCAGCGCGAAGGGCGCCAGGAAGGCGAAAAGCGAGCTGAAGGCCAGCCCGGCGGCCCCGAAGACGGCGTAGATCGCGAGCTGGGCGCGGCGCGAACTGGGGAAGCCTGGTTCGGCGGCGGGCACGCCGCCGCTTCCCCGCTGATCGACGGAGGACGCGGGATGGACACGCGGCACGGGGCCGGCCGGCAGGCGACGGGCCAGCAGCGCCGCCGCCACCGCGGCCAGCGCAGCCACGAAGAACACACTCCGGTAGCCGAAGCGATCGGCCAGCGGCTCGCCGATGGCGGGCGCGAACGCGTTCATGACCAGGCTGGCGCCGCCGGCCAGTCCGATGGCCTGCGCCAGGCGCGCCGGCGGCGCCAGCTCGGCCGTCAGCGACATCGCCGTGCTGAACATCAACGTCCAGGTCACGCCTTCAGACGCCCGCAAGGGGATGGCCAGCAATCCGGGACGATCGAACAGCCCGAACAGCGCGGCCGCGGTGGCCAGCAACAGGTTCGCCGCCATCAAAGTGCCCCGGCGTCCCAGCGTCTCGACGATGGCGCGCAGGAAGGGGATGGTCAGGATGCAGGCGACGCCAAAGCCCGCCATCACGAAGCCGATGCGCGCCGGCGGTTCGCCCATCGTGGCCAGGTACTTCGGCAGCAGGAAGAACATCGAGAAGGCGAACCCGTAGGCCGCCTGCATCGCCAGCAAGCGGACGAAGGGCGGCGTGAACAGCCTCCCCTCCCGGAGCGCGTTCACCCCGTCGCCGGGAGACGCTGCGAAGGTAGGTTCGGGATCGTCGGAATTTTCGGACGCTGCGGGATCGGACGGTGGCATCTTTCGCTCCAGGGCTGCCAGCCGGGAGCGAGTGGGACCGCTCCACCCTCTCCTCGACTCGGCGGGAGAGGGTGACGGGTCAACCGATGCTCAGCGGTCGCGCGTGCCCACTCCCTTGCCGCGCTTCGCGACTAGGACGCCAGACTGGCGAATGGAGTGGCAGCTGAACATCGTCATTCGGACCTGACGATGCTCTCGCGGCCGCGCTTCACTGTCAATTCCAAACTGCGACGAACTCGGCGAACCAGTCAAAGGCTCAGCGGTGACCGCCGTGGAAGCCGCCGCCGTGCGAGCCGCCGCCGAAGCTGCCGTGGCTGCCGCCGCCGAAGCTGCCGTGGCTGCCGCCGCCGAAGCTGCCGCCCCCGTGGAAGCCACCGCCGAAGCTGCCGTGGTTGCCGCCCCCGAAGTTGCCGCCCCCGAAGCTGCCGTGGCCTTGCGGCGCGGAGAAACTTCGTCCCGCCCCACCCATGGTGGGGGCGCTGTATCCGCTGTGGCTACCCGGGCCGACCGCGGAGCCGCGATACACGGGCGCCACCGGGCGTCCGCCACCGTTGTAGCCACCGCGGTACCCGCCGCCATAGGCGCGGCCGCCGGCGTAACCGCCACCGAAAGCGCGACCGTGATAGGCGTTGTAGCCGCCGCGGTAGGTCCCCCAGCGATAGCCGGATTGGCGGAGACCGCGGTACCAGCCGTAGTGCCATGGTCCCACTCCCGCGAAGTACGGATACGCGCCCCACCCCCACACCCACGGCGCCGCCAACCACGTCCATCCGTAGCTCGGATAATAGAGGTAAGCGTAGGGCTCCGCGCCGTAGGCCGTCCCCTCATAGGTGTACTGGTTGCCATAGGGCATCCACACCCACCCGTATTGCTCGGTGTAGACCCACTGCCCCGTGGCCGCCGCCTGGGGCTGTGGCGCGGGCGCCATCTGGGGGGCGGGCTGCGGGTACGGGGCCTGCTGCGCCTGAGGCGCCTCCTGCCACTGCTGATCCGGCGACTGCTGCGCCTGCTGATCTTGCTGCGCCTGCAGCTCCTGGGCGGGAGGCGCGGGGGGCTGTTGCGGGGGTGGCGGCGGAAGCTCGCTGGGCGCCGCGCTGGGCGGCGTGACCGGTTGCGCTTCCGGCTCGGTCGGGGCGCCGGTGTCCTGCGCGCGGGCAACACCGGCTCCAAGGAGCGGGATGCAGAGCGACAGACGGAGAAAAACGGAAAGTGGGGATTTCATGACAGCCCTCCGGCGTGCGGATTGGACCGAGGAGGTCGTGAAACAATTCTACTCGACGAAAGACCTCTACGTCGGGGCAGCTCCCTCCGTGGCGCAGGACACGTCAGCGCGCGGTCCCGGCGCCCGCGTCCCCCTGCGTCACCCCATGTGCATCATGCACATCGCGGCCAGCGCCGCCGACGACTCCTGCAGGGTCGCCGCCAGGGCTCGTTCGCCAGTGACCCGTGCCGCCAGCGGCATCAGCAGACGATCGCGGAGCCAGCGAGCGACGGGATTCGTCCGCTCGGCCAGCGCACCCAGTCGTGCCGCCTGCTGGCCGACGCGCTGAACCGGCTTTCTCCGCCGCCGATCGTAGGCCCGCAAGGCCGCCGGCAGGTCGGCCTCGTGGCGGAGCGCATCGACCAGCACCGCCGCGTCGGTCAGGGCGCTGTTGGCCCCTTGCCCCAGATTCGGCGCCATGGCGTGAGCGGCGTCGCCGACCAGCACCAGGCGCCCGTCGAAGAAGCGGCGGCACTCGACCCGGCAGACCTCGTTGACCAGCAGCTCGTCCCAGTGGCGCAGCTCGGCGAGCAGGGCCGCGGCCGGCGGATACGCGCGCGCGACCAGACGACGCCAGCCATCGAGGTCGCGCGCCGCCACCGCGGCCCGGGCCGCGGCGCTGCTCGCCGACGCGAAGAAGTAGCTGCCACCGGGCACGGCGAAGCTGCCGAACAGCCCGGCGGCGGTCCACGCCTCCTCGCCCCGCGCCCGTCCCGGTCCTGCCAGACCACGCAGATAGGCGACGCCGGTTCGCGAGACGCGGGCCCCGAAGTCGCCCGCGGCGCGCACAGCCGAGTGAAGCCCGTCGGCCCCCACGATCAGGTCGGCCGACAGCGTCGCTTCCCCACCTGCCTCGCGAATGGTGCAGCTCCCGCCGGCGGTAGCCGCCGCCAGCGTGGCGCCGTAGCGCAGGGTCACGCGTGGCTCGGCCTCGAGCGCGGTCGCCAGCAGCGCCTGCAGATCGCTGCGCCGGATCATCGCCACGCGGGGGGCCGGGCCACGCGGCCGGAACACCACCCGCCCCGCCCCGTCCACGATGCGGGCATCCTCCACGGCGCAGCAGAGAGGAGCCAGCACTTCAGCTCCCAGCAGCGCTTCCAGCACGGCCAGCCCGTTCGCGGCCAGTCCCAGGCCCGCGCCCACCGGACGCGCGCGCGCCACCTTCTCGAGCACGGTCACCCGCGTCCCCGCGCGCGCCAGCAGCAGCGCCGTGGCCGCACCGCCGACCGCGCCCCCGACGACGACGACCTTCATTTCCGAGAGCCTCATGGTTCGTCTCCTTTCCGGGAGCGAACGTACCGGCGATGACTCGGTTCACCGCTGACCGGGCCGGCCAACGTTGTGATTTTGGACGCCATCGCCGATTATGCGGCCATGATGGGAGGTTCCGTCCTGTCGGCCCTCACCAGCTCGGTCCTCGACGCCGCCGCCGAGCTGGGCCTGGACGTGGCCGCGCTTCGTGCCGAGGCCGGTCTGGATCCCGCCTTGCTGGCCGATCCGGATGCTCGCATCCCGCTGGGCCAGCACTTCCGCCTGTGGGAGCTGCTGTCGCGACGGCCCATCGGGCTGGAGCTGGGAGCGCGCCTGGGCCTGGAGGGAATGGGCGCTGTTGGATACGCCATGCAACACGGCACGACCGTCGGGCAGGCGCTGGAGTGGCTGGAGCGGTATCGCGCCGTCGTCCACCCCGACGTCATGGCCAGGCCCGAACGACGGCCGGCGCCGGACGGCGAGCGGTTGGTGTTCGTCAAGCCTCCCGTGGCGGCGTTCGCCAGCCTGCGCGAGCCGCTGGAGGCACAGGCCGCCGCCACGGTGTCGGTGATGCGCGCGCTGGCGGGCGCGCCCGTGCCGGTGCTCGCGGTGGGGTTTCCGCTGGCGCGCCCCGAGGACGATCGCCGTCACCGCGCGTTCTTCGGCTGTGCCGTCGAATGGGCGACGCCCGCGCTGGAGATCGCGTTCGACGCCGCCTGGCTGGGGCGGCCCCTGCCTCGCGCGGACGCACACCTGTTCGGGTATCTGGCCCGGCGCGCCGCCGAGTTGCTGGCGGCGTTGCCGGCCGAGGATCGCGCCGCCACCCGGGTGCGGCGCGAGATCGGCGTCCTCCTCGCTCACGGCGAGCCGCGGCTGGCCGAGGTCGCGAAACGGCTGGGCCTGTCGGCGCGCACGCTGCATCGACGGCTGCAGAGCGAAGAGACCACCTTCGCGGCGCTGATCGACGAAGCGCGCCGGGATCGCGCGCTGCTGCTGCTGGAGGACCCGCGGCTCTCGGCCTCCGAGATCGCCTTCCTGGTCGGCTACTCCGAACCTGCGCCCTTCTTCCGCGCCTTCCGGCGCTGGACCGGCGACTCGCCGCAGGCGTTCCGGAGCCGCACGCCGGCGCGGGTGTGAAGGAGCGCATCGTCGCGGGGCCTGCGGCCGAGACCGTGCCCGGCACCCGCGCGACTACGTCGGAACGCCGGCCACCGTCACCGCCGTCTTCACCGACTGCGAGATGAAGCACTGCTCGTGCGCCAGATGGTGCAGGTGCGCCTCCTCCTCCGCCGTGGGGCGCTTGTCGCCGCCGTAGACGATCTTCGGGTTCAGGGTCACGGTGGCGACCCAGGGCACGCGCTTCTCGTTCGGCGCGGTGTGGCCCACCGCCTCGTCCTCGTAGCTCTCGATGTCGAAGCCGGCCAGCCGCGCCACGTGCAGGAAGGTCAGCATGTGACAGCTGGCGATCGAGGCCACGAAGGCCTCCTCGGGGTCGATGGCCGCGATGTTGGACCAGGGCACCGGCACCACCGCCGGCGAGGATGACGCCGCCACGGACAGTCCGCCGTCGAAGCGCCAGGTGTGCTCGCGCGAGTAGCGGCCCTTCGAGAACTCCGCGCTACCGCGGTTCCAATCGATCGTCGCCTTGTGCTGAGACATGGGAAACCGAGCTCCTTTCTCGTGCGTCGATGACGCTATCCCGTGCCTCTAGCACACGGGCGCGCGGTCGCCGAACGACCGCGCGCCGGAGCGGGTCCCCCGCGCGGGGGTCAGTTTCGAGTGGGGCCGGGGAGCGGAGTGGGCGTGGCGCCGGCGGTCCCGCCCGCGCC
>Ga0105238_10007791_pt1 | contig 10712 bp, 25 predicted proteins | sample KBSC34metaG_FD_81526 | JGI IMG/M metagenome (GOLD analysis project Ga0105238, IMG submission 81526) | Corn rhizosphere microbial communities from Kellogg Biological Station, Michigan, USA - KBS C3-4 metaG | ecosystem: Host-associated > Plants > Roots > Rhizosphere > Soil | place: Michigan, USA...
CGTCCGTATGCGCCGCTGATCCTCAAAGTCCTGAGCGCGCTCCCATTGGAATCTAACGCCCGGCACGATCTCACCCGGCGCCGGGGCAGCTTCCAGCTTCGCGCTCTCACCCCGCGTGGTGCATCGATGGTCGATGCGCTCGATGCGGTGTTGGCTCGTCTGCCGCACACGGGTGATGTATGAGCGAATTCATCCTACACCGTGTCACTTCAGTACGGATGGAACTGCAGAGATTCAAAGCAACTGCAGAGAACCCGGAAGAGTTTTGCGTCCATCGCCTCGTTGTGCAGACCGAGGATGGCGAGCGTGCAGAGATCAAGCTGTTTACGTTTGATACACAGCTGAGGCTCGATTCATACACGCTGGAAGAGCCGCTCGATCCACTACGTGGCGAAGAGCCGATCGCGGAGAATGAGTAATGCCATGGCCAACTCAACCTCACTCGAGCGTGCGCTTGCAGATCCTGATTTGGCTCGATCCGACGACTTGGCGCTCGAAGTTCCGTCTCAAGAGGCGCCGGGAGCAGACGAAGTGGATTCAGCCGCCCTATCGCTGGCAGTAGACGACAGCGCGGACGACGACTGCGATCCCCCGGAGGACTACCGGGATTACGGTGATTGGAAGCAGCAATACGCCGACAGTGTCGGAATGCCACTCTACGAGAAAATACGATGAACAGCAGCGTAATTGACATGAGCAGGGCGGGCGAGCGCAAGGAGTTGGCTCCAGCATCCGAGGCGAGCGCGCTAATTAGCGCTATCGAGCGCGCCGCTCGTGATCCCAGCGTGGATATCGTGAAGCTCAAAGAGCTGTTTGCGATGCGCAAGGAAATTGCGCGGGAGATCGCCGAAGCAGCTTTCAATCAGGCTATGACTGACTGCCAACGCGAGATGCGGCCAATTGCGGCGGACGCTGACAATCCGCAGACCCGCAGCAGATATGCCTCATATGCGCAGTTGGATCGGGCACTGCGGCCTATCTACACGAAGCATGGTTTCTCCATCAGCTACGACGAGGCCGATTCCCCGAAGCAAGATCACGTGCGCGTGCTGGCGTACGTTGCTCATACCTCAGGGTTCACTCGAACATACCGTCGCGACATGGCGGCTGATGGTAAGGGCGCCAAGGGTGGCGACGTCATGACCAAGACCCATGCAACCGGAGCGGCACATTCCTACGGTTCGCGCTACCTGCTGAAGGGCATCTTCAATGTTGCAGTTGGAGAGGACGACCGCGATGGTAACGCGCCGAAAGAGACTCCGGCCGCCCCGGAGGGCTATGACAACTGGAAGGCCGATATGACTGCGCTCGCCGATGAAGGCGTAGCAGCGCTCCAGGATGCCTGGAAGAAGTCCAGTGGCTTCCGTGGATATGCCGCGACGGTTGACGCGGCGTGGTGGGCAAGCACCAAAAACAAGGCTGTGAAGGCCTCCAAAGCTCAGGAGGGGCGGTGAGGCGCTTTACCGTCATTGAGTGCGAGCAGCGATCCAAGGAGTGGTTTGCAGCCCGTGCCGGCCGCGTGACCTCCAGTAAAGCGGATTCCGTGCTCGCCAAGCCTCGTGATGGCAAGGGCGAGAAGGGAGTGCGCGCCGATTACAGGTTGCAGCTCGTAACGGAGCGGTTGACAGGAACGCCTCAGGAGAACGGCTTTACTAACGCCGATATCCAGCGTGGGATTGATCTTGAACCCGCCGCTCGTGGGCACTACGAGGCAGTCACCGGGGAGATATTGCAGCAATGCGGATTCCTAGTCCTCGACGGATGGGAAGTCGGCTGCAGTCCTGACGGGTACATCGGCAACTTTCGCGGTATCGTTGGTTTCAAATGTCCGAAGTCCACGACACATATCGACTATCTCAAGCGGCGACGGCTCCCACCTGAATACGTGCCGCAGGCAACTCACGAGATGTGGGTGACGGACGCTGAATTCTACGACTTCTGCTCGTACGATGATAGGTTGCCGGAAGGGCTGCAGTTCCTACACGTCAGAATCGAGCGCGCTGAACTCAAGGCGGAAATCGAGGCTTACGAGCATGAGGTGAAGCGCTTCCTGGCCGAAGTGCAATCCGAGGTGCAGGCGCTTCAGAAGCTGAGGGCCGCATGAAACTCTGGTTTGCCAAGGTACGCCGCGGTGAAAAGGTCGGTCTCATTCCGACAGACGAGAAGGCGCGCGCGATTCTCGATCGCATGGGAGACGGCGAGTGTGCCGAGGTGGAATTAATCCGCCCCCGCAGCGTGCCTTGGCACCGCATGTATTTTGGGATATGCCGGCAAATCGGTGAGAACCAAGATCCACAGCGAACCGAAGACAGCATCGATCAGGAGTTGCGCGTGCGCGCCGGCCATTTCGATGTGCTGTGGATCGATGGTCATGAAGTGCGAGTGCCAAGGCGGATCGCCTTCGCGAAGCTCTCGGCCGATGAATGGGCCGAACTCTGGCCATCCCTTGAGCTAGCCATCCGAGAGCACTTCGGTGAGCAGTACATCCAGGAGCGCGCCGCGTGAACCTGCGTGACCTCGCTAAAGATCAACCCTGTCGTGTACGCCTGCCCGGCATCTGCAACGGTCGGACAGACACGACAGTGTTGGCCCACATCAAGAATGGCTGGTGTGGAAGTATCAAGCCTCCTGACATCGTCGGGGTGTTTGCCTGCTTCGACTGCCATAACGAGATGGACCGCCGCACCCGCAGGATATCTGTCGAGAATGTCGATGCTGCAGTGTTCCGTGCGCTATGCGAACAGCTCGCGTATTACGCCAAGCAGAGGATCGTCCGATGGTAGGGGGAATTCAGCATGTAGCGAGCCCTGAAAGTACAGTGGAACTGGTGTCGCGCCCAGTGGTGGTGGCAGTACCGCACGACGGCGGCCCAGCGGGAGCTGTTCAAGTCGGCGGTGAATCGTGAGCGCCATCCTGAGCCCCGAGGAGCTGCAGGAGTTCACCCAGAAGCCAACCCCCGGCCGTCAAAAGCGAGTGCTCGATTTCCTCGGGATTCCGTATAGACCGCGTCCAGACGGTTCCCTGATCGTCTTGCGGATCCACGCGTACGGTCCTGAGAATGCGCCTCCGGCCCATCGAGAGCCGCAATTGAGACTGCCCTCATGAACCGTCCTCGCAAGAAGAATCGGGAGCTACCCGACTGCGTTTACCTGAAGCATGGCGCCTATTGGTATGTGAAGAAGGGCAAATGGAAGCGCCTGCCAGAGAAGGGTCCCTCCACTCTCTCGACCGCCCTGAAGGCCTATGCGGAGATCGTAGAGGCTCCGCGCGGCGGGATGGATACGCTGATCGACGATGCCTTGGATGCGATGCGGCCGCGGCTGAAGCAGAACACAATTGATCAGTACGAGATTGCCGCCAAGAAGCTCAAAAGCATGCTGGCCGAGTTCGCCCCGGATCAGGTTCGCGGAAAGCACGCGGCGGGCATCAAGAAGGCCATGAAGAAGACGCCCAACATGGCCAACCGCGTGCTCTCCTTCGCCCGCCAGGTATTCGATTACGCGCTCGAGGAGCAACTCCCTGGGGTCGATAGCAATCCCTTCGTCGGCGTGCGCCGGCACAAGGAACGCAAGCGCGACCGCCTGGTGCTCGCCGAGGAGTACGACGCGATCTATGCGAAGTGCGGCCCCCGGCTCCAAGTGATCGCCGATCTACTGCGACTAACCGGCCAACGGATCACGGCGGTGCTACGGATTCGCCGCACCGACCTGACGGAGATCGGCATCCGGTTCCCGCATCACAAGACCGAGGCCAAGCGCATTGTCCGGTGGAACCCCGAGTTACGGGCCGCCGTGGAGCGCGCGAAGGCCCTCCGCGGCAACGTGCAGTCCTTCACCTGGTTGCTACCGGGCCGGCTCGACAAGCCGCCCAACTATCGCTCAGTCAAGCTCCAGTGGGACAAGGCCGTACGAGCGGCTGGAATCGAAAATGCGCGACCGCATGACCTGCGCGCCGTCGCGGCCACGCGAGCCGACGAACAAGGCAAGGATGCGACTGATCTGCTCGCGCATACGAGCCCGCAGCAGACGAAACGCTACCTCCGTGGGCGCGAAGAACGCATAGTTGAAGGCCCCAGTTTTAGACAGTCTATAGACAGCACGAAAAAACCGTGAGCGAAAACAAGTGCTTAGAACATACGCCCATGATGCAGCAGTACCTGTAAAAACTGAACGTAAGTATTCGTCCAGACAGGTAATTTCACACTCTGCTGTCCAAAACGAATCGCATAGATTCGGCTCGATTTTCCTCGGTAATACATCTTCGGCCCGTCGAGTTTTAGACAGACGGAAGCGCCGACTTGGGCCATCTATTTCACTGCGTATTCACGACGATTCTCCCCGCTACCGATGGGTCGATGGCGAATGGGTGAAGCGATGAATGCTCCGCTCCTGGCCGATCCGAGAACCATTCTAACCAAAGGTAGCTTGTCATGACCGTGGACGTTTCGCCTCAACCGCCAGTCCCTTCGACCTATCTGGGCGATGCCGTCTATGCCTCCTTCGACGGCTACCACATCTGGTTGCATCTGAACGACCACCGTAGCCCAGGGCTCATTGCCCTGGAACCAGCCGTATACGAATCCCTCAAGCACTACGCGCGAAGAATATGGGGAGAAAAAGCGTGAACGCTGAAGTAAGTATTGATGTCGACTACATCGACCAAATCCCGGCGAAAACCTCGCTGAAGCTGATTGAGGCCGCACAGCAGGCGCAGAAGAACCTCAAGGCGTTCAATGAAGCCATTCGGGCTCGTAGCGCCCTCTTCCGCCGTCTGGAAGAACTGGATGTTGACGTCCAATTCTGCCCGGACAACGCCTATATCCACATTCGATTCACTGGCGACGGCAACCAACTTGGGCAGGTATGGGGTGCGTTCCGCCAGAGCGGCTGGAAGACGACCTGCCGTCCCGAGAAAGGCAAGAACGAGTTCTATGCCTTCTGGCACCAGGAGGGGCTCGTCGACCTGTTCATGAATTTCACGAGTTCGGTCTGCCGGCGCGTGCAGGTTGGCACGACGACGGTTGAGCAGCCCATTTACGAAATCCAGTGCGGTGAGCTGCCGGAACTGGAAACCGATACGGCTAAACCGAATTTGACCCGTGGTCGAAGGGGGCGCCGATGACATCCCCTTCTAAGACATTCACGGTCGGGCAACACGTCCGATATGTGCCCTATCACGCACATGGAGACGCCTCGCACCCGGATTGTGAGAACGGCGTTGTCACCAGCATCCGCACTCATTCGCCCGTCGACGGCAGCGAGATGGTCCCACCGATCATCTTCGTGCGCTTCCGCGGCGAAACATCCCAAGGCTGCAACCCGGACCAACTCCGATGACAGACGCTAACCGGACCACTGATCGGAACAGCGGTCCCGTGCGTTGGCTTGCGGATCAGGTCCTCAGCTTCCTTCAGAAGCGCTGCGAGCACCCTAGCGACATGGTCGCGGTAGACATCCTCGAAGGATGCTCGCCAGGGCTAGCGGTCTCCTATTGCAACCGCTGCGGGGCAGTCAAGACCGACTGGCGTCCTGGCGTGCAAGCGGTTGCGATCGACGGCCCGAGTTCCTACTCGACAATCGACCATACATGGCGCCGACCAGATCCAAACTTGTTGAGAGGCATGTGAGCGACGAAGTCACATTTTTCCGCTGTCCTCCAGAGCAGGCAAAGGGAACGTGCGAGCCCTTCGATGACCCGCGCTCCCATGACTTCCAAGGATGGGTCGAGTTCGATGGCGGTCGAGGCGGGACAACCGTGTGTACTCGCTGCGGTATCAGCGCCTTTTCGCACTCAATGAGGTATGCGCCGTGAGCGATGTTCACCCTTCCGAAGACCAGCGGGTCGACCGTGTGTGGGTTTGGTGGGAAGGCCGCGAGCCCCGCATAGCCTTCACGAAGCCACTACCTCGCCACAACGCAGTCGAGTACATGCGCGTGCTCTCCCGCCAGGAGGTCGAGAAGCTAGCCAACGATTTCGAGGGCGTAAATGTGCAGCAGTATATCAATAGCCTGATACGCACGATCGAGGGACAGCGCAAGCACATTGCGCAGCTCCAGACAGTCGAACATCAGTATCACGACGTCATGGGAGCGTTGCGGTCCACGAAGATGGAGCACGGCCTGTGTGAGCCAGTGGAACGAAAGGCCTGCACACACTGCGCCGGTCAACGAAAGCTCGACAAGATGCTGGCCGAATACAAAGGCCCGAGGATCACACTCGCATGAGCACTAACCCGTCTGCAGAAACGGTTCCCGATTGGCCCAACCGAATGGAATGGCGAAAGACCGCCAACGGAATGCCGCCCGTCAATATCCGTGTGCTGGCGTGGGCACATGGCTGCAAGGGCCATTCGGATGTGCTGTGGAAGCGCGAAGGGTTTGTCTTCATGGTGGCATGGGCTGACCCAAGGGAAACAGTCGGTCCTGGCTGGGCACGTCGCTTCTACGATGACGCATGCCGTCAGCTCGATGCTGACTATCTGGACTTCTCCCACTGGATGCCACTGGTGCAGCCCCATGACTGACACTAACCGGACATCGGAACCGATGACCGAGGCCGAGGCGCGGGAAATAGATCTCGCAATCGCCGAATCCTTGGAGGGCAAGCTCTGCTCCGATTGCCCGCCTGAAGGGATTGCGGCTAGCACGCGCTGCTGGGGTTGTCCGCGAGCAGCAGCAATGAGAGAAGCCTATGACAACTACTGACCCGTCCAAGGAGAATGTCTGCACCTGTCAGACGGTAAGCGATAACTATTCGGACCATCGGCACGAATCTACCCGAGGTCCGGACTGCCCCATCTACACGATTGGAAGAGCAGCTCGGATCGCACGAGAAGCTCCGTCCTCAAAGGAGCGGGTCTACACCGGCTGCAGCGATGTACGTGGCCATCGATGGGTGCGTGAGGTTTCGCAGCACTATGCGACTCGCGGCCAAGAGACGCCTGAGTATTGCGATCACTGCGGGGTACTCTGGAGCAACGTCATGCCCGCTGTCGAGACGTCGGCGCCTACCGCAGTATTTCCGACCCGCTGGCGGTCTGTCGAAGATTCAATGCCTGTCGAAGGTGAGCACGTTCTCGTGTGGTGGCCCTACTGGCACACGTGCGCATGGGTAGGGACGTGGGATGGGCACGAATGGCATAGCGAGCATGCGCTGTCGCCCGAAGGCGGCGGTCCAACGCATTGGATGCCACTCCCGGGCTTCCCAGACTCAGCTCAGGAAACATCACCGGAGGAACCGGCCCGTGAGCTTTCCCCCAGCGAGGCTGCGAGCTTCGACAAGACGCTGGCCCGATCGCCGCGGTTGAAATCCCCTGGTGTGCGCATCGAAACCATTACGCACGAGGACGGCAGCAAGACCGAGATGCACATGCTGGGGGATCTGCTGCCGGATGAGCCGGCAAAGGCCTCCGCGCCTACAGATTGCGACTGCGGCACGTTTTGCCATGCAAGTCGTGGCGGTCAGGTGCTGCCCTTGGGGGCACGGTGTCGAAGAACTTCTGAGAAAGCCTCCGAGCCGCAAATGGCCATGCTGCCGAACGATCGTCATCCGGGCCCTGGATGCTCATGTCGAGACTGCTTACGGCAATGGCCAGATGTACATGGATACCACGGTTGAACGGGGACGAACGTAATGATGGTTGATATAGGTTGGGTTGTGGCCGCGCTCCTTGCGGGCATCATTACCGGAGTCGCCTTGGTATCTTGGCTGGATAACCGTTGAGCGAGTCCCGTGAGTAGGTCAAAGTCGTGTAACTGGCGCGGGATGGTTGCTCGCGGTGTCTACAAACCGTCCTGCTCAACTCCAGTCATGGGTATTCCGCCCCGAGCTGGCGAGCCCTGCCCTGGCTGCGGCCGTCCAGTTATTCACTGGCGACCTAAGACTCAGAAACGAGCCACGATGGCCGACTATCTAAAGTGGAAGCGCAAACGCTCCGCTCCACAGCACGGAGCGGAGCATGGCTGAGATCCCTCCCGGCGTCATCCCCGTCAGTGCTAACGAGTACGACCGGCTCTATCCGCGGTATGAGCTCGAGGCGAAGCCGGGCGAGACGTTCCAGCAGTGGCTGAAGGCTGACCGGCGGAAAGCGGATCAAGACAAGCGCTAATTCAGTATCGGAGCGCACATCATAATGGATGGGACTTCTGTTCTTCTGCAAGAACCAGTCACAGACATCTGGGCTACGCCTCAGTGGCTATTTGACGCGCTCGATCGCGAGTTCGGTTTCACTTTGGATCCATGTACCGATGGAAAGAATTCGAAGTGCGCTCGATTCTTCACGGCCTCTGAGAATGGCCTATTACGTGATTGGGGCCGCGAGACTGTCTTCATGAACCCGCCGTATTCCGAGGTCGGTGACTGGATGAGGAAGGCATACGGAGCGGCTATGGAAGGCGCGACCGTGGTCTGCCTGATCCCGAGCCGCACGGACGCCAACTGGTGGCACGACTTCGCGATGAAAGGTGAGATCCGGTTCATCCGTGGGCGGCTGCGCTTTGGTGATGAAGAGAAGCGTTTCGGCGGATCTGGTGGAGCTCCATTCCCCAGTGCGATCGTCGTCTTTCGTCCAAAAGAATTCCGGCTCACCAGTCAGAGCTGGTGATACATCCACTGCGGAGCATACCAAGTGACTGACATGAGCAAACCGGGAGCGCACCTACAGGAGTTGCTGGAGGATTTTGAGCGCAAGAAGCGGCAGTGCTGGGAAGACGGTCGAAAAGCCAAGATGCTCGGCGAAGTATATGAGCAATGCGCCTCCGACTTGCGTTATGCGCTAGAGAAGGAAGAGAAAACCAAACAAGATAGTGCGTCCGAGGGTCAAATATGAAATTGGATTTTGAACAACGTCAGAGGGCCGAGGAGCTGATCGGCGATCTCAATGAGAGTGACGCTGCCGAGAGGGCGGCGCCTCAGATCATTGGCATGAGAGATATCATTGCGACCATAGTTGATATGTTGAGTCCAATGGTGCATCCCGAGACGAAGCAGCCGATTGGTTTCCACATGTGCTTCGTACGTGATGCGGACTTGCCACTACTCCGGGAGATTGCAGCCAAGGGCGTCATTCGACGTGCGTCCAATGGACCAGCGGAGCATTCCTGATGGGATGGGCTGATTGCGGCGAAGACTCCAAAGGGCGGCCGATCGGCTACGCCCATGAGGCCACCTGCGACCATCCAGGCTGCAATGCCAAGATCGATCGCGGATTGTCCTTCGCCTGCGGTGGCATGCATGGCGATCTAGAACTTGGGTGCGAGGAGTATTGTTGTAGCTTCCACATGCATTACGTACTCGTCGAGGATCACAAGCACATCACGCAGCTTTGTTCGCGGTGCTACGCGATCCTTCGGCCCTTCGAGGGGGATGATGCCGTGATCCGAATTCCAAGTGATTGGTCGTGGCCTTCATCATCGGACAGCGCAGACGGTGATAAAAATGCCTGAGTTTCCGGACACCGCAACAATCGGCGAAGGGATGGCGTTCTTTCACTGGGTGGTGCATAGAGTGCCGCACGTCCCATTCCTCCGCTTCCAGAACAATCGCGGGCTACGCTTCGTCTGGCGATACTACCCGGAGACGCATCGATGATGGATCTCCAACATGATTGAATGTACCTGTAAAAATCTGAAGTACGCTGCTGCGTGGCATGACGAACCGTGCCCCTGGGCAGACGTCACTAATCACTGCGAGCAGTGCAATGGCGAAGGGCGAATCGCCACTCCTGCTGGCTGTGGGTGTTGTACGGACGTGAATACCTGCGAAGAGTGTAGCGGCACTGGAATGCGACCTGTAACCGTGTCAGCGCCTCCCGGCGTTGGGCCGGGAGGGTGACAGCATCGCTCGTGGTGGAGGCTGTGCGGGGACGTTTGAATCTTACTCTGGAGAATTGCGATGGGCAACGTGGCTGACTTTCCTCGAAGGCTCGAAAACATTAATGCAGTCAAAGGACCGGAGCGGTTTGGCAATGACATCGTCATTGACGGGCACGTAGTGCCGAACATGTGGATGGTAGACCTCGGCCCAATCATTGAATTGGTCTTTCCAGGTCCAGTGGTCTATGTATTCCCCCGTGATATCGCCGCTCACGTGGCTTCAGCGTGCGCCAAGGCGATGGCCGTTGGCGCCGGGCATGCTCATCTATCATCGCCGCACGCGGTAACCAAACCTTACGGGATACCTGCGGTCGCGATGAATGCTGACCCCACGACACCAGAGCAACCGGAGTGAAAAAGAAACGCGACACGCTCGAGGAGGCGATCCGCATGATCGCGCGTCTGCAGGAGCGCTTCGCCAAGGAGGGGATAGGCCTGCACTTCACCTGGACGGCCGTGCCCCTGCCGAAGAAGTACACGACGGGAGCTCAAGATGGCTGACGAACTCCCAGAGGAATACTGGATCACGCGGACCTGCGCCTCTAACACTCACGTCATTAAGACGGCAGAGTGTCCGTGGTGCACGATCGAGCGGCTACGCTCCGGCATCTTGGAGATCGTTGAAAACCGGCCGATGTCGGCAATGACGCGCCGAGCGCTGCGGGAACTCGTTGGAGCACCGGAACCACAGCCCGGTGAGCATACGTCTTGACTGTTACCGGTAACGGTGATAGTTTGTGAGCCATGGGAAAGACGAATCTTGAACGCCAGCAGGCACTACGTGCCAAACGTGAGAAGGAAGGCTGGAAGCGGTTCGAGGTTTGGACCCGTATAGAGAAC
>Ga0105238_10007794_pt1 | contig 10711 bp, 11 predicted proteins | sample KBSC34metaG_FD_81526 | JGI IMG/M metagenome (GOLD analysis project Ga0105238, IMG submission 81526) | Corn rhizosphere microbial communities from Kellogg Biological Station, Michigan, USA - KBS C3-4 metaG | ecosystem: Host-associated > Plants > Roots > Rhizosphere > Soil | place: Michigan, USA...
AGCAGCAATTCGGCATCGAGCCGCGGCGTCGCGCTGACCGGCGACAAGGAACGGGCCGTATCGGCAAGGACCCTGGCGACGTTCAATTCGGCGTCTCATAGGCCCGATCGTCGGCCTTGCGGCGATGCTGCTCCTCCGCCCATGTCTGGATGCCGCGCAGTGTACAGCCGGTCGATCCACCCGCGCCCGCAGCGGAGCACGAGCCGACGCCCTCCGCACCCAAGGCCGGATCCACCAGGCCGCCGCGCCCGTTCTTGCGCAAATTGCTGGCGAAGCGCGGATCGAGCTTGGGCAGACGAAAGCCTTCGGCCACACCATGATCGGGCGAACAGACGACAAGCTCGCCTTCGATCGGCTCGGGGCAGCCCCGCACCGCCTCGACCACCATTTTATGTTCCTTTTCGATCGGCCCGATCTTCGGCTTGGCTGTCGCCACTTCGGCGGCCAGCAGGAAAAGCGGGATCATGCCCGGCCCCGCTTATTCGGACAGCTGCGCCAGCCGACTCGCCTCATCCTCGGCGATCAACGCGCCCAGCAATTCATCCATTTGCCCTTCCAATATTTCGGGCAGCCGGTGGAGGGTGAGATTGATACGGTGGTCGGTCACGCGGCCCTGCGGAAAATTATAGGTGCGGATACGTTCGCTTCGATCGCCTGAACCTACCATGGATTTACGCGCGCCCGCGCGCGCGCTGGCGAGCCGCTCGCGCTCCATCTCATAAAGGCGGGCACGCAGGACCTTCAAGGCCTTGGCCTTGTTCTTGTGCTGCGACTTCTCGTCCTGCTGGATAACGACGAGGCCGCTCGGCAAATGGGTGATTCGTACCGCACTGTCGGTCGTGTTGACCGATTGGCCACCCGGTCCGGACGAGCGATAGACGTCGATGCGCAAATCCCTGGCTTCGTCGATCGCGACATCGACCTCCTCCGCTTCCGGCAGCACCGCGACGGTGGCAGCCGAGGTGTGGATGCGACCACCGCTTTCGGTCACGGGAACGCGCTGGACGCGATGGACTCCGCTCTCGAACTTCAACCTGGCGAACACGCCCTGGCCCGTGACCGAAACCACCACCTCTTTATAGCCACCCAGCTCGGCCGGAGAGGCCGAAATCAGCTCCGTCTTCCAGCCCTGCATATCGGCATAACGCTGATACATGCGCGACAGGTCGCCCGCGAACAGGGCGGCCTCGTCGCCGCCCGTGCCGGCGCGAATTTCCAATATGGCCGAACGCTCGTCGGCGGCATCCTTGGGCAGCAGCGCCAATGCGAGCTTGCGGTCCGCTGTCACCAGTTGCTCGCGCAGGGCGGAAAGCTCCTCCGCCGCCATCGCCTTGAGCTCGGGATCGCGCTCTTCTTCGGCCATGTAGGACAGCGATTCGAGCTCCTGCCGCAGCCGCCGCACCTCGTGCGCCGCGTTCGCCACCGGCTCGAGCTCGGCATAGTCCTTCGATAATCTGACGAACTGCTCCGGCGCCAGGTCCCCGCGCGCCATCGACGCCGACAGCTCGTCCCGACGCGCCTCGATCTGGCGGATCCGCTCGATCGGGATCGTGATCATGCGAAGCTGGCCAGCACCCGCTCGACCTCCCCGACGTCGCCGCCGAGCAGTTTGAAGCGCCGGGTGGTTCGGCCGTCGGCCTGATCAAGCGAAACAATCGCACCGGGCCCCATCTTCATGGCGCGGTCATAGCGTTTGCGCGGCGACCCGGTAGCGACGATCTCCACCGCTATCCCAGCCCGCCGGAGAGCCGCAGCGGTTGCGATGCCGTCGATCTGCGCCGCGTCATTTTCAACGACCAGGGCGACCACCGAGCGTTCGGCTGCCGGGGCCTCGATCAGCATGGCCAATCGTTCGATACCGGCCGCCCATCCGACTGCGGGCGTATGCGCGCCCCCCAAAGTCTCGATCAGACCGTCATAGCGCCCGCCACCGAGCACCGTACCCTGCGCGCCCAGCCGGTCGGTGACGAACTCGAACGCGGTATGGCGATAATAATCAAGTCCGCGGACGAGACGCGGATTGCGGGTCCACCGAACCCCGGCGGCTTCCAGCCCCTTGGTCACCGCTTCGAAAAAGGCACCGGCCTCGCTCGACATAAAGGCATCGATTACGGGCGCCGCATCGGCAACCGGCCGGTCGCGCGGATCCTTGCTGTCGAGGATGCGCAGCGGATTCTTGGCCAGGCGGTCGACGCTCTCGTCCGAAAGCGCGTCGCGCGCATCTTCGAAATGGGCGACCAGCGCCTGACGCCATGCATCGCGCGTTGCGCTGTCGCCGAGTGTATTGAGCTGGAGCGTGACGCCATCGGCGACGCCCAGTTCGTGAAGAAGCTGGTCGGCGAAGGCGAGCAATTCGACATCCACCGCGGGCTCGGCCGCGCCGACGATCTCTGCGTCAAGTTGATGGAATTGACGAAAGCGACCCTTTTGGGGCCGTTCATAACGAAACAGGGGGCCATGCGTCGCAACCTTGAGCGGCGCATATTGCTGCCAGCCTTCGGTCAGGAACGCGCGTGCGATTCCGGCGGTGAATTCGGGACGGAGCGTCAAACTGTCCCCGCCGCGATCCTCGAACGTGTACATCTCCTTGGACACGACATCGGTCGTCTCGCCAAGCGAGCGGGAAAAAACGGCGGTCGCCTCGAACACCGGCACTTCGACGCGCCCGAAGCCGTAGAGCTTGCGTACCTGCTCGAACGTCTCGACCACATGGGTGAAACGGCGAGCCTGCTCGCCCAGCATGTCCTGGGTGCCGCGGACGGGACGGGGGGTTTCAATTTTCGCCATCAGGGCGCGCGCTCTAGAACAACTTTGCCGGGCGCGCGAGAGGCGGCCGAATCAAAGACCCAGCCGCTTCGCCAACAGCATGCCGAGCGTCGTCTGCGCGATCGGCGAAGCCGGTTCGGCGGCGCCGCATTCCAGGCAGCGCACCTGGATCGCGGGTCCGAACGCCAAAGCCTGCGCCTCGGCAATGCCGCGCGCCAGCAAGATCTGCGGCTGATGCGCGATCCGCGTCCACGGATCGACCGTCGCATCACTGTCCGTATCGCGTTTCTGGGTCCAATCGCGCAGTAGCGCCTTGAAGCTGTTCGGCTGGGGTTCGATCCAGCGCGCGTGAGCGTCCGCGCCGCTGAGGTTGGCGCGTTTCGCGGCGAATGCGATCGCATCGTCGAGTGTACCAAAACGGTCCACCAACCCGATCTGCCGCGCCATGCCGCCCGCCCAGACGCGTCCCTGCCCGATCTCGTCGACCCGCTGCAGCGTCAGGTGGCGCGACTGCGCGACCAGGCCGGTGAAGCGGGCATAGACATTTTCGATGCCGGTCTGGATCAACGCATCGAATTGCGGGCTGGTGCCACGATAGACATCGGGTTGTCCGGACAATGGCGTGGTCGCGACGCCATCGGCCGACAGGCCGGCCTTTTGCAGCGTCCCCGCAAAAGTCGGGATGATGCCGAACACGCCGATCGATCCGGTGATCGTCGCAGGCTCGGCGAAAATCGTATCGGCTGGAGTCGACACCCAATAGCCGCCCGACGCCGCGACGGAACCCATCGATACGACGACCGGCATCTTCTGCGCCTTGGCGGCCAGGATTACGCTGCGGATCCGCTCGGATGCCGTGACCGACCCGCCCGGCGAATCGACCCGCACCACAAGGGCCTTGATACGTTGCTTGCCCAATTCGTCGCTCAGCAGCTTCGCGATTGTCTCGCCCGCGGCCTTGCCCGGACCGGCACGGCCGTCGACGATGTCGCCCGCAACGGTCAGCACACCGACCTTGCCGCCGTCCGCCTCGGGGTGGGCGGCCAGATAATTATTGAGCGGCAAGGCCGCGAACGCGCCCGGCGCGCCCGTTCCATCTGCCCCGGCAAGACTGATGACGCGCTGCCCGAAGGCAATGCGGTCGCCGACCTGGTCGACCAGTCCGGCCGCTTCCGCCGCCTTGGCGCTGTCGCCACCCGCCGCCACCAGCGCCTTGCCGGGATCGGCGGCGTAAGGCGCGATCTTCGCCTTGGGACGGGCCTGCGTCACCTCCTGCTGCCAGCTGCCCCACAGCGCATCGGCGAGCGCCTGATTGGCGGCGCGCGCCTCGGGCGACTGGCCGGTCAGGATATAAGGCTCGACTGCGGACTTGAACCTGCCGACGCGATAAACGTGCGCGGTGACGCCAAGCTTGTCGAGCAGTCCCTTATAATAAAGGTGCGGCGCGCCTGGCCCCGCGATCAGCACCGCGCCGATCGGATTGAGCCAGACCTCGCTCGCATGCGCGGCCAGCTGATAGCCGTCGTCGGTATAACCGGTGGCATAGGCCAGCACCGGCTTGCCGGTACGCCGCACCTCGTCGAGCGCACCGCCGATCGCTGCCAGCGACGCTTGGCCACCACCGGTAAAGTTATCCAGATCCAGCACCAGCGCCTTCACCGCCGGATCGGTCGTGGCGAAACGGATGGCACGCACTACGTCGCGCAGCTTATATTCGCGCGTGGCCGGACCGTTGCCGGAAAGGATTGCGAACGGATCCGCATCGGCCGGCTGCTCAACGACCGCGCCGTCGAGCCGCAGCAGCAATGCGCCGCTGGATGCGAGCTTGGGGTTAGGACGGGCGGTCAGGCCGGCATAGAGCAGGCCGAAGAAGAGAAGAAGCAACAGAAGGACCAGCGCGTCCTTCACGCCGACCAGCAGCTTCCAAAGCCCTAGCAGCACCCGCATCGTGATCGTCTCCCGCGGCCCGTCCGCAGCCGCAGGCCTCCTCTAGGCGATACCACCTTGCTACACCATTGCTGCAAGCAGGTCGTCGACGCTCACGGTCGCGAAGGTGGTGAAGCTGTCAGCCACGCCATAAGGTAGCAGCAGCATCCGATCCCGGACCAGGGCACCGCAGCTGTAGACGACGTTCGGGACATAGCCGTCGCGCTCCTTGGGACTGGGGTGGACGAGCGGTAATTGCATTCGCTTGATCAGCCGGGAAGGATCGCACCTGTCCAACAAGCTCGCCCCGATGCAGTAATTGCGTACCGACCCCACCCCGTGCGTAATCACCAGCCAGCCTTCGTCTATCTCTATCGGCGAGCCGCAATTGCCCATCTGCACGAATTCCCAGCTATATTTGGGCGGGATCAACTTCTCGCCGCTCTCCCAGCACAGCAGGTCGTCGGAGAACATCAACCAGACATTCTCATTGTCCTGCCGCCCAAGCATCGCATAACGGCCCTCGATACGGCGCGGGAACAGCGCCATGCCCTTGCTCCGCGCGGCTGCGCCCCGAAGCGGGTGCATCTCGAAATGGTGAAAGTCGCCGGAAATGCGCAGCAACTCCGACCGCGCGATCAGCCCGCTGAAGGCGGTATAGGTGCCAAGATGGCTGATGCTGCCATCGTCCTCCTGGAACGAAACGAGGCGAAGATCCTCAATCCCCTGGCGCTGCGCCGCGGTGAACGGGAACAGCACCGTCTCGGAAATATCGCGTGCGCCGCCGCAGCTCAGATAGATGCTTTCAAAGCCATCCTCGCCTTCGCGCCGTTCCAGCTGGGGCGGAATGCCTGCGGCGTGCGGATCATCGATCACGACCTCGTTGTCACGCGACCAGGTGCCGGTGCGAAAGGTGACGGACGACACATGTCCTTCGCCGATTCCGCGCAGCGACAGGACAAAGCGGATCGCGCCCTCCTCAAGCCCTGATTGGTCATGACTCAGCACGATGCTGGGATTGAACAAGGCCGCCGCCTCGAACGAATATTCTTCGCAGAAATAGCCGCCGATCACGAGCTTGCGCAGGTGACTCTGGCCGTTGCCGTCGATCCCGAGATCGCCCACCGTCTCGTCGAACCGCTTGAGCAGCATCTGTTCGACATCCGCCTGCCGGCTGCTGAACGAATCGGTGATCCGGCCGAGTTCAGCGCGCAGATTGTCCTCATCGAGCGACAATATGCGCTCTGCGATGCGTTGGGGGCGGGAATGGCCGGCGATTGCAAAGCCTTCCGGATCGCCGGGCTCGAACGGCCTTACCACCGTGCGCGCAGGATCGGGATGCAGGATGACCGACAAATGGGTCATCAGGTCGGTACCGCTCATATGCCCTCCCGTGCGGCCAAGGCGCGCACCGGGAAAGCGCGGAACCGCGCTAAGTTCCTTATAGCGGGCGGGACCGGGGGAAGATGGTGCCCAGGGACGGAATCGAACCGCCGACACCGTGATTTTCAGTCACGTGCTCTACCAACTGAGCTACCTGGGCACGGTAACGTCGGGAGGCGCGCCTATAGAGGCGGGTGGAACTAACTGTCCAGCCCGTTCCGATCGGAATCCTCTTCATCGGCCTCGGCGGGCAATCCTGGGATGCGATAACCATCGGATAACCACTGGATCAGATCGCGGTCGCGGCAGCCCTGGCTGCAGAAGGGCTTATGCTCCGCGCTGGCGGGCTTGCCGCAATAGGAACAGGCGGAACGGTCACGGGTGGAGACGGCTGGCATGGGCCGCGGATATGGCGAGCCGTTGATCGGGCCGCAAGGCGACAACCGCGCCGGTGCGGCGCTGAAGCTCGGCGATCCAGTCCGGCCGGGCCGTAATGCGGTCGATCAGGGCGGGGTGGCCATGGAGGGCCAGTTCGCCCTGTCCCTGGGCTCGTTCGCCTCTTCGCAGCAGCGCCAGCGCCGCCGTCCGCAGCGGATCGTCGGCTAGTCGTTCGACCAGGGACGCGCGTTCGCGACGCCGCACGATCTGCAGGAAGCCGAAGCCGTTGACGCCTGTCCGTTCGAACGGCTGCGGCAAGACAGCGTCGAGCGCAGCGGCTGCCGCCTGGCGTTCCGCCTTGTTCACAACCGTCGGCAGATCGATGCCGATCGAGCCGGAGATGCCGAATCGGCGGATTGCCTCCCCCGCCGCGCGGGCACCGGAGATCGCAACGACAGACGCTGTACCATTCCCGTCGACATCGATCAGCGTCATCGCCGGCGTGAGGCTGATGCGCAGGAGCACGTCGGGCGTCGTAACCACGCCATTGGACGCCTGCTCCAGCGCCTCTGACCAGCCGTGTTCGTCCAACCCGTCGCTGCCGATGTCGAGCTTGCGCACGGCTAGGCCCCCGGCCGTGATTCGCGCGTACAAATCCGGCCCTTCTGTTGGCGCGGCCCCGGCTGGCGCCACGCGAACGCGAAGGTGCTTGGTCTCGGCGCCCTCACGCAGCGCCTCGCGGACGACCTCCACCATCAGCCCGGCACCTTCCGTCAATCCGGTCGGCGCGGAGATTATCTGCGCGGCCAGGCCATTATCGAGCGTGACCAGCCCCCGGCCGGATTCGTCCGCCTTGCGCGTCAATCGTGCTCGCAGCACGGCGCCCACGAAGGGGCGCCGATCATCGTCCCGCTCGACCGCCATTTCCAGAAGAACGCCGCCATCAACCAGCGCGGCACGGTTTTCGCCGATGCCCTGCTCGTACAGCCACTCAGCCAAGCGTGACACCCGCGGTCAGGAGCAGGGCGCGCGTCTCGAACAAGGGCAAACCGATCACGCCGGAATGGCTACCCGCCAGAAAGCGGACAAAAGCTTCCGCGCGGCCCTGGATGGCATAGCCTCCCGCCTTGCCGAGCCCTTCGCCGCTGGCGATGTATGATTCGATCTCGGTTGCCGAGAGTGATTTGAAAGACACGATCGTATCAGCCAGCCGCGTGCGCGCTTTGCCATCCGCCCCGATCACGCACACAGCGGAGAGGCAGTGGTGGCGGCGGCCCGAAAGCAATTTCAGGAGCTTGCGCTGAATCTCGCCTGTTTCCGCGGGCGGCAATATTCGCTGTCCCAGCGCGATAGTGGTATCGCCGGCGATCACCACATCGCCCTTCTCCCACGCGACAGCGGCGGCCTTCTCCATCGCGAGCCTTAGCGCGTAGGCGCGCGGGCGTTCGCCCCGGCGGGGACTCTCGTCGATGGCGGGGGACTCGATGTGGTCGGGCACGATGCCGATCCGCGTCAGCATATCGCGACGACGCGGGCTCGACGAGGCGAGAATCAGGCGCATCGCGGACCGGCCTTATCTGTTGGGTCCCGGCCTAGGCCGGGATGACCTGCCTGAGGCAGGTCATTTGAAGCGATAGGTGATCCGGCCCTTGGTCAGATCGTAGGGCGTCAATTCGACCAGCACCTCGTCGCCGACCAGCACCCGGATGCGGTTCTTACGCATCTTGCCGGCGGTGTGGCCCAGGATTTCATGATCGTTTTCGAGACGCACGCGGAACATGGCGTTGGGGAGAAGCTCCACCACCTGGCCGCGCATCTCGAGCAATTCTTCTTTCGCCAAGCGAAGTCCTCAATTTGAATTGTCGAAAAGGCGCGCCGCCTTAGCCGTTGAGCCCAAAAAAGGAAAGGCGCGCCTTGGTCGATATTCAAAGCCCGCGGCGAGGGCTCCAGCCGCGGTTGCGCAAGGTTCGCGCCCATGGCTATAGCAGGGCATGGTTCGCTTTTCGTTCTGCGGCGTCGAACTGGCCGCGCTCGGCCCCGGCGCACTTTACTGGCCGGCGCGTGAAGCGCTGCTCGTGGCGGATCTGCACCTGGAGAAAGCGAGCTGGTTTGCGCGCGGCGGCCAGATGCTGCCGCCTTACGATTCGATCGCTACGCTCACCGAACTGGCCGCTTTGCTTGGCAAGACACGCGCGAGAGAGATTTGGTGCCTTGGCGACAGCTTCCATGATCGGGATGGCTGTCAGCGGCTTTCGGAAGAAGCGCGCGCACGGCTGACCGCATTGACCACGGCGACGCGCTGGAGCTGGATCACCGGCAACCACGACGCGGTGCTGACTGATCATTGCGGTGGCGACGTGGTCGCCGAAGCCGAGGTTGACGGGCTGGTGCTGCGCCACGAAGCCGATCCGCATGAAATCCGCCCGGAATTGTCAGGCCATTTCCATCCCAAACTGCGTCTGACGCTGCGCGGCCGTTATGTCGCGCGGCGCTGTTTCGTTGCCAGCGGCACCAAGCTGATCCTGCCGGCCTTCGGCGCGCTGACAGGGGGCATGGACGCTCACGATCCGGTCATCCTGCGCGCGGTGGGGCGGAGCGCGCAGGCTTTGGTCCCGGTAGAGAACAAGTTGCTGCGCTTCCCGCTGGCGGCATGATCCTGTTCCGCTCCGATCGGCTAGAACATAGAGGTCGTCAGCCGTTCACCAGTACCGGCTTGTCGCGCCAGAGCTGCGGATAAAGCTGCTTCAGCGCCGCCAGCTTGGGCAAATCATTATAGCGGATGTAACCCGAATCGGGGTGCAGCGTCAGGTAATCCTGATGATAGCGCTCCGCCTGATAGAAAGGCTGGGGCGACTCGATCCTGGTGACGATCGGCCTTTTCCATAAATTGGCCTTGCGCAATTGGTCGAGATAGGCGGCGGCGACGATACGCTGCGCCTTGCTCATAGGAAACAGCGCAGAGCGATATTGGGGCCCGACATCCGGGCCCTGCGCGTTAAGCTGCGTCGGATCCGCGACGACGGAGAAATAGACGCGGAGCAGGTCGGCATAACTCACTTCGCGCGGATCGAAGACGACGCGGACCGATTCGGCATGGCCGGTATCGCCCGCAGAAACGCGGTCATAATACGCGTTCTCGCCAGCGCCGCCGGTAAAGCCGGAGACCGCGCTTTTCACGCCCTTCACATGCTGGAACACCCCCTGCACGCCCCAAAAGCAGCCACCGGCGAAGATCGCCGTTTCGCTGGCAGCACTGTTCGGCACGCTCATCGTCGGCGCCGGCGCGCGAACAGATGTTTCAGCGGCGACGCCTGCGGTCCCGAAGACGAGAGCGGCGGCAATTCCGAGCGACGCGGCCCCGGCGAGCAGGCGGGTGGCAATATTGGTCATGTATCAGCTCCGAATGGACCGAAACAATATAAGTGCCGTTTGACCCCTCGGAAGTCTCAGCGCCGCGATATGCGACGAATCGATCCTCGCCACTCTTGGGAGAATGCCATGACGACACGCACCGGATCCGCCCGCTACGACGGCCTCGGCAAGACGGGAAAAGGACATGTCTCGACCGAATCGGGGGTGCTGGATGATACCCCCTACGGCTTCAACACGCGCTTCGGCGATGAGAAAGGGACCAACCCGGAAGAGCTGATCGCAGCCGCTCACGCCAGCTGCTTCACCATGGCCCTGTCCTTCGCGCTGGCCGGCGCAGGTTACGCCGAGGGTCGGCTCGAGACCAAGGCCGCGGTCACGCTCGAACAGGATGGCCCGGGGTTCAAGGTCACCCGCTCCGATCTGACCCTCGCGGCGAGCGTTCCCGGCATCGCCCCCGATCGATTCGCGTCGATCGCAGCGGAAGCCAAGGCCAATTGCCCAATCTCGAAGCTCCTGAACGCCGAGATCACGCTGACGCATACCCTGTCTTGACGGCCGCAACCGCGAGGGCCGGCACGCCAAGCGGAAGGCAAGCCGCGAGGAGAAGCAAACCCGCCGCAGGCCCCGGCGGAAAGCCGGGGCCTGTATCGATTAACGCAGCGCCGCGCAGGCGCGCTGCATGCGTTGGCAGGCCTCGGTCAATTCCGCTTCCGAAGTCGCGTAACTGATGCGGAAGGCGGGCGAGAGGCCGAAGGCCGCGCCGTTCACCGCGGCCACGCGTTCCTCGTCGAGGAAATAGTCGATCAGCGCCCCGTCGCTATCGATCGTCTTGCCACCCGGCGTTTGCTTGCCGATCAGGCCGGACACGTCGGGATAAACGTAGAAG
>Ga0105238_10007796_pt1 | contig 10711 bp, 12 predicted proteins | sample KBSC34metaG_FD_81526 | JGI IMG/M metagenome (GOLD analysis project Ga0105238, IMG submission 81526) | Corn rhizosphere microbial communities from Kellogg Biological Station, Michigan, USA - KBS C3-4 metaG | ecosystem: Host-associated > Plants > Roots > Rhizosphere > Soil | place: Michigan, USA...
CGTGAATGCGTTCGCGGAACGTTGGGTTCGCTCCGTCAAACAGGAGTGCCTCTCCAAGGTGATTCTGTTCGGGGAAGGTCCGCTTTTGCGGGTCCTGGCCGAGTACAGCCGCCACTATCACAGCGAGAGGAACCATGAGGGGAAAGGCAACCGGCTACTCTTCCCGGATGTGAGCGAAAAACGAAACCCGCAGCCACTCGATTAAGTGTCGCCAGCGTCTCGGCGGCCTGCCCAAGTACTACAGTCGCGCAGCATGAAAAGTTTTACCAAACGGGGATCGATGCCAAGGAACAGATCGTCGGCGTACTCATGATTCAGACTGCCAACCAGGAGGTCGGGCGAAATTTCGAGTAAGCCGTAATGCAGCCCGTTATCGAATAACGATCCGTCGGCCGTTAGAATTGAATCTTCGCAACCACCTGGCCCTGCCGGGGATTAACCGCCACCGTAGTGTTGTTGATGAATCCGAAACCGGCGGTCGTTTGACCGGTCGCGCTTCTTGTCTGCGCGGCTTGCGGATTCGTGAGTGCCGCGAGAGTCGGACTATTAAACTCGGTACGGTTGAACACGTTGGTGAACTCTATTCGCATGCTCAGACTAACGTTTTCGCGAATCCGGAAAAGTCTGCCGAGAGCCAGATTCTCCACGGGGCGGCGCTGCGACCGGTAGTCGTTGTATAGAGTGGCACTGCCAAACTGCCCGGGCGCGGGGTTGGTCCATGCCGCCGGATTCAACACAAACGTCGTATTGGGATCGAAGCAATGGCAGTTGAGGTCCTGCGTGAATAGAGGCACGCCCGGCACCCGGTTCTGCACCTGCGTGGTGGCGCTCTGGAATGTCAGCGTGGCGAGCGTCGGAGAGGAACTCACCAAAGGAACGGCAAGCGGCGTTCCACTGGCATATTGGAGAAAGCCGCCAAATTGCCAATCGCGGACGGCGAAGGACAGCACTCTATTCTTTCCCCATGGCTGCAGAGTGTAATTGACGCCGATGCCGCTCACGAACGGTTGATCTAACGTGGAGAGGCCTTTGCTGAGGCCCCGATTTTGAATGTCGGGGGTTCCACCGAAGTTATCCAACTGCTTGGCCCATGTAAATGCGTACGTGAAGTCCAGGCCGTGGGAGTACCTCTTGGTCACTTTCAACTGGAGCGAGTCGTACCAACTGTTTCCGAGCGGCGATGCCAGACCCGTGAGCCCGGAATTGAACTGCGGGAATGGCCGCAGCGATTGAGCCACGGTGGAGGTCACCGGGAAACCTGAGTAGGGGAGCTTATTCTGGAACCGCCCTGCAGCCGGGGAGCTGAGAGTGGCGTTCAAGATGGTCAGATCGGAAGGGTTGTTTAAACTGAGCCCGTAACTGCTTAACAACGCTGTACTCAAGTAGTTATAGTTGACCAGGGTATTGTTGGTCCACCAGATCCCGCGATTCGCGACATAAGAAGCTTCTACCACCAGATTCCGGACGATTTCGCGCTGCACCCCGATGCTCCACTGATACTGTCGGGCGGGCCTGCCGGAGTTTTGATCGTAGGTTTGCGCCGGACCAGCGCCGAACGGTGCATTTAGAACCGGATAGCGGCCTACATCGAAGTTGGGCCAGGCAATTTGCTGAGCCGTCAAGGGCACGCCGGTGCTCAAGGTCATGATCGGCAGGCCCGCATTCGGGCTGGGGCCAATCGGGTTGGTCGCCGAGATGGCTCCACCGCCCAGGTTGTACTGAGGAGTGCCAGTGTAGGCGATTCCAAAGCCTGCGCGCAGAACAGTCTTCGGCGCCAGTTGGTAGGCCGCACCGAAACGGGGTCCGAATGCCAATGGATAGTTTTTCCCGAAATTACAGTTGCAAGTGGCCTCGTAGATAACGGCGCCCGGATGGCCGCCGGCGCTGGGATTGGCAACGTTCGCGGAGAAATCCGGAGAACGGCCGTATTGCTCCTTGAAACGCGTCGAGTAGTCATAACGCAGGCCGATATCGAGCGTGAGCTTGCGCGTAATCTTCCAGTTGTCCTGCGCGAAGAATCCCCATTGCTCTTTTCCCAGGCGCGCGTCGGAGGAAGGGTGAAGCTCTGCGTTATTTACCAGGCCCAGCAGGAAACTGGCGTAGGGAAATCCAATGGTGTTGCCGGCCAGGTTGGCAGTCGGGCTGGCCTGAACCACGTAAGGAAGCGCCGTCTGCGCCTGGCTGAACGTGTATGTACCGTTAAGGTTCGATCGGCTTACCGCCAGGTCTCCCTGGTTGCGAAGTTCTCCGCCGAACTTGAAGGTATGGTTGTTCTTGACCCAAGTCAGACTTGCGATTCCGGAGGACTGCTCAAAAATGGAATCGGAGTGAGAACCCTGACCCAGCGTTGCAACCCCGCCGCTGGTCGCATTCGTCAGACCCGCGAGCACCGGGAAAGTGGCAGGCCGATCGAAGGGTCCGCACAGCCCCAACTGACCGCAAGCATCGAAATCTGGCGTCGCCGCCGGCTGGCCCAAATCGTTCTGCGACCAGCCCGCGCCCAAATGCAACAGAAGCGTCGGTGAGAGGGTATGGTCCCAGTTCAGGCGCTCGCTATGCGCGTGAATGAAAGTGCCAATGTCACCGTCGATAGGCTGAGGCAAGCCCAAAGCCCCGGCGCAATACAGGCAGCGGGTGACTGTGCGATTCCAGAAGAAGGAAAGTTTATCCTTAGATCCAATCGCCTGATCGATTTTGACGGACGGAACCTCGGTGTGACGGTCACTTAGATATGTTTGCTGATAATTATTGACCAGTAAGCTGGGGTTGGTTGGCGATGGAATCAGGGCTTGAACCTTCTTTGCGACCGAATCGAAGCTAGTGGGCGGAATTGTATTGTTCAAGAACGGGCTGGTCACGATCTGACCCTTGACGGTCTGGCGCGTGGAGGGATCGTAAACCTCGTTCCCGAAGATGGAATTGCCGAGCGGATCCGTGCCAAGCACGGTCTTCAATTTCGCTGCGCTGAAGTTGCCCAACCGATAGTCCGCCGTGGGAACCGAAATCGCTGCGGGTAGCATGTTCTGAGAGATTAAGTACTGTTCCCAGTTGAAGAAGAAAAACGTCTTGTTGCGGCCGTCGTAGACCTTAGGAATCCGTACCGGACCGCCTACTGTAAAGCCATAGTCGTTCCGTCGCTGTTGGGTGCGAACCAGATGCCCGTTGCCATCGTTTGTAAAGGGCTGGCCTGCATTAAAGGCTTCATTCGCGTAGTACTCGTACGCACTTCCATGTATCTGGTTGGTGCCCGACCGCATGGTCACGTTCATAATCGCGTTGCCGGCCTGCCCGAACTCCGCGGCGTAGTTGCTGGTCTGCACGGCCCACTCCTGGATCGAATCCGCTCCCGGCTGGTTCTGCTGGGAAGCGCCCTGGCCCAGACTGTTGGTTGCGTCCATTCCCTCGATCAGCACGGTTTCTGAATTGGACACTCCGCCGTTAATGCGCACCGTAGGCCCGACGCTGCCGGTCGGCGAGTAGTAAGATCCTGGCATCAGCGCGACTACGTTATACGGATTCCGAATGCCGGAAGAGCCGGCCACCGCCCCGGTCTGCATCAGGGGAAGGCTGTCTAGCCTCTCCGTCGCGACGACATGGCTCAACTCACCGCTTTCGGTTTTCAGCAAAGGAGTCGCCTCAACGACGGTGACCGACTCCGAGGCGCTTCCGACCTCCAGGGCGATGTCGATACGCATGGTTTGCGCCGCTTGGACCGTCAGGCCCTGACGGGTGTACTTCTTGAAACCGGGCACGGTCACGCTAATCTCGTAATTACCCGCCGGCAACTGCGTAAGCGTGTAATTGCCGGTCGCCGTGCTTGCGACCGGATATACGGCGCCCGTTCCGACGTTCCGGGCCTCGATCGGCGCATTCGCAACCACTGCACCGGCGGGATCGGCGATCGTGCCGGTGATGGTGCCGCGATCACTTTGAGCAAATACAGCGTTAATGACAACGACAAATAAAACAACGAATATCAAACGCATTGAAACCCCCTTATCCCAACCTCACCAAATAGTGGCAACCAGTATACTCCTGACGATCCTCGATGTCGACGGAGGAAAGGCGCCGGTAGTGGTCAAGTTTGAAAACTTGACCACTACCAAGGCGTTACTACAAGGAAGTCGAAGTAGTTGTCCAAGGGGATGGGGTGTTCGGTACGTACGAGTGCCTGAGTCAGGACGGATTTTTTTCAAAAACCTGCAGGGCCATACCCTCGGAACGGTTGGTCTATCGATGTGCTGCGACAGCCAGACCTAAGGCCGCAGCAGCTACGGCCGCCGCCACTCTGGTTGCCAAAGAGACCAGCGGGGCACAGACTGACGTAGCCGAGGAATTCGCAGCGCGGATCATCGGTCCCGACAATGGCAGTGGCTGGAGGCAAAACCGGAGATCTTCATTCAAACGCGATATTCGGTTGCTCCCATTGAGGGCTCGGGCGCGGCTTTCCAACCCAACCTTCGGCTCAGCCGCGTAGGAACTCGATGGGCTGGAAAGATCAACGACCGACTTGGCGCTGGCATAGAAATTCAGTTTCAGGAATCCGTTGAAGGCAGCCCAGAAACGCTCATAAACGATGCCTTCCTGGAATACTACTTGACCGACCACGCCACTGTTCGAACCGGGCAGTTCATTAAGCCGTCGGATTCGACATCCAGCAATCCAGTTGGCTGCGCGAATCTCCCGAGCGGCCGATTTTCTCGGGTTACTTCTTCCCAGGCGAGCGGGAGCGCGGAATCATATTGTCCGGTGATTTAGGCTTTCTTCACGCTGCCGGCTTCAAAGATTTTCAATACTTCGTCGGGGCGTTCAACGGCAATCGCTTTTTCAACGATAACAATCGCCAAGTGAACTACATGGGCCGAATCCGTAAAACCTTTAATAAGAAGCTGGCCGTAGGAGCTTCCGTACAGCTCGGAAAACAGCTCTTGCCTTCCGGGATCTCGGGTAACGACAACGAACGGCTATTCGGACTCGATTTTCAATTCACCACGGGGCGGTTCGGCCTGCGTGGTGAAGCCCTGACCGGGAATATGCCTTCTACGCTTGCGACCATTGATCCGGAGTTCTTTCAGGCCTTCAGGCCGGGAGCCCATTCTTCCGCAGGAGAACTACTCACGACCTATCGTGTTGCTGGCGCGCACACCGTCTATGCGCGTTATAACCAGTTCAACGGCGATCCCGTGACCGGGCTGAACATCCGAGCGTTCAACTTCGGGTATTTTCGCCCAGTCGGCGAGCGCTCCCGGCTCAGCTTCGATTACCAGTTCAAGAACCACCCCTCTTTCGAAGACGACGCCGTGAACGACAGATTTCAAGTGACGTGGGGAATTCTCCTGAAAAGAGAAACACAATGAGGTGGAAGTCTCTTTCGGGAAAACGTGTAACTCTCGCTTACGGAGGCAAGAACCTACGCAACACATCCCAATCGCCGCCAGCGTTCATCGACTGAGCTGCAATCGCTGAAGAGCCAGTGCATAGCAACCAAAGTCAATAATCCGACCTTATGATGTTCCGAATCTCCATCTCGGCCTTGATCCAGTCATCTAGCGCGGAGGCTGGCTGTCTTTTGTTCTGAATATAGAGCTCGTAGGCCCTCTGTCGGATTTGGGTTTCAGTCGGAATATTGTCCTCTGCTAAGTCTTTAGCATATGCCAGGGTAGACATGATCTTCTCTCGTATACCGATAAGCAGGCGACGAGCGCCCAAAACGCAGGCGACGCCTCCTTAGTGATTCATGCCGCTCATAGAACTATGCTCAGAGCTGAAGAACAGGAAGAAGTTGGAACCGACCTCGACGGCTCTTCCTGCCGCTTCCACCGTGTCCATCTCTTTTGAAGAAGTGATGCCACGGCTTCCATCAGCACTGGGCCAGTCGCTCTCGAACATGACGAGTATTGGCCTCACTTCCCACCAGATGGGTCCGGTGTTGACGCGGTCATTATCGACGACGTGGCTGTGATTCGGCGTTGGCACGAAGATCGGGGCCGTCGGAACGGTACCAGGCTTCGCCAGCAGCACGGATAGGTCGACCGAAGAGGCATGCATGGTGCAAGTACCTGCCACGGCATTATTCGGGTCAGGGCATTGAGTCGTGATGGCCGGATTGACTGTCGTCTTCCACGCTTCGGGCACAAAGCCGAACCGCGAGATTAACGCGTTTCCTAGCGCTGTCCCGCAAAGTTCGCCGGGTCTTCCTCCGCTCGGGCACGGCATCGCGTCGGCGAGGTTGGTGTCATGATCTACGGAAAACATTGGCACTAGGACATAGAGATACGCAGTATGTTTGATGTCTCCCCCAGCCGGGTCAGCGGTGGATTCAGTGACCACCTGGCAAATCGGCGTCTGCATCTCATTCGGATCGGACTGCGCTTTTTTACCGTTAAAATCTAGATCCATTGTCGGCTGGTCGACGCAGTCAAAATTCTGCAGGTAAGAGAATTTGACCAGTTCGGCCATTCCCAAAGCCGTTGGTTTGATTGGGGGCTAGTTGCGCCTGAGCTGATGCGCTGCCCACCCCAAATGCTAGACAGGCGCAGATCACAAACGTCAGCCGAACACGGGAAGATAGAAATGTCCCGAGTGCGCGAGATTTTAATTGCAGACTCCTCATAGAACTCTCCTTTTCTTTAGCTAATCTGGTAACTTTACCCATGGCCGACCGAGCCGGTGCCCGCTGGCCATACTCTATATCGCTCTTCTCCACTGGCCGTGAAGCTACGCTGGCTCGTGCCGACTACTCTTTCCTGATTGTTTTCCGGACGGTTTAGGTCCGAACGTCAGACTCAGCAAGTATTGAATGAAGTCGCCCTTCTCGCCGCCAGTCAGGCCCAACCTCAGGCAACTGTTGTAGTGTTCGACGACGCTCGTCAGTGTGGAGAAGCGCCCGTCATGGTAGAAGCCGCCCTTGGTATGCGTAAACAGGTCACCAATGGGGGATGTTCGATATCGATGATCCGGGGCACGGCTAGCCTGAAAGTTATCGATACAGACTTCGCCAGGGGTATGTAAATTCCAACCTGGATCGCTCCAGAGCGGTTCGACGTGGCAGTTATTACACTTGGCTTTACCGCTGAATAGTTCGTCTCCGCGAGCCGCAGCCGCCGGGTCGAAGCTCCCAGCGGGCGGTTGTGGCGATGGTATCGCCAGTTGGTAGAACTGCAGAGCCTGGAGTTTAGAGGTGACCATGTCGTCATCCGGGCTGATGTATTGCCCATTGGCAAGCCGCAAATCTCCGAAACCGTGAGCTGCCGCTATCGGAAACTGGGTGGCATCGTTTAGCCGCTGATCCCAGAATCTGCCTTTCCCATGCATTTCCAGCGTGGCTACGAAGGCATTCCAATGGGGAACCGATCCCCAGCCCGTCCAGGTGTGAAGATTCACTCCTCCCAGCCCGAATGCCGGCTCAAACGTGTCTACACTCCCCCGGAGGGTTTGCCGGGTCCCGGGGGACGATGCGCAGCGAGTTGTACCCCTTCGGGGAATTACGCACAGCCACTAGGGATCAAATCCCCGCTCCCGACGGCTCCGCCACACCCGCAGGGGCGGACCGCCCCGGGAGTTGGTCCGCCTGAAACAACCTGAAAGATTCACTGCGGCATTTGCCTGGTCCCCAGATTCGCGCTGGGTATTTTTCGCTCGCAACAACGGTGTGGAGACCGTACTGTTCCGAATCCTCGCCGCAGGTGGACCCTTCGAATCCGCTGGTTTGCGCAGGACCATGATCCTGTCTGTCAGCATTCACCCCGACGGAAAGCGAATCACTTTCCAGGGAGGCGAGCCGAATCTGGAGTTGTGGTCGCTGGATGGCTTTCTTGCCCGGTAGCTTACTGCAACAGGTCAAGCATAGGAGTCTGAGAAACGGCTTCCTCAGCGTGCGACTTAGAGCCGATGAAGATTCCGGCCGATCTGGGTCCAAAGGGGGTTAGCTGGCTCTCCAACGGTCGCTTTCCGTCAACCCGTGCTTGAGCGAAATGATGTTAGGATTCGTCTCATTCGATCCTGTTAACGAGCATGTCTGAAAGCGCTGCGAACGTCAATCTGTTTTTTCGTTCAGCCATTGCTAAAAACTGTTCGTCCATATACAAACAAAGTGGAGTAAGCCAACTTTACAGCACCGCTCTTTATAACCCGGCGCGCCTATGCCGGGAGACCAACGCACGCGCCAGGCCAGACACTGTGAGCATCCATGTGCTGGCTTCGGGAACCGCGATGAATGCAAAGTTGTCCGACTCGAAGGCGAAACTGCCACCTGTCGATATCACAACCCGCGTGGCGCTTACGCCGGGATCCGCGAAGAGGTTTACGTACGCAGTGTTCCCGGAACCGAGGGCGACGCCAAGGTCATCATGCAGATTCTGGCCTGTAAAGGAACCGACCTGCGTTGCGCCGTTGAAAAAAATGATGGTATTGAGGGGGTCGGGGCTTCCTCAGTAAAGACCGAAGTAGACGATTGGCTTGGAAAAGTTAATGGTCAGATCGCCGCTTGCCGCGGTGGGATCGGCGAACGGCGACGTATCACCTGCGATGTCCGTGGTAACCGCTGTGCGAATGAATAGATTTGAAAAGCTTGCGATTCCCGACGTGAAACTTTGCGGACCACTGTTGGACAGCGAATTGAGGTCGACTGTAGTGGCTCCAGCCACGCACGAAACCTGGCCCTGATTGGCTAGGGGGTCCCTCCAACGGTGACCACGGCTGCCGCTGCTGGGACAACCATCGAAATGACCATCGTTGCGATCGTGATTGGCGGAATCTTGTCACTCATTTTTAACTCCCTCCAGTTGTGGCGATGCAGTTTATCTTGCCAGTATTGGACCTGGAAGGGTCTTGTCAAGTTTCAAAATGATTCGAGCTGCTCGGTTCGCATTTTCCTCAAAGCCGGCTTAAGACCCGTGGGTCGGCATACGTTGGGCTCGCATATTATGTCATTTTCGCTTGGGGGCCCGGTCCGCAGGCAGAGGTTTGACTGGCTCTCTCCCGAAGTACCCTCAGAGTCCCCCCAATTTCGCAGGAGAATCAAATTCTGCGCCTCCTGAGCGGTTTACAAAAAATTCTGTCCAATCGTTAAATCCGCTCCTGGCTAGGGAGTACTGGTACTAACGGCTGTTTCGAACGCTTCAGAAAACAACCGAAAAGGAGTATCCTGTTCGAAGGCGGCAGAGCTGCCCGGAGGGAAAATCGATGAAGACGCTGTCCTTATTCGCTGTGTTGTTGGCGAGTGCCGTAACGACGTTTGCAGCCACTATAACGATCGCCAGTACCACCGTCAACGGCACCGATGTCTTTTCCGGTCCCAGCCTGACGCTGACTTCCCCGGTCGCTTCCACGGATACTTTGACGCTGACAGCCAGCGGCCAGGTCTTCTTGCAGGGCAACGGGATCTTCGGAACCAATCCAGCGGGTGTTCTAACCACGGCGGGAAGCTCGCCTGTCGGGGCATCGCTCGCGAACGGCAGCACGAACTTCGGATCGCTCCTCCTCGGAAACAGCACATTGGGGTTTGTGCAGGTATATCCCACCAATACCGCCAACGGACTCGGCAGCGCCACGCCGCCATCGACCCTGACTGTGACGAACGTCAGTTTCGCCAGCCTGGGGCTGAATACAGCCATGCCGGCCGGCACCGTGCTGCAGTTCCGGATCTCGGACACCAACACGTCCGACAATTTCGGGTCGTTCACGGTATCCGGATCCATCAACACGGCTAGCGTCAGCGGAGTCCCGGAGCCGGGTTCGATATCGATGCTCCTCATGGGACTGGCCGGCTTCGGCGGATTCCGCTACCGCCGCCGCTAAAGTTCAATCTTCGCCCAAGAACGCCCGATCGGGAGACCGATCCACAGGCCCGCCTTGCCTTTACACGCGCCGCCCACGATCCTACGATGGTGGGCGGTTCGCAGGTCATCTCTCATCAATAAATCAAAGGGGGATTTCACTCCAATGGCTAAGTCCACCAAACGTTCCGTCGGACGCCGCGGATTCTTGAAGGGCGCTGCTGCCGGAGCAGCCGTTTGCGGGACGAAATACGGATACTACCTGTTGCCGCCCGATGTTTCGCCGAACAAAGGCGCACAGCCAGAGGATTTCATTAGGTCCAAAATCGACCGATTACGCTGACGGTAAAAATCTGAGGCATGCGACAGACCGCTTCAGCAATCGCTCGACTCTCCACACCTCCAATTGCAGGGTCGGTTCGTGAGATTTGGTGCGCATTATAGCCGCCCCGGGGTTGTCGGTTATGGGAGCCAAGGGCGGCCCAGGTCTGCAGCAGACGATCAGAAGCGCCGGTCACCCACCACCGCCACCTCTGCTAGACTGCCAAATGATATCGAGCCCTGCACAAGGGCAGTTCTCAATCCACGGAGGTCATAATGAATCGACGATTCCTGGCCAGAGTTATAACGTGCTTCCTGATCGCTTCGGTGGGCGGCATTCTTGCGCAAGCACCGGCACAACCCGCAGCTGCCGGAAAGGGTGCCCCAAAGGGCGGCCAACGTCCGGGCAGCCCCGCGACTCCCGAAGATCTCGGCGATATCGCAAAACTCCCGAATTTGCCGGCTTGGGTCAAGGGCGCCGGCGACGGAGATTTTTCGACCGGTCCCGACTACACGCCTGCGCCCGAAGAAACGCAGCGCGTCGGCATTCCGCACGGCAAGTTGATCGAGTTCTTCATGAACTCCGCCAGCAGCAAGGTGTTTCCCGGCGTCAA